>Ga0306920_100012741_pt1 | contig 11416 bp, 12 predicted proteins | sample flu12Cox44000170_FD_204666 | JGI IMG/M metagenome (GOLD analysis project Ga0306920, IMG submission 204666) | Lab enrichment of tropical soil microbial communities from Luquillo Experimental Forest, Puerto Rico - flux4day.12C.oxic.44.000.170 (v2)... | ecosystem: Environmental > Terrestrial >...
GTGGCCGTTACCCCAGCTGGTGTGCTGAGCGAGCAGGAGGTGGCGTGATGAGCCGCAAGAAGGTGCTAGTGATAGGCGGGAATTTCGCGGGGCTGACCGCTGCCCTGGCCGTGCGCCACGAACTGCACGGCGACGTGGACGTGCGGGTGGTCTCGGCCTCGGACAGGTTCCTGTTCAACCCCTCGCTGATCTGGCTGCCGTTCGGCAAGCGGCACCCCGACGACATCACCTTCCCGCTGGCGCCGACGTTCGAGTCCCACGGCATCGACTTCGTGCACGCCGAGGCCACCGCGCTGGACCTGGATGGCCGCAAGGTGACCACCACCGGCGGGGTCTTTGACTACGACTACCTGGTCATCGCGACCGGCTACCGCAACAACTTCGACGTGATACCGGGCCTGGGCCCCGGCGGCAACGCCAACACGATCACCACCCTGGAGGACGCCATCAAGGCCGGGGAAGGGTGGCGGCGGTTCCTAGAGGCGCCGGGCGACATTGTCGTGGGGGCGACCCAGGGCGCCGGGTGCTTCGGCGCCGCCTACGAGTACCTGTTCAACGTCTCCCACCAGCTCCGCAAGGCCGGCCTGAAGCGGCAGGTCAAGCTCACCTGGGTGTCCTCGGAGCCGTTCCTGGGACATTTCGGCATCGGCGGGCTGCCGCACGGCGAGGGGCTGCTGTCGATGTTCCTCAAGAAGGAGCACATCACCCCGGTGATGAGCACCGCCATGGACCACGTCGACGAGGGCCGCCTGGTCCTCGCCGACGGCAAGGCGATCGACTTCAAGTACGCCATGATCGTGCCCCCGTTCCTCGGCCAGGAAGTGATCAAGAACGCTAGCGAGATCGCCGACGCCAAGGGCTACGTCAAGGTCCGCGACACCTACCAGACCCTCACCCGCGACGAGGTCTACGCGGTGGGCATCGCGGTGGCGGTCGATGTGCCATGGCAGACCCCCACCCCGGTCGGCGTCCCGAAGACCGGGTTCCCGGCCGAACGCATGGCGCACGTGGCGGCCCGCAACATCGCGGCCCAGATCAAGGGCGAGGCGCCGGCCTCCCGCCAGGCGTTCGGCGACATCCCGGCGGTGTGCGTGATGGACGCGGGGAACAACGGCGTGATCATCCTGGCCGACAAGATGCTCCCGCCGCGCAAACACGGGGTGCTCATCCCCGGGCCGCAGGCACACGCGATGAAACTCGGCTTCGAGAAGTACTTCCTGTGGAAAGCCCGCCACGGGTACGTCACCCTCCCCTGACACCTTCCGGACTGAGCCCCCAGACCGGCATCGGAGATACGCAGGAGGACCTCGATGCGCCCGCAGCTTTGCGATGCGTCCCAGGCTGGTCAGCAACTCATCGTCCGGACCCCGGGCGGCAGAGACATCCGGGTCGGGTCGCCCGCCGATGGCGATACCGAAGTGCCTGGCCGGCGTATATGCGTCCACATCGGCGATTCGTCTGACGGCGAGGACGGCACGAGGGAAGTGCTGACGCCAGCGGAAGCGCGGCAATTCGCCGCGGCGCTGCTCCAGCAGGCCACCGCGGCCGAAGGCAGGCCCGCGGCGGCCGCGGCCAGCCAGGTGGAGGTGAGCTACCTCGGCGGCGAGTCATACGCCGTAGTCGCGCGCGGTCATACGCTGCTGACCGACCAGCCGGCCACCGCAGGCGGCGCCGATACCGCGATGACGCCGACCGAGCTGCTCATCGCCTCGCTCAGCTCATGCGTTGCCTTCTACGCGGGCCGCTACCTGACCCGCCACGGGCTGAACCGCGACGGGCTGCACGTCACCGCCACGTTCACCGCCGCGACCGACCGGCCAGCCCGGGTCAGCACAGTCAGCCTGACAATCCAGGTCCCCAACGGCATCCCGCCCAGCCGCCAGGCCGCCCTCCTGGCGGTGGCATCGCACTGCACCGTGCACAACACACTTCGCCAACCCCCTGACATCGCCATCGAACTCAGCCGGCCCAAAGGCCCGTGAACGCTGCTAGACCGTCTCGGCGCCTGGCGGCACATCGGGCCACAGACCGGGCGGGCACGGGCGTTGCAGCTGCCGGCTCCCGGCGCGGGCCCTGCCGCCATCGAGCTGTTCGATCCGATGGTCGAGCTCGTCTGAGAACTCAGCGTCGGAGAGTGTGGTGAGGCCCGTAGCCACCCTGATGCTCCTCCTTGCAGTTGTGCTGGGCCAGGAGCAGTAGGGAGCAAGATCGGCTCCCATTTCGCTCCCTAAATCGGATACCAGCGAACGGCGGGCCCGGCCCCATGAAGGACCGGGCCATCTGACCTGCGGTTTCATTGGGGTGAGCGAGGGGACTCGAACCCCCGACACCCAGGACCACAACCTTGCTGCCCAGTAGCAGAAGCCGCGCCAAACCCCTGCTGTTCAGGGATTCCTAGAGCGCCGGTTGGCATTCTCACACCCGCTGAGAGCCACCTGAGGCCCTCTCGCATGCCCCACTTCTGCCCCACTCATGACGCCACGGTCGGCCCGCCGACCCGCCACCGCACGCCGGGCGTTCCCGCCGTCAGGCAGCGGGCGGATCGTGTTGTCACCCCGCGCGCAGCGCCGCCGCTATGAGCGGCAGTGTTCTCAGCCTGCCGAACGGGCTGAGCTATGCGCATCCCAGGTTCGCCGGCACCGCTGACGTCTCGCTCATGCCCCGAAAGTAAGTGCGTAGCCCTGCTCGAATGACTGTGCTCAACCGCGCATATCCATCCACGGCGGTCGTGATCAAGGGCAGTACTGCTTCGCGGTGTCGCATCCTTTCTCTGGGTGCGCCTGCCGACTATGCGCCATATATCGATAGTAAGTTTGCCTTGGCTGGGCGGCACATAATTGTATGTTCTGCGCGTCCGTTACAGCTGCGTGTGGTTCGTCGGGGTGTTTCATCGTATGCGCCGGGGATTATGGGCCGCCTTTACCAGCCTGGGAGGTGGGCCGGGTTACCGCAGATGAGCAGGGACGGTCCCGGGCCCTTGCGCCCGGTTTCACGGCTCGGTCAGGTCGGGTGGCGGGCGTCGGGCGGTGGCGCGGGTGGTGTGGGCCAGGCCTAGTTGCAGCAGCATTTGGGGGAAGCCGGGCAGGGTCAGGCGGTCGCGGATCAGGGCGCGGATCGGCTCGGCTTCCAGCGGTTGGGTGTGCAGGCTGGCGAACACCCATTTGCTGGCTGCGTGTGCTAGCAGCCGGTGCAGTGCTTGCCCGGCGCGCAGCCAGTCAGCAGGAGCGTCGCCCGTGGTGAGCAGGACCGCGGTGGCGGCGGGCGGTGGGCCGCCGCCGGGCAGCAGCCCGAGGCCGCGGCCCAGGTCGAAGTCGCGCTGCGGCAGCCGGCCGGGCTGACGATCGGGTCGGGCGAGGAAGGCCTGTGCGGGGACGCCGTCACGGGCGGGATCGTCGGCGCTGCGGCTCCACCGGCGCATCTCCTCCCGGGCCACCGGGTCCCGATCTTGGCCATGGCCGGCGGCGCGGGCGAGGCCGGCCAGTTTGGAGAAGGCGAGCGCCCGGTCGATGAGCGCCAGCTGGGTGCCCTCGGCCAGCGCGTCGTGCTGCAGCCCGGCAACCAGCCCGGTAGGCAGTGGGCCAGGTTCCCAGGGGCCGCGGTGGGTGTGCCGGTGCGGCAGCGCTTCGAGCAGCTTGCACTCCAGCGGGGTGATCGGCTCCGCCTTGCCCAGGGTCACCCGGGCCAGCAGCCGCGGCCGGGGCGGGTCGGGGAGCAGCTCGACGATGGGCAGGTACCCCAGCGACCGCACCGCCAGCCGCAGCCCGAACAATGCGGCGCCGCAGCTGATCAGCATCTCCCGGCCGGCCCGGTCCACCCGCAGCTTACGGCCGGGGTCGGCGTACAGCTCGATCACGTAGTCGCCGACCCGGAACCGCCACGGCTGGGTGTTTTGCACCGACGGCGCGCGCGCCGCGGTGGCGATCAGGTAGCCGGCCTGGCCGGCCGGGATCGGCACCGCCCGCCAGGCATCGCCCTCGGTCATGCTGCTCACCTACCCCTGGCTGGCAACGGTCCCGTCGTGGCGGCGGGGGTTCCAGGGCCCAAAGACGACTTTGCATGGTGACCAACGTCCTGCCGTGACTCGTCGGCGGATTCCACACTTCCCTGCGCAAGTCTGCGGGCGTGGCCGCCCGTCAGCGAGCATTGATCGGTAGCGCGCCAGGCGGCTTCACTTCGGCGCCGGGCGGCTGGTCATCGACCGGGCAAGCGCCACCGATCTTGCGTCTCTTGCAATGGATACCGGTCCGGTTCCGGAGCAGATCGTGGTTGGCGCAAGTTCGGCTGTCGTGGCACGGGCGGGGTTGGGCGGCTGGCCGGGGCGTGCCGGCGCAGGGAGTCGAGCATCGCCTCGCGGCCAGCGCGCATGAACTGCGCCATTCACTGTTGTCGAGGAACTGCTGGTAGAAGCCGGTCCCGGCGACCTTCCAGTAGGCCACGGGGCGACGAGCGGTGTCTGGGCCTGGTGCCGCCATGTCTCAGCCTGTCGCATAAACGGCGCGCCTGCATGGGGGCAGGCCCGGCTCTTGAGATCATGGTTCATGCCGCAGAATTTCCTTTATCCGCAGCGTGATCAGCGGTTGCTGCTGCCGGTGGACATGCGCGAGTGGCTGCCCGAAGACGATCTGGTGTTTGTGGTGCTGGACGCGGTGGCCACCTTGAACCTGGGCGAGTTCCGCCGCAGCTACCGGGCCGATGGGCACGGCCGGGCGGCGTTCGACCCGGAGATGATGGTGGCGCTGCTGCTGTATGGCTACTGCCAGGGCGAGCGGTCTAGCCGGGTGATCGAGAAGCGGTGCGTCCGCGATGTGGCCTACCGGGTGATCACCGGCGGGCTGCGCCCCGATCATGCGACCATCGCCCGGTTCCGGGCGCGGCACGAGCGGGCGCTGGGTGGGCTGTTTGGCCAGGTGCTGCGGTTGCTGGCGGCCGAGGGCATGGTGGCGCTGGGGACCATCAGCCTGGATGGGACGAAGCTGGCCGGAAACGCTTCGCAGAAGGCGAACCGGGCGTTGCCGCAGATCGAGAAGCTGCTCGCCGAGGCGGCCGCGGTCGACGCCGCCGAAGACGCCCGCTATGGCGGCGAGGCCGGGCCGGTCACGCCACGGGTTTTGGCGCGGCGCGCTGACCGGCGGGCGCGGCTGGCCGCCGCCCGGGATCGGCTGGCGGCTGAGGACGCCGCGCGCCGGGATGCGCAGCGGGCCAAGCAGCAAGCCTGGGACGCCGCCGCGGCCGAGGGCCGCCCGCGGCCTCCCCAGCGGCCACCGGACGAGCCGCGCACCAACCGCAACAACACCGAGCCGCGGGCGAACATCACCGACCCGGACGTGCGGGTGATGCGCAACCAGAAGGGCTTTGTGGCCGGGTACAACGGCCAGCTCGTGGTCACCGCGCAGCAGGTCATCGTCGGCGCGGTGCTGTCGCAGCATCCGGTGGACCGCACCTTGCTGCACCCGGTGCTGGACACCTGCCGCCAGCAGCTGGCCGAGGCCGGGATCCGGCCGAACCTGCGCACCGTGCTCGCCGACTCCGGGTACGTCAGCGAGGACAACTTCGGCCGCGCCGAGGCCGGTGGCCTGCGGCTGCTCGCGCCTTTGGCCAAAGACCCTGGCCGGCGCTACCACCGCGCCCCCAAAAGGGCCCGGAACCTGGACCGGCTTCCGGCCACCGCCCGGGCCCGCCGGCGGCTGCAGCATCCCCGGGGCCGGGAGGATTACAAGCTCCGCGCCCGCACCGTGGAGCCGGTGTTCGGGCAGCTCAAAACCTGCCAGAAACTGACCATGATGTCCCGGCGCGGCCTGCCCGCGTGCGAAAGCGAATGGCTGCTCGCCTGCGCCGCACACAACCTGCGCAAACTGCACCGGCACCACACGGAAAGCTAACCGGCACAGGCCCGCCCCCGGCAGCCAGCACTCAACATCACCCGAAACCACGGTCTCGCAGCCCGCATCCGCGCGTTTCAGATCCCGATCAGCCCGCTAACACGGCTTTGTGCGACAGGCTGGTCTATGCCAGGTAGCGCGCCCGCGGCAGTGCGCGGTTTCCCCTGTTCACCGCTGGCGGGTGACGATGAATGTGCCGACCATGCCTTTCTGCGCGTGGCCGGGCACCGGGCACAGGTAGTGGTAGGTGCCCGGGGTGCTGGCGGTGAAGGTGAGGGTCGCGGTGTGCATCCCGGCGCTGGTGGGGTTGGGCAGGAACCACAGCGCCGAGCCGGGGAACGCGGGCCGGCCTGTGATCATCGGCATCCACGTGGGCGCCGCGCCGCGGGCGGTGACAACGAGCCCGTGGGCGGTGCCGGGGTCGGCGTTGACGACCTGGACGGTGACGTGTGCCCCGGCCGGGACGGTGATCTTAGGGTTGATCATTCCGGCCATCTGGAACGTCTCGTCGGGGCCGCCTGCGGGGCTGGCGACCACGGCGAGCCGCACGCTGGTGGCGGTGAAGGTGATGGCGCGGGCGGCCTTGTCCACCTGGGCGCCCGCAGGGACCTGCGCGCCGAGCCCGGCCGCGGTGGCGGGGCTGACCCGGGGGCCGGGCGCGCCGGCCCACAGGCGGCCCATGACCTGCCCCATGTCGGTGCTGTTGCCCATCATGGCGGCAGGCGGCCGGCCGCCGCGCATCCAGCCCGGGACCCTGGTGCCGCCCATCATCCACCGGTACCCTGCGGTGCCCATCATCCAGTGCCAGGACCGGCCGCCCATCATCGAGCCGCCCATCATCGAGCCGCCGGAGTAGCGGCCCTGCATGGACCGGTAGTAGGAATAGCCGGGGCCGCCCGGCGCGGGCGAAGCGGCCATCGTTCGCGCCGGCGAACCGCTGGCAGTGAGCGCGGCGGCCGCCCCGGCCCCGATGGCAGCCGCCGCCACGACCGCCACGCCGGCCAGCACACCGAGCCGCTTGCCCGTCATCCCAAGCTCCTCGTCTCACTCGTCCCACGCGCAGTGACTGCCGTATTGCTGTTCTCAGATTGGTCCCGGATGCCCCGAGGGGGCAGGGCCCTCTGGCATGCGCACCCGGGATGTTGGTCCTGCCCTGACGGGACCGGTGGACCTGCCCCCCACCCGTAGGGAGCACCGACGCTGGGATCAGCGGGCCGGGAAGACCGCAGCAGTGGCGGGGGACGCCGGCCCCCGCGGGAGATGGTCATGATGATGTTTTGGGACGGCAGCGGCTGGGCGTGGTGGCAGGGCGGCTTGATGTGGCTGGGGATGATCGTGTTCTGGGGCCTGCTGATCTGGGCCGCCTACGCTGTGATCACTAACCTCACCCGGAGACCGGGAACCCCGGGCAGCGGCGACGATGCGCGGCGCATCCTTGACCAGCGGCTGGCCCGGGGTGAGATCAGCCCCGAGGAATACCAGCGACTGCGCGAGCTGATGGACAGCGAGAGCCCTCACGCCACGTCGGGTGCGGGGAGCGGGCCATGACCACCGTAGCAAGCCGTAATGGCCACAAATCCGGCGCGTGCAGGCCGCCTTTCCGGCCCGGCACACCCCGGCGGACCGCCCGTGGCTATGCCTGCGGCAAAGATGACTACCTCACCCGGATGCGCAAGGTCGAGGGCCAGGTACGCGGCCTGCAGAAGATGATCGAGGCCGACACCTGGTGCCCCGACGTTGTTACCCAGGTCGCCTCGGCGACCCGGGCGCTCCAAGAAATCGCAGCCGGGCTCCTGTCCGATCACCTCCGGCACTGCGTCGTCCAAGCCGTGCGCTCTTCTGAGGCCGACGGCGGTCACGCCCTCGACGAGGTTACCGGTACCATCCGCCAGGTCATCCGCCTCTGAAAGACCGCCGGGCGGATCCCAAGCGGGATTGGCCGTCTTCGGCGATCTGGTGGCAAGCTCCCGTGCTCAGTTCCGCGGCCCGGCTGGCCTGTCGGGCGCGGCGGGCCAGCCCGGCTCTTTGGTGCCCAGGGGAACTGGGTGTCAGCGGACCGGGTTGGCCACGGCGAGGATCAACGTGATGATCCCCGCGAGGATCACGATGGCCGCGGCAGCGGTGTAGGCGTCCAGGTGGATCCGGTTCATGGGTGCTTCCGGGGAGCGGTGGTGGCGGGGTGGCGACGGGACTGCTTGCGGCGCCGGGGCCATCGGTCTTGGATGCGGCCCATCTGTTTAGCCAGCACCCACAGAGCCGCGAAGCCCACCGGCAGCCACCACGGGTCGGCATGCGGGTACCCGAAGAAGCCGGCCAGCCCGCGGCCGAACGCGTAGATCCCGATAGCGGAGGCGGCCAGGAACAGCAGCAGTTCGGCGACGCCGCGGCGGCGGGTCATGTCGGCTCCTCCTTCTGCAGTACCGGATGCAGCCGGGCATCCGGGTCCGGCGGGATCTTCTCGCCTGGCGTGAGGTAGCGGGCGATCCCCCGGTACAGGCGCAGCTTGCGGGGCAGGCTGCGGATCCCGGGCACCAGGGGAAGGGCGAAGATGAAGATGAGCGCGACGAGCAGGTTCCACAGCACGAACCCGGTGCCAGTGACCCCCTGAGGCAGTTTGACGTGGATGATCGCCGGGATGATCAGGTACCAGGGGCCGACCGGGTAGCCGCGTTCTTTGACCATGCCCCACTGGTCGTCGGTCAGGCCGTTGGCCACCGCGTCGTTGAGCATTTTCGGGTGGTCGTAGAGCCAGATGGTGACCAGATGCAGCGTGTGCCCGGGGTCGCGGCCCTCCAGGTACTGCTCCAGGTGCCCGCCCTGGGCCAGCTGAACGTCCGCCTTGACCAGGGCAGGGACGGGCCCGAAGTTGCCATGCAGCCTGCCGATCTTGGAATAGTCCGGGCTCATGGCGGTTGCCATCCCGCCCTCCATCGAGCTGGGGGTGATCTTGCCAAGCGCCATGAGGTAGTTGTTCGCCCAGGCCGCCTGCTGGCTGGCGGTCGCGGCCCGCCAGGCGGCGAGCGCAGCGGCGACATTGCCGCCAAGCAGCGGCGCGAACGAGCCCAGCGGCCCGATGACGAACATCTGGCCCGGCGGCCCCAGCCCGAACTCCTTCTGGTTTCCCGCCGACGCCGAGGTGCCCGCCAGCTCCTGGGTGAAAGCGAGCGCGGCACCGCCGGGATCCTGGCGGCTGGTGGCGGCGATGGTTGCCCGCGGCGAGTTCGGCGAACCGGCGAACACGCCCAGCACGCCGAGCACAACGGCCAGCGCCAGCGCGATAATCGGGTACTTCCAGTAACCATGCCGCACATGCTGGGTGACCAGGCCGGCCGCGGCCGGCTCGGTGGCGGCATGCTGCCCGGTCGGCGGGGGTGCCGTGGTGTCGCTCACAGCGGCCTCGCTATTCCTTGCAAGCGCACCAAGGTCAGGTGCGCCATGATTAGCCCGAACAAGATCACCGGTATCACCGCCACGTGGATGGCCAAGTCGGCGCTGAAGTTGGCCGGGCTGAACAGGTGGAAGAAGAACGGCTCGGTGAACAGCATGTCGTCCGAATGCATGGCGACGAACTGCGACTCCCAGTCGCCGCGGGCCAGCAGCCCGAACAGGTTCTCCCCCAGCGCAAGCAGCAGCACCGCCGAGCCGAGCAGCCAGTTCAGCCAGCGCCGCCCGCGGAACGCCCCGGTCGCCCACACCCGGATCAGGTGCAGGACCAGGAAGAAGAAGAACGCCTGAGCCGCCCAGTAGTGGCTGCCCTTCAGTGCCTTGCCGACCGGGCTGGTCAGCCACCAGAACGGCCCCAGCCAGGCCAGGAGGATGCCACTGATCGTGAGGTAGACGAACATCAAGAAGGTGATGCCGCCCATGCAGTACCAGTAGGACTCGGCGTAGAACGGCGACGTCTTCTTGAACAGCCCGCCGAACGGCGGCAGATAGGCGAACGACTCCATCACCGCCCGGAACCGGCCGTGCTCGGCCACCCGGGCCCGGTAACTGTGCACCTGCGAGGTCGTATCAGTCGTGTCGGGATTCGCCATCGCACGGCCTCCCCAGCCAGGCCCGCAGCCCTCCTCTTCGCGGTCCCAGAGGCCCCGTGAAGATGGCGTGAGCAGAAAGAATCTTAATCGTATCTCTTATACGGAATACCCCGCTTCGGCAAGACCTTTTCACGGGTAGATTTACTGAAGCCTATGCCCCCTAGGGGCATATAACATGTCCGGGCAATTAGCTCCCTCTGCCTGAAGCCCATGCCCGGTAGGGTATAACGGATGCAGGGCAATTTACCCTCCCCTCACTTCTCCTATTTGAAGCCCATACCCGGCAAGGGCATATAGCACCCCGGACGTTTACTTCCTGATCCAGCTCGCCCATAGCTTGGCAGCGATCGGGCTGTTGCCCGGTGCGTCTGTGTCCATGAACGGTGTGCGATTCCGCGCCGGCGGGGACCCAGGGGGTCGGCCAAGTCCTTTCTGATGGCTGCTGAGTAGCTTGCCAGGGTCTGGCAGGTGGTAGTAGCAGCGCGGCCATGGCCCTTGGGGTGATCATGGCGGTTGCCACACCTGCCGGATCACTTGCGAGAGACCATGCCCGCCTCGCCGTCATCACTGACTGACCCGGCCATCGGCCACCTGGCTGATCTCGCGCAGTTGTTGGCCTGGGACGGCGCGGCCTGCTGACGATGCTGGCCGGGATCGCCGAATGGGCCGCCGATGCTGATGAGGCGACGCTGGCCGGGCTGGGCGTCACCGGGGCGGTGCCGTCAGAATCCACCTTCCGGCGGACCCTGCAGCACCTGGACGCCGATGCGCTGGATGCGGCGGCGGGTGCCTGGGCGGCCCGGCGCACCCTCCCGCCGCCGGGGGTGCGGCGGGTGCTCGCGGTGGACGGCAAGACGTTACGCGGCTCGGCCGCTGGCGGCGAGGATGGCCGGCGCCTGCTGGCCGCCCTGGACCACGCCCGCGGGGTGGTGCTGGGCCAGGCCGGGGTCGAGGCGAAGACCAACGAGATCCCGATGCTGCCCGCGCTGCTGGACCGCGTCGCCGCCGGCGGGGCGGTCATCACCGCCGACGCGCTGCACGCCCAGCGCGAGCACGCCCGCTACCTGGCCCGCCGCGGCGCGCACTACATCCTCACCGTCAAAGGCAACCAGCCCGGCTTGCACGCCCAGCTCAAGGCCCTGCCCTGGCGGCAGGTGCCGGTCACCAGCGACACCCGAGAGATCGGCCACGGCCGCCGCGAGCACCGCACCCTGAAGGTCACCGCCGTCGCCCAAGGGCTCGCCTTCCCGCACGCCACCCAGGCCATCCAGGTCATCCGCCGCCGGGCGACGGCCCGGACGGGGAAGAAGCGGCAATGGTCCGCCGAGACCGTCTATGCGATCACCTCGCTGACCGCCGCCCAGGCCAGCCCATCCAAGCTCGCCGCCATGCTGCGCGGCCACTGGGCCATCGAAGACCGGCTGCACTGGATCCGCGACGTCATCTACGACGAAGACCGCTCCCAGATCCGCACCGCCAGCGGCCCCCGCGTCATGGCCA
>Ga0306920_100012742_pt1 | contig 11416 bp, 8 predicted proteins | sample flu12Cox44000170_FD_204666 | JGI IMG/M metagenome (GOLD analysis project Ga0306920, IMG submission 204666) | Lab enrichment of tropical soil microbial communities from Luquillo Experimental Forest, Puerto Rico - flux4day.12C.oxic.44.000.170 (v2)... | ecosystem: Environmental > Terrestrial >...
CAGCCCTGAGAGACTTACGTGTGCGCTAGTATTCCAAATGGTGACTACGGCACCGGCTTTGCGTCCGTCAACAATGGTTGCCTGGGCGGCACCGCTAATCGTCAAATTGAAGGGGATCGTCAGGTTCTCTTTATAAGTGGCGGCTGCAACCATGATTGAATCGCCGGAAGCAGAAAGCGAGATGGCATGCCCGATCGTCTTACAGGCGGTTTGCTGCGAGCTGCAGTTGTTGCTGTTGCTGCCGTGCAATCCATTGACAAACCGCGTGGTGTTGGCGAGAGCGTTTTGATTTACGGCCAGGAACAGGGCCAAGAGTAGCAGGGTGCCGATCGTCTGTTTGTGTTTCATCCTTTTCCTCCGTTAATGCACAAACCAGGGGGTTGACGATTGTTGAAACTGCATCCGAAAAAAAAGACAAACCCTTTGGGGGTTGTCATCGAATCACGATTGCATGCGAATCGGAATGCAATTGCGAACGCAGTTGAGCTTTTTTCGGAGACATCTGATTCAACTCTTCGCAAGCAACAAATTCAAGAGCATTCACCCGGGCTTGTGCAGTTTTTCAGGTTCACCCAGGGTGATCCTCTGGGAACGTCTTGCGTGATGAGTTATTGGGGCGTTCTCAAGCTATGAATACCGAGTGGCCGGCCGCGAAGGGAAGGGCAGAAGATACGCTGAGGCAGGCAAAAGTAACTGCCGAGACGTTACTTGGAGGTGGAACATAAAGGAAAGGTAAATATATGCGGTCCGCGCAACATGAACCGTTTACACAATTCATGTAGCGGAGAATACGCTATCTGTGCATACCTGCATCTTCCACTGACTCGGCCGAATACGGCAACACGCCTGCCAAATCGTTTTATTTTAAGTAACCATGTGGTCACAAGCGAGGAAGTAATGGACGAGAGTTCCATCGGACAACCAAGAATGGCGAAGATGGTGGAATCCTCCCAGAGCGCAAGTTGACGGTGCTCAGCCTGGTGATTTCTGTTCTCAAGTTGGCTTTGGAGAAGGCTTACCGTCGTGCCGCACAGAAAAGTCATTTTGCTGCCTGCTGTTTATAGCCGACTTGACAAGAGGCGGCATATCGTCAGCACAGCCGACGAGACCTTGGATATTCAACGATTAATCGATTCCGCCGAATTGGTTGTCGCAGGGCGGGTAACTGAGCTTCGAGACGTAGACAATACCCCGCTGCAATATGGCGAGAACAGATATGCCGACAGAGCTTCATCACGAATATCCGGGTGGACGAGACGATCAAAGGCGAAGCGCCTGGCTCGCTCGACAAACATTTTGAACAAGCTGAAGTTCCTGGCGTAGGGATTTAAGGACCACAACTGTCTCGCAACCAGTACCGCTTGTTCTTTCTAACGATACAGATAAACGGACGGATACTTCCTCCCACTCCTTACTCGGTTCTTCCAGCAGGAACGCGTTCGTGCTTTGCATCAGCCGAGCAGGTGCCGCGCCAACTGGCCATATCCCGCATTCGTTCACCAGGGCAGGACCTTCGTGAGGAGCCACGGAGTGCGACTCCAATATCCGTCACACTACATCAACAGCAAACCGACAATCAGGAGGGGCTCAAAAGAGAGACCAAGGTCGCCACGATGGTCGTAGTGGGTAAGAGTACACGCCGCCAACGTCCGATCGGACGCTTACGCGTTAGGACAAAACCGAGCACAGCATAGACAAGCGTGTCCACGATGAAGTTCAGACTAAGAAGGAGGCGGCGTTCGGCGTGTGCGTGAAACCATCGGCTAGGCATGGAGAACACACCGAGAACAATAACCGTGAGAAATAGATCCACCGTAGCACATGCCAGACCGGGCAAGTAGGATTTGAGTTGTGCCGACTGAGGTGTTTTCGATGTCAGAAGCAACCGGCGCGGCGCTGGCGCAGGAGACCGCGATAAGGGCAAACACCATGATCGGGGTCAAGATGCTGGTGAAAAGATGCCAGCCGGGGAAGGCCAACAAGAAAAGGGGAAGCAGAATGGGAAGCACAAGCAGGACATTGACGGGGATGGCGTCGGTCGAGATGGGGTGGGCGTGCTGTGATTCCGAATTCATGAATGTGAAATTTCTTGCAATTGGCGTCGGCTCAGCAGTTTAAAGTGGAACTGCAGAGGCGCGGGGTTCTGATCGTTCACCTTACGAACTCAGTAACAACCCAGGCTCCGTGACCAGCGGCGCAGGCGGAATTCTCCCTCCAACCAATGATGGCGATGCTCTGGTTCCTTGAACATGGAACCGAGGAATGCTCGTCTTTGATGGTCTCTTCGATGCCTGGGACTGCGTCGCTCGACAACAGGATTTGTGGTTACATATGAGCGCGACTGTGGCCATCAGTCTAGGTCGTGAGCACTCCACAGGTTTAAGGTGCTCTGCTGGAATTTGAGCTTCCAACGGCTTCCCTGCTTGACCCAGGTATCGCTCAAGAACTGATATTTCTCCAATTGATTGCCGGGAAATACCGCCCTGTAGGTCACGACAGCGCAGCATTCGTCGAGCTGCAGGACCTTGATATCGTACAAAATTGGCGGTGGACCGGGCCGATCGGGTGGGTGAATGTCGCGCACGAAATCTAACTTGTCCGTCGTGCTGCCATTGGTTTCGATCAAGGTGAAATCATCGTCTAGGGCGTTCCTGACGTATTCGGCGTCCCCGCGCTCCTGTGCGCTCACAAATGCCTTTTGTAGATCGATCAACTCCTGCAGGGTTGAAGACGCGCCGGATTGTTGGGTAGGGAGGTCGCGCGCCTGTCCCGAAGATGCCGAAGCGAACAGTATAAGAAGAGCACACAGCAAAGCACTATCCGCCAGCCGTTCTTTCATCGACCCATCTCTCCTGTTCCATTCCAGTTTCATTACTTCGCACAAGTCCTCTATTGAAGCGAATTAATGAACGTGATTATCTAGGAAGCAGCTCTACGGAGCAAACCATGCTGCCTGGTTTTTGCGGATTCGCTGTTTCGCGACGGAGGATCAAAGGAATGAAAGGTCGAGGTTTGGTTTCTATCTGTCTGTTCGTTGTTCTTCAGCTTTCTTACTCAGATCCTATCCTCGCCCAAGCACGCAAACCCATGCCACCCGAATCGGCAAGGCTGCCATTAGCCGATGGCTGGGCTCTCCAGTCGTCCGGCAAGGTAGCAGAAACCGGCGATTTAATTTCCACGCCCGCCTATCAGCCGAAAGGCTGGTATACGGTCACGGTACCAACCACCGTCGTGGCCGCACTGGTCAAGCAGGGAGTTTATCCCGATCCGGACTTCGGCATGAACCTACGACAGCTTCCTGGAATCACGTATCCCATCGGAGCAAATTTTTCAAATTACGCGATGCAGCAGGACAGCCCATTCGCGGTGGCGTGGTGGTACCGCAAGGAATTCACCCTTCCCGTGAGCTACAGGGGCAAGACCATTTGGTTAGATTTCAGCGGCATCAACTACCGCGCGAATATTTGGGTTAACGGAAAACAAATCGCTGACCTTCGGCAGGTGGCGGGGGCCTGGCGGAGCTACGAATTCAATATCACGAGCGTTGCGCGTCCCGGGACAGAAAATGTCGTTGCGGTTCAGGTGTGGGCTCCAGAAAAAGATGACTTGGCGATCACCTTTGTCGACTGGAATCCAGCGCCCCCGGACAAGAACATGGGCCTCTGGCGAGAGGTGAACATAAGAACGAGTGGTCCAGTCGCACTGCGCTACCCCGCGGTAATCGCGCACCTGGGGCCGCCGGGGGACGGCCGAGCCGAACTTACGGTAGCCGCGCTGTTGAAGAATTCCACGAATGGGTCCGTTAAAGGTACGCTGAGGGGCAGAATTGAGGGTGTTCAGTTTGAACAGGAAATTGAACTGGCGCCCGACGAAGTCAAAGATGTGACATTTGTGCCGGACAGGTTTTCACAGCTTACGGTCACGAGGCCGCGTTTGTGGTGGCCCGCACAGATGGGCACTCCGAACCTGTATGAATTGCACATGGAATTCGACGTTGATGGGCAAGTCTCAGATCTGTCCGACTCGCGTTTCGGGATTCGAGAAATCGCCTCCGAGCTCAATGACAACAACAAGCGGGTCTTCAGCATAAATGGAAGGAAGGTTTTGATTCGCGGCGGCGGCTTCTCCCCCGACATGTTGCTCCGCTACGATCCGCAGAACGTCGATGATCAATTCAGGTACGTACAAGACATGGGACTGAACACGGTGCGGCTGGAGGGCAAGCTCGAGCCCGACGATTTTTTCGAGAAGGCCGATCGAAAGGGCATTTTGATTATGGCGGGATGGTGCTGCTGCGATCACTGGGAACACTGGTCGAAGTGGTCCGAGGCGGACTACCAAATCGCCAAGGAATCGCTGCGGTCTCAGGTCTATCGCCTCCGAAGCCATCCCAGCTTGGTCATGTGGCTGAACGGCAGCGACAACCCGCCTCCCCCGGACGTCGAGCGCATGTATCTCGAGGTTGAGAAAGAGGCGTTGTGGCCGAACCCGATCGTTTCGTCAGCGACCGCAAAGCCTGCCGGATTTTCAGGCGCAAGCGGGGTGAAGATGACCGGTCCTTACGACTACGTCGCTCCTTCGTATTGGCTGCTCGATTCTCTGGAGCATCCCTCGCCTACCCCGTGCAATGAGGGAGGCTGCGGCGGCGCGTACGGTTTCAATACCGAAACCAGCCCCGGCCCGGCGGTGCCGCCCATCGAGAGCCTGGAACGATTCCTGCCGAAGAATCACCTGTGGCCTATCGACGAATACTGGAACTACCATGCCGGGGGTGGTTCGTTCAAAGACATCCATGTGTTCACCGATGCATTGAATGCACGCTACGGTAAGGCGGAAAACGTAGAGGATTACGCATTCAAGTCACAGTTGATGGCCTATGAAGGTATTCGCGCAATGTACGAGGCCTACAGCCGGAACAAATACACCTCAACCGGAGTTATTCAATGGATGCTAAACAACGCGTGGCCTTCCGTGATTTGGCATCTCTATGACTACTACTTGCGCCCGGGCGGCGGATATTTTGGCGCGAAAGTCGCCATGCAGCCGCTCAATCCGATGTATGGTTACGACGATCGCTCGATTTGGCTCGTCAGCAGCCAGTACCGCGATGCTGAAAATCTGAGGCTCACGGCCAAGGTTTACAACCTGGACATGACTGAGAAGTTTTCCAGAGAGGAAATACTAAACGTTTCGGCAGACAGTACTGGCAAGGTTTTCGCTTTGCCCGATATTCCGGACCTCAGCGCGACTTATTTTCTGCGCCTTATAGTGCAAGACTCAACAGGAAAGATCGTTGGATCGAACTTTTACTGGCTGTCCGCTTCACCCGAAACGCTGGATTGGGAAAAATCCAACTGGTACACGACCCCGACGGCGAATTACGCTGACTTCACAGCTCTCAGGCAATTGCCCAAGGTAAAGCTGAACCTGACCAGCAGCAGTGAACGAAAAGGGGATAAAGCAATCACATACGTTAGGCTACAAAATCAGAGCAAGGACCTGGCATTTTTTGTGCACTTGAAGCTCGATAAGAGCAAAGGTGGCGAGGAAATTCTTCCCGTGGTGTGGCAGGATAACTATATTTCCCTGATGCCGGGTGAGAAGCGCGAGATTACGGCGATCTATCGCGCCAGCCAGCTAGGTCCGGCCAAGCCCGTGGTCGAAGTCAGTGGTTGGAATGTGCAGTAGCGAGAGCCATTGGGCCGATGTTCATGCTGGGGCTTGCAATTCGCGCATCCTTCCCACTCCTGTCCCTGGCAAGATTTTTTCACGAAGCGGTTGTGTGATTCATCCATTGCTTTGACAGCCAGCGACTTCGCTTCCGCCAACAAAGACTGTTTCCAGGATGTCCTATAACACGCCGCTTGCTCTCGATTGATGGTTGGGTGCCACCAAAAAGGCCAAAAGGCGAGAGCGGCTGACAACAGTGACAACTCTTATGAAGACGTGATGAGGTTGCACGTTTCCCGCGCCAGCAATCCGCGTATCGCCGCTCGTCCAGCGCTGGGAACACAATCAAGCGATCAGAGCCATTACCGATCGGCAGTGGCGACTGCCGATATCATGTGCAAACGGAGATTGACCAGGATTACAAGGATTACGGGAGGGTTAGCGACGAACCAGAAGCGAGAACTGGCGGCGGTCTTACACCACGACTTCAGTGTGGTCGCTCGTGCGGAAGCAGGCTGCAAGCTTAAAGGTTGGGGTGGAATGGCTTCTCGTCGTGGCCTTCACTAACAGGCTCGGGACTCTCGATATCCAGATTCACGACAACCGGGTCCTGCCCGCTTCGGACGATCACGGCTTCACACGGCATATCTGAGCGGGCATTGATTTCCTGATGCGGAACGTAGGGGGGCACGTAAATGAAATCTCCCGGGTCGGCTTCATCGCAGAATTCTAATCGATCGCCCCAGCGCATGCGCGCACGACCACGGACCACATAAATGACCGTCTCCAGCTCACCATGATGGTGGGGTCCAGTTTTGGCATGTGGCTGAACGACTACTGTACCGGCCCACAACTTACTCGCCCCGGTTCGCGCGCGAGTAATGGCGGCGGCCCGTGTCATTCCAGGGGTTTGAGGCGTATTTAAATCCAGTTCTGCCGCATGCACGATTTTTACGCCATGCTTTTTCCAGTCCATGCTACTCCCCCCATCCTTCAGGACAGGTACGCTGCTCTGGGAGCTGTCGGCGCAGCGTGTCGCATGCACTATGCGATGAATCAAAGGCCCAACTGTTGTTGACAAAATTACATGGCCAGGTCGGAGCTGATTGTGCCCAGATCACACATTTCGGTTTTCAGCATTGACCAGGCTGACGGACCTTCCGGTAAGTCAGCCGGTTTGGCCAGGCTAGTTCTCCATGAGCGGAAATTGGATTTCCAGCAGTCGCCCCAGATTGAGCTCACGCTTGGGTCCGGCGAGGCGGTATCCCCGTACATTCATCCATCTTCGGATGGCGGCATAGGCTTGTTCGGAGCTCTCGTCGTCCTGACCCGAGTATGCACAGGCCAATATTGCTTCAGGAAGCCGCTTCACATCGTACGAAGCACGTGCCGGAGCCTGCTGTTTCAGTGCAACGAAGGGCTCGGCCTCAAGCGTTCCTGAGTCTGCGCAACGATGCCAAAGCACTCCACGTAGGGTACCCAAGCATTGCGGTGGCAACGCCCGGTTCAATTCCTCCTCGAATCGCGAGACTTCGGCATAGTTTCTTACTGTCACCCGGAAAGAGGCAATGAGAACGGCCGGTCGCCGCTTCACAACCACGGGAATCGGTGATTGTTTACCAAGCTCGTCAAGCGCAGCATTGATCCAATGCAGGGATTGCGTGGCAGATTGAATTGACTGCTCTATGGTGCGCTTAAGCTCGGTAAGGATCGTCCGCTGGTCGGTGGTCGAGCCTTTCCTTGCGATCAGCTCGCGAACCTGGGCTAGCGAGATGCCCAAGTTCTTCAGGGCGAGAATCGAAGCCAAGTCTTCGAGTTGATGAGGAGAATAAAGACGATATCGTGTGCGCGGATCCACGCTCGCCGGCCGCAAGAGTCCGATTTCATCGTAGAAACGGAGGGTCTTGGCAGAAACACCGCCCATTTCAGCAAATTCGCCGATGTGATAGTGCGTATTCATACGAACCCTCGGGAAAACCATCTTCGATCACAATAACACCAGAGCCGCCTCTTGCCGCGTCAATTCTGGACTTGCACCTTCCCCTTTACTGGAATGCTTTACTGTCCCTATGCCAGAACTGCAATCACGCCATTTATTCACCATCACGATGAAGCTTCCTTCGGCTCTGGAATTGGGGGACACTCCTGCCGGTAATCGGCGCATATTCACGGTTTCCAGTGGACAGTTTGTTGGCGACCGGCTACGAGGAGAGGTCTTGCCTCTGGCAAGTTCGGACTTGCTTCTGGTTCGCCAGGACGGCTCGTCCCAGCAGGATGTACGACTATTACTTCGAACTGACGATAATGGTCTGATTCTCATGACCTATAGCGGCAGGCGCCACACTTCGCCCGAGGTCAGCGCCCGAATCACTCGTGGAGAGCAGGTCTCTCCCTCTGACTACTACCTTCGGACGGCGCCTTTCTTTGAAACCTCGTCACCGAGGTACGCCTGGTTGAACAAGATCGTAAGCATCGGAATCGGCGAAAGGCTGACCGACTGTGTCAAGTACGAAGTCTTCGAGATCCTATAAGCCACCCGCGCTTGGCTTTCCGACGGGGGATAACATGCAATGGAGAGAAAACATGTTTTTTTCAATGTTGATTATCGCAGTCGTCTTCGCGAGCTGGATGGTAATGGCGCAGGACAGTCCACGAGACGCCATCGAGCTCTATTTTCAAGCACATGCTTTCGGGGACGGGGATTACATCCGGCGAGCATTTGCCACAGAAGCCAAGATTGAATTTGTCGAGAATGGTCAGTTGAAGCAATGGACGCGCGACGAGTTTGCTCAAAGGTTCCACGGACCTGGTGCGGACGAATACCGGCGTGTCCGCCGTGTTGAGAGCCTCGATGTAAGCGGGACAGCAGCCAGCGCAGTCGTGACCCTCGACTACCCGCAGGTTTTGTTCAGAGATCACCTCTCGCTGCTTAAAATTGGCGATCACTGGAAAATTGTGCACAAGGTGTTCTCAGCAGAGCGTACGGAAACAGAGCAGGAGGCACTTGTCAAGGTGCTCAAAGAATGGTCGCTTCCCTTTGAACCCAGGAGGATCATCGGAAATATCTACTATGTGGGCAGCAACTTGATCAGCTCGTTCTTGATTGTTACGCCAGTGGGCCACATCCTGATCGATACCGGCCACGTTCAGATGCTCCCCCTGGTCCAAGCCAACATTGAAAAACTCGGCTTCAACGTCAAGGACGTGAAGATCCTACTGAACAGCCAGGCCCATATCGACCATTGCGGCGGTTTTGCAGAGTTCAAGCGCCACACCGGCGCGACTGTTATTGTCAGCAAACTCGCCGGAGAACAAATGATGCAGGGTGGCAAGCACGACTACGCCAATACGGGAGCATTCGGCAATGGCGACGACCTGGGATACGATCCCATCAAACCCGACCGGATCATTGCCGATGGCGACCATGTCGAGCTGGGTGGTGTGAGTTTGACCGCCGTTCTTACGCCTGGACACACAAAGGGATGTACAAGCTGGTCCATGCGAGCCAATGAAAACGGCAAGGAGTATGAGGTGCTTTTTCTGTGCGGCCTAACTGTGTCGCCCTACAAGCTAACGAACAATGAGAAGTATCCAAATATTGCCCACGACGCCCGCAACAGCCTAATGCGACTGCGAGGCATGCATGCTGACGTGCTGCTGGCTGCACATGGTTTCTGGTTCGATTTGGAAGGCAAGGCAGCCAGGCAGAAGGCCGGGATGCCGAACCCGTTCATTGATCCTGATGAACTTGGGCGCCACCTGACAGAGATGGAACAAGACCTCGAGCAAGCTTTACAGGCTCAGGAACGACAACGATGAGGCGTCTGAGGGAAGCGGCGTTCGACAATCGACGAGGGCGAGGAACGAGAACTGCACGGGGCAGATCTCTCCGTGTCATGAACCTATCTGTCTGGGCTGCGATGCCAGCGCGGTTCATGGACCTTAGTTGTTACTGACAGGGAGATGCTCACATCGGTAGGCGGTGATCAAAACTTATGTGGGTCCAAGCGCCTGAGCACCCGCCAGACCCTCGACGGGCTGGAACGGAGCTGCGTCCTAGAGCGCGAAGGCAGTTTTCGATGCTCGAAACTGCAGAACCTACTATTTTCGAAACGCTCATTATGCAAACAGGGGCATCAGTGTAGGGGCCTGGTCTTGATAGCTTCCTTCGCGATACGGTGTCGAGTAGGGGGTCAGCAGTTCCGGAGAAATGCATCGTGCGCTGTCGAATAGCTGCAGCCTCGCGCCCTCCCTCAAATGGAAAACCGAGGATCGCCCTCTACAATCTGCAATTCCAGCGTCGGTCTCTCGCCTTCATGCCACAACCGGGTTCGATGTTTCGTGCGATACAGGAGGGTACCTCCATCGGCGCTCTCACTGCGCTCGACAGGCCGGGGGATGCATACGAACTCGGTTTCCAGCATTTCGCTGGTGATGCGAACAACGGCATAACCGTGGCCGCCCATGTCGACAAACGAAAGGTGCGGCGACAGATTCGGATTCAACAAGGCTCGCGCCTGCTGGAGGTTTCCACTCTTCACATATTCAAGGCAGGAACGTACACCGTACTTGAGCAACAGGTTCATGGTCGGCTGAGGCCGCACATCCGCCGGTCCTTGCCCGACGAAAAGCGAGCGCAACGGATGATCTTGGGGGAGTCCATGCTCGAATGCTTCTACGATCCCGGGAGCCGAAACGGATGCGGTGACAAACGCGATTCCGACCGGTTCGAAGGACCTCGGCGGCAGATTCTTGGCTGCGAGACCGGCCCAGAAGCTGTGCCGGTCGCCGGCTACGGTTACGAAGCCGGTAATTCCGTTTTCCCGCACGAAGTCATAGATTTCAGCGCGCTCCACGTATGCCGTGCTGTAGTCTCCAGCGCCCGTACTCGCATCGAAACCAGCAAAACCCGCGCCTGGCCAGGTTTTCGCCATACTGCGGGGGAGGTTCTGCGGGTCGGCGCGCATGTCGAGCGTGGCAACCGTGTTGCCCCAGATTTTCCATGTCGCTTTCGATTTCTGTAGATGTTCCAGGAACCACGCTTTCTGTTCAGCTCCCAGGATGGTGGTTGGGGGTTGATGTTTGCGGAAATTAGGAGCCTTTTTACCGCCGGATGTGATTGTTGCAGGCGGATGGCCGCCATTGTATGCGGCCCCGGCATCAAGTATTTCAAGGACCTCCTCTGGCACGAACCCTGGAAACTCTTTGCTTAAGAAAACCTGTGCTTCCTTCCGGTACGTCGGCTCCTCGGACCGATAGCTGCGTTGATCTGTGATGATCAACGCTATGTTCCGGCCCCATCGCAATGTTCTGTATCCCCTGAGGCTGCGGATGGCGGTTAAATTGTTGTGTTCCTGGCCGAGGCCATGTCTGTCAAAGTGAGTAATGGGCGCGTCCACGACATGTGGTGGATCAAAGCCATCGAGCGACGGGCCACTGGGCTTGTACAACCGTGCCGGCTGATATTCGAAAAATGCCTGATTGGCCGCCACCTTACGTGTCTGCGCAGGACGAGCGACCCCTCCAAATTGCTGCAGGCTTTGCCACCCAATCCAGCTGAATTCATGGTTGTCCCACATGCAGATAAACGGCCAACGTGCGCGCGCATCCTGCAGATCGGGATCATGCAGATAATTGCGGTAGATGGCGCGGTAGTCTCCCACGTCGGTCGGGACATGGAAATCATATATTTTCTCTCCATGTGGGTAGCGAACGATGTCTCGCAATCGGCGGTCGTACATGCCCT
>Ga0306920_100012743_pt1 | contig 11415 bp, 9 predicted proteins | sample flu12Cox44000170_FD_204666 | JGI IMG/M metagenome (GOLD analysis project Ga0306920, IMG submission 204666) | Lab enrichment of tropical soil microbial communities from Luquillo Experimental Forest, Puerto Rico - flux4day.12C.oxic.44.000.170 (v2)... | ecosystem: Environmental > Terrestrial >...
CGACACATCGGCCAGCTATGGCCAAGGCCACAATCATCGCTTAATCGGCGAAGCGATCCGCGGCCGCAGACATGATGTGGTCATTCACTCGAAGAGCGGCAGCCCGCGCGATGGCAGCCCAGACGCGATGCGCGGCGGCGGCGATCCGCGTTATCTGCGTCAAACCTGCGAGCAGAGCTTGAAAAATCTCGGCATCGAGACGCTCGATGTCTTTTGCATGTCGCGCGTCGATCCGAATGTGCCAGTCGAGGAAAGCGTCGGGAGAATGGCCGAGCTCGTTAGGGAGGGCAAGACACGTTTCATCTCGCTCTCGGAGTGCTCGGCCGGATCGCTTAGGCGTGGCAGTGCCGTGCACCCGCTCGCATCGCTTCAAATGGAGCATTCGTTGTTCTCGCGTGACGCCGAAGAGCAGGGTCAAATCGACGCCTGCAAGGAGCTTGGCATCGCGATGATGGCCTATGCCGTGCTCGGACGCGGGATGCTCAGCGCAGAAGTTCCCAAGCTGGAGGAAATGGCAGCGGACGACATTCGCGCGCGGCTGCCCCGCTTTGACAGCGCTAACGTCAAAAAAACCTGCAGCTACGCACGGCGCTAGAGGCCACCGCTCGGCGGAAGAACGCGACACTCACCCAGCTCTCGATTGCTTGGCCAATGGCTCAGGGCTCGCAGACGGGAGCCTTCGTTGTACCGATACCTGGTGCGAAATCGCGCAAACACCTTGAGGAGAATGTGCGTGCCGCGGACATTGTGCTAACGGCAGACGATCTCGCGGAAATCGACCGCATCGTGCCGCCCGGTTCCGCCTCCGGCACCCGCTATCCGATCGGACAAATGCATCGAGTGAACCTGTGAGGGTCGAGTAACCCTGCGGATGCCAAATCAAGCGCCGTCGGTGATGATCTTCTCGGAATCGGTGGTCCAGACGAAAGGCTTGGGGTTGTCGTTGGTTTCGGCAAGAAGCGCTTGATAGCGGCCTGGAGCTTGACGAGCGATTGGTAGCGGTCGCCCGCGGATGAGCCCTCGAACCGCCATTCCCCCACCGCTGAGAGCCGACATCACCTTACCCGAAAGCTTGCAGGGTGCCCGGTGTCGGATCCTAAAGCGCTTGGTACACGTCCCACGACTCCCGCGCCGCCGCCAGCAGCCGATCGCCATCCTCAGGCAGCAGCAGCCGCTCGGCGACCTGGCGATCCGTTGCCGCAGCCAGTCGCGTAGCCCAGACATCGCGCGATCCGTAGCGCGCTTCGACCGACGGCCGTGGATCGCCGGCGCGGTGCCTTTCGGCTTCAGTGGTAGCGAAGGGGATCATCGAACCCTGGATGGTAAACAGGTCACCTTCACCGTAACCGCTCGCGCGCAACGACCAGCCGGTATGCGTGGCCAGAGGGGCGTCAACCATCGGGTGGTGAATGCCTCCGAGAGCGTTGCCGTCTGCGTCGGTCGCTTGCACGAACACGGGATAGGCTATGCTCTCGATCGGCGGCTCGACCGAGTGGTCGCGTAGCTGCAGCTCGTTCAGGACCTTCGGGAAGTTCACTTGCGGCAGCGTAGGAAATATCGCGCGTGCCTCCGCGTCACCAGCGTGCCATCGGTGCGCGAGGGGAGCCGGCTGTCCGGCGGGGCGACGCCGTGCTCCACCCATTCAAACAGCGCGACCAGCAACGCGCGCATGAACCCGATCGCCATCCTCAGGCAGCAGCAGCCGCTCGGCGACCTGGCGATCCGTTGCCGCAGCCAGTCGCGTAGCCCAGACATCGCGCGATCCGTAGCGCGCTTCGACCGACGGCCGTGGATCGCCGGCGCGGTGCCTTTCGGCTTCAGTGGTAGCGAAGGGGATCATCGAACCCTGGATGGTAAACAGGTCACCTTCACCGTAACCGCTCGCGCGCAACGACCAGCCGGTATGCGTGGCCAGAGGGGCGTCAACCATCGGGTGGCGAATGCCGCCGAGAGCGTTGCCGTCTGCGTCGGTCGCTTGCACGAACACGGGATAGGCTATGCTCTCGATTGGCGGCTCGACCGAGTGGTCGCGTAGCCGCAGTTCGTTCAGGACCTTCGGGAAGTTCACCTGCGGCAACTTTGGAAACGTCGCACGCGCCTCCGCGAGCGTCACCAGCGAGCCATCGGCGCGCGAGGGGAGCCGGCTGTCCGGCGGGGCGACGCCGTGCTCCACCCATTCAAACAGCGCGACCAGCAACGCGCGCATGAACGCGCCGTAGCCGAGCCGATTGCCAGGCAGCTGCATGACCGGCTTGGATAAGGGTCGAAACGGCGCATGCGACACTCCGCTGACGGTGTAGACCCGTACCTCGTCCGGCATCGCGATGTCGGCGCCACTCGTATCCGTCACCACTAGCGAACTGCGCGCCTGCCAGAGGTCGCTCTCGGTATCGAGATGCAACACCTTCGGGCACACATTGGCATCGCAGGTTGCAGGATGCCGCCGCTGCGCCCACTGATCGGATCGCTCAGTGTGGGATAGCTGAACGGGAACTGGTCGTCGCCATAGGAGTGGTCCTCATGCTGCCGTGAATAGCGGCCCGCTTGCGCAAATTGCCAGTTGATGCAGGTACGACGCGACCCCGCCACGACCGGAGATCTGCGGCCGGGGCGTCAGCTCGTCGATTGATGTCGTCGCCGATCGTCCGATCATGATCGGCTTCGGGCCACTGGCACAGCCTTCGCCCACGTGCTTGAGCGAGAGCGGTGGGTTCGCACGCGAATGGTGGCCGCTGGGTCTTCGGCTGGGAGCCGCCGCTCACACGCAGCAGCTCGGGTTGACCGCTATTGACCAGTCGCCGTCTGCACAGCGGATCGCGCGTCAGACCCGCCGCTTCTTGGTGTTTACCGTCAGGATGGCGACTGCAATCTCCGGTTGTCCATGCCGAGCCGTCCGTCGGCGAGCCGTTAAGTGAGTTTATAGCTGGGTCCTCGTTCGGTACTGAAACACGTCTGCGCCTCCTGCCGGTTGCGCAACGCCAGCTCCTGGTCTCCGGGCAGTGGCTCGCTGCCGTTTAGTCTCGTTGTGATTCCATCCTCCATGCTCCAACCAATCCGGGGCGGTTCACGTGTATGGCAAAAACGCTTCCAGTGGCTTGCTTCCGCGTGCAACATTTGGCGATGCCGAGACCAAACTTGGCTTTCCTGGGAGGAACGTCATGGCGGACGCGCACCCCAAACTCCACGCCTTCGTGGCGATGCCATTCGGGACGAAAGACGGCGTCGACTTTGATTCCGTCTACCACGATCTGATCCAGCCCGCGCTTAGCGGCGCGGGCTTCACCGTGGCACGCGCGGACGAGGAAGTCCGTGCGGGGAACATCCGGACCGACATGTTTCAGGAGCTACTGCTCGCCGACCTCGTCGTCGCGGAGCTCTCGATGGACAACCCGAACGTCTGGTACGAGCTCGGGGTCCGACACGCGCTGCGCGCCCGCGGCGTCCTCCACGTGCAAGGCCGCCGCGACTACATGCCCTTCGATGTCTACAGCGACCGGGCACTTCGCTACGCCCTGAAGGACGGGAAACCCGACGCCGGCACGCTTGAGCACGACCGATCGGCACTTGCCGCCATGGCGCGTGCGACCGTCGACTCGTGGCAAGGCCGCCGTGTAAGCCCTGTCTACCACCTACTGCCGAACCTGCAGGAGCCCGACTGGCGGTCCCTGCGCGTCGGCGAGGCAAACGCGTTCTGGCAGAGGCTGGACGAGTGGGGCCGCCGCGTAGAGGCGGCGCGCAGCGGCGGACGCCCCGGCTACATCCTCGTCCTTGCGCGGGAGGTGCCGACCCGTCCACTGCGCTTGGAAGCGCTGCGAATCGCGGGGAAGGCGCTGATGCGACTTGGGAAGCCCAGATTCGCGCTGGAGGTGTTCGAGCAGGCGTTAGCGCTCGAGCCGAACGACCTGGTCTGCCGGCAACAGAAGGGGCTCGCGCTTGAGCGCCTTGGCGTGATCGGGTCGCGCCCTGAGAGGTTCCAGGAGGCTAGGCAGTGGCTGGAGGCAGTCGTGCGCGACCATCCGAACGATGGCGAGACGCTCGGGCTGCTCGGCCGGACCTACAAGGATGAGTGGGTGTTGACCTGGCGGCGCGAGGGAGCCAACCGCGAGCAGATGCGTCAGGACGCGGCCTACGAGGACGCGCGCCTGCGCGAGGCGGCCCGCGTCTACGCCGCCGCATTCCGCGCTGACCCGCTCGACTACTACCCCGGCATCAACGCGGTCACCATGGCCTGGCTGTTGCGCGAGCTGACCGGTCAGCAAGACAAGGCCTTCGATATCGAGTCAATGGTCCACGGTGTGCAATGGGCGGTCTCGTGCCGCCTGCTGCGGGATCCCAAGCCGCAGTGGTACTGGGCACGCGCGAGCGTCGCAGAGCTCGAGGTGCTCACCGGGAGCGTCGCCTCGGTGGAGCGTGCATACAAGGAAGCCACCGCGGTAGCCGACAACGACTGGTTCGCACTCGACTCGTCGAAGCAACAGCTTCAGATGCTCCGCGACCTCGGTATCCGCCCGGCCGAGGTCGCGGCTGGCATTGCCGTGCTCGAGCGCGAACAGGCCCGCATGACGCGGACGCAACGCACTGCCGAGCCGGCGCTCGTCGTCCTCTTCAGCGGTCACATGGTCGACAGACCTGAGCGCCCCGAGGCTCGTTTTCCGGAGAGCAAAGCCGGCGCAGCGGCGCGTGAGATCGCGGCCCGGCTGGACGCGCTAGGCGCCAAAGAGGGCGACCTCGGCTTGGCGCAGGCGGCCTGCGGCGGCGACCTGCTGTTCGCTAAAGCCTGCCTGCAGCGGAAGATGCGGCTGGAACTCCGACTGCCACAGCTCGAGCCGGAGTTTCTCACCAACTCAGTCGCGTTTGCAGGTCCGCGCTGGCAGGCTCTTTACGACGAGGTTAAGGCACATCCAGACGTCAGGATGCTTTTTGCCCCGGAGGAGCTGGGCCCAACGCCCCTGGGGATCGAGGTTTACGAGCGGGGGAACCTGTGGCTCCTCTACACGGCCTTGTCCCACGGGGCTGACAAGGCGCGTTTTCTCTGCTTGTGGAATGGCCAAGGCGGCGACGGTCCGGGCGGAGTCCAGCACATGAACGACCTCGTACAACAGCTTACCGGACGCAAGCCTGAGGTGATCAAGCCCCAGGATCTGCCCGGAAACAGCCGCTAAGTTGCTGCGTGCGAAGGGGGCGGAGCTGCTGGACGGGTCGCCGTTCGGCGCGTCACGGCAACCCCAGCGGGCGATCGTAATGCGCAATTTCAGACGGAGCGTGCAGCGTGGCAGTATCCATTGAATCCCTAAAGCAAATTTCTGCCGTCAAGGCTGCGCGAAGGCGATTTGATGCCGCTGACGCTGAGGCTATAGAGGCTCAAGCGCAGTTCAAGCGCGAGATGAGCAGGGCCAACGTGGCGGTTTGCCTGGCCGCGGTGTGCGGCGGGCTCCTGCTCGCGGCTGGCATCCTCGTCGCGGCGGTGGGCGATGCGGGCGCTCGCTCCAGATTGGAGTGGATTCCGACTGCGCTGGGCGTCGCCGCAGGGCTTGCGGGTGTGCTGGGCTCGGTGTGGCTGTTCCAGGCTCGGCAGGGGGAACGGCTCAAGCGCTGGATGAATCGGCGGGCGACCGCGGAGGCGGCCCGTCGGGCCCTGTACCTCGAACTCGCCAGAGCGTCTCCTCCCGAGGGTGCCGACCCCATCGAAGTGGCATTGGCCAAGCTCGAGTACATTTTGCAGGAGCACGTTGTAGAACAACGCGACTGGTACGCACGCCGCGCGCGCGAACACCTTGCGTCCGCGGATCGTAGCTTGTCCCTCGGCGGCATTGCAGCCGGGATCGGTGCCTTCGCATCCTTCGCCGCTGGTGCCGCGGCCGCCGCTAACCCTGTCTATGCCGCCCTGGGAACGTTGGGCGTCATTGGCGCCGCCATGGCCAGTTTTGCTACCGGACGCGAGGAGATCCATCAGGACCGACGCAACGCGGAGCGGTATGAGAATGCGCGCGATGCGCTGGACGATCTGCTGGGCAAGGTGGACGATGTGAAGGCCACGATCCGAGGTGGTGACACAGGGGCGCTCTCCGCGTTCGTGCAGGCGGTTCACGAGCAGCTCATGGCCGAACACCGTCAGTGGCTACAAGGCCAGGAGCGGCGAGAGGCCGTCACGGGCCAGCTCGACGAGGCGTTGTCCAATATGCGCAAGAGAGTGGCCGATCAGCGGGCTCGCTGATTTGTGGGTCTTGTGTCGTTCTCGCGAGGGCGGAAAACAAACTAGCAGCACGTGCCTTGCCACGAGCCTGTCAACTTCGTGGATGGCCAGCCGACCCAGAGGATTTGCGTGAGGTCATCTCCGGATATCACAGTAGCGTGGCAGAAATCGTCGCGGGCTTCGATGGGTTTGCCGCGAGATACATGGGCGACGCAATCGTCGTTTATTTCGGTTATCCGCAGGCGTATGAGGACGACGCTGAACCGGCGGTCCGGGCCCGGCTGGGCGTCATCGGAAGCGTTGGCCGGCTAGTCGCCAAATCGGTGGCGGGTCCCGGACCGGGCCTGAGGCTCTCCCTTGTCGCATCCACCCGGCTGCGCGCAGGCTAGGGGCGCATAAATTGCCTGGACCGAAGCCTTGGGCATGATCCTAGTAGCCAAACTGGGGCGTGCAGGTTTCGGGCAGGAAGCGCCGATGCTGACGCTCTACGGCGACGTCGACTCCGGCAACGTCTATAAGGTGCGATTGCTCTTGGCCCAGCTCGGCATCGCCTATCGCCGGGTCGACACGACGCAAAAAATCGCGGCGAGCTCGCGCAGATTCCGCGCGATAGCGTCGGAGACAGCGACGAGGAGTTCCAAGCGCGCGATCGGAATATGAGCCCTCAACAATCCGCGCCAAGTGTGGATCGTGACCACTGGTAGAGAAGCCCCGCCACTTGACCTGATCGTCGTCCAGTGCGGCCCGTCTGCGCAAGCAGCTCATTGAGCCTCTCCCGTGAGATGGACAGATCGGCCTGTGATTCCATGTTGCTCCGATCGATTTGAGCAAGGCGTTCGTCGATAGCCAGTGCTTCCCTATATGCGCAGTTTTACCCTGAGCCACAAGCGCGTCACCGATACTGACGAGCGACACCGACAATCGGCTCTGCCAACCAGTGTTGGTCGGGTCGACCTCAACGACGTGTTCTCTTATGGTTAACGCTTCGTGGTATTCTCTAAAGGCCTCCGAGAGCTTGCCTTGAGCGACCAGCACGTCGCCAATCTTCATTCGCGAAACCGACAGATCGGTTTGCCACGTGGCATTCGAGGGGTCGATCAGCACAAGCTGTTCTCTAACCGCCAGTCCTTTACGGTATGCTTCTAGAGCGTCACGCAGGTAGCCGTGTGCGACCAGGGCATCGCCAATTCTGTCTTGCGCTGCCGAGAGATCCCGCTGCCAACCCAGGTTAGCCGGGTCGGCACGCGCCAGACGGTCTTTGATCGCCAGTCCTTCGCGGAAGGATATCAGCGCCTCGGCAGTTTTGCCCTGAGCCACCAGCACATCACCGATACTGACGAGCGACACCGACAATCGGCTCTGCCAATCAGTGTTGGTCGGGTCGATCTCAACGAGGCGTTCTCTTATGGTCAACGCTCCGTGGTGTTCTCTAAGGGCCTCCGAGAGCTTACCTTGAGCGACCAGCACGTCGCCAATCCTCATCCGCGAAACCGACAGATCGCGCTGCCAGTCAACGTTGTGGGCCGCGGCGCGTGCGATGCATTCGACGAGCTTCAATCCCTCGCGGTATGCTTTTAGAGCGTCACGCAGGTAGCCTTGTGCAACCAGGGCATCGCCAATTCTGTCTTGCGCTGCCGAGAGATCCCGCTGCCAACCCGGGTTAGCCGGGTCGGCACGCGCCAGACGATCCTTGATCGCCAGTCCTTCGCGGAAGGACTTCAGCGCCTCGGTAAGTTTCCCCTGAGCGAATAGAATGTCGCCGACATGGATATGCGACCACGACAATCGGCCCTGCCAATCGGCGTTAGTCGGGTCGACCTCAACGAGGCGTTCTCTTATGATCAACGCTCCGTGGTATTCTCTAAGGGCCTCCGAGAGCTTGCCTTGAGCGACCAGCACATCACCGATTCTGTCTTGAGCCAGCGTTAGGTCGCTCTGCCAAGACGAACCAGCGGAGGATCCAATTGCCCTCTGTTCAAGAACGTCCCGCAATCTGATGAGAAGTGCTCCTTGGGATTCGAGCTCAACACGATTTGAAATCGATGGCGCGAGGCCAAAGTGCAAACTTCTCGCGACATTGAGAGCTGTCTGCGTCGCAAGGGGCTCGCCCAAGTCGTACAAGCGGGTCAGCTCGTCCAAGAGCAAGAAGACCTTGCTAAGGCTGGTCGCTCTCAGTCTGCTGCGGTCGGCCATAATGAGGTCGGTGAGGACTTGTGTCGCGCCGTCCTTGGAAGCCTTGTCTAGACTTGGGCGGCCATAGTAGCGGACGGCTCTCCGCACGCCGTCCTCGGCCTCGATGAGATGGAACATGGTCTCATTAACGCGCAGCTGGTCGTCCTCTGGTGCCGCTAGTAGGTGATCGGCGATTGCAGTGTTGATCGCCCTATCGTCGTCGAGTTTTCGGTTTGCTGCCCAGGCCCGAAAGGCCTCGCGCATTTGCCCGTGCGCAAAGTCCCATTGTGCAGGGGTGCCGCGTGCGCGCATCTGGCCACGGAATGAGCGACGAAGTTGTGCAAAGCGCAGCTCATTCCAAGGCTCACCAGCGAGCTTAGGCAGGAAGCCGCGAAAGTCGCTTTCGCGCCAGCCGCCGCGACTCACCGCAATCGCACCAAGAACCGCCCATACTGTCCTCTCGCCGAATAGTTTCGCCGTGCGGTCAAAGCTCTGGCCATAGAGTCCCTGAATGTCGGCCGGCATCGCATCGATCATGGCCAGCATCAACGCCGCAGTGCGCTTCGCTTTGGGCAAATCCGCGTAGTCCTCCCAGGCGCGTGCGAAATCATCGCTGTCGAGGAGGTTGAGAGCTTCCACCGCCAGAACCAGCCAGAGCGCGTTGCCCTGGGCGGGACCGGGTTCGGCGATCCGAGCCGCCAGCGCCTCGACAACCTTAGGTTCGAACATCCGGTGATAGCGCCGGCAAATTGCCCCGACGATGTCGCGCGCCTCACACGCGTTGAGCGGCGGCAAGGGAATCGTCCGCATTGCGGGCATGCGCTCGATCACCTGAGTCGACTCGCCTGGGATCATGTCGCGACAAGGCGCACATTTGCTGGCCAGAGTTTCGGCAGCCAAGTCGCGAAGCGGCCGCGATTGGTCGCCTCGAACTGGTCGATCGCGTCGACGAGCACTAGAACACTTCTCCGTTGCGCGATCTTGCCGAGCAGCGATGCGAAGACGTTCTCGACCTCTTCATCTTTCGCATTGTCTTCCAGCGCCGTAGTTACACCGAGTTCGACCGACAGCTCCGCGATCCACCGACGCAGCATGAGATCGACTGAGGGCGCGCGCGGGCTTGCTCCTGCTGCGTGGCTGAGTAGGAACAGGTCTTCCTTGATCAGTGGAGCACGCAGGGCGCCCCAGAGCGCGCTCTTGCCCGACCCTGCCTCGCCCACGATCACAAGCCCGCGCCGCGTCTCGCCAGGCTTTGATCTCGCAAACCTGATGATCAGATCAATTATACTGGCGCGTCCAGCGAAATCACGCGCCCGATCCTCGGCGAAATCCAGTAGCGCCTCGCGCTCCTCTTCCTCCCACGTGAGCGCCGGTCTCGTCTCGGCCGTCTCCGCGTCGAGCTCCTTCCAGAGTTCGTCCTCGACCTGGCGCGCCCAACCAGTGAGACCGGTCACCTTTCGACCATCCCACTCGACCGCATAGTCGAACACACGGCCGGGCAGTGCGGTACGGATTCGATCCTTCAGTGCCTCGAGTTTCCTCGCACGACTGGGTGCCTCAGGGTCAGTCGCTACCGCGTCGCTGTATTCGGCCGCTGCGTGAGGCGCCATCGCATCGTAGTGCAGCGGCTGGCGGAACCAGAACACGCTGCGTTTCCGCTGCTCCGGGTCAGACAGCACGCCGAAATCGATTTCGAGATCGGTAACGCTGCGGCCGTCGAGAGCGGCGGCTATCTGCCACTCCATTTCCTCGGCCGCAGCTTCCTCGACAGCAGACTTCGCTCGCTCCAGTGATGGAACCCAGCCGTAGCGGTCGCCAATCAGGCCGACCAGGAACGGCCGACTGCGCTTGACCTCCTCCAAGCACACCTTCAGCACCTGCGCTTCGAACGCTTCCTCGCTCTCTGCCCCTCCATTTGCGACGCCGACCCGCAGATCGATCCATTCGAGATGAACCCGCCGCGATTTCAGCCTCTCCTCAAGTGCAGGAAAAACAACATTGCGCAAAAGATCGCGCTCCTCCTGCATATCGTAGAACGTACTGCTGATGAAAACAGGCCGCGAAGACCAAACCATCGCTACCCCCAAACCCAGGGGAGCTTAGCGCAGGCGTTGAAACTCGCACCGCAGTATGGCCCCGGCTTGGCGATGTCGGCAGCGACGGTCGAAGTACTCATGGGCGGTTCCCCTAATGGTCCGCAATAATAGTCGAAATCGCACCGTCAAGTTGAGAGAAGCGGGTTCCATCCAGTCCTTCCGGGAGGTTCCCGAGACTTTCGCGGTCGAGGCTCAGCACTCCAGGCTGGATCTGCGGCTGGCTGTAGGCAAATTCGAGCGCCGGCATCGAACGGGTAACAAGGGTGCCGCTGTCGTGCCGGTAGCCGGTCTCGGTGGCCGAGACGAGAAATGTATAGATCGGGTTGCGTGGATCGGCGGGCGCCTGTTGATCGGAATAGACGAGATCGAGGGAGCGGGCGAGACAGTTCGCTCCGGAAGTCGGCTCCTGCGGGAAGTTGTTGAAGAATAAGAACCGTTGCACCCGCCGGTAGGTGCGGATCTCGAATCCGGCACGACAGGTGGAGAACGGCTCTGGCCGGACTGGCCAAGGCTGATCGCTAGTCGGCGTTGGTGGAGACGCTCCATGGTCGCCGTAGTCGAGGACCGCCAGAAACATCCAGTCGCTCGGCAACCCGGCTTCCGTCGCCGCGGTCCAACCCGGAAAGTAGGGCTCGAGGTTTCCGTACTGGATCGTCTTCAAATAGGTCTGCACGGCGCGGGTCGCGGCGGTGCGGTCGGCCTCGGCAGCCAGCGCCTGATTGATCCCGGCACCGTATTCGTCAGCATACGAATAGGCGGCGGCGTTGCCCTTGGCGTCCCACGACCGGGAAATCCGCCGGGAGAAGATCTTCGTCGGGTCAGTCGGATCGGCTACCCGACTCGTCGGGTCATATCGATAGAGGGTGGTGACGTTGTCTCGAGACAAGCTGCGCCAGTGACTGATGCCGGTATCTTTGGCGACCCAGCGCTCGATCCGGGCGAACAACCCTTCGA
>Ga0306920_100012745_pt1 | contig 11415 bp, 9 predicted proteins | sample flu12Cox44000170_FD_204666 | JGI IMG/M metagenome (GOLD analysis project Ga0306920, IMG submission 204666) | Lab enrichment of tropical soil microbial communities from Luquillo Experimental Forest, Puerto Rico - flux4day.12C.oxic.44.000.170 (v2)... | ecosystem: Environmental > Terrestrial >...
TCAACGAGTTCATCAGGTCAGCAAAGAGCCGTGAATCGCCTCGCCATCAGTCGACGTTATACCCACTTGCACGATGGAGTTGGCTGCATGGACGCCTTCGATCCACAGCTTCAGATAGTTGTCGGTGAGGGCCTCAGTGTATGCCCTCTTGACCCGCGGTAGGGTAGTTGCTTCCAGGTCTCGTCCCACCAAAGATCGCATGAACTCGCTCTTCTTAACCGCCGCCAGCTCACGAAGGATGCGGTTACGCTCCCGCGCCGTCTGTATGGGAACCTGATCCCGCATAGTGGCTGACTGCGTACCTGGACGGGACGAGTACGTGAACACGTGCAGATAGGTGAACGGCAAGCGCTCGATGAAAGCGCGCGTCTGCTCGAAGTCCTGGCCGCTCTCACCAGGGAAACCCACCATTACGTCAGCTCCGATGGCTGCAAGGGGCATTGCACGCCGGACGCGTTCGATGCGATCCGCGTAGTGCCACGGGCGGTACTTGCGATGCATGCTGCGGAGAATGCGATCGCTACCCGATTGCAAGGGCAGGTGAGCGTGCTTGGCGATGCGGGGAGATGAGGCTGCCAACTCGATGAGTTCGTCAGTCCAGTCCATCGGCTCGACCGAGCTGATACGGATCTTCTGCACCACCGTGCGATCGAGAATGCTGCGTAGCATGGCTGCGAAGTTCGCGCGTGGATTCAAGTCACGGCCCCAGCGGCCCAGGTTGATGCCTGATAGGACAATCTCGCGGTAACCCTGGAGAACGAGCGCATCAACCTCGCGCAGGATCTCTTCCAGTTGCAGAGACCGGCTGCGGCCGCGCACAAAGGGAATGATGCAAAACGAGCAGCGGTTATTGCAGCCGTCCTGGACTTTGAGATTGGGCCGCGTTCTCTCGGAATTGCCAGCGGCCTCGGTATCAAACACAGGTGCAGCCATCAGCTCGGTATGCGCAAAGATGTCACCGATGACTACATTCGAGGGCGGAGAGTCGGTTAGCTGCCGCAGTGGCACGAACCCAGAATCAGTGCATGTCCGCTGGGCATAAGCGGCGACATCCTGCTTATGGGAGTTGCCGACGACCAGGCTCACACCGGCCATTGCCGCCAGTTCCTCAGGGGCGCGCTGGGCATAACAGCCCGTAACTAAAATTCTAGCCTTGGGATTTTCGCGATGAACCCGACGGATGGAAGCCCGCACATCCTGGTCGGCTGATGCTGTAACCGTACAGGTATTCAGAATCACGACTTCGGCTTCACGTGCGCTGCCGGCTCGCCGCAATCCGCGCTCCAAAAGCTGCCGCTCAATGGCGGCGCCATCAGCTTGAGTTGCGCGGCAGCCAAAGTTCTCCACATGGTATGTCGGCACGGGTTTATTATACTGAGGTAGAGGGATGCGCTGCCGCACCTGCGGGCGTGCGTCCTTCATGGCGGAATCGGATTGGATGGATCAGGGGGTAACGCTGCTCCCGATCCATTCCTCCAGCAACTCGGCCGGCGAAAGTTGCATCTCACCAGCCGCTTTTCTCACACGAAGTAGTCTTGGAGTTCCTGATGACACGACGTATCCTGCTAGTCGATGACGAACTGGCGATTCTCCTCACATTGCGCGCCATCCTCGAAATGAACGGCTTTGAGGTTGAGACAGCCTCTTCAACCCAAGACGCTGAGCAAAAGCTAAAGGGCGGCACCTTTGAGATGGTGATCACGGACATGCGAATGGAAACGGAGACTGCCGGATACGACGTGATCAAGGCCGCGAGGCGGCAAGCCTACAACCCAGCCACCGCCATTCTGACCGCGTACCCCTCTTTGGGCCACGAATGGCAGGACAAGGGAGCCCAGTCGCTGCTGGTCAAACCAGTGAACACGCGCGACTTGTTGCGACAGATTGAGGCTCTTCTGGTCGCTCACCAGGACGAGAAACAGCGCGTGCAGCAGAAAGCGGCCACCCGTAAGACCAGTCTGCCTGACTCCCACTCGGCGCGAGCGGCGGCTGCTGAGAGAAAAGTGCTTTAGCAGCTCTTCGGTGTGACTGGAAAATGCCAGCTGTCCAGCCTGGAGACACGGCCACCTCGGACAGTTAACATGGCTGAACTGCGTCCTGCATATCGCTCAGCGGCGCCGCGAGTTGCCGGAGTTTTGATCAGGCGCTGGCCGCAGTCGTCCGCCGCTGCTGGAAGCACTCGCGACAGAAAACGGGCCGCCCTTGCGTGGGTTTGAATGGTACAGTGGTTTCCTTGCCGCAGCCGGAGCAGGTTGTTCGCGTCTCCACTTTGGGATGTCCACCGGAAGGAGCGGCGCCGAGCGTGGCAGCCCGCTTGGCTTTGCACGGCTTGCATCGCTTTGGTTCATTCTTGAATTGCTTGTCGTGGAAGAATAGCTGCTCCCCAGCCGTGAAGACGAAATCAGCGCCGCAGTCGATACACTTCAGTACCTTATCCTGGAATTCCATGGAGAGTTGCTCCCTTCAGCCCGCGATCCCCAAACCAAAGACATGCTAAGCGACCTCTTCCCGGCCGACCGGACTGAGAGCCCTGCCGGCAGTCGCACCTTTTTTGGTTCAGGTCAGTCCCCGAGGGTTCGGCCCAACCGTACGCAGAGCACGGCCACTACAGGTATTACTGCGGCACTACTAAGATCTGATTTCCTTGCCGAGCTGAACAAAATAGAGGGCCGCCGCTTTGCACGGCGGCCCTGGGTTCGGATTAGTCCTGCTCTTTACGAGCCTTCTTTCGGCTCCGCTTGCGCGCCAGCGCTTCCTTCACGCGGCGCCTTTCGCCCGGCTTGAGGTAAAAGGAGTGACGTTTCACTTCCTTAATGATGTCCTCTTGCTGGACTTTGCGCTTAAATCGCCTGAGAGCGTTTTCTAATGATTCGCCCTCTTGCACGCGTACTTCAGCCAACCCGGAAACACCCCCAGACTCGCCCCAAATGGACAGTAGTAGTTATTTCAATGTTCCTCTCCGAAGTCAAGCAAAGACTGGCGGTTTTGCTCTGATGGATGGTGCCGGTCGCTGCCGACACCAAAGTATGGAGTTATCGGCATCTCTCTAAATAATTGAGTTTTAGGGAAAAACTACATCTGTCGCGGTCCGCATGCCGTCGTGGGCACGAGAATCGTCGAGGTCAATTGAAATTGTCCGGGACATGCTAGCGCCTTCGCTGAGTAAGCTACCGCCGTCATGCGAGCTCTAAGAGCTATCCTACTCAGGTCAAGATCCCTAAGTTGAGGCTCTCTTCGGCGTCATTCGTAAGAATTCCGCAACATGCTGTTATCCGCTCTGAGGGTGCACGCGCACCCGTTGTGTCGTCGACAACGCCGTAAAGCTCCGCGGATTCCGTCCTGCGCCTCGGCTGGATGTCGGCCCCAACGGTCGGCAGCAGAACCGAGCCCGGAAGAAAGGTTTCCTGAGAGACGAGACGCAAGGCGAACGTGTGGATGATATTTAGTGAGGGCCGTACGTGAGGATTATTTATTGTCGAACTAAAGCAATCCTCGAATGCGAGACGCCAGTCTATTTCCGGAATACCCGTCTGGCGAGAACAGGGGTTGATTGACACTACACCCCTTTCACTGCATCGATCTCCCTGCGCAACTCCTCGACCAGCGGCTCGAATGGCGCACTTTCGACGCTGCCTAACTGGGCGAGTCGTTGCTCAATGTCGCTGACGATCTGCTCAGCTTCCTGCTGCGCGCTGGCTGAAGGCAAGGTTTCCTCGGCACGATTCCCCTGCCGCTACATCAAGAAGGCCGAAGCCGTGTGCCAAGCGATGCGCCGGCATCTCCCATTCTTGATGCGTGCGGATCCGCAAGTCACCCTGCGCCTGGCGCGCCACAATAGCACAAAACCAGCAGTTTCGTCCTCGGGAAAATACATGTTGCGTCACGCTCGTCAACCTCGCCCGACAGCAGCATTTCCGCGCAGTTCAGGCAACGCCGGGTCCTTGTACAACACATGCGGGAGATCTCCAAAGGACACTTGATGAAGTGGTCTTCAAGAGCTTTCCAATTTCGCTTCCCGCTCACACCGTGATATTTTCAAGGGTTTACAGAAATGCTCATGATTCGCTCTTATAAAGGCATCACGCCGATGATCCCGGGGTCATGTTATGTCGACCGGTCGGCGCAGGTGATCGGCGACGTCACGCTGGGCGAGAACGCCAGCATCTGGATGAACGCCGTCGTGCGCGGTGACGTGAATTACATCCGTATCGGCGCCAACAGTAACATCCAGGATTGCAGCGTCATGCACGGCATGCTGAACCAGTGGCCCGTCATCGTGGGAGACTGGGTCACCGTTGGGCACTCCGTTACCCTGCACGGCTGCGTTGTGGAAGATCAGTGCCTCATCGGTATGGGAGTCGTCATTTTAAACGGAGCGCGCATCGGAGCAGGCTCGATCATTGCCGCAGGCACGCTGATTCCCGAAGGCACGATCATCGAACCCCGATCGCTGGTGATGGGCGTGCCCGGCAAGGTGCGTAAGAAGCTTAGCGACGAAGACCAGGAAACGATCTTGCGCTACGCGCGTAATTACCTGGGCTATAGAGAAACGTACCTCGCGGAGAAAACGAGTCAGTAGATAGTGGCTGCTGGCGGGAAGCTTAACGATTGCATACGGAGTAGACCACAGTGCCGGAGGTGCCCGGCTGTCATTCCGAGTGGAGCGCCCGCTCAATATTGCGGCGGTCGCTGCACAAAAACGGACCGAACGTTGAGCCAAAATGCAGGTCCCCTCGAACTAGTGCATGCATCGGCAAAGATTGTGCCTGATACTTTACTGCTCGGTCCTCGCTCGAGGTGACGGCCATGAGGAAGTGAGCGCTGAGGCCAGTGCCGCCAAATGGCGGAATGCTGACTGAATGCTGGCCTTTAGTGACAACCGATAACTGACAGCTGTCTTATGCTCAAAGCCGTTCGCGGAACTCGTGACCTTCTCCCGCCGGAGACGGATTTGTGGAATCAGGTGGAGGCGACCGTGCGCAGCGTCCTCGCGCGCTACAACTTCCACGAAATCCGCACGCCCATCTTTGAAGACACCAGCCTGTTCGCCCGCAGCGTCGGAGAAGACACCGACATCGTCTCGAAGGAGATGTTCACGTGGGAAGACCGCGCTCGCGCCGCCAGCGAGAATGCACAGTCGCTTAGCTTGCGTCCGGAAAACACCGCTGGGGTCGTGCGTGCATACATCGAGCACGGACTCGACAAGAAGGGCGCGCTGCAGAAGCTTTATTACATCGGGCCGCAGTTCCGCCGGGAGCGCCCGCAGAAGGGACGTTATCGCCAGTTTTACCAGATTGGGGCTGAGATTATCGGCCCACCCAGCGCCAACAGTGAGTCACCCGCGCGTGATGCCGAAGTGCTCGAGATGCTGGCGACATTGCTGGACAAAGTCGGCCTGCGTGGCTGGGGGCTGCAACTCAATTCCGTCGGCTGCGCGGATGATCGAACGCGCTATAGCCAGGCGCTGCGCAAGGCGTTGCAACCCGTGGTGCACCAGATGTGCGAAGATTGCCGTCGCCGGGCTGAGACGAATCCATTGCGCGTGCTCGACTGCAAGGTGCCGGAAGACCAGCCCATCATTGCGAAGCTGCCCAGGATCAGTGAGTATCTCGACGAACCCTGTCGCCAGCACTTCGCCGCCGTACGTTCCATGCTGGACGCAATTGGCATTCCCTACAACATCAACGAGCGCATGGTACGAGGTCTCGACTATTACACTCGTACCACGTTCGAATTCACGCACGGCGACTTGGGCGCGCAGAATGCAGTACTGGGCGGGGGCCGGTATGATGGCCTATCGGAATCGCTTGACGGTCCAAAAGCACCGGGCATCGGATTTGCAATCGGGGAAGACCGCCTGATCATGGCGTTGCAAGCGGAAGGCGTCAAGGCCGTTCAGAAGCTCGATGCCTACGTCGCTCCGCTGGGCGCTGGAATGAATGCCCCTGCGCTAAAGCTTGCCCGCGAGCTGCGGCGTCATGGCATCAGGGTAGAGATCGGCGATGAGGACTTTCGCCTGAAGAAGTCGTTCGAAGGCGCAGTACGGGCCGGCGCGAAGTATATCGTCATTGTCGGCGAGAACGAAGTCGCCAGCGGCCACTTTACAGTTAAGAATCTCACCACCGGTTACCAGGTCCAGGTGGCACGCGCCGAGCTGGTCGCGCACCTGGGACGGCGATAGAGGACATAACCCTGTTGATTGGTGTGGCTCCAGGCTGTGAGCCAGAGAGAGTGGTAAGAAAGGTCTGAGCCGCATCCCAACGGCAAACGTTACTCTTGGGCTCACCGGTGGGTACGGGCGATATATTCTGCGACAGGTCTTCTGGGGCCCCATTCCATCCACTACAGGCCAGGCAGATACAATCAGACAAGAAGGATTTCTTACGATGAGTGTCACCATCGAAGCGGGAACAAAGCATCTGACCCTGCTCAATGTTTACGAAGTCAAACGCGCCAGGCAGCAGCAATTAATCGACCTCCTCAACTCTGCAGCGAAGGAGTTGGCACACCAGCAAAAAGGACTGATCTCGTTTGTGATCCACCGCAGTTTTGATGGAACTCGAGTGGTGAACTATTCCCAGTGGAAGAGCCGCGAAGCATTCGAAGCTGCGCTGGCAAATCCTGCTGCCAGAAAGCACATCGATGCCGCAATGGCGGTGGCTGTAAATACACCGATCTTTTGTGAAGTCGTGAGCATTTATGAGACTCACTGAGCGCACTGCGCAGGATAGTGACCTTCAATGTCATTTCGAATACCGTGAGAGGGTCCGCCAGCGAATCATATCGCGCGGTCGAGAAACCTGCTTTTCGGCCGCTCCCAACGGCAATTCCCCCTTCGCCAGGCTCATGCCAGGCACAGGGCAAGCTCTCGACTACGACCACCGCCGCGAGCTTCGCTCGGAATGACGAGGCAGTGGCTTCTCTCTATACCAGGCAATAACAAACTAGTTTCAGAACAATGCAAGGAAGCTCATGCTCGATTTTTTAGGTGACTTAACCCGCACCCATCGTTGTGGGGCATTGCGCGCCTCCGATGCTGGTTCCAAGGTCGTGCTCATGGGATGGGTAAACCGCCGACGCGATCTCGGCAACCTTATCTTTCTCGATCTGCGAGACCGCACTGGTGTCACGCAGGTAGTCGTCACAACCGATGCCGGCGCCGAAGTGCACGACCGCGCCACCGCAATGCGCTCTGAGTTCGTGATCGCCGTCCTCGGTCACGTAAAGCTGCGCGATCCCAACACGGTCAACAAGAACATCGCCACAGGCGAGATTGAAGTCGTTGCCGACGAATTGCGTGTGCTTAACGACTGCAAACCCCTGCCGTTCTCGCCGGCTGATTCGGCGATCGCCAACGAGGAAGTGCGCCTTAAGTACCGCTATCTCGACCTCCGTCGGCCGGAGATGCAGTACAACATCGAGCTGCGCCACCGGGTTTCCATCGCCATCCGTGAATATTTGAACTCGCAGGGCTTCTTCGAGATCGAGACGCCATTCATGACGCGCTCCACGCCCGAGGGTGCGCGCGACTATCTCGTGCCCAGCCGTGTGCATCCCGGTGAGTTCTATGCCCTGCCGCAGTCGCCGCAGTTGTTCAAGCAGATTCTGATGATCTCCGGCTTTGACAAATATTTCCAGATCGTGCGCTGCTTCCGCGACGAAGACCTGCGTGCCGACCGTCAGCCCGAGTTCACTCAGATTGATCTGGAGATTAGCTTCGCGCGCCCTGAAATGGTCTTCCACACCGTCGAAGGCTTTCTGAAGGCGGCGTTCGCCTGCATCGGTCACGATCTGCCAACGCCCTTTCCCCGGATGAGCTACGACCAGGTCATTCGTCTCTACGGCATCGACAAGCCCGATCTTCGTCTGCCCGCTATGGCCGATGTGCATGGCGCCTTCACAGCAGACAACCTCGACACGCTGCAGGTGGACGCCGGTCTGCCCGTTGTCGCCATCGTCATTCCCAACACCGGCGAGCTCTCGCGCAGAGAACGCGACGACATCAAGCTGCTCTTCGGCGAGCGCAGAGAGGCCAAGGTTTTCGAAGATGTAAAGCGCCTGGAAAAGTCATTCCCCGGTGCCATTGCGAAAGTCCGTGAACTGACGCACACGCGCCCCGAGGACCTGCTTGTCATCGTCGCTGGAGCCAAGCGCGCCGAGGCCGCTACCGACGCTAAGGTTCGCCAACAGGAGTATGCGATCTACACCGCTGCCGGACAGCTTCGTCTCGCGCTCGGCCAGAAGTATGCCGATCGCCACGGCGCGTTCGCCAGAGGTATCTTCCGCCTGCTGTGGGTGACCGATTTCCCCATGTTTGAGTGGGATGAAGAAGAGAAGCGCTGGAACGCTGCGCACCATCCCTTCACCTCGCCGCACGAGGGGGACATGGACAAGCTGGAAAGCGACCCTGGCGGAGTGCGGGCGCTGGCCTATGACATCGTGCTCAATGGCACCGAACTCGGCTCAGGTTCCATCCGTATCCACCGGCAGGATGTACAGAGCAAGATCTTCAAAGCCCTGGGTATGTCTCCGGAGGAGCAGCAGATGCGCTTCGGTTTTTTCCTGGAGGCGCTGCAATACGGTACGCCGCCGCATGGCGGCATAGCTTTGGGCCTTGATCGCATCGTGATGATCCTGGCCGGCGCCGAGAGCCTACGGGAGGTAATCCCGTTTCCCAAGACGGCGAAGGCCATCGATCTCATGGTTGACGCGCCAACTCCCGTCAGCGAGCGTCAACTGAAGGAGCTGAGTATCGGCGTCGTGCCGAGGAAGGACTTATGAGTCACTCGACGGGATGTGATCTCTTCTGGAGCTAAAGCGATTAATCAGATGGCTCTGCGAAGGGTCAGTTGGCCAACGACAGCAACAGTGCCTCCCCACTTTTCACGCCATCAACCCGCACTGTTGCAGGGATAAGACAGTACGGGAAACAAACAGTGCCCAGGTCAGGCCGCCGCTCGCATCGGCACGGCTTGCTTCGCTTCGGTGATTGTAGGCGAGCCCAGTGTGGCACCTCCTCCCATAGCGGCGAGCCATCCCAAAAGCAGCGCGATAAAACTGGTCCATCCAGTTCCCATGACCAGCCTCAAATCAAGCAGTGGATATAGGCTCGTAGTTGTCGTTGTGCTTCCAATCACAAAAAGCACGAAACCACCGACCACCGAAAGGCCAAACATCATCATGCCGTGCATCAGGCTGTCGTTGCGTGTCTTCAAAGCCGCCATCCTGCTGGTTTGGCGCCCTGCGACGTACCCGGCGATGATCGTCAGTATGATGGACCAGATCGCCATAGCGCCACTCATTCCATGGGTGTCGGGGCTGGCAAAGATCGCAACTCCCATTGTCTCGAAAACCGACCAGATGGTTGCGAAAACGGAAACGCCACCCCAAATGGCATTCCAATGGCAGCCCCGGTTCAATCGTGTTTGTGGATGAGACGCTGCGGTTGTAGCGGTGTATCCGCCATATCGAATCCTCCTTTTCCGTATCTTCTCCAAGACAAACGGATGCAAATATATCGTATTACGATGTAAAAATTCTGACCGGCTGAGTTTATCCGTCGCCGGGGATGACCCACGAGCATAAAAAGCCGCCAGGCTGTTACCCGGGGTGAGTTGCTGTAAGCACTTGAGTTTGAGCAACCTGGGGATGAGGCACAATACGTCAAATCATTTGAGTTTTTTTGCCTGTTTGACCGCTGGAAGCAAATTCAGCATTCCATAGCCGTAGACATTGTTTGGAACATTCAATCCAGAACCACCGCACTTCTGAGTAGTCGTAAAGGGTGTAGCGGATTGTTCCAGGATTCGCACGGTTAGATCAACATCACCCTGGAGTAAGGGGTTGGCTTGCCAAAGCAGCGCGACTCCTCCAGTCACTTCAGGTGCCGCCATCGACGTTCCTTCCCAATACCCTTGATATTCGTTGTTGTAGGGTACGGCACCGCGAATATAGTCGCCGGGCGCGGTCAGTTCCGGCTTCATGCGTCGGCTGCGGTCCGCAGTGACTGGCCCTCGGCTGCTGAAAATGGTGATCTGGTTGGTGTACATGTCGGTTGCCCCGACAGTCACGGCGCTGGCATAAAACGCTGGGGGAACGGAGACGGTAGAGCAGTCAGGACCGGAGTTGCCGGCCGCCATTACGGGAAAGATTCCGGCGGCGCGAACCGCGTTTACGGTAGCTACCAGGGTCTCGAGCGAACACCCCTCGCTGCTTGGACAGTCCCACGAGTTGTTGATGGCGTCTGGAGCCATTGCCGGGTTCGCCCGCTCAGGATGCCCGATCGGATAGGGAGCAAGGAAGAATTCGAAGCACTCTATGTATTGCGCTGGCGAACCTGTCCCGTTCTGGTCCATGCTGCGGCAGGCGATCCACTTTGCCCCCGGAGCCACTCCCACCTGATTGCCGTGACCATCGTCCCCCACCATTTCGCTCGTGGTGAAGGTGCCGTGGGAGTTGGGATCGGTGGGCGTTGTGAGATGCTGGCGGGTTGTGTCAAGCCAGTTGTAATTGTGATGTGCACTGAGGCCGTTCCACCCGCGATAGTGCGACTTCAGCGCTGGATGGTCCCACTTCACCCCCGTGTCCAGTGACGCCACAACCAGTCCTTGGCCCTTGTAGCCCATAGCCCAGACGGACGGGGCGTTGACACGCTTTATGTTCCACTCCACCGTTGGCATGGCTAGGTTCTGCGAAGAGGTTAGCCGAGGCATGTCTACACCCGTTGGGGACGGAAGCGCAGTGCGCACCTGCGGATTGGCCTCAAGGCGCGCGACGTCGCCACGCGCGGCCAGCTCCTCGAGCAACTTACGGTCGGCGGTCACTTTGATCGCGTTCACAATGTAGAACGATTGATATGGGATACCGCGAGCTTCCAACATCGCTCGCATGGAAGCCTGGGTCCGCTCTGCCACGGCGCGAAGCGTCCGATAGACGTAGATTCCTTTGTCTAACTTGGTGCGCATGCTCCTGGCGGCGGTCAGGTCTGCCTGTTCGGCGAGTACTACGAAGGCTTCTGTAGGGCCTCCGCTCGATGTTTCTTCCACCAGGCGAGCCGCAATCTTGTTGCTGCCAAGATCCGCTGCCGTTAGCCCTAGTGGTAGGTAAGCCGATAAAAGCACGGAAGATAAGAAACAGAGCCTTGTCTTGCAGAAAGCCGGTTTGTGGAGAAACAATACTGCCTCCTCATTCTTTGGGATAAAGGAAGGGAGGAGGATATTCAGCGCAGGGGCTAATCGCAATCCAAAAATGCGCGAGGAAATTAGTTTGGTAACACTGCTCTATGCTGCGTAAATCGTCTTTTTGCAAGTTTGTACAAGCTTATTGGTGACGGAGCCTGACCGCTGAAAAACGCCGCACAATATCCTGCGGTTCCGTCCTGCGCGGCAACCAAACCGCTAACCCACTTGTTGCATT
>Ga0306920_100012746_pt1 | contig 11415 bp, 11 predicted proteins | sample flu12Cox44000170_FD_204666 | JGI IMG/M metagenome (GOLD analysis project Ga0306920, IMG submission 204666) | Lab enrichment of tropical soil microbial communities from Luquillo Experimental Forest, Puerto Rico - flux4day.12C.oxic.44.000.170 (v2)... | ecosystem: Environmental > Terrestrial >...
CGGCCGATTTCTTATGACACACATCAATTTCCGGGGCGGACAGGTGGCGCTCGCCATTCCTCCTACGGACGCTGATTTCAACCCCGGCTATGACCGGACTTATACGAATGGCGGGGTGTCACGGCGATTTGTCGCAATCGTCGGTTTGTCCGAGGCAACGATGCGAGAGCGCCGACTGCCCAATGTGAAGTTGTTTTGGCTGTACCAAAGCCCCAGCGCTTCGAAGCGAAGCGAAACGCCTGCCGACGCCCCCCCTATTTTACATGCAGCCGAAGATCATCCCTCCGACAGCCGCGGCAGCGTCTATCGTCGAGAGGGAATGGCGCAGAGGAGGCCGGTGCTGTTCGTCGCTTTAGAACCGATGCCGAACCCGGACAGCCGCATTCAACTCGGCCCGCAGCCGGACGCGATCGGCATGCGCAGGGTGGCCGTCGACTGGAGCGTTACCGCCGATGACAAACTTAACGCGGTCGCGATCCTCCGCCTGCTTGGGGCAGAGTTCGCGCGTACCGGGTTCGGCCGTCTGAGGTCTTTCCTTGAAGATGGTGACGACACAAGATGGCCACCCGACATGTATGGTGACCAACATCATATGGGATCGACCCGCATGCACCGCGATCCGGCGCTCGGTGTCGTCGACGAGGATTGTCGGGTCCATGGCGTCGCCAATCTGTATGTCGCGGGCAGCTCGGTTTTCCCGACTGCCGGCGCCGCCAATCCCACCCTGACGATCACGGCCCTAGCGCTGAGGTTGGCCGATCATCTCAAGGAGAAATTCGGATGAGCGCTCCGTCGTCTCTTCGGCGGCGTTGGCTTCTCGGCGCCGCAGCTTTCACAGCCGTATCACTCCGGAGTTTCGGTCTCGACGCGGCTGTACGATGTCAAAATCATTTCGACTGCACGCGAAAAAAGCTTCTTTCCCTGTTGGACGAACCACAGCGCGCGAGAATGGTAGGCAGAACTTACTTGGAATCGTCCATTGCACGCGTTGCACCGCCCGCAGGACTCGTCGAAACGGTGCTTGCCGAGACGGGGCCCGATGCCGGCATCGAAGCCATCAGCCGGTATATCGTGCAACGCATCCGGCGGGAGCTTGAGAACGTTGAGGTGATCAGCCTCGATGGCTGGATAATGTCATCGACCGAAGCGCAGCTTTGTGGACTTGCCGCGCTCGACATCATGGCTTGAACGATCGACTATTAAGACTTGGTTCGACACCGGGGCAACGTTGACACCGAAGCAGACCCTGCCGCTGGAAAAGGGCAACGGGACGATCAGATCGAATTTCGCCATCCCGGAAGTCGGAACGATTTGAGGTCCGCCCGGATTGAGCCATCGGTTGGAGTGCGCCACACTACTTCGCCGCAGGAACCGGGACTGAAGCACGATGCAATTCCACCTCAACGGGTTCCGGCCCGGAGATCCGCATGTCTTCGAAGCCGACCTCCGCCACCAAGGGGCCGGCACCGCGGACGGACTTCCCAAGCAGGTCGACGTCCAGATCGTCGGCTGCGGTCCCACCGGTCTGACTCTCGCCGCCCAACTTGCTGCCTTCCCCGATATCACAACCCGCATCGTCGAGCAGAAATCGGGCCGCCTCCTGGTCGGCCAAGCCGACGGCATCGCCTGCCGCACGATGGAGATGTTCGAGGCTTTTGGTATTGCCGATCGCGTCATGCAGGAGGTCTGTTGGGTTAGCGAGTTTTCCTTTTGGAAACCCGACGAGACGGGTCGCAGGGCCCTGATCCGCAGCAACCGCATTCAAGACGTCGAGGACAGTTTCTCCGAGTTCCCGCATGTCGTCTTCAATCAGGCGCGCGTCCACGATTTCTACCTCGATGCCATGCACAACGCCCCGACCCGCCGGCGGTCTATCCGAACTATCTGGCGACCCCGACCGACCAGCAAAACATCGTCGAGGGCCTCAAGCCGCTGCACGGATCATGGCAACCCCGCAGATGCAGCGTTTTATTACCTCGGAGTTTCCAGCCGGGCCCTGCGACCGAGACCGACGAGCAGCAGTTGGAGTATGCGCGGCGGCGCGGCGGCACCGTCTATCACCCGACCAGCACCTGTAAGATGGGGGTCGACGCGATGGCGGTGGTCGATCCCGAATTGCGGGTGCAAGGCCTCGTAGGGTTGCGCGTCGCCGACGCCTCGATTATGCCGACCGTCGTTTCCGGCAACACCAACGCGGCGACCATCATGATCGGCGAGAAGCTGTCGGACATGGTGCGGCAGCGGGTGCGCCACGCGGCCTAGCCTTTGCTCGAACCCTGCGGGGAGAGCCTGGTTGTCGGTGTACGCGGCGACGAACTGCCGTGGGCCTCGCTTATTGTCGCAACGCCGCTCAGTCGGCCTCGCCGCGAGCGCAAAAGCAGGACACAGACACTGGCTGATCGGCACGGGCCGCGGCAAAGTCCAGGCGCTGGCGGATTAATCTGGACTCCGCCGTCTCACCGCGCTTCACGAGGCAGTCCAGCAACCCGCGCAAGGCCCACAAATTGTCGGGGTGGATCTGGGCGCGGGGCAACGAGCCACCGAGGCCGAGATCCTCGCGATAGACTGCTTCGGCTTCTGTAGTACGGTCCTGCTCCAGCAGCAGCGCACCGAGCGCGTGGCGGACCGGTTGCATCCACCCCCAAGGCTCGTCGTACGGCAGGTTGTCCTCTAGCGCGGCGGCAGCGCGGAGACGGGCAAAGGCCGTGTCATGATCGCCGCGACGATAGGCGATCTCGCCCGCCAGCATCTCCTCCGCCACCGCCAGCAGCTGCAGGCAGGGCACGTTGTGCAGATAGCGGGACTTGGAGACCCGTTTTACCGCCTCCCGGAACAGCGCTTGTTCGGCTTCCGCCGCCGGCACGTCGCCCAAGGCCGCATGGGCGACGCCCTTGGCGTAGTGCATCATCGCCACGGTGTTAGAATAGAGGTCGCGGTCGGCCGGCAGATCCTGCGCGATGATCTCGCGCCATCTGCCGAAGCGGATCAGGACGTGCTGCCTGATGGAGACATAGCTCTCGAAGAAATCGGCCATAGGCGGCGAAGGGGTGCGCAGCACCTCCTCGGGCATAGTCTCAATCAGCTCGTCAGCGGCGGCGATGGCAGGCGCATATCGGCCGAGGAACATCGCCCCGTAGGCGGCGAAGTGGTAATTGTGCACCCGGTATCCCGAATAAAAATTCATCGGCCCGGCGCGGTCGTAGAACTTACGGTCCGCGATGATCGCCTTCTGGTTCCAGTGCAGCGCGTCGCGGTAGTGGCCGCATTGCACGTCGATATGCGTGGGCATGTGCACCAGGTGGCCCATATCTGGCGTCAGCTCACGCAGTCGGTCACCAGTTACCAGCGCGACTTCCGGATGCGGGGACATTTCCATTAGATGGACATGGAGGTGCAAAAGGCCGGGATGGTTCATCGCCCCGGGTAGATCGCGGAAGGCGGACTCGAGCACCTCGCGCGCCTCAAGCGTGCCGGCGCCGGGTGCGGGCTCGCCGGTGCGCAGATCCCACATACGCCAGGGCGTACGATTGAGAATCGCTTCTGCAAAGATGAAGCGTAAATCGAGGTCGTCCGGATGCGCCCGGTGCGCGAGCCGCATGGCGTCGGCAAAGGCGTCGTTCCACGGGCGCTGGTCGTCGATCGGATCCCGCCGTGGATAACGGGCCGGCAGCGCCTCGATCAGCGCGCGTTCCGGCGCGCTTACCTGGTCGACCAGTGCGAGGGCCGCGCGGGTCGAATCATAGGCACGGGCGAGCGCCGCGGCCTTGCCGGCGGGGTCTTGCAATTCCCAGGGAAAGTTATAGTTGGGCCCGGCCGCGTAACCGATGCCCCACCGGGCCATGGCGCAGTTCGGATCTTTCTCCAGCGCCTTCTCGAAGCAGGCACCCGCTTCTTCATGGTGGTAGCCGAAACACCAGTTGAGGCCACGGTCGAACCACCGCTGGGCATCCGCGGAACTGGTTGTCACCTTGCGCGCGTAAGCACCGACTTCATAGGGGTAGTCCATCTCGCCTCCTATTCCATCCGCATCATTATTACGCCAAGCTTACTGCACTCGCGGTCAATTTGAAAGCGCCCGGCCCAACCGCACCAGAGGGCAGCGGTCGGATTTCCGGGGTGGACGATTTTACCGGCTGCATCGACTTGCGGGTATCACCTGTGCAAAAATGAGAGTGTTGTCGTAAGTCCGCAGGGAGGCAGCCCGATGGCCGAGAGGACCACGCAATCCGTCGCGAATTTGGGTTATCACGCACACATCTACTACGATGCGACTGCGACCCGCGCTGTCGCCGAGCGGGTCTGCGCGGCGATCGGCGAGAAATTCAAGGTCGAGATCGAAGAGTTTCGCGATACGCCGCGCGGACCGCATCCGATCAGCAATGCCCTGGTCATATTCAGGCCCGAAGAGTTCGAGCGGGTCGTGCCTTATCTGATGCTGAACCGCGAGGGGCTCGACGTTCTGGTCCACCCGCTGACGACGGACGCGGTCGAGGACCACAGCAGCTACGCGATCTGGCTCGGCAACCCGGTCGAACTGAAGCTGCACACGCTGCCTCACGGCCGCGGCGGGCAATTGCCGAGCGGGGTCAGCCCGTAGGCGCTGCGGCAACTCGCCGCCCGGTGCAAATGCGACCGGAACGGCGCGGTCAGGTCGGGTGCTTCGCGGCTCTTGTTCCCAGGCGCCTCTGTTGCCTAGCTGACGGCAAGGCGCGTGTTTGATAGTGTCCCCTATTCTGGATGAGGGGGAGTGCGGTCGTGCCATCTGAAATCTCGGACGAGGCCCTCGACTTTTTGCTGGCCCGCGCCGGGCTCAGCCTCAGCAACGCGCAAAAGGCCGAGCTAAAGGGCATCTATGCCGGTATCGCGCAGATGGCCGAGCGGGTACGCAAGCCGCGCGGGCGTATGGCCGAACCGGCGCTGACTTATGGCTTCGCCGAGGAGGATCTGCCGTGACCGGGCAGATCCCGACGATCGCCGAAGCCGCCCGCCAGATCGCGGCGAAACGCCTGTCGCCGGTCGAGCTGACCCGCGCCTGCCTCGACCGCGTGCACAAGTTGGACAACCAGTTGCACGCCTTTATCCGGCTGACCGAGGAGCGCGCGCTGGCCGAGGCTCGGGCGGCCGAGCGGGCGATCATGGCCGACGGGCCCTCCGGGCCGTTGCACGGCATCCCGATCGGCCTCAAGGACATCGTCGACACCAAGGGCATCCCTACCACCTGCCAGTCGAAGATCCTCGCCGGCAACGTCCCCGGTGCCGACGCCGCCTGCGCCGAAAAGCTTGCCGCCGCTGGCACCGTGCTGATCGGCAAGACCACGACGCATGAATTCGCCGATGGCGGACCGAGCTTCGATCTGCCCTGGCCGCCGGCGCGCAACCCGTGGAACACCGACCATTTCACCGCCGGCAGCAGCAGCGGCACCGGCGCCGGGGTCGCGGCCGGGCTGATCCTCGGCGGCATCGGCACCGATACCGGCGGCTCGATCCGCGGCCCGGCGGCGTTGTGCGGCATCGCCGGGATCAAGCCGACCTATGGGCTGGTCAGCCGCGCCGGCGTGGCGCCTGCCGCCTTTACGCTCGACCATATCGGCCCGATGGCATGGACCGCCGAGGATTGCGCGCTGATGCTACAGGCATTGGCCGGCCACGACCCGCGCGACCCCGCCAGCGCCTCGCGGCCCGTCCCCGACTACTCGGCGCTGATCGGCGGCGGGATCAAGGGGCTAAAGATCGGCGTGATCCACCATTTCCACGAGGTCGACTACCAGGTCAGCGCCGGAACCCGGCGCGGCATCGACGACGCGATCGCCACGTTCCGCGATCTCGGCGCCGAGGTGCGCGAGGTCAAGCTCTCGCCATTGCAGGACTGGATGGCTTGCGGCTCGCTGATCTCGATGGTCGAGCGCGCCGCTGCCTATGAAGAATGGGCCCGCACCCGGCTTGGCGATTTCGGCGAGCGGGTGCGCAGCCGGCTGATGCTGGGCGCTCTGGTGTCGGGCGTGGACTATGTCCAGGCATTGCGGCGGCGGCGCGAATTGCGGGCCGAGTTGCAGGCGGCGATGGCCGGGCTCGATGTGGTGCTGACTGCGGCCCAGCCCTCCGAAGCGCCAAAGATCGATACCCTGCCGAAATGGGACGTATTCGAGACGCCGAGCTTTACGATGCCGTTCAACGTCGCCGGCTATCCGGCTATCTCGGTATGCTCGGGGTTCGGCGCCGGCGGATTGCCGCTCGCGATCCAACTGATCGGCAAGCCGTTCCAGGAGCCGACCGTGTTGCGCATCGCCGACGCCTTCGAAAAGGCGGCCGATTTCCGCAGCAAGCGCCCGGCGATGATCGCGGCGTTGGCCCCAGCCTGAAGATGGAATGCGCCGGCAAGGTGGTTCTCGTCACCGGAGCGCAGCAAGGCATCGGCCGCGCCATGGCCTTGGAATTCGCCGCTGCCGGGGCGGATGTCGCGGCCAACTGGCTCGACGACCACGAGGCGATCCAACGCATCGCTAATGAGATCCAACGCCTCGGCCGTCGCACACTCCTGGTCAAGGCGGATATGGCGCTCATCGAGGAGGTGCGGGGGATGGTTTCGGCCGCAGAGCAGGAACTCGGGCCGATCGATATCTTGGTCAACAATGCCGCTGTATTCCCGCGCGTCACGTTTCTCGATATGTCGGAGAGCGATTGGGACCGCGTGCTTGCCGTCAACTTGAAGGGTGCGTGCTTTTGCGCCCAATTTGTCGCCAAGGCGATGGTTGCGGCGGGCCGGCCGGGCGTAATCATCAACATCGCCTCGGGTGCTGCTTTCCGCAGTTCTCCGCGCGGCGTGCATTATGTCGCGAGCAAAGGCGGGGTCGTTTCAATGACGCGGGCAATGGCGATGGAGCTCGCCCCCTACCGTATCCGGGTCAATGCGATAGCGCCCGGGCTGACCGACACCGCGCAGCCGCGTTATGGCAGCAGCGAGGCGGAGCTTGCCGAAATGGCGCGCGCGATCCCGCTCGGGCGCATAGCACAGCCCGAGGATATCGCCCGCGCAGCGGTGTTTTTGGCCTCCGATAGCGCCAGCTTCATGACCGGCCAGACCATCCACGTCAATGGCGGCTCCTATCTGACGTAACCGCGCAGTCGTGTAAAACTCGTGGATATGGCGACTGCGCTTCGGCAACGCGGTGCCAATCCTCAGCAGCGATTTTGCATCGGAGTAGAGGAGAAAAGGATGGCCGAACTGCCGCCGCTCGACGGCTCCACACTTGCCGCGGGCATCCGCTCCCGGTTTGTGCCGGACATCAACGGCCTACGGATGCATGTCCTGGAGGCCGGGTTCGAGGAGCGGGGCCGGCCCGCGATCCTGCTGCTGCACGGCTTTCCGGAAATCGCCTATTCCTGGCGCAAGGTGATGCTGCCGCTGGCCGCCGCCGGGTTTCACGTCTTCGCTCCCGACCAAAGGGGTTATGGCCGGACATCGGGCTGGGACGCCGATTACGATGGCGACTTGCGCCCCTTCCGCATCTTGAATGCGGTACGGGACGCGCTGGGACTGGTCTCGGCATTCGGCCACGCGAACGCCGCGGCGGTCATCGGACACGATTTCGGCGCTTCGGTCGCGGCGTGGTGCGCATTGGTGCGGCCCGACGTATTCGGCTCGGTGGTGCTGATGAGCGCGCCGTTCGCCGGTCCGCCGGCATTGCCGTTCGACACTGCCGACGCGCCGCCAAAAGATCCGATGCCGAGCGAGGATATTCATGCGGCGCTGGCGGAGCTCGACCGACCGCGCAAGCATTACCAATGGTATTATTCGACGCGGCCCGCCAATGCCGATATGTGGCATTGCCCGCAAGGCGTCCATGCCTTTATGCGCGGCTATTTCCATCACAAGAGCGCGGATTGGCCCGGCAACCGGCCCCACCCTTTGGCATCCTGGAGCGCCGGCGAGCTGGCCAAGATGCCGACCTATTACATCATGGATCTCGACAAGAACATGGCCGAGACCGTGGTCCCGGTGATGCCATCGGCCGCCGAGATTGCACGCTGCCGCTGGCTGCCCGACAGCGAACTCGCCGTCTACAGCACAGAATACGAGAGGAACGGCTTTCAGGGCGGGCTGAACTGGTATCGCTCGCGCACATCCGGGCTTTATGAATCCGAGCTGCAACTGTTTTCCGGCCAGACCATCGACGTGCCGTCGCTGTTCATCGCCGGCAAAAGCGACTGGGGCACCTACCAGCGCCCCGGCAGCGTCGAGCGGATGCAAGGCGCCGCCTGCACCCGGATGCAGGGTTGCCACCTACTCGAAGGCGCCGGCCATTGGGTGCAGCAAGAGCAGCCCGGGCAGGTCAGCGAATTGTTGCTGGAATTCCTGCGCCGATAAGAATGACCTGGCGGGGGGCAGCCCCTCGCCATAGTCATCCGGCACCGGGCGACGGATCGAACGCCTTGATCCGCGATGCAGCCGACGTTCACAAGCAGATGGGCGAGTGACCGAGGAACGCGCTCCTGGGCGATGTGGCCGCCCCGCCGATCGCCCCAGTGGCGCCGCCGATCGCCGCACCGAGGCCGATCGGCCCGCCCGCGATCGCGGCGATCGCCGCACCGGTGCCGGCGCCGAGCGCCCCGGTGCTGAGCGCCCGGCAGCCGGGTGTGATGCCACACCCCGCCAGGACGAAGGTAGCGCTTACAAACGCGATCGCGCGGACCGCACGCATCTGCTGCATTTTTCCCGCCGTTCTCATGACGGATGGAAAAACGCTGCCGGGAGTTTCTGCATTCCGGGGCAATGTTGTGGCCTGAGCCGCCGCCGACCCCGCCCATGCGCAGCGTGCGATATGAGTCGGCGCGAGGAGCCCCTCGCTACAATCATCCAGCGCCGGGCGGCGGGTCGAATGTCTTGATCGGCGGCGGCGGGCCGTTGAAGCGCTCGATCTCGACCAGGCAGAGCTGGCCGGTGCAGCCTTGCGCGAGCCGAGAGGTGCCGGTATCGGATGTCAGCACGTTCGGGTTGCCGTGCACGCAAAGGGGCGCATCCGCCGCGGGATCGTCAGGGTCGTACCAGGCCCCGGTCGCGAGCTGGACGACGCCGGGGCGCAACGCGTCGCTCAGAACCGCGCCGGCGAGGCAGGCGCCGCGATCGTTGTAGAGGCGCACGATGTCGCCGTCGCCGATGCCGCGTGCCGCGGCATCCTGCGGATGGATGCGCACCGGTTCGCGTCCGTTGACCTTCGAGGCTTGGCTGGTTGCGCCGAAATCCAGCTGGCTGTGCAGCCGCGTCGCCGGCTGGTTGGCGATCAGCTGAAGTGGGAAGCGCGCCGCCGCGAGCGAGCCGGCGCCTTCGACTGGCGGCAGCCAAACAGGATGGCCTGGGCAGTCCGGGTAACCGAAACCGGCAATCGTCGTCGAGGTGATCTCGATCTTGCCGCTCGGCGTCGGCAACGACGCCGCATCGGGGTTGCGGCGAAAGTCGCGGACGATGCCGCCATCCCAGGGCAGCGTCGGCAATACCAGCTCGCCCACTTCCCAGAATTGCTCGAAATCCGGCGCGTCGACATCGCGCGCCAACAATGCGCGCCGGGTCGGCTCATAGATGTAGGCGAGCCACTCCCGCGCCGAGCGGCCTTCGGTAAACGCGTCGTCAATGCCGAGACGCCGCGACAGTTCGACGAAGATGTCGTGATCGTTCCGCGCCTGCCCGAACGGTGCTGTCGCCCGGTGCATTGCCACCATCAGCGGATCGCCAGACGAGGCGCCGATATCCTCGCGCTCCAAGGTGATCGTCGCCGGCAATACGATATCGGCGTGGCGCGCGGTCGCGGTCCACGCCGAATCATGGACGATCACCGTATCCGGCCGGGCAAAGGCACGCCGCAGCCGGTTCAAATGCTGGTGGTGATGAAACGGATTGCCACCGGCCCAATAGACCAGCTTGATGTCGGGATAAATCAGCCGCTGGCCGTTATAGTCGAACGGCTCACCCGGCTGCAGCAGCATGTCGGCGATGCGCGCCACCGGAATGAAATCGGCGACGCTGTTGCTGCCTTGCGGCACAGTCGGCAGCGGCACCGCCAAAGGCGGCTTTCCGGTATTGGAGGTCGAGCCCAGCGCATAGGCGAAGCCGCCACCCGGCAGGCCGATCTGGCCGAGCAAGGCAGCCAGCACCGCACCCATCCACACCGGCTGCTCGCCGTGCTCGGCGCGTTGCAAGGATTGCGCACAGGTGATCAAGGTGCGTCGCCCGACCGACCGCCTCGCCAGATCGACGATCTCGTCCTTGGGCAGCCCACAGATTGCCTCCGCCCAGGCCGCGTCTTTCGGTTGACCATCGCCGCGGCCTAGCAGATAGCCCTCGAACGGCTCCCAGCCGACACAGTACCGTTCGAGGAACGCGCGGTCGTGCCGCCCCTCGGTCACCAGGATGTGCGCCATCCCGAGCATCAGTGCCACATCGGTGCCGGGCCTGATCGGATGCCAGACAGCCTCGACCTCGACCGGCAGATCGTCGCGCAGCGGCCCGATCACATGGAATTCGGCGCCCCGTTTATGCGCCGCGCGCAGGCGGCCGCGGGCGATGTGCTGGCCGGTGCCGCCGCCGCCGACGTCGTTGTTTTTGAGCGCCATGCCGCCAAAGGCAAGCACCAGCGCGCTCTCCTCGACCAATTCGGTCCAGCTGACGTTGTTGCCGGCCACCGCCCCCTGCGGGCCGATGACATGGGGCAGGATCACCGTCGCCGCACCCGAGCTGTAGCTGTTGACCGAGCGCACATAGCCGCCGGCCAGATTGAGAAACCGGTGGATCTGATGCTGCGCGTCGTGGAACCGCCCGGCGCTAGCCCAGCCATACGAGCCGCCGAAAACGCCGCGCGGCCCGTGTGCGGCGTAGACCCGCCGCAATTCACCGGCGGCGAGATCGAGCGCTTCTGGCCACGCCACCGCCACCAATTCGTCGCGGCCACGACGACGGTCGGGCCCGGGACCATGCTCCAGCCAGCCGCGCCGAACCATCGGACGGGCGATCCGCGCCCGATCCGAGACCGCGGCAGGGATATTGCCGAGCAAGGCCGAGGGATCGGCATCGCGCGCATGCGGAACGATCTCGACGCACCGGTCCCGGACCAACACCGAAAAAGCGCCCCAATGCGAACTGTGCGGCACGCCACGCGCGGAAGAGTTGGGAGCACTGCCTACGTCATTCATCGACAAACTCGTCCGACTGCCATTAGCATTATTGGATGATCGCGCTCAGCGACCGCCGGACGATAACACCGCGGATGATCGCGCACGACTCGGGCCTCGGTGTACCGCGGAGCGCTGTCATCGCGAGCGCTCTCGGTCGGGGTGGAACTGCTCTTTTCGCCAAAGTCACAACCAAAGTAACAAACGTGAAGTAACAAAAGCCAAAGGAACAAAACAATGAGCGACAACCAGGTT
>Ga0306920_100012747_pt1 | contig 11415 bp, 13 predicted proteins | sample flu12Cox44000170_FD_204666 | JGI IMG/M metagenome (GOLD analysis project Ga0306920, IMG submission 204666) | Lab enrichment of tropical soil microbial communities from Luquillo Experimental Forest, Puerto Rico - flux4day.12C.oxic.44.000.170 (v2)... | ecosystem: Environmental > Terrestrial >...
AAAATATCGGCGAGACATTTCAGGCCGGTTAAGCAAAACGCGGCGTTAATCGCCTTTGCTTGCCGTAGTTAACGCGGTGTTGCCGAGGACGCCTTGGCAAGTGGCGTCCGGGTGACCGGCTTCCGCTGATGCGCGAGGCGCCTTCGCGGTGACGAACCTATTGCAATAAGCACGCCACTATTTGTTTTCGGGAATGGGCAGCGTCGTCGTCGATTTAATTTTTTCCATCGCGAAACGGGAGGTCACGTTCTTCAGCGGGACGGATGCGATCAGGCGCTTGTAGAATGAATCGTAGCCGCCAATGTCAGCCACGACCACGCGCAGCATGTAGTCGACGTCGCCGGCCATCCGATAGAATTCCATCACTTCCGGCATTGCCGTGACCGTCTTGGCGAAGCGGTCCAACCAATCCTGCGAGTGGTCGCCGGTCTCGATGGAAACGAAGACACTGATTGGAAGCCCGACGCGCTGCTGATCAACGAGCGCGACCCGTTTGAGAATGACGCCATCGGCCTCCAGCCGCTGGATCCGTTTCCAGCACGGGGTCGAGGACAAGCCGACCCGGGCGCCGATTTCGGCAACCGAAAGCGAGGCATTCTCCTGCAAAACAGCAAGGATTTTCCTGTCAATCGCATCCATGAGCCGGTTTTTCCCTGCGGACCGCCTTCATGGTTTCTAAAGAGAAAAATATTCTAGCGCAAGCGGGGCCGCTATTGACCGCTCAGCCGACCCGTTGTGGCGACGTCTGAGACGCCGCCCCCGCGCGCGGCTGTGGCCGCACCGTTCCGTTTTGCGCCAAAAACGCCTCGACTTCGGCCCGGCTCGGCGCTCCGGCTGAGCCGCCGATGCGGGTGCATTTTATTCCGGCAACCGCTGCGCCAAAGCGCATGGCCTCGACTTCGTTTCGGCCTTCGGCGAGCGCCATGGCAAAACCGCCGTGAAAGGCGTCTCCGGCACCAAGCGTATCGACAGGGGTGATTTTGAAGACCGGCAGGCGGCGCACTTTGCCGCCCTCGAGATAGACGATGTCGTCGGGTCCATTGCTGACTGCGAGGAATGCATCGGTCTTCTCCGCGATGCGTAACAGTCCCTCGGCGAGATCGGCGACGCCGGTGGTCTCGCGCAGGCATTCCCAGGAAAAGACGACATGCGAAGCGACCCGAAAGAGCGGATCGTCCTCGTCCGTCGGACGATCGCCATCGAGTACGACCGGCAGATTGCGGCGGCGCGCCGCTTCGCAAATGGGCCGGACGAATTGCGGGTAGCGATTGTCGGCAAGGACCGCGTCGGCGGGGCCCACGACTTGCTCCGGCTCGCGCGGTGTCGCGGCGGCGATACGCTCATCGCGATAGGTGACGATGGTGCGGTCACCACGCGCATTCATGAAGATCGCGGAGAGCGCCGTGCCGAGACCGTCGATGCGCTGACAGGCCGTGCAGTCGACATTCTCGCGCGCCAAGGCCTTGAGCACACGGTCGCCATTTTCGTCGTCGCCCGCTGGCCCGCCCATCGGGCCGGCCAGCGCGGCGCGGCCGCCGAGCCGAGCGATAGCCACCGCGGCATTGGCGGCGCAGCCGCCGTTGATGACAAAGAAGCCGTTGGCCTGAACTTTGCCGTCCGGCTGCGGGAATTCGTCGACGCGAAACACCTCGTCGAGCACGATGATGCCGGTGCACAAGATGCGCGGCGCTCGCTCAGCGGACGACATCGGGGCCGTCCTCGACATAACTGCGGATGATGTGATGGGCTATCGCAACTGGCGGTGGTGCTGTCAGGCCTTGCGGGTGTTGGCGGTTGAGCATCAAAGCGAGTTCTTCGCGGTCGAACCAACGCGCGTCCTCGAGCTCTTCGCGATCAACGACGACTTTATCGGACAATGCCTCGGCGTGACAGCCGATCATGATCGAAGAAGGAAACGGCCACGGCTGCGAGGCAAAATAGCGGACCCGCCCGCAAGCAATGCCAACCTCCTCCAGAACTTCGCGGCGTACTGCCTCCTCGATGGTTTCGTCGGGCTCGATAAATCCGGCGAGGCACGACCACATCGTCGGGGCGAAGCGGCGCGAACGCCCGAGTACGCAACGTTCGCCGGAAATCGCCAGCATGATGACGACAGGATCGGTCCGCGGGAAATGCTCGGCCCGGCAGGACGGACAATCGCGCCGCCAGCCGGCTTGACTCGGCGCGGTGGCGGCGCCGCAGTTGGGACAGAACCGATGCCGCGCATGCCAGCCGAGTAATGCTTTCGCTTCGGCCAAGGGTGGCAGATGATCCGCGGCGACCATGCCTTGCACTGCGATTGAGCGCAGATCGGAGATCTTCAGGTCATTGCGCCTCTTCAATCGCTCGATCGCGTCTTGGTCGAGGCCGAAACCGAACCGCGGCGCCGTCCCGGCAAGACCAAGGAATACGATCTCGCGGACCGAACCCAAGGCGCGCGCCTCGCGCGGCGTAAACAGCGGGTCGCAGGGTTCGCCGGCCTTGAGCACAATGAGTTCGCCGCCGATCACATAACTCGCGGCTTGCGCGTCTTCGCTATATTGCTTGAGCGCGACGTCATCACTGCGGCGCGTCGGGGCGCGTTCGAGCTGATTGGCGATATAGCCGAGCGCCGGGCGCGGGCCGAGATCGGGACGAGGCGACACGATCAGGAACGAGCCGATTGAAGTGGTGTCACTCGGCCGCCTCATGCAATGGCCGTGGATAGATCGCGTCATAAAGTTCCGGGCGCTGCCATTGCGGGCCAAGCACGCCCTGCTTGGCGCCGCAGGCCATCGACGAGCCGACCTCGTCGCGCGAGGCCCGCAGCCGTCGGATGCGATCGAGACCGACATCGACAATGCTCAACCCCGCCGCCGTGCTCTCGAACAGGATTTCTTCGGGCGCGGCCACCATGGCAAGCCCGCGCTGCGAATGATCGAACAGGTTTTGCGTCGTAACCACGATCGCCAGGTTTTCAATCGCGCGCGCCCAAATCAGGGTGCGCCACGTGCTCCACAGCCGGTTCTTGTCGGTCCCGGCCGGCATAAAAATGAGCTCGGCGCCGCGTAACGCCAGCGCCCGCGACACTTCCGGCATATAAACCTCGCTGCACATCGCAAGGCCCACCTTGCCGTGTGTGGTCTCGAACACCGGAAATTCGTCGCCGGGGACATACTGAAATTCCCACGAGCGGCCGCCGGTATAGATCCAGGGCCCATTCGGATGGGTGCGCCGATACCGCGCCGGCGCCCGCCCGTCCGGATAAGCCATGACAATCAGGTTGTGCGCGGTCGCCGCTTTCACATCGAGCGGCTCGATCGTGCCTAATACGGCATGGACGCCATGCCTGGCGGCCGCTTCCGCAACCGCGGCGGTCGGCTCGAATGTCGCGGGCATGCGCCACGGCCCGGGATATGTCTCGGGGAAGCAGACAAAATCCGCCCCATCTGCCGCCGCCCGCTCGATCCATTGCACCGCATCGGCAACATTGCGCTCGGCTTCGCCAGGCGGGTGCGAAATCGGCTGCACGACGGCGATACGGAAGGTCATGGGTCATCTCCCTGGAGCAGGATGCGGCAAAAATGAGCCGGCGTTTCGCGATCATGCTTCACAAAAAGCTCAGATCGTCAATCGATACAGTCGGGGCGGGCGGATCCGTCAGATCGCGGCCCGGGACGGAACGGGCCTCGCGCTTGCTTTCCGGACGCCAGCGGCCGATATAAGCGTCGGGAGGTTGGCGGTGGACGAGCCACTCGCCAACCGGGTCAGGTCCGGAAGGAAGCAGCCCTAACGAGCGCGGTTCGGGTCGCTCGTCAGCCTCCCACCCGCTGTTTCGCAGTGCCGCGAAGTCGCTACCCGGGTGCAAACGCAGTCGAGCCGGCTGGATCATGGCTCGCGCACCGCTTCCAGCCTATGCTGGCGATCTGCGCCGCGCGCTTTGCCGGATTCCCTGCGCAATCTTTGCGGCGCCGAAAGGGAGGCCGCGCCCAGCCGAGGCCGTTTTCAGGGGCATTAATCGCCTGCCAAACAGAGACATGAACGACACGACAACGTCCTCCTACCGCGTCCTGGCGCGCAAATATCGTCCGGCGACATTCGATGACCTGATCGGTCAGGGCGCCATGGTGCGGACGATCTCGAATGGATTCGAAGCCGGGCGCATTCCGCAGGCCTGGATCCTCACCGGGGTGCGCGGGGTGGGCAAAACCACGACCGCGCGGATTCTCGCTCGGGCGCTCAATTACGAGCTGCCGGATGGCTCAGTCACCGCGCCGACCATCAATATGCCGATGCTCGGCGTTCATTGCGAAGCGATCATGGAAAGCCGCCATCTCGACGTGATCGAGATGGACGCCGCCTCGCATAACAGCGTCGACGATGTGCGGCAGATCAACGACGCGATCCGCTACGCACCGGTATCGGCGCGGTACAAGGTCTACATCCTCGACGAAGTGCACATGCTGTCCGGCGCCGCCTTCAACGCACTGTTGAAGACGCTGGAGGAGCCGCCGCCGCATGCCAAATTCGTTTTTGCCACGACCGAGATCCGCAAGGTTCCGATTACGGTGCTGTCGCGCTGCCAGCGTTTTGATCTGCGCCGTGTCGATGCCGCGCGTTTGGTGGAACATCTGCACAGTATCGCCGGCAAGGAAGCGATCGAAGTCGAGCCAGAGGCGCTCGCTTTGATCGCGCGCGCCGCCGAGGGGTCGGTCCGCGATGCGCTATCGTTGTTCGACCAGGCGATCGCGCATGCCGGCGCCGAGGCAGGCGGCTCGGGCGCAACCGCTGGCTTGGTCCGCGCCGAGGACGCGCGGCAGATGCTCGGGCTCGCCGACCGCACCCGCATCATCGAACTGTTCGATGCTCTTATGCGCGCCGATGTCGCCTCGGCGCTTAACGAACTGCGCGATCAGTATGACTGCGGCGCGGACCCGGCCATGGTGCTCGGCGATCTCGCCGAATTCACCCATTTCGTAACGCGCGTCAAAATCGTGCCGGCATTGGCGGACGACGTATCGCTCACTGAAGCCGAGCGTGTTCGCGGGCGCGTTTTTGCCGCCAAGCTTTCGATGCGCATCTTGGCGCGCACCTGGCAGATGCTGCTCAAGGGCATTGCCGAAGTCGAAGCCGCCGGCCGCCCGATCGACGCGGCGGAGATGGTGCTGGTGCGGATTGCTTATGCCGCCGATCTCCCGACACCCGATGAAGTGATCCGCTCGCTCGGTGAGGCACGCCGCGGCGACAATTCCGCGGTGACTGCGCCGCCCAATTCTGCCGCCAGTTCTGCGGCGATTGCCGGCGCCGCGGAGCTACGCGCCCAGACGCGTCCGGAACAGATCCGGCCGGATCAAGCCCGCCAGGATTTGCCTGCCCGCGCTTCGCGCGGGCCGGTCGCTGCGGCGACGTGGCTCCGCGCGCCGTCCCAGGCTCCGGTCGAGGCAGCCGCGGCAAACGCCGCAGATGTTCGCGCGGTCAAAAGCTTCGAGGACCTCATTGGGCTTGCCGCCGAAAAGCGGGATCTCTCGATCAAGAGCGCACTCGAACGCGATGTGCGGCTAGTCCGTTTCGAAGACGGCACGCTCGAAATCGCGCTGGAGGCCGGCGCGCGCAAGACCCTGATCGGAGAACTGTCGAAGAAGCTCGCCGATTGGACCGGCCGGCGCTGGATGGTCGCAGTGTCGGCAGAAGCGGGCTCGCCTTCGCTCCGCGTGCAAGCCGAGATGCGGAAAGCTCAGATGAAGGACGGCGTGCGCGACGACCCACTGGTCCAAGCGGTCATGGAACGATTTCCCGGCGCCGAGATCGTCGATGTGCGCACACCCGGCCCGGCGTCCGAGCAATCCGGCGAAACGCCGGCTCCTGCGCAGCTCGACGGTGATGCTGCAGACGATGATGCACTCTAGATCTGATGCGTCCGCGCCGGTCAGCAACGCGCGCCGGGGCAGCGCAGAGGCAGGAAATAATCATGGCTGATTTTCTCGGCCTGGTGAAACAGGCCACCGAATTCAAATCGAAAATGGAGGCCATGCAAGCTGAGCTCGAGCAGCTTGAAGTCGAGGGCACGGCTGGCGGCGGCCTCGTGACGGTCAAGCTTTCTGGAAAGGGCGATCTGCGTGGGGTACGCGTCGACGAATCGCTTCTCAAACCGGACCAGAAAGAAATTGTTGAAGATCTTATTGTCGCCGCACACGCCGATGCGCGGCGCAGGCTCGAGACCATGCTTCAGGAAAAAATGCAGACGCTCACTGGCGGTCTGCCGCTGCCGCCTGGCCTCAAGCTATTTTGATAGCTGTTTGTTTGATGCCCGCTATTTCTGCCGGACCCGAAATCGAACGCCTGATCCAGCTGCTCGCCCGCTTGCCGGGCCTTGGTCCGCGTTCGGCCCGCCGCGCGGCGTTGTTTCTGATCAAGAAACGCGAGCTGCTGATGGCGCCTTTGGCCGTCGCCTTGCAAACCGCGATCGAGAAGATTTCAGTGTGCCGTGTATGCGGCAATATCGACACGCAGAATCCATGCACACTGTGCACCGATCCGCGGCGCGATGAGTCCACTATCGTGGTGGTCGCGGACGTCGCCGATCTTTGGGCGCTCGAGCGGGCGCATGCTATCAACGCGCGCTATCACGTGCTGGGGGGGATCTTATCGCCGCTTGATGGCGTCGGGCCGGACGACCTGTCGGTCGATGCGTTGCTAAAGCGCACCGGCGACCCCGCTGTTACGGAAGTCATCCTCGCCTTGAGCGCAACCGTCGAGGGCCAAAGCACCGCCCACTACATCACCGACCTCCTGCATGGGACCAAGGTGAAGGTGACACGGCTCGCTCATGGGGTGCCGGTCGGCGGCGAGCTCGATTATCTCGACGAGGGCACATTGGCGGCGGCCATTCGCAGCCGAACCCCCTTTTAGCGGCGCTTCTGCCGATCGGAGCGATGCAAGGCCAGATATATTGCCCGCAATTTAATCAAGACGCGCCCGCGAACGCACCATTGTTTCGGTCGAATCTGAACCAAAATCCCCGGAGCGATGGCGGGCGTTAGTGTGGGCAGGGCCAAGAGTTGCGACAGTTCGCGTGGCGCCCCGCTGCGGCGTCCGACTTCGCCTGAACTTCGCCCGACTTGGCCCGACCCTTGCATGACAACCTGTGGCGGTCTCGGTGTCACCTCGCGTGGCGAATTGAGACTGCTGGAGCCCCGGATTCCCGGCACCGGGGCTCTATTCTTTTGCGCCTGCGGACGCCTGACAATCAGGCGCGAGGATGGCGAATACGCCTGGCATCCCTTACAACAGCCGCGGAATGGGCAAGCTCGTCGCCTGCGGGTGGCCAGTAAGCGACCCACAATGAGGCTTGGGGACTGCCGGCGAATGAATGACGACATTCCATTCGACAAAAGTTTCGCTCTCACCCCCAATCAGGTCCAAGACGTGGCGCCGGGGGTGCGTGCGATTGCAGCCGACAATCCAGGCCCGTTCACCTTCAAAGGTACGGTTAGCTACATCATCGGTCGCGATCAGGTGGCGATCATCGATCCCGGTCCCGACGACGCCTCGCATGTCGCGGCACTGCTTGAGGCCGTGCGCGGCGAAACCGTCACTCACATCTTTGTCACCCATACCCATCGCGACCATTCGCCCGCAGCCGCCATGGTCAAGGCGGCGACTGGCGCAATAGTCTTGGCGCAGGGACCGCATCGTCTGGCGCGCCCGCTGCATACCAGTGAGGTGCGCAGGCTCGACGCCTCGGCCGACCTTGGTTTTCGCCCCGACGTCGCACTCGTCGATGGCGAGACGGTCCACGGTCAGGGCTGGACGCTTGAGGCGGTGACGACGCCGGGACATACCGCCAATCACATGGCCTTTGCGTTTAAGGAGGCCAATCTGCTCTTTGCCGGCGACCACGTCATGGCGTGGTCGACAACGATCGTGGCGCCGCCAGATGGCGCCATGACCGATTACATGGCTTCGCTGCACAAGCTGGCGCGTCGCAGCGAGCCGCTGTACCTGTCCGGACATGGCGCGCCGGTGCGGGATGCGCCGCGCTATGTGCAATATCTGATCAGGCACCGCCAAGCGCGCGAGGGGTCGATTCTGCACCGGCTCGCCAAAGGCGAAGCGGACATCCCGACCATCGTGCGTGCGGTCTATATCGGGCTCGATCCACGCCTGGCCGGCGCCGCCGCGCTTTCCGTGTTCGCGCATCTGGAGGAGCTCGTCGCCAGAGGCGCCGTCATCACCGAAGGCTCGCCCTCGATCGCGGGGCGTTACCGCTTGGCTTGATTGCCTTTACCGGCCGGCTTTGCGGGCGGCGGCGGAGCTTTCTTTTCCGGCTGCGGCGTCGACAGCACGTCGTCGATATCGTCGATCAGGCTGCGCACCCGCTTGGCATTGGTCCCGAGATCATGACGGCCGTAGCGCGAGGCGGAACGTACGTCGATCCGCGCCCCATCGACCGTCGGCCTTATCCGCACCACCACGTCATCGCGGAAACCGAGGATCGGCGTGCGCGCGACCGTTTCGATAATACCGTCGCGCACAGTGGCGGCTTGCGATGCCCGCGCATCGATCACCCGTGGCAGCGGGCCTTGCGGCGGGCGCGCATCGACCACCCGCCATTTCCGTTTGGTTATCACCTTCATGGCGGCGGCATAGGCCTCTTGCGGCGTAGCGGTGGTGTCGTCCGGCTCGATGTCCGGATAGGCGGTGTGCTGCTGCTCGGCGGCATAGAGGCCGGCATAGGCAATCGGATTGGCGTCGCGGGGGCGCAATTTCGCGATGGCGTCGAATTGCGGCGGATCGATCGGATCCGTGGTGACATCATAGATCGCCGGCAGCCGCGATGCCCGCGCGCCGAGATAGGCTGGATAGGCAATGAGCGCCGCGCCGATGAGCAGCGCCGTCACCGCCTGCCGGCCGCCGCCAATGCCCTGTCGCCAGATGACGATGCCGGCGGCAAAGGCCAGCAAAATCGCGACACACGCCAGAACCAGCGCCCCGGCGAGGGTCGAAAGCGCCGGCACGATGTCCAGCGCGCCGGAACGGACGATGACCACCGCGATCAAGGTCGCGGCAAGCGAGAATAGCGCGATGCGACGCGCCCAAATCGCGAGCCGCGAGATCGGCCTCTCGGTGAAAAGTTGTCGTCGCATTCAGGGCGTCTTCCCGCTTGCTAACGTCAATCGCGCCAGCTGATCGGCCGCAGGCATTATATTTGCCCTGGCAAAGCGCGTCTTGGCTTTAAGTGCAAGGACAAAAGAGGGCTTCAGTCGTCAAGCAGACTGTCGATCTCGGCGTGGATGCTTTCGCCGGGCGTACAGCGATGGCCGGCGCCGGCGGCGAGCAGCGCGCGTGCTTGCTCTTTCGTTTCAGCTTCGACGCACCATTCCTCGACCCGCGTCACCAGCATTCTGGCGTGGAACAGGCGGCTTTTGGTCTCGGGCGCGACCGGAGCGGCAGGAGCGGCTCGGGGTACGCGTATTAATGCGCTTCTTGCCGGCATGGTGAATGTCCGAATCAGCGGGCCCGCGAAGTTTAGTCGCTCAACCGTGCAGAACAAAGAAGAAACGCCCCGAGGCTGTTCCCTTGTGGAGCGTGAGTTCCCTCAATATCGTTGAATCGGCGTTCCTCGAAGTCCGGAGTATTGTCGTGGCACCGCGCGCGTATTGGAAAGGTTATCTCAAGCTGTCCCTCGTCTCATGCCCGATCGCATTGTTTCCAGCGACCTCCGAGCGCGAAAAGATCAGCTTCCACCAAATCAATAAAGAAACCGGGCATCGCATACGTTACAAAAAGGTCGATGCCGACAGCGGTGATGAAGTCGACAATGCCGATATCGTGAAGGGCTTCGAGATCGCCAAAGGCGAATATATCGAGGTCGAACCGGAGGAACTCGAAGCGGTCGCCATCGAAAGCAAGCGCGTCATCGACATCGAGGAATTCGTGCCGCGCCGCGAGATCGATGAGCTTTATATGCGCGATCCTTATTACATCGTGCCGGACGGCGAAGTCGGTCAGCAGGCGTTTGCGGTCATCCGCGAGGCCATTCACAAGGAAGGCATGGTGGCGCTGGGCAAGGTCGTGTTCACCTCGCGCGAACACATCATCGCGCTGGAAGCGCGCGGCAAAGGCATGCTCGGCATGACGCTGCGCTACCCGTACGAAGTGCGCAAGGAAGAGGAATATTTCGACACAATCGAGGACGAAAAGATTCCGAAGGACATGATCGATCTCGCCATCCATATTGTCGAGACCAAGACCGGACATTTCAAACCGCAGCAATTCAAGGACGAGTACGAAGATGCGCTCAAGGACCTGCTGCGGCGCAAGCAGAAGGGCGAAAAGATCGAACGGCCGAAGGAGCGCGCGCCCTCCAACGTGATCAATTTGATGGATGCGCTGCGCCAGAGCCTGAAGGATGGCGGCGGCGGCACACGCCGGAGCGGATCACGACCGAGTGCGCGTAGTGCCAAGAAGCCCGCGCGCGCTCACGCCCGCCATAAGAAAGCCAGCTGATGCCCGGCAAGCGGGTCCAGTTCGACGACGAGACCTGGCAGCAGATCGATCTTCTCGGCCGCGACCAGATGAAGGATTTTCAGGAGCTTGCCGACGAGGCATTTCGCGATTTGCTGAAAAAACATGGGCGGCCGGTGGATCTGAAAGACGCGCTTCGACGCAGCGCCGGCGTCACGGCGACAATTCATCGCTTTAAGCCGAAAAAAGCCGGCAGGGCGAGGCCCAAGTCGAATAGCTAGCGTTTCGGCTTCCACAATTTGCCGGGCCGCCTCACCTTCTCGACCGATCCGACGCTCCACTCATGCTCGTCGGCGGTGCCCCTGCACTCGTCGTATGTGCCGGACCGCGGATAGGCGCCGACCACCAAAAAGTCCTTGCCGGCGGCCAGACATTGATGGCCGGTGCCTGCCGGAAGGATCACAATATCGCCGGCGCCGAATTTGAATGTTCGACCGTGATCGCCGCCAAGCCGAACTTTGGCGCTGCCGCGCGCGATCCCAAGCACCTCGTGAATGCGCGAGTGATAGTGCAAATAATCGTAGATGCCATTACGCCAGCTGCCGCCCCAGCCGTTGTTTTCGAACAGGTCCTCCATGATCGCGGCAGGATCAAGCGTGCGCGGCAGCTGGACCGCGTTCCAATAAACGAGCATGGGCCATCGCGGGTGATTTGGAATCGTGCCGTCATCGCGGAAGCGAAACATGCCACGCTTGCCTCGCCGCAGCAGGCCGGCGATCCGCTCCGAGGAGAGGCGCTGCCCGCCGGTAGTCCGCTCTGTCGATTTCTTTACGTCATCCAGCCAAGCCACGACCCAAGACTCGTCGCAAGAGGTCTATTTCGGCTGCCCTTCCAACGGCGGCGCCAACGCATTCGTTCCACCGACCGCCGAAACCTGCTTGTTTGATTGGCCGCGGAAATTTGCCGGCC
>Ga0306920_100012748_pt1 | contig 11415 bp, 11 predicted proteins | sample flu12Cox44000170_FD_204666 | JGI IMG/M metagenome (GOLD analysis project Ga0306920, IMG submission 204666) | Lab enrichment of tropical soil microbial communities from Luquillo Experimental Forest, Puerto Rico - flux4day.12C.oxic.44.000.170 (v2)... | ecosystem: Environmental > Terrestrial >...
TTCGTTGAGCGATTCGATCTCTTCTACCAACGGCTCTAACGCTTGGCGCAATCCGGTGCTCAATCCACTCGTGGTTTCCCGACGGAACTGTTGCGTGCCACATTTGGGCAGGCGCTCGCCGTACGATAAAGATTCTGGCGATGTTAGGCCTAGGCGGAATGGGCGAGCTGTATCTCGCGAGATATCTGCCTGGAACCGTCGCGATTAACCGGGTTACTGGGCTTATGGTCTTCTTAATCCTCACGTTTTGGTTCGGGGACGCAAGGATTGCTCTGCGGGCCAGCGCTGTTCTGAGCGAAGAACCAATACAGGTTTGGAGTGCCATATTGCGCGTCCCCGCCGAAATTGTTGATGCCTTTGCCACTGAAGTTGCCAAAGAGGAGCGCGCAGAATTTTCCGTTCTGCTGGCCTTGCCCGTTCTGCTGGCCTTGCCCGTTCTGCTGGCCTTGCCCGTTCTGCTGGCCTTGATTGTTTGGGCCAGTACTCAACGCATAAAACGGATAGAACTGCGCACCGTGCGGCGGAACTACGCAGCCGACCCCATTTGGGGTGCATTGCGGATCCGAGGCTGCGACCTCCGTCTCGAGCTGAATGATTGGATAGGGTTGGTCATAATTGCGAGTCCCGTCAGACAGACTCACAGGGCCGATGCCGTTTCCAAGGACAGAACCGATCGCAACCGACGTAGCATGATTCTTTGTCCCGTCGGGCCAGTCTCGCTGGTAGGACGTGCCGTCAAAATCAGTGTCCGCATCGAGACAGCCAGCAACCCCCGGTCCGGAGAAACAGAAGTTGTCGTCGGCATCACCATCGGGGGCCTCAAAGTGCCCGACTTCCATAGAGAAGTTGATATTCACTTGGTTGGCAGCCCAGGGAACAAAATTTCCAAACTTGGCGGTGTCGTACTCCGGATGGAAGCTAAAGTTCGTTCCGGCACAGGTGTTCGGATCTGTGGTTTGGTAACCGTTATGGGCGCTGGCTGTCATGAACCCCGACTGACCCGTGCTCAGATCCTCGATAAGGGTGAGTACTCCTCCAGAGAGATCTCCTGGCATGTCTTTGATCGTGACGCGCAGCCGGTCGCCCTGGTTCATCAGCAAGGTTTGAGCATTCGGAGTGACGCTCGAGGCGTTTATGTTATTTGGACCAGGAGGGCCCGTGGGAATCCCATCGCGCTGTATAAATGCAAAGTTGGTGGTTTCTGCGCAATTCGGATTGAGTTGCCCATTGCTCATGACCTCTAAGCTGTTGATGTGAAGCGAGGCGCACCAGTGTGTTAGATCGCAACTGATTCGAGTGATGAATGGGGGATAGCCTGGGGGATAGAACTGCATCTCGAGGAACGCAGAGCCGGCAAGGAATGGCGTGTTTTCGTCGCTATTCGGGAGGCATGGACCATTGGGAAATGAGCCGGGATCGCAGAGTGCCATACCAAACCAGAAAGTGACAAAGTTTTGGAAAGACTGCGTAGCCGGGAGAGGGCGCTCATTCGGAAGTGTGATTTCCCACTGCATATCGTTGCCTGAGTGTGGAACTGCCGAGAAGAAGCCGATACTCGGCTCGTCATGCCCGATGTAATGCCCGTTGTCATAGCCGCGGCCACCGTCTTCATCGCGAAAGTCAGTGCAAGAGTCCTGCGGCCTGAGCGGTTTTTGAATCTTGCTGTAGCCATTACAATCCAAACCGCCTACGGGATTGAACGACTGAGCCTGTGAAGCTGGGGAGAACATCAACAAGCTAAGAGCCATACCAACTAGAAGGACTACTCGAACGAGCGACATAGCACACACCTCCTCCTCTGAGCTGCAGAATCTGGTGTCAAAGCGCACTCGCCATGGGTCGGTCTACTGCTCTATGGAAAATCGAACCTAGTTTTTCTACTCTTCGTGTCTTCGCGTGTCAATGTCATTATTTTCGGTCAAGTTGCCCGAAAGATTAGAGCGGATTTCTCGCAAGCAGCGGAGGCGTTGGGTTACCCGAACGGTGTAAGGTAGGCAAACAGCCTGCTCGTCGTCAGGAATCGGATCATTTGCAAACAGGGACGTAGCGCCCAAGTACCTGGGAAACGAGGTTACCGCCGACTTGCTTTTGGGCAGGGGCAACCTACCGGTTTCGCGAATCAGGAGTTGACCTGGGATTGTTTGGTTGGCTCACGATTCTACCGTTCTACGGCGAAGAAATTGAGATGTCCGCGACGAATCGATCCATGACGCGAGGGTTGCGGAACACGTGGAGTGCCGCGTTTTGCGCGTATGTGGAAACTGCCTTCCTAAGAATTGGAAGGCTTTGAGATCGGTATGCAATAAGCCAAAACCAGAAATCAGAGCGCTCGCTTGAGCGGCGAATTGCCCGAAAGGCGCAACGCAGAAGCGAGAAGTCCAGTAACACAATTGTGTCTGCCGCTTGCAGCCTCACCTCAACGGCGTCGTAGTGTCCGAGGTCTCCATCCATGATCCATCGGTCTTCGGCAACAATCTTTTCTTGGATCAAAATCCACCTTTCGCGAGGTATTGCGGCGAGTCCTTCTTGCCAGAAGATTTTATCCAGCTCGATCACCGGCAGCCCGGTGATATTGCCCAGGCGTCTTGCCAAAGTGGATTTGCCAGAGGCACCCCGACCCAGGATGACCACACGCTTCATGCTTTCAGTTTACCGTGATGGCTGGTGTCGGGTACTAGCCGGAACTTGTCCGGTAAGCGGAGACTTACCGGGAGCTAATGCCAAAACGAAGGTCCGTCGTAGGCGTTACTTTAGAAATGGTCCAATAATCTTGAAGGTGGAGGCCCCTAAAAGGGCGGCGCCAGGAATCGTGAGGATCCACGCCCAGACAATATTTCGCGTCACTCCCCAGTGAACTGCCGTCAGCCGACGAGAAGTACCTACGCCAACAATCGCTCCCGTGATCGTGTGCGTGGTGCTAACAGGAATGCCAAAATGTGCCGTACCAAGCAAAGTGAACGCGCCAGCTGTTTCCGCCGCGAATCCCCCAAAAGGCGTCAGTTTCGTAATGCGCTGGCCCATGGTTTTAATAATTCGCCAACCTCCGGCCATTGTGCCTCCAGCAATCGCAAAGTGCGGGCAGATAATCACCCAGAACGGTACCCTGTAGTCCTTCAGCATCCCGGCAGAGACAAGTGCGGCGGTGATGATTCCCATCCCCTTCTGCGCATCATTGGTTCCGTGGCCCAAACTGTACGCTCCCGCCGATAGAAGCTGCAATCGCCGGAACCAGCGGTCCACGCGATATGGTTTTTTGTTACGCACAGGTGATCTTGGACAACCTGGCGAAGCGGAGCATCCGTCGCCGACTCAGAGAACTCGGATGGACCTGGGTTGAGTGGTATTCTTTGCGCCGTTTCCACGGTACTGCCGTCCGCGCCGAATCGAATCTCGAAACCACTTCGCGAGCTCTCGGCAATTCAAAGGCTGTCGCGGATAAGCACTACGTGAAACCCGACGAAGTGCTGCCGGACGTCAGAAAAGCGGTGAATAGCGTGAGTTCCGGCCTCACAGATGTTCAACACTTGTTCAACGAACGGGTCAACTGAAGCTTGTAAGTGGTTGAAAATATGGCGGGGACGACGGGACTCGAACCCGCGGCCTCTGCCGTGACAGCGTAGCGTTTTGATGTAATCGCTTGATATCAAACGGTGTTGGCGGACATCTCTTGATACCACAAGATACCATTTGTCATCTCTTATCGTCCCCTTATTGTCCCTAGATTTGTACCATCCAATTCACACTGTTTGGATTGCATCGGAGTTCGGTTGTAGCAAGGCAATCACGGAGTGCTGATTATTCGTAGCGCAGGGCGACCATCGGATCTACGCGTAACGCCCGCCGTGCGGGTGCCCAAGAGGCCAAAAGTCCAAGTAAAGCAACGCCGATCCAAACACTGACCATGATCAGCGGATCGTGCGGCTGCGTTTCATATACGATGCTTGCGATCACTTGCCCTGCTGCTAGAGCTAGCGTCAGACCGACAAGCGACCCGAAGGCAAGTAGGGCCGCGGTCTTACCCAACACGAGGAGTAGGACCTCAGTAGGGCGCGCACCAATCGCCATGCGGATGCCGATCTCATGCGTACGCCTGGAAACCGCGTAAGCAACAAGTCCGTTAATGCCGGTTGCCGCCAACATAATGGCGAGTACGCCGAAGGCACTCAGCGCGATGGCGGCGGTGCGAGTGGGAAGAAAGGCGGAATCGAGCATCTGCTCGAGGCTGCCTACACTGTAAAGTGGAAGGTCGGGATCGAGTTTCGTGATCGCCTGCCGTACTTCGCTGACCATTTGCGTTGATGGGAGCGAGGACTTCACCTCGATAGTGGTGGTGGAGTTGTACGACTGGAGGATGGGCCAAAATAGAACCGGCTGCTGCGATTCGGTGAGGGTTTCGTATTTTCCGTCCCCTACAACGCCGACAACCTCGACGGGGTTGCCCCACCCGGGAAAGGTTTTGCCGATGGGGCTGTCCGCGCGGAATATGCGTTTGGCGAAGGCGAGGTTGACGATAGCGACGCGCGGGGACTTTGCGTCATCCCGCCAGGTGAAGTCGCGGCCAGCGAGCAGTGGCGTACCGATGGTCTCGAAAAACCCTGGAGAGACCTGATAGTACACGACTGTGATGCGATCGGAGGGCTGCAGATCTGTTTTATCGGGAAAGACGTCGGTGTGGGATTGGTCGATGCTCAGCGGAACGGAATTGGAGTACGCGGCGGACTGCACGCCCGGCAATTGTTGAATGGCTTCGAGCGCTTGGCGCTGGAAAACGCGCCCGCGTTCTTCGGAGTATCCAGCCAAGTTCAACTCGACGGCCGCAGTGGAAACGTGTTGAGGCTGGAAGCCGAGGTTCATCTGCAAGGCATGTTGCAATCCGCGCAGGGAAAGAAACGAGGCGGAGACGAGAACGAAGCAGAGAGCGACCTGTATAACTACCAGAACATCGCGGAAAGCCAAGCGGCTGTGGCCCAAGGTGGCGGAGGCTCCGCGCACGGCGGCGTTGGGGTCGGTGCGTGAGGCGCGCCAGGCGGGGGCGAAACCCGCGAGCCCCGCGGCCACAATCGAGCCCGCCAGCGCAAACAAGAAAACACGCCAATCGACGGTGATGTTGAATTGCACCGGGAAATCCATGGGCGCCCGCATCCGGCTCAAGGCAGAAGAGATGAACGATGCCAGCAGATAGCCAGCAGCCCCTCCCACGAGGGAAAGCACAAGGGTTTCTGTCAACACCTGGCGCACTACGCGGCTGCGACCGGCGCCGATGGCAAGCCGGACAGCCAATTCGCGTTGCCGGTCAGTCGCCCGCGCCGTGAACATACTGGCCAGGTTGGTGCAAGCCGCCAGGAGAACCAAGGAGGCCAGGGTTAACACGCCGAGCGCAAAAGCCTTGGCGGGACCGCCGATCATGTTTCCGATCAAGCCGGGCTTGGCGAGCTTGAAGTGCAAGCCATCATTTTGGTCGGGAAATTGCCGAATCATTTCAGCGGCAAGCGCATTCAGATCAGCCTCTGCTTCGGCGGGAGAAACATTCGGCTTGAGGCGGCCGAGTACGAACGTATTCGACGAACCGTGATCGTCCAACCAGTTGGAGCTCTCGATGCGCGGCTGCATCATCATGGGCACCCAGACTTCCGGCCAATAGAAGAGTTCGGTCCCGTGGAAATCAGGAGGAGCCACACCTAAGACAGTGTAGGGCAGGCGATTGAGGCGAATGGTCTTGCCGACGATGAAGGGATCGCCTCCGAATCGCGACTGCCAGGCGCCATAGCTCAGCACGGCGTAAGGGCTGGCACCGGGGTGTACATCATCATTTTGATCGAAGAAACGGCCCAGAGCAGGTTTTATGCCGAGTACGTTGAAATAATTGCCCGTGGCGAGATAACCCCAAATGCGTTCAGCACCGCGCTTGGTCTCTAGCTCCATAGGGGCGATGCGGTATCCGACCAGGCCCGTAAAAGTGCGATTGCGATCACGAAGGTCTTTGTAATTGGGAAAGGACTGGCTGGGTCCATAGCGAGCGTTTTCGAGAAACGCCAGCTCACTCGGCCGCTCAACTGGCAGAGGCCGGAGGACGAGGGCATTGACCACACTGAAGACCGCGGTGTTAGCGCCGATGCCGAGAGCGAGAGTGAGCACGGCGACGGCGGTGAACCCCGGCGATTTGCGCAGCGTGCGAAGCCCGAAGCGGAGGTCCTGCCAGCACGCCTCCACCAACGATTCCCAGCCGCCAGAGCGGACGACCTGTTTCGTAAGTTCGAGACTGCCTTGCTCTAAGCGGACTGCGCGAAGCGCTTCCTTGCGGCTCATCCCGTCCCTCATCTTTTCCTCGGCGGCCATCTCCTGATAGGCGCGAAGTTCCTCATCTAACTCCCGGTCCACCTGCTCTTTTCGAAAAAGTGCTCGAATCCCGCTTGCAAGATTTCGCAGCAACGACATAGTTCACCTCTTATGACGCCTCCAGAATCCTTGCAATTGCTGCCGCTTGCCTGCCCCATTCTCGCGTTTCGTTGTTCAGTCTCTTTCGTCCCTTCTCCGTCAGGGCATAGTACTTTGCTCGCCTTTGGTTCTCGCTTGTTTTCCATTCCCCGTCGATTAGCCCATCCCTATGTAATCGCTGAATCGCGAGAAATAACGAGCCCGCATTGGGGCGGAAAACGCCCTTGCTCATCTGCTCGATGCGGACAGATATCCCGTATCCATGCATCGATTCCAGCGCGAGGGTCTTCAGGACAAGCATGTCCAAAGTCCCCTGAACGAGATCGCTTGACTTATCCGGCATAAGAGTCCTCGCTTCCTACTGGCATCCAGGTGGAGCATACGCCTGTCCTACTGGTTGTCAAGAGGAGAAATTCACTGTATTCAACACAGGTAAAGATCTGAGATCGCAAGGCGCAATTCGCGATGTACGAAGAGAAGTCCACGGTAAAAATCAAGGGCCGCGCTGAAGCGGAACACCACCAAGCGCGTCAGCGTTGGCTCCTGGTCAAACGGTTGACATTAATTCTTGCGGCATCAAGGGCAGTGGCAGTGCCAAGGATAATTATGTGCGGCTGCTCGTATATGTGGATTCGGTTGATTTGGGCGATTGTTTCTACAGGCCGTCTCTTAGAGTTCCTCGTAGCCTCAAAATAATTCCTTGGTAAGTTGGCACGACTGCTGGAAAGGAGAATCCACCGTTATGAAGAAGTTTACCGTCCTTCTGGTTACTGCCGCCGTCGTTGTTCTGTTGCTGGGTGCTCTGGCGCCTCAATTTGCGCAAACTGCTTCTCAAGATCCCTCAAGACCGACCCAGGAGAGAGAATCTGCCGCGTTCGGACTTGTAAGGGCAATCAACACAGCCGAAGTGGGAGAACGGAGCACGTATGGCTCCTACGCGCCATGGGAGACCCTGTTAGTGCATGAAAGCGAATACATGAATGAGTGGCAGAAAATGATTGGGGTGCAACTTGGTGCCGAGCCGGAAGTTCTACCTGGATGGAGATTGCGCCTGAATGTACGCGGAGATGGGCAGGCGTATGACCTGATGCTCGAAGACGTAGCAAACAAGCAGGCTCCGCGTGCAATCTACAGCAACGAAATCGGGGTGATTTGGAGAGCAGCACCACTTCAGTGAAGAATTCTGGCCAGTCTTTGATCGCCCGACGATTTTACTCCACGCAGCCAACTCCTCGCTGACCGAAGAGATCGAAGGTCCTGGATAACGTTACCGGACACGTGTCCGATCAAGCCTAGCGACTTCCCAAGTACTTGAAAAGGGCCAAGCTTTGGAACGTAATGGAGAATGCAAGCATTGCATTGGAGACGTGCGATGGTGCGACCCAGTCGAATCGTTATGGATGTTTGCCTTGTGGGGGTGTCTGCGTGCTTCTTTGCGTCGCCGCTGTGGCCACGGTTGATGATCGACCAGTCCATGGTGGACGTTCGGGCTCAGGCGGAAAAAGCGCCGCTGGTGTTTCGCGGGCGCGTCCTGACTGTGGGGCCCGATCCGGTCGAGAAAAGAATCGGGCTCTGGGTTAACGGTACTCCTGTGATTACGACCTTCGTTGCGAAGTTTCAGGTCGATCGAATCTATCGGGGAAAACTGGAGGGAGAAGCGGTAGTCCATTTCAGGTACGGCGAGTTCAATAATGGCCACGACTGCATCGACTTTGAACCCGAGCAGGACTGGCTGGTGTTTGCCGTGGAAAAGAACGGCCTGCTCGAACTTTTCGATGATTGCACAGGGGCTCTCGGCATTTCCTCGCGACTGGGGGTGACAGTAAGGCCATCCGATTGGCTGGCTCAGATGGAAGCGGACTTTATTGCAGGGCTGGAGGATTCAGACGTCGAATCAAGAATATTCAGCATCCAGAGATTGGGCGGCCTGAAGCTTGCTTCGTCGCGGCCCGCTCTTCATGAAGTGATCGAGAGACGAAAAGGAATCGAGGCCGGGTGGGCGATTTACGCCACGCTTCGCACGGGAGACGTTTCAGTGCTGCCGATGGTCAACGGGTTGCTGGCGTCTGGCGACAAGAAGATCGAAAGAGCCATTGCGTCCGAATTGCGAAATGTGACCGATCCGAGCGCAGTGCCGGACCTCCTGGAGATATTCGAGAAAGCTCCCAGAGATTTCGCGCCCTTTGAAGCACTCATCGCGCTCGTGGACAACTTAAAGGACCCACGCGTGGTGCCTGTTCTTGGACCGAGCCTTTCTTCCGGCGACCGACAAATTCGTTATCTTGCGCTCTCGGGACTGAATACGATTGCCAATGCAGAAGCGTGTAATACGAAACACAATGCGGATGAAAACGATGAGTCCGCCTTCGAGCGCGAAACGGCCAGTTGCAAAGCCTGGTGGGAACGAGAAGGAAAATATGGGTCGTGGAACTCGCAATTAGAAAAGCGGTAGTTGCGTAACTCGGACGCGTGCAACTCGCTCCTCCTCTGTTGTACCTGGTTAACGCTGCAGGACTTTTAGGTACTAGGCTGCACTACCGTGATTATGAGTATGTTTGATTTGACGGCGCCGTCGCCCAACGCTTCCGGTATCGCTCGGGAAACCTGAACCGTGTACTTGCCCGGCTGCTTAATTTCAAAAAGCCGGACCAGATTTATGTCGTGCGTCATGCTTTCACCAGGCTTGAGCGTACCGAATTCAGCATGCCCGAATGTGTCTGGAAACTTGTACGCTCTTTTCGGAACGGGACGCTGATTTTCATCGAGAAGCTCGAACAGGAAGTTCGGGTCCACGTTTGTGGCATCCAGAATGCTGGCGCTGGCGTCCAACTCCTGACCGGAAGTATTTGTCCATTTGACCCTCACCCATACCTCCGTACCCAAACCTACCGTTGTCTTGTCAGCACTCAGCACCAGCGTGAAAGGCGGCTTAAAAAGCTGTTTCTGAGCGGCTGCTATCCCAGGTGGTACTAATGGCCCAACCGCGGTGACGGTGATTTTGTTGGAGTGCACAACTCCATCGTTCGGCTCGTCGGAAATCCTGCGCGATCCTTGAATGGTATACGTTCCTGGCTGGGTCATGTCGTGCAGAAGGGTTATTGTGATTCCCGATGTTTCTGTTTTGCCCGGCTTCACGATATGGGTGGAACCGGATTGAAAGTGTCTCCAATTTGCGGGTACTTCTTCTTGGTGGGTTCAGGTTTCGTACCACTAGCGTCCCACACGTCATAGTTATTTGAGCGGTCCTGGTTGTTTCGGAAGTCATATTGATATGCCAAGTTGTGATCGGTGAGATTCTTCTCCACAATTTTAAGTTCGATTCGCTGACCAGCTTCCACGCTGGTAGTTAATGCGCTGAGGCTCAGGGAGAACGGCGGCCCCTCGGCTGATTGGGTTTGACACAGAGCCGGGCCAGAGATGGCGATGCAGAGGCCGACCGCAAGCAGAGGGCGCTTCATGTCGCGCATTGTAGCTGAACTAGCTGCGCGAGTCCTGTGTGCCGGAAGTATAGCCCAAGATACTCCGACACGCTTTGAAGCACTATTTCAGCTCCAGGTGCTTACTTCTACCTTCGGGCAGATCCCGTCGAGGTGACCGTCGAGATTAACTGCTATCATTAGTGCTGCCTCGCACCCGGCAAGGCAGGAAGCGAGCGATGGAAAATCCTCAAAAGGGTGACAAAGTCCTTCACCGAAACGGATACGTAGGCGAGGTGATCGCGCTCTCGAGCAGGGTCACGTTCCAAGGTCTCGCCATTACGTACAACATTAAGTTCTTGGAAGGAACGCAGCCTGGCGTGAATTGTTTGCGAGAAGAGTTCACGTTTCCAGTGACAGGGGCTTCGCGGACACAGTAGTGGTCTTGGATAGTTCTGCGCAACCTTCTTATGGTTGAACTGTGCGTCGCGCTGGAAACAACTCCGTCGGCACAAAAGATCTTCGCGCAAAAGGTACGCCAACGACGGGATTAATCTGTGCGGGAGCAATACGCAATACGTCGTAGAAGTGGTCCATGGAGTCCATTCATTTGAAAAGCTAGCCGACGTTTTCAAAAGAAGACATGCTGAAGAGTTGGGCGGCCCTTAGCGTCTATGTGACCCGCTCTCAGGCGAGAAGGTGATGCAGTTCATGAGGCAAAGCCGCCATTTCAGAAATGTGGCCAGCGGCAGAGTCACCATATATCGAGACCCGGGCGCCGCGTCGAACGAGTAGAATGGGTTATGGAAAAAGACGCCGAAGCGGTGCGATTGAACCGCGTGCGACAATTGTTCGAAGCCCGCTACACGAAAAAAAGGTCCTGGAATGATGTTGTAGCTTTCCACGGATGGCTGTATCAGCGTTATCCCCACCTGCTTCGCAAGCCGGCAAACGCGGACGATCCTTACCAAGAATTGAAGCTTGATCTGGACGGACTTTTCGACGACGTGTAAGAAGGCTGGCGTTGCGCAAAGTCCATCGTGCATGAGAACAAGGGTTGTCAGACTCAGATTACGGTCGATAACGTCAAGCCAGGGCGGAGATTCTTGAGCGACGCACGGCGGGCGCTCCGCCGATATTCGGACTTATCTCGCCAACTCCTGGTTTGAGTCGCGTAACCGGAAGAGTGGGATACGTAGGTTACCGGGAACGCCGTTGATCAGGGGTTGTGAGAAACCCGGTCGGGTGCCTAACCACTCTTTTGACATCACCATCTTCAGTACATCGATGGTTTGGCCGAACCTGATGGGCTCCCCTTATTTATTTTGCGGCATAGAAGAGGTAATCGGCGGTGTAGGGGGCCCGGGATTCCTGTCCAGCGTGGACAGAATCACAGCCGGAGGAAGGGGCTTTGCCGCCCTTTGTGTGGATACGCTGGATGGAAGTGGCTTGGGCGAGGATTCCATTGCCTTCGTGGCTCACGACTTTGAGAAGGAGCCAGGCGATGGAGTCGGGTTCGGGCGAAGGGGCTTGGTTGACGGGCTTGGCATCGACACGGCTGCCG
>Ga0306920_100012749_pt1 | contig 11415 bp, 7 predicted proteins | sample flu12Cox44000170_FD_204666 | JGI IMG/M metagenome (GOLD analysis project Ga0306920, IMG submission 204666) | Lab enrichment of tropical soil microbial communities from Luquillo Experimental Forest, Puerto Rico - flux4day.12C.oxic.44.000.170 (v2)... | ecosystem: Environmental > Terrestrial >...
GTCTGCCTGCTCCATGCCGACGTCGGTCCCGCCCACGAGCAGGAGGTGGCACGCGTGCTGCGCGATCGCGGACTCGACGTGACCGTCAGCTCCGAGCTGGCGCCCGAGTTCCGCGAGTACGAGCGCCTCTCGACGACGGTGGTCAACGCCTACCTTCGCCCTCCCTGCCGGCCCTACCTGTTGTCGCTGGCCGGGCTGGCCGACCGCGTCGTCGTGCTCACATCGGCGGGCGGGCTGGTGCGTCTCGACGAGGCGGCCGACCGCCCCGCCGCCCTGCTGCTCTCGGGGCCGGCGGCCGGCGTGCTCGCGGCGTCGTCGGCCGCGGTGGCGGCCGGGTTCCCGGACGCGGTCACGTTCGACATGGGCGGCACCTCCACCGACGTCTGCCTCGTGCGCGATGGGCGCCCGGCCCCGGCCGCGCAGCGCTCGGTCGCCGGCCTGCCGCTGCGCCTGCCCGCCCTCGACGTGCACACCATCGGGGCCGGTGGAGGGTCGATCGCCGTCATCGATGCCGGTGGGGCACTCACGGTGGGGCCGCGCAGCGCCGGGGCGGTGCCCGGCCCGGCCTGCTACGGACGGGGCGCCACCGAGCCGACCGTCACCGACGCCGACGTCGCTGCCGGCCGCATCCCGGCCACTGCCAACCTGCCCGGCATCGGGCGGTTGTCGGCCGAGCTGGCCACCGCCGCCCTGGGCGGCCTCGATCCGCTGGGCGTGATCGCCGTCGTCGACGCCGCCATGGTCGAGGCCGTGCGCGCCGTGACGGTACGCCGGGGCGTGGATCCGACGTCGCTGGCGCTGGTCGCCTTCGGCGGCGCCGGTCCCCTCCACGCCTGCGCCGTCGCCGCGGTCCTCGGCATGGGCGCCGTCGTGGTGCCGCCGCGCGCCGGCGTCCTGTCGGCCGTCGGGCTGCTCGCCGCTCCCCGCCAGGTCGACGTCGTCCGGTCGTGGGCGGGCCGCACGGGTGACCTCACGGCCGCGGCGCGGGCCCTGGGGGCAGAGGCGGCCGCGATCGCGGGAGCAGGCGCGGTGGTGACGACCGCCTTCGACTGCCGCTACATCGGGCAGGGTCACGAGCTCACCGTCGGCGACGTGGCCGCGTTCGAGGGCGAGCACGAGCGGGTCAACGGCTACCGCCGGCCGGGGACTCCGGTCGAGGTCGTCGCCATCCGGGCCACGGCCAAGGTGTCGGGCCCGGCGCCCGAACTCGGGCCGCCGCTGCCGCCGCGGCAGCCGGTGCGCGGCCCGGTCGCCGTCGCGGAGGCGGACTGCGCGGTGTGGGTCCCCGACGGTTGGTCGGCGGCCGTGCACGAGTCGGGGGCGTGGGTGATCACCCCCGCACGCGAGCCGGGGCCGGGGGTGGTCACCCGGTGACGCTCGACCCCGCCACCCTGCAGGTGCTCATCGCCCGCCTCGACGGCATCGCCGGCGAGATGGGCGCCGTCCTGCAACGGGCCGCCTTCAGCCCCAACATCCGCGAACGGGCCGACTGCTCCGCCGCGCTGTTCACCGCGTCGGGCGAGCTGCTGGCGCAGGCCGAGCACGTGCCCGTCCACCTCGGGTCGATGCCCGCGTCGGTGGCGGCCGCCATCGCCGCCTGCCCGACGGTTGGAGACGGCGAGCAGGTGGTGCTCAACGACCCGTTCGCCGGCGGTACGCACATCAACGACGTGACGGTCGTGATGCCGTGCTTCGTCCGGGCCGGGCTCGTGGGCTGGGTCGCCAACCGCGCCCACCACGCCGACGTCGGCGGGATGGCGCCGGGCAGCATGCCGCCCGACGCGACCGAGGCGGTGCAGGAGGGCCTGCGAATCCCCCCGGTGCCCCTCACGCCCGTGGTCGCCGAGATCCTCGCGGCCAACTCACGCAGCCCTCTCGAGCGCAGCGGGGATCTCGACGCCCAGGCGGGGGCCAACCGCGTCGGGGTGGCGCGCCTGTCCGCGCTGGTCGCCGCCACCGGCGCAGGTGTCCTCGACGAGATCGTGGACTACGGGCAGCGCCGGATGGACGCCGCCTTGGACGCGCTGCCTAACGGGTCGTGGGCGTTCGAGGACGTCCTCGACTCCGCCGGCGGGGCGCGCGTGGCCGTGCGCGTCACCAAGAGGGGACGAGCGATCGAGTTCGACTTCACCGGGACGTCGGCGCAGGTGCCGGGCAACGTCAACGCCGTGCTGGCGGTGACCGTGAGCGCGGTCTCGTGGGCCCTGCGGTCGGTCACCGATCCCACCATCCCGGCCAACGGTGGCGCCCTGCGGCCCCTGCGCGTCGTCGCGCCGCCCGGCACCGTCGTGAGCGCGGTGCCGCCGGCTGCGGTCGGCGCCGGCAACGTCGAGGTCAGCCAGCGCGTCGCCGATGTGTGCCTGGGAGCGCTGGCGCAGGCGGTACCCGACCGGGTGCCCGCGGCCGGCCAGGGGACGATGAACAACGTCATGGCGGGCGGGGGCGACTGGGTCTACTACGAGACCGTCGGCGGTGGGCAGGGCGGCCGCCCTCCTCACGTCGTCGCGCTCGACGGACGGCGCGACGGCATCGCCCGCGTCCCGGTGGCAGGGCAGTCCGGCATTCACACCGGCATGACCAATACGCGCAACACGCCGGTGGAAGCGTTGGAGCGGTCCTATCCCCTGCGCGTGCTGCGCTACTCCATCCGGCGCGGCAGCGGGGGACGCGGCGTCGCGCCGGGGGGCGACGGGATCATCAAGGACCTGCAGGCCCTGGAACCGTGCACCGTCAGCCTGGTGACCGAGCGCAGGCAGTCGAGGCCGTGGGGACTGGCGGGCGGGGAGCCCGGGGCGGCGGGGGAGAACTGGCTCCTGCCCGACGGGGACGAGACCCGGGCGCGACGCCTGCCGGCCAAGATCACGGTCGAGTTGGCGGTGGGCGACGTGATCCGGATCCTGACGCCTGGCGGGGGTGGGTGGGGGACGCCGGCGGACTAGCGTGATTCGCCTGCCTCCGGGGTCGAACGGACGGCGGGATGACGGCGCTCCCGTGGACCAGCGGCGCTGCTCAGCCCGCTGGAACCGGTTCGGCGACCACGTGCGTGACCGGGACATGGGGGTGCTCCCTCGCGATGCGCTGAGGGACTCCTCGGCCGAGCCAGAACGAGATGCCCGGCGGCAGGGTGCTCACGATGATCTCGTCGAAGCCGCGGTCGGCGGCCACGACGTCGGCGACCGCGGCGACGGGGTCGAGGTCTCCGACCGTGCCGGTCACGGCGAGGCGGGCGGCCTCGAGGTGGTCGAGGGCCTCTCCCAGCCGTGCTTCGGCCGCCACATGGGCGGCGCCCTCCGACCAGGCTCCCTCCCCGTGGCGCATCGGGACCACGATGTGGAAGGTGCTCGGCTCGGCGGCCGCCCGGGTGGTCAAGACGTCGAGCAGCTCGGCGCTGGTGATCGTCTGGTTGCCCACGACAAGGTAGCGAGCCATGTTGTCCCCCTTGCCTGAGATAGAGAAGACCACGGTACGCCCGCTTCCCGCCTCCCGGAAGCCCGGCGTCTCGCGACCCCGGGGTCGCGTCCGTCTGACTCACTCGATGCGGACCTCGATGGCGTGGATGGCGTTGCCGCCATAGCCGAGGCGGTTCCACTCCGGTCGTTCGGGCTGGACCCGACCGGCGAGGTCAGTGGCCCGGGCCCGCACAGTCGTCGATCCTCGATCTTCCAGACGCGTGAGCAGCTCCCACCACAGCCAGCCGTGCGTCGGCCGATGGGTGAGGAGTTGGGCCTGTTTCCAGGGTCGGTCGGCGACGCTCACCTCGACGCGCTCGATCGGCGCCGCTCCGGACCAGGCGACGCCACGGATGACCACGTCACCCACTGGGAGCACCGCGTCCGGGGTCGGCTCGGTGATCAAGCTTCGTACCTGTTGGAAACGCACCGGCTCACGGACGATCGTGCCATCACGTTGCCATTCGTAGAAGTAGCGTTCCGAGTGGAAGAACCCGGCAAACGACGAGTCGATGAGCTCGATGTCCGTGAGCCACTTGACCGACGCCACCGCATACCACCGCGGGACGATGGCGCGCAGCGGGAAGCCGTGCTCGACGGGGAGGGACTCACCGTTCATCGCGTACGCGAGCAGGACGTCGGAGTTTCGGACCTCGTCCAGTGTGAGGCTGCGCTCGAAACGAACGGCTTCGGCCGAGCCCGCGACGGTGCCGGAGTCGGCACCGCGGAACAGGACCTCCCGTGCCCCTTCCGCTGTCCGGGCGCGCTCGAGCACGTCGATCAGGCGGACGCCGGTCCATTCGGCCGTGCTGACAGCGCCGAGCTGCCACTGCTCGCCCGGGACGGGGGGATCGAACGTCGAGCGCCCGTTGCCTGCGCACTCCAGGGTCACGATCATCGAGTGCGACCGCATGTTGTGCAGGTCGCGCAGCGCCAGCTCGAGGGGCTCCTCGACCAAGCCGTGAACGCTGAGACGCCAGTCGGTGCCGTCGAGGGTCGGGGTCGGGAAGTGGTTCCGGACATAAAACCGGGTGCTGGGCATGACCACCCCACCCACCAGTGCCTCGAGCGACGTCTCGCAGTTCAAGGGCTCGGTCCCGTGGACGACCAGTCCATCGTCAACCGGGCCGTTCACCACGGGCAGGCCGGCCGCGGCCCACGCACACATCCCGCCGGCGAGGTTCACCGCATCGAAGCCCCAGGCCCGGAGCGAGTCCGTGACCGCCGCCGAGCGTCCCCCCGAACGGCACGCGACCACGATCCGACGATCGCGGGGCAACTCCGCTCGCCGCTCGCGTACGGTCCCCATCGGCACGAGCAGGGCGCCAGGTGCGTGCTCCGCTTGCCATTCCGCGGGCTCGCGCACGTCCACCAACAAGGCACCAGCATCGATGAGAGCCTTGGCGGCGCGGGCGTGGACCTGTGGGGTCGCGCCGACGCTCACCACCACACCGGGGGTGGCGGTGGGCAGGCCGGCCGCCGCCCAGGCCGCGTAGCCGCCAAGGAGGTCGGAGACGTCGTCGAAGCCCGCTGCTCGGAGCGCGCTCGACGCGATCAGTGAACGCGAGCCGGTGGCGCAGTAGGTCACGATGGGCTGAGTGGGGTCGAGGCCGGCCAGCGAATCGACGAGTGCGACAAGTGGGACCTCGCGCGCCCCGGGGAGCGTGCCGTCGGCGGTCTCGGCAGGGGCACGGACGTCCAGAACGACGAGCTCAGGTTCCAGCCCCCGCAGTTCCGCGAACTGCTCGATGGTCAGCCGGGAGCTGGTCTCGATGAGCTCGGGCCGACCGGCCAGCACGCCCGCCAGGTCGTCCAGTTGGCCCAGGACGCGGTCGTAGCCCACCCGGCCGAGCCGCACCTTGGCCTCGAGGGCCACCGACGGGTCTCCGACGAGCACCACCTCCCGGTCGGGGTCGACCACGGCGGCGGCCCACTCTGCGAAGCGGCCCTGGAGGGCGACGTTGACCGCTCCCCGGAGGTGCCCGGCGGCGTAGTCGGCGGGCTCCCTGCCGTCGAGCAGCGCCGCCCCCGCCGCACGTTGGGCGATCACGTCATCGATGGCGAGCCAGGGCGGTTGCCGCTCATCGAGCAGGGGGTGCACCTCGCGGTTGCGGCCGGCCGCGAACTGGAAGTAGTGCGGCCTTGGGGGCTGTCCCTCGGTCACGACGGCGACGAAGTCGTCCTCGTCCATCGGTTGCAGGGCGTAGTTCGAAGACCGCTGCTCGCCGATCGTCGAGGAGGTCTGGCTCGACAGGTGCTTGCCGCACGACGACCCGGCTCCGTGGGCGGGGAAGACGCGGGTCTGGTCGGGCAGGCGCAGCAACTTGCCGTGCAGCGAGCGGTAGAGCTGCCGCGCCAGGGCGTCGGCTGATCGGTCGGCGCCTTCCGAGGCGAGGAGGTCGGGGCGCCCGACGTCACCGACGAACAACGTGTCGCCTGTGAGCACGGCGTAAGGGACGTCGCGGTCGCGCTCGTACACGGCGATGCAGATCGACTCGGGCGTGTGGCCGGGCGTGGCCAAGATCTCGAGGGTGACCTCGCCGAGCGACAGCCGCTGCCCGTCGGAGAGGGCCTCGATGGGGAACTCGACCCGAGCTCCCTCGCCGAAGGAGATGACCGCGCCGGTCTGGGTGGCGAGTTCGAGGTGGCCGGACAGGAAGTCGACATGGAGATGGGTTTCGATGACTCGCTCGATGGTCAAGCCTCGTGCCCTCGCCTCCTCCAGGTAGATCTCCACGTCGCGCCGGGGATCCACGACCACGGCGCGACCGGTGGTCTCGTCGCCGATCAGGTAGGAGGCGTGGGACAGGCACCCGAGATAGTGCTGGGTCAGGATCATCGGTAGCCTCCCTCGCCGAGCAGTCAGGCCTGCCCGCGTCAGCTCGGCTGGGGGACGATGCGGATGTAGGGCTTGGGCTCCTTCCAGTCGCCGAAGATCTGCTTGGCCTCGTCGTTGGAGACCGAGCCGGCGATGATCACGTCCTCGCCCTGCTTCCAGTTCACCGGCGTCGATACTCGGTGCTTGGCCGTCAGCTGCAGCGAGTCGATCACCCGCAGGACCTCGTCGAAGTTGCGCCCGGTCGTCATCGGGTAGACGAGGATGAGCTTGAGCTTCTTGTCGGGGCCGATGACGAACACGTTGCGCACCGTCTGGTTGTCAGCCGGGGTGCGGGCCTTGGCCTCCCCCGAGGTGGCGGCGGGAAGCATCCCGTAGAGCTTGGCCACGTTGAAGTCGTCGTCGCCGATGATCGGGTAGTTGGGAGCCTGCCCCTGGGTCTCGGCGATGTCGGCCGCCCATCGCTCGTGGTCGCCGGTCGAGTCCACCGAGAGCCCGACGATCTTGACGCCGCGGCGGTCGAATTCGGGCTTGATCTTGGCCATGTAGCCGAGCTCCGTCGTGCACACGGGGGTGAAATCCTTGGGGTGCGAGAAGAGCACGGCCCAGGAGTCGCCGATCCAGTCGTGAAAGCGGATCGGTCCTTCGGTTGTCTGAGCCTCGAAGTCCGGCGCGATGTCACCGATGGCGAGGGTCATGGTCGTCTCCTTCCCGGGTCCACGGATCCCTCCCGACGTGGGCCCCCTGTAGGGAGGGTAAGCCCGGCAGGCCGGTGGGTGAAGGGAGAAGTACGACTTTGGATCCCCGCACGTGACTGGCGTCACTTCGCCGCTCCGTTCTTACCGTTGACGTGAGCTGCCCGATCGGCGCGACGCCTTGTACTCCGTACCCAACGCGAGCGAAGCACGCCTCGGCGCGCCGCCGCGGCGACCAGCGGAAGGCCACGGCGGCATGCCGAGACACGCACCGACTGCAGGGACAACCGCAGTGATCGCACCGACCGGGCACGTCGATCGAGGAGAGTTCGAGGACGTCGCCGGTCGGCCGGACGACGGTCGCGGACAGCTCGCCGGGCCTGCGATTCGCCATCGCACAGCCGGTACGATTCGGCAAGTGGCGGAGGTGGTGGACGTCGTCGTTGTCGGCGGAGGACAGGCGGGGCTCTCGCTGAGCCACGAGCTCAGCCATGCCGGGGTCGAGCACGTTGTCCTCGAACGTGGCCGTGTTGCGCAAACCTGGCGGGGCCGCTGGGACAGCTTCTGTCTGGTCATCCCCAACTGGACGGTACGGCTCCCAGGCGGAGAGTACGACGGCGACGACCCCGACGGGTTTATGGTCCGCGATGAGATCGCGGCCCACATCGATCGGTACGCGTGCAGCTTCCGGGCGCCTGTGCGCGAGGGCGTCAACGTGTCCACGCTCGAGGGCAACGACGACGGTACGTTCCTCGTTGACACATCGGTCGGCAGGATCTGCAGCCGGCGGGTCGTGGTCGCGTCCGGTACGTACCAGAAGCCGCACCGCCCCGCCGGCGCCGCCCAACTGCCCCCTTCGCTCACCACCATCGACGCGGAGGGCTACACCAACCCCGAGGGCTTGCCACCGGGCAAGGTACTCGTGGTCGGTAGCGGTCAGACCGGCTGCCAGATCGCCGAGGAGCTCGTCGAGGCGGGACGCGACACGTACCTCGCTTGCGGGCGGGCGCCGTGGATCCCGCGTCGTCTGGGTGGGCGCGACACCATCGCGTGGATCGACGAGACCCCGTTTCTCGAAACGGCGCTGGTGGACCTCCCGAGCCCGATGGCCCGGCTGGGCGCCAACCCGCAGGCGAGCGGGCGGCGCGGCGGGCACGACCTGCACTACCGGACGCTGCAGGCCTCGGGCGTCGTCCTCCTCGGCCATTACCTCGGTGCCGAAGAGGGTGTCGCTCATTTCGCACCGGATCTCGGTGAGTGCGTCGCCTTCGGCGACGCCCGCTACACCGAGATCTGCGGACTCATCCGCACGAGCTGCGTGGCGAACAGCATGCAGCCGCCCGAGATGCCGCCGCCCACGCCGTTCGTCGGGGACGCCCCCGACCGGCTCGAGTTGCGCGGTTTCGGGTCGGTCGTCTTCACCTCCGGGTTCCGGCCCGACTACACCCGCTGGGTCAAGTTCCCCTCGGCTTTCGACGAGATGGGCTTCCCGCTCCAGGTCGACGGCTCGAGCACGGTCGTGCCCGGACTGCACTTCATGGGCGTCCACTTCCAACGGAAACGGAAATCAGCAACGTTTCTCGGGGTCGCCGAGGACGCCATCGTTCTCGCCGAGCGCCTCGTCGTGACCCGATAGGCCAAGCTGGTTGGAGGCGCTGAGCGGTTGCCGCGGTCTGGGGCCTGAAGCTGTCGGCCCGCACCCGAGCTTCACTCGCTTCCATCGGCTCGCCGGCGGCGGGCAAGTCGGTGGTGTCGGGCTGTGTGCCTGCTTCGTATTGTGGACGCCGGGAGGTGGCCAAGATGGGCGACGCGGTCAAACCTGGAGTGATCGAGACCTTTGAGCAGCGCTACCGGGTGAGGCCAACCGAGGTGACCCGCCAGATCGAGCGGGAGGTGATCGGCGGCGACTGGGGTGCGAACGGCTACACCACCATGGGCCAAGCGGACCGGCTCGGACGCGAGCTTTCGCTGGGGCCGAGTTCTGTGCTGTTGGATCTGGGAGCCGGGCGGGGCTGGCCGGGCTTGTACCTGGCGGCCTCGACGGGGTGCCGTGTCGTCATGGCCGATGTCCCGGCCGACGCGTTGCGGCTTGCCCTTGACCGCGCTGGCGACGAGGGGTTGGCCGACCGTGCCGCCGCCGTGCGCTGCAGCGCGATGGGGCTTCCTCTCCGACAGAGGAGCTTTGATGCCGTCGTTCACGCCGACGTGTTGTGATGACTGCGCCCGAAGCTCTCCGTGCTGAGAGCGTGCGCCAGACTTCTTCGACCGGGTGGCCGGACCGCCTTCTTCACCATCCACGCCGCGCCAGGCCTGACCGTGAGCCAGCGCAGGCTGGTCTCGCGTCACGGCCCGCCGGCTATCGCTAGTCGGCGGACTCATCGTCAACTGCTGGAGGCGGCAGGCTTCGACGAGATCACCGAAACCGACTACAGCGATGAGTTTGTAACCGTCACGCAAGGGTGGATCGACCAATGGGACCTTCACCGCAGCGCGATGGAAGCAATCTGGGGAGTGGACGTCGTGAAGGACCGACAGCGCCGGCGACGCGGCTATCTTCGAACGGTGCGGGCCGGACTGATGCGCCGGTCGTTGTTCACGGCCCGACATGCTTGACATCGACCGCCCTAAGGTCGCCGGCTTCCGTTTCGTGGCTCGGGCGGCTGTCCCTGGGCACCGCGATGCTGGGCGAGGAGGTGATCGAGCGTTCCCCGGCCCAGCCCCTTGCCGTAAGCGCCGGGGTAGGCGGTCGCGACGGGGGCGAACAGCGCCCCGATGACGGAGAACGGCGCCGTGCCGGAGAAGCTTGAGGCCAGCTGCTCTCCCGCTCGGCGCAAGCCCGACACCACGACAAAGCATCGCGCCGCGCGAGCCCTACGGCGACCTGCCGCTCGGCCAGCCGGGGCGTCGGCGCGGAAGCGAAGGTTGGCGCGCCCGGAAGGCCGAGGTTGGCACGCCCCGGAAGCCAAGGTCGGCGTGCCCCGGGGCGCGAACGCCGGTGGTCTCCGATGCGCTACCTGCCGTTGCGTTCGCGGTGCGCGCACCCCGGCCAGCAGCAGGGCCGGCGCTGGCCTTCCTCGAGCTCCTCCTGGGTGCGGCGAATGCGCCGTTGTCGCGTCATGTCCTGCTTGGCGTCCTCGACCCAGCAGATGAACTCGTTGCGGGCCAGCGGCGTGATGTCCTTCCAGGCGTCGAGGGCCGATGGGTTGGCCACCAGCGCGTCGCGCAGGTCGGCGGGAAGCTTGTGCACCACCCCACCGGGTACCCGGCTCATCGGGCCAGGGTATCGACCCCTGCGCTTGTCACGTGGCCATCTCCGGGCACGCAGGACCGGTGATCGCGGCACCGCGTGGGCGCTCACGGAAGAGGCGGTGGCGGTGCTGCTTGCTCCAGGTCCGGCACGGGCTGGCGTCGTCGCCCGGCGCGGCGCCGCCCCAGCACCACGCCGGCGACCAGGCGGCCGACGATGCCGAGCGTGATTACGACGGAGTGGACGAGGAACCACCTCCCGAGCGTGGACTGGGAGACCTCGGAGTGTCCGGTCAGGACGAACCGAACGTTGGAGCCGAAAGCCGCCTTGTAGCCCTTCAACCGGAGCCCACCACCACGGCCCGCAGGCTCAGTGAGCGCTGCGGTCAGGCGACGACCGCGTAGAGGTGCCAGGTCCCCGGGATCCCCTTGAGCTCGTGTTCTCCGCGGTCATCGAACCGGACGCCGGAGCCCACCACGAGGTCGGTGACGGTACGGGACACGAGCACTTCACCCGGACGGGCGAGGGAGGAGACGCGCTGGGCCAGGTGCACGGCGATGCCGGCGACGTCGTCACCTCGTACCTCGACCTCCCCCGTGTGCAGCCCGGCGCGGACCTCGATCTGCAACGCCTTCACGGCGTCGCGGATCGCGCACGCACACTGGACCGCCCTCCCCGGGCCGTCGAACGTGGCGACGAAGCCGTCGCCGACGGTGTTGACCTCACGGCCACGGAACCGCTCCAGCTGGCGTCGCACCGCGGTGTCGTGCGCGTCGAGGAGCCGTCGCCAGGCCCGGTCGCCGAGCTCGGCGGCACGTTCGGTCGACCCGACGATGTCGGTGAACAGCACGGTGGCCAGGACCCGGTCGGTCACCGGGCCGTGCTGGGCGCCGGTGAGGAAGAGCTCGATCTCGTCGATGTCCACGTCGCTGTTGCCGGCGAAGATCATGTTGTCGGTGCCCGGGATCTCGACCAGCTTGGCGCCCGCGATGTGCTCCGCGAGATAGGCGGCGTGGGGCTGGCCCAGGAACTGGTCGTCCCGGCGGTAGAGCACCAGGGTCGGGGCCTGGACGGACGGGAGCGCCGTCCGAACGTCGCCGAGGAGGAACATCTGCGCGAGCGCCACGCGGGCGGCGGGGCTGTTGACCGACCGGCTGTAGCGCTCGTATTGCACCAGGAAGTCACGGT
>Ga0306920_100012751_pt1 | contig 11414 bp, 11 predicted proteins | sample flu12Cox44000170_FD_204666 | JGI IMG/M metagenome (GOLD analysis project Ga0306920, IMG submission 204666) | Lab enrichment of tropical soil microbial communities from Luquillo Experimental Forest, Puerto Rico - flux4day.12C.oxic.44.000.170 (v2)... | ecosystem: Environmental > Terrestrial >...
AATCTTGGAAAGCGCCTGCGAGGCGCTTGCGCCACTCGCTGGCCGGCACGCGTGCCAGCGGTGTGTCGTCCAGGAAAATGGAACCTGATGTTGGTTCGTACATTTTCGAAAGTAGCTTGACGAGCGTGGTCTTGCCAGCACCATTCTCGCCGACGATTGCCACGACTGCGCCTGCAGGCAGTTTTACCGATACATCGTCCAGCACCACTCGTGACGTCCCGGGATAGGTAAACGACACATGCTCCACTCGAATGCCTTTTCGGAATGCACTCGGAACCGGCCGATCCCCGGATGCCGCGACTGCGGCCGCGTAATCCTCAAGCCAAGCCAGCCGACGCGAGCCGTCCATCCAGAATCCTCGCAGGAATCCAAGCTCGCCCACGGTTGCCCCAATGTACGCGGAAAGGCGCGCGCCCGCCGCCAGCACCAGCAGAACTTGACTCGCTGAGGCATGAAGCCCCGCCGAGACAAACACGACTGCGCTGACGTACGCAGAGCCGAAAATCGCCCAGGCCACAGAGTGCCAGAATGCGGATCCCCACCGCGCAGGAGCCACCCGGCTGTACCAATATTCCCACGCGGCCCTCCGGTCCGTCGTCAGGCGGTCTCCGATACCGGTGACACGCACTTCTTTTCCAGGAGCAGTTGTCGTGGCCATGTTGAACAAATGGCGCGCCAGCCGGATCGCTTGTGCTCCGCTCTCCTGCGCGGACCTTTCGACCTCAGGACGCCAGGTCGATGTCCAGACGGTTGGGATCGCAAACACGGCGAGCAGGAGAAGCGCGGGGTGAATGGAAGCCAACAACGCCAGCGTGACGCTCAGACGCAGAATCCAGCCGAGCATGGAAAACACCGCCACGTACATGTGGTCCAGCACGAACACTTGATTGCGCAGCATGGACAAGCGGTCGAGATACTCGGGACGCTCCTGGTGCTCGATGGTGGCGATAGATGCCTGCAGCGTCGCCACGTGGGCCTCCAGGGCAATTGTGACCTTGTCGCGAAACCGCCGCTGCACACGCGTGCCGACCGTGCGGAGAAACCACGTTGCCGCCGTCGAAATGCCCAGCCCAATCGCAGCTCCTTCCACGAGTCCGGAACGGTGCTCCAGCACGCCTTTGCCAAGCAGCATCAGCCACAAAGCGAGAAGCGCGTCGGGCAGTGCCGCGAGTTGGGACAGCACGAGCGACGCCAACATCATTCGCGGCTCGTGCCGGTACCCCAGTTTGCACAGCCGCCACATGGAGGACAGCGCGGGCGGTAGCGGCGCAATTGACTGGCCTCGATTAGGGGAGGACGTCATACGTCGCGCCCTCCTCGTCGGTTGCAACAGTGAAGCGCTCTGCCTGCAGATCGAACATCGTTCGGTAGCGCCCGCCAAGCGCCATCAGCTCGTGGTGTGTGCCGAGCTCAATCACACGGCCATGTTCGAGAACGCAAATACGGTCGGCATGCCGAACGGTGGAGAATCGATGCGAGATCAGGATGGTGGTGCAGTGCCGCGTCGCCGACAGAAGGCGGTCGAAAATCTCCGCTTCGCCACGCACGTCGAGCTGCGCGGTGGGTTCGTCGAGCAGCACCACGCCAGCGCCCATTTTAACCGCCGACAATGCCCGCGCCAGTGCAACCCGCTGCCATTGCCCGCCGGAGAGATCTGTGCCGCCGTCATATCCGCGCGCAAGAACTGTGTCGAGCGACGCCAGTTTTGCCGCACCAGCCGATTCCAGCGCGTCTTGCACGACATCGTCTGGCGCGCCTGCGGGCGCGACATTGTCGCGCAATGGCAGTTCAAGGCGGATGAAGTCCTGGAACACGGCGGCGATGCGGGAGCGCCACGACATGAGATCGAACTCGCGAAGATCGGCGCCGTCGATCTCAATCCTGCCGGACTGCGGGTCGTAGAGGCGGCACAGCAATTTTGCGATGGTTGTTTTGCCCGCGCCGTTTTGCCCCACGATGGCGAGTGACGACCCCGCGGGGATCGTCAGATCGAAACGCTCCAGAACGGGCGCGGCGCCTCCTGTAGGATAGGAAAACGTCACGTCGCGCAGCCGAATCTCGTGCGCGCGTTTTATGTCCACCGCGCGACTTCCAGACTGCAGCGCGCCAGCAGGACGCATGGCTGGCTCGAGTCGCAGCACGGCAGTGACAGGCGCAGCGGCTCCGTCGAGCGCCCAACTGAATCCGCCGAACGCAATCATCGAAACGCCGATGGCGCTTTGCATGTACACCACGGCGGCCCCCAGAGTGATTCGTCCGTTTGCGGCGCTGCTTGCCAACGCCCAGAACACCGCGATATTCGCGCCGACTACCAGAAGCAAGCTCCAGATCAGCGGCCGCTCGCGCAATCGTGTGGCAGTGTACTGCAACTCATGCAAACGAGTCCGTCTCGCAATGAAACGCTCCATTGTCCAGCCGACGAGTCCAAACAGCCGCAGTTCCTTGCTCGCGGGCGGGTCCACGGCAAGCCGATAAGCGTAGTCGGCATCACGCTGCGCGCCGCGCACCTCTTCAGTGTTGCGGTCGCGCCAGACAGCGCTTTCACGCAAAAGCCAATGCGTGGCCGCCCAGGCGCCTGCGAGCAAGATTGACGCCCACCACGCATATCCGGCAAGGATCACGGCACAGGCAATGCCGCCGACCATCTCCACCATGCCGCTGGCGATAAAATCCATGGAAATAGTCAGAGGCGGGCCCGTCATTCCGAGGTCGAAGTCGCGCGCCACGGTCAAGTCGCTCGTCAATTTTGGATCTTCCAGATGGCCGATCCCGGGAGGGCGCACACACGCCTCCGTGAGCCGGTCGTAAAGCCAAGCAGCCGCACGGTCGCCCAGATTGGCGCTTACCGCTTGATGAATCGGGCTGAGTATTTGAAGGAGGACAAAAATTGTGCCAACAAGCGCGAGCGGACCCGCGAGAGAATGGCCGCTTTGCACGGCGCCTACAAGAACACCCATTGCAATGGCAAATGCCGCAGGCAGAGCACCTCGGAGCAGAAGAGCAGTCCACCACGCGAGGGCAAGGACAGGAGCTGCCTTTGGTAGGACACTAAAGAACTTCCATTCCTTGCGTTCGGTCACCCGTTGGAACATGCCCGCAATTCTGCCTCAAAAAAGCCTGTCTTTGCACAAAAGCTCTGTAAAGAATTTAGTGCAATGAGGAACACAATTGATCGTGCGCTACGCGAGATGGCTCGCGGATTGTCGGCTAACCGGAGAAGTGGCGGCCGGTACCTAAGTGGCTTGACGTTCGCTTCCGCGGGACACGTCGAAAACGTGATGTTGCCTCGGCCACTGAGTCATTGCTATTGTTACGCTGACTCAAGATTCACCAACCCTATGCCTTCCGGTTTGGCTGCCGCCGCGGGTGTCTATATGGAGAAACCGCGCTAAATCAATCTTGCGAGGTCATCTGTGAGAAATTGCTTCCTGCCCTCTATGAGCGTGGCCCTCTCGTTCGCTGTACTCGCCGCCGGGCAGGCGAAGAAAACGGTGTCTTGGTCCGGCGTAATCGTTTATAGCAGTTGCAATGCCGATGAGGCTTTTGCCGAATCGCCCGACTGCTTCAAGTATGCTCCGGGCGCGAATTTCGCTCTCTATGACGATACAAACAGGGTGATGTACAACCTTGCCCCCCAGGAACCTGCTGCCGGACACCTCGGAGACACGGTAACGGTCCGTGGAACACTCGACGAAGACACCATTCACGTCGTCACCCTCGAATCCATGTCCATCGGACTTGCAGTCGGTCAGAAAGCACCCGCCTTTTCAGCCCATGACCAGTTCGGGCAGTCACAAACTCTCGACTCGCTCAGAGGTGCTAATGGAACCGTTCTTCTTTTTTTCCGTTCTGCCGATTGGTGACCGTTTTGCAAGGGCCAGCTGGTCCAGCTGCAGAGCGCCATCCCTAGATTTGAAAAGCAGGGCGTCAAATTCACCGCCATCAGTTACGACAGCCAGGAAATCTTGAGGTTTTTTGCCGATCGCCACCACATCGAGTACCCTTTGCTCGCGGATCCTGATTCAAAAGTTATTCGGGAGTACGGCGTGTTAAATGAAGAAGCCACCGGTATGCAAAAGGGCTTCGCGCGTCCTGGCTATTTTTTCATTGATCGAAACGGCGTTATTAAGGAAAAGTTCTTCGAAGCAAAATACCGCGAGCGGCTTACGGGTGCCAGCTTGATCGCCAAACTTTTTCCCGAACTCGGCCAGGAGGTTACCGAAACCGTTAAGACCCCACACCTCGAACTTGCGCTGGAACAGTCTGATCGCACCGGTGTTCCAGGCACCCGCTTCACTCTCGCTGCCGAAGTGCGCCTTCCTGACGACGTGCATGTCTATGCGCCTGGTGTCCAGGGCTACAAGCCTATGAAGCTAGTCATTGATCCTATCCCGGACGTCGAGCTCAAACCGCCTGTTTATCCGCAGTCCAAGACTCTTTACTTGCCTGTCATCAAAGAGCAAGTTCCCGTCTTCGAAGGTACCTTCCGCATTAGTCAAGATGTAAAGGTTAGTTCGAGCTCCGCATTCTGGGGCTCCGTTCCGATGGAAGGAAAGGAACTAACCATCACCGGCAAGCTCGACTTTCAGGCCTGTGACAAGACGATGTGCTACGTGCCAACCTCTGTACCCGTGAGGTGGCAATTCGAGGTGTTTTCGCTCGACCGTGTCCGAGCGCCACTCGACATCCGTCACAAATAAGCAGATTTCCTTGCCTTATAGAGAACTTGGATACTTCGCACGATAGGTCTTTAAGAACTCGTCGGGAGGAACATCCTTGGCAAGGGAAAAGAATTGAAGGCATACGAGACGGTTCGCACTCGACCAAACATACAACGAATTCCCGGAGCTTTTGATGAATTGAGTCTCTGCGAGGATGCGATTCCCGAAAAATGTGGACTTTGTTGTGTCAGAGAGACTCCCAGAGGATACTCGTTGAGCATGTATTTAGCCCACGAACCGTTCGGACACTCTCGCACATGGACCTCAATGCGGGGGGCGGGCGGCGGACCTTCTGCGCCGTGAAGCGCGTATGTCACATCGTAGTGCTGAGTGGTCGGCTGTACCGGAAGTTGAGTCTGCGGGTCGATTTCTGGTTGACTTTCTCCTGTGCGAGGAGGCCCGTGCAAATACTCACCAATCGGATTAAGCACCAGCATCTGTTCGGGCGGCTGCCGAAGGACCTTCGGCAGGTTGTTAAGGGACGGACTCTCTTTGGTTTTTCTGAAGCAGTTCTCCGCAAGGCTCCGCCCAGCTTTCTCCTTTTTCCTAACCAAAGGTAGTGGTGAACCGGTTCTCGTAGTTTGGTAGCTCCATATCCCGAATCATGGATTGCACTCTGGTGCGGTCATTATTCCGGGCAGCCAACAATGCATCATTCAGTAGTGTCACCAAGCCCTGACTGTTGTTCGGGTAGACGGCCGTCGCCATCACTTGGCGCGTCGATTCCGTAGCTTGGTGGCCAGCGGCCGCCCCACAGAGGAAAACGGGAGATAAGACCAAAAGTGCAAGGCGATTCAGATTGAGTGCGCTCACTCTTCCTATCTATCTCAATCGAGATTCGATGGCATCCGTCGTGACGTAACAATCTCCTGCTAGGTGCCGATAAGTCGCCGCTTACCGGTAACTTTCCGCACTAGCGCCGTTTTAGATTCGTTGACTTGGCTTAGGTCGCAACTTAAGATGGCGGAACTGTGGCGGACTCCAGCATTCCTGCGGTGATCGAACATGCGACCAGGGTCGGAAAGGGTGGCCCTTGAAATGAAGCTCGAATACCTGCCTCACGGTCCGAATGGTTCGGGTCTTATTCGATTGTACGAATACGTTCCGGGAGAAGTTCGAGAACTGAAAGGAATTGCGGGCAAGTTGACAACTCGTGCGTGTGAACAAATCTCCCTTCAGGGCGAAAAATGGATCGTTCCAGTGGATGACTGTCGATTGAGTTTACAGCGGGGCGACGGTGACTTTGGCGTTCGCAGAGTTGGTCCGCTGAGTTTTGAGTGCGAACTGACTGTGGATGGCTGGCGCATTGTGGTCAGCCTATTGGAGCAATTCTGTAGTTCAAAGACAAAGAGATTTCAGTGGCTCAGTCAACGGGGTCGAATCTCTTTTCTAATTTCTCTCGACGGTCAATGGGGACGGCGGATACCCCCTGACTAGCACTTCTCCGGTAACCAGGCCCTTGCCATCGATTCTGTGATGAAATGAGTGAATGACTGCGATGCATGCTCCCGTTGCGAAAAGACGCCAGATTCTGGGCTGCATACTCGGTGGCGCATTGGGAGATCCATGGGGAGGACCTTGGGAGGGGCGCGCTGAAGAGTTGTCCACGCCAAGGGTATTTCAGCGGATTGTGAATGCCAGTGAGAACCAAATGAGCCTAGTCACTGAATCAGTTACTGCCATCCGACCCTTAATGCTTCTTATGACCAAAAGCGATACAGGATCACCTCCGTGCAGACCGTCGCGCCACCGCCGTCGTCCGTGCTACACGCCGCAATCGCCAGGGCACCCGCAACAGCAATGGAAAACGTGGTGGCCCGGTATCGGCGAGTCATGCTGGGAAAGTTTACCGCCGACGCTTTGTGTCGACGCGCTTGGCGGCCCCGAATCGGGTCTAGTAGGACGTCGAGCTCCAAGGATTCCCCCGTGGCAAGTTTTCCCTTCAAAACGGCGCGAATCTCGGCGTTATTCGACGTGTGAACCGGCAATGCGTCGAAGGGAAACATGGTTGAAGGAAGGGAAGCCTGTTGCTCCGACTGCGCCTCATCTAGCAGTCCGGGAAGAAAGGCAAACGGAAAGAGCAAACACAACTCACGACGGTTCAGGGCCATTCTCAACTCCTTGTGCTGTTGCAAGAAGCACTCACCCCGGAATCAGCCAAGATTCTCCAAGAAAGCCTCTCGACTTGGAAAGAAAGAATCATTAGCATGCCTTCATTTGATGAGAGTGGCAACTTGTTCAGCATTTGAAATGCGGACTGAACTGTGAGCGAGCCGATTCGAACATTGCCAACGACTAACCCGCGAAACTCTTCGGATTCATTCTCGCCATCCTCAAGTCCCCGCTCGGAGGCGAATCACGAATCAGTTCAAGTAACGGCGGCGGCTTTTGTCGTTCTGTTTTGCGTTGTGGGCATGGCGCTTTGGGGACTTCCGTTTTACTACGACTTCATGGTCGAGCAGTTTGGCTGGACACGCGCGCAAGTTACCTCCGGCAACGCAGTGAGCAAACTACTGGTGGGCCGGCCTTCGGATTTATTGCCGGATGGGTTGTGGATCGCTTCGGACCGCGTCGCCTGATGGTAGCGGGAGTGATCATGGCTGGTGTGGCGCTGATCGGCTTAGGGAGTATTTCCACACTGGGGATGTTTTACCTTTTCTATGTGTTCAATGCTTTGGGCTATGTATGCGGCGGGCCGCTGCCGATTCAGGTGCTCCTGACGCGTTGGTTTGACAAGTCGCGCTGTAAAGCTTTCGGCTTCGCGTATCTGGGGATCGGACTGGGCGGCGCCATGGTGCCGTGGATTTCCCACGAGCTTGTGCAGCTCTTTGGCTGGCATACCGCGCTCCGGACACTAGGCTCGACGATTATGGTGATCGCACTCCCCGCCGCTCTTTTGGCGAAGGAACCTATACAGCGGGAAAAATGTCTCGCGGCGACGCCCGTCGAATCGCGCAGCATATTCTCCACGCTCCCTTTCTACTTCTTAACGCTCGGAAGCATGCTTTCCATCGCCGCGGTCAGCAGGACACAGCAGAATCTGAAGCTGTTTTTGAGCTTGGATCTTCGCTTTACGCAGCGAGAAGCCGCGCGCGTGCTTTCATTGGTGTTGGCGTTCAGCATCGCGGGGCGCCTACTGATGGGCTGGCTTGCGGACCGCTTTCCGAAAAAACATGTCATGCTGCTGATTTATTTGCTTGTTGCAGGAGCTATTCCCTTGTTGTTTGCAGGGCGGTCGCATGCGTCGGTCTATGCGTTCGCTTTGGTGTTCGGAATTGGGCTGGGCGGCGACTACATGATCGTTCCGCTGATGGCCGCGGAGATCTTCGCAGGATTCGCGCTGCTGATCGCAATGGGATTGCTAGGCGTGCTTGCGGCGGCGTTATTGCCCAAGGGACAGAAGCCAGCATGAGCACGCGTCCCATTTTGCGTCTCGGAACAGTGAAGGACGTAGAACATTTCTTGGAGCATCTGGAGTCCCTCGGGCTGACGGTACCTTGTGACACCGAAATCCTGCACGGAGCTGAGTCACCATTGTTGAGGACCCTTGTGCGCGATGGAATCAGCATCGGCAATCGGATCTCCGTTCAGCCGATGGAAGGCTGGGATAGCACTGCGGACGGAAAGCCCAGTGAACATACAGTTCGCCGTTGGCGGCGATTCGGGCAGAGCGGAGCAAAACTCATTTGGGGTGGGGAGGCAGTTGCGGTTTCGCACGAAGGGCGGGCGAATCCGAATCAACTTGTCATGGCATCGCACACCCGCAAGAGCCTGGGCGAACTGCGAAAGGTTCTCGTCGAAGAACATCGCAAGACGACGGGTTCGGAGGGCGGGCTTTTCATCGGATTGCAGTTGACACATTCAGGGCGATTTTGCCGGCCGAATGCAAACGACCGGCCCGAACCGCGCATTTTGTTTCATCATCCGATATTGGACGGCAGATTTGGATTGCCGAACGATTATCCGATTCTCACCGACGCTGAGATTGTTGTCATCATTGAACAATTTCACCGTGCGGCCAAGATGGCGTGGGAGTTGGGTTTTGATTTTGTTGACATCAAGCATTGCCATGGATACCTGGGGCACGAATTTCTGAGCGCTTACACGAGGGCAGGGAACTACGGGGGAGGTTTTGAGAATCGCACGCGATTCCTGCGCGAAGTCCTGAAGGGAAGTCGAGAAATTGCTCCGGGCTTGCGGATTGCTGTGCGACTTTCAGCGTTTGACACAATTCCGTACCGGCCCGACCCGAAGCAGTCGACCGAAGGAAAACTGGGTTCTGGAGTTCCAGAAGAGCATGACAAGTTGATCCCTTACCGCTGGGGATTTGGTCTTAACCCGAACGACCCTACACAGATGGATTTGACCGAGACGATCCAATTCCTTGGCCTGCTGGAAAAGCTGGAGATTCGACTAGTGAATGTCACGGCCGGGAGCCCCTATTACAATCCGCACATTCAGCGGCCGGCGTTCTATCCGCCGTCGGACGGATATCAACCGCCGGAAGATCCGCTGGTGGGCGTCGCGAAGCAGATGAGCGCCACGCGCCAACTGAAGAGGCTCTTTCCGAACGTGATGTTCGTAGGAAGCGCTTACAGTTACTTGCAGGATTTTCTGCCGCACGTGGCGCAAGCGGCGGTGCGTGAAGGATGGGTGGACTTCGTCGGCCTGGGACGAATGGTTCTGACCTATCCAGAAATTCTGTGGGAGGCTGCCCACGGAAAGGCCATTCAGCATAAGCGGGTTTGCCGAACATTCAGCGATTGCACGACGGCGCCGCGGAAAGGCTTGCCGTCAGGTTGCTATCCGCTGGACAAGTACTACAAGATTTCGGACTTGGCGGAGCGACTGAAGGCCGCAAAGGCGCAGCGATGACCATTACATCACTCCTTCAACGCCAGAAGCCGTGCCGCAAGGTACAAGGAATTGCCGCCGCACTGCTGCCCTACGCAGCGGACGGTCAAGTTGCCGTCGAAGCCCTGCAAAAACATCTTCAGGCCACACACCGCGCGGGATTGACGAACGCCGTGAACATGGACACGGGTTACGTTAATTACTTGAGCGAGGCCGAAAGGAAAGACGTTCTACGCTGGGCGAGGGAGGCCTTGGGAAAAGGGGTGCCGTTTGTAGCGGGCGCGTATATCGAGGGGCGCACCGGCCAGCTTGTGGCCCTCTACCGAAAGGAAATGGAGTGCATCGTGTCTTTTGGCGGCGTTCCGATTTTGTTTCAGACGAGCCGGCTGCACGGAAAGCCAGCAAAGGAGAAGGCGACGATTTATCGGGAAGCCTGCGCGGGATTCTCGCAGGTACTGGGTTTCGAGCTGGGGCAGATGTTTGCGCCGAATGGTGAAATTTTTGACGAAGAGACCTTCCGATGCCTGATGGACATTCCGGAAATCAAGGGAATGAAGCATTCTTCGCTCGACCGCACCCAGGAATTGCAGCGGCTCGCGCTTCGCGACGCGCGCCGGCCGGACTTTTGCATTTATACGGGGAACGATCTGGGCATCAACATGATCGAGTATGGCTCAGACTACTTCCTGGGACTGGCCACGTTCGCACCGGAGAGGTTCGCGGAGCGCGATCATTTATGGGAATCGGGCGACCCTGCGTACTACCCTCTCTCGGATGCGCTGCAATATCTGGGCAATGTTGCGTTCCGCGAGCCCGTGCCTGCTTACAAGCATTCCGCGGCAGTTTTCCTTCACCTGACGGGACGAATCCCTACACCTCGAACGCATCCGAAGAACCCCACGCGCCCGCGCTGGGAGGCAGAAATGTTGCTTGATTGTGCGCGGAGGCTTGATTTTAGCTAGTAACGAAGACGCGTATATTCGCGAGTGAGAAAAATCATACTGTGGCTCCCGAAAACTCCGTCCGACTTCAAAATCAACAAGATACGGTAAAGCTTTGTAACACATTGTTGCATGGATGAATTCAGGGGCTTACTCAGCAGCCTGAGGAGAAATGCCAGGTACACGGTGTTTGAAACCGTTGCCGCAAACGCTGGGATCGCCGCCTCGAAACTCTCCCTTTTTTGACCTGTGGCGGGACCGCACAAAAAAGGCCGACAATGCCTTAGCCCAAGTTCGTCACTCGACCGTCGAATTGGTGGGGGAAGCACAACAGCTCAAACTATTTCCCTCGCATGGGGAAGTGCCGGAGGATGACCCCGAAGTGGCGCGAGTTCTAGTGAACCGCGTTCGCTTCGAGCGAACACGACAATTCGGGGCCTGCTTTCTGGGCTGGGGGTTGTGGAAGTGTCTGGGGCTGGATAGGTTCTTTGAGCAAGCGGTGGATGGGGATGCGGCGGATGTGCTGTGGTCGCGGGTGACGGCCGTGCTGGCAATCAATCGGCTGTGCGCTCCGGGCAGCGAGTTGGGGATCGAGGAGCGCTGGTATCCGGGCACCGCACTCGATGATCTACTGGAGATTGAGGACGGCAAGATCAACGATACGCGCTTGTATCGCTGTCTAGATCGGGTCCTGCCGCACAAGACGAAGCTGGAACAACATCTGAAGCAACGCTACGGAGAATTGTTCGGGGCCGAGTTCGATGTGCTCCTGTATGACCTGACGAGCACGTACGTGGAAGGAGCGGCGGAGCAGAATCCGATGATGGCGCTACAAGATGGAGCGAAAACTGGGCCGAATTCAGGAACGCTATCCGCAAGTCAATGATCTGTACCAAGT
>Ga0306920_100012752_pt1 | contig 11414 bp, 12 predicted proteins | sample flu12Cox44000170_FD_204666 | JGI IMG/M metagenome (GOLD analysis project Ga0306920, IMG submission 204666) | Lab enrichment of tropical soil microbial communities from Luquillo Experimental Forest, Puerto Rico - flux4day.12C.oxic.44.000.170 (v2)... | ecosystem: Environmental > Terrestrial >...
CCTGGAGCAGTCGGTCGGAATAGATGTCGTCGCCGTTAACATCGCCCTCGGCGATGGCGACGGGTAGCTTTGTCGCGAGATCGGCACACATAATTGAATCCTTTCATCCTGTGTGTCTGTTTTGCCGGGCGGTCCCAGCACGATTCCCGATTACTCGGGAATTTCAGAACGGCCGCGCGCGGCCAGTAATCTCTGTGCGTCTTCCAGGAGCCGCGGGTAATTCCGCAGATCATCCAGGGTCACAATCTCCTCGTGGGCTTCGGGGCCGCGGCGCAGAAAGGTCCAGCCATCATTTTCCTCATGAAGAATGATGGTGCCGTCATCGCGCACGTAGACCCATCGTTCGACGGCGCCCATGATCAGACATCCGCACCGAGTGTGGTTCGAAACGCGTCGAATAAAGAGAATTCGGCCTGCTGCATGTTCTGCGCATGCTGGCGTCGTAAATCGGCTAAGAGCAAATCGATCTGGGTGATGGTCAATTCGGGAAAAATGCGATGAATCGCGCTGCCGAGCTCGTCGAAGAGCTCATCGGCATCGAGCGCAGGGCGCAAGCGCCAGGAGATCGCCTCATCGAGCGCGTTGAAAGCCTCGTTAATCTCGATCAACATGGCCCTAATTCCTCTCGTAGTCAGAAAAAAGCGCCGCCGGTGGGAATTCCGGCGGCGCTCGCCGCAAGGTGACACTACTTCAGCAAGGGCTCGATCATGTCGGTCCAGATCTGGTCCGGATGACCGAAGAAGCACGCGGCGTCGGTCCTCTTCTCGGGAGAAGAGACCGCCAACAATCTTCCCAAATTGTCGGTGAAGCCGGTGGCTCTAAAGAGAGCATTCAGAGCGAGTGGGCCGGCAGCCTGGACAGCCGAAATGAGCTCGACCTGTGGCTTCAACAATTCCGCCACGGCCCGGATTGATGCCCTTCCACTCAAGAGGAGCTCAATCCAATACGGCTCTCCGGCCTGGACCACCACGATCGCAAACTGGACGTATGAGACGCACGATCCATGAGAGCGAGCCGCGCCACGTAATGTGACCGATTCGCCCTTCGCGACCTTGCCGAGGTAGTACCGAGCGGCCTCGAGGGCCCGCTCGGCTGCGGCGCAAACACCGTCCCGAATTCAGCGGGCACGGCGACGATTCTGGCGGAATTTTCGGAGTTGCACCGCGGGACGCCTGCCCCTATTTTCGAGCGGGACGTTCTGCATGTCCCACCTTCCTTCCATGTGACGGCCGCGGTGGATTTGGATGACGCCGCGGTCGTCGCCCAGCCCAGTTAATCTCCGTGGATCCTCGACGTCGGCCGGAACACGCCGAGGCGGAATCGAATTCGCCTCAGCTCCTGTTCTTGACCTTCTCTGCGCGCGCTTGCGCAACGGCGGCCGCATTCTCAGTAGCGGCCCTCGCGAGTTTCTCTCGCACGCCGTCCTCGGTATCGACGAATTGTCCGTTGACCTTGCCGACCCCGATCTGGCCAAGAATGCCATACGTCCGCTTCAGCGCGTTATGCTGCGCAGGGTCGCTCTTTATGTCGGCTTTGGTCGTTCCCGGCTTGATGGTGTTGATCGCAATGCCGAGCTCTAAACCGCCCCACTTGAGTTCAGACATGACAAGGGCCTCGTGAATGAGGCCCCGATATAAATCACAGAGCGAATGTGGAGTGACTAGCGATTAGATGTTCGTGAACAGTATCTAGGTGTAACGAATTGTGACGCGTCTTGTGCACGCCCGCTCAAACAGGTCGACACGTTAATCCTCTGGAGGATCGTGCCGCGTCGAGAAATTCTTGGCGTTGTACACCGTCTTGCGGCAGGCACCGAAGACGCCTTTCCAGCTGCCGCTGGGACTGGTGCTATATTCGATAGTCGTGAGCAGCTTCGGCTCATCCAGCTCAATCAGCTTTTCGCCGATTCGAATCCGCTGCTGGAGCCGGCTGGAAACGCCGGCCGGATTCGCCGCTGCAATGCGAGCGTGGAATCGCTCGATTCGGGCCCGCTTCCCCGCGTCCATGTAACGTCCATGTCACCATGACCCGCCGTGAATGAGCGGGATTACCCCGGATTATAAGGGGAACAGACGTGACAGGAAAGTACTACGGATGTAACATGCGTTTTCAACTAAATAACTGACATTGCTGTAGTCTTTTGCCGTTATCGGGCCAGTGAAATCCGGACACGTCCTTCAGTGCAGGCTTGCCGCCTTCGCCTGCAGGTCCGCCAGAAGGTCGCTCGATCCCTGAACCGCGAGCCGCTGATGATAGAATCGCAGGCCGTAAGCTCCCCCGAGCTCCTCGCCCGCTCCCGCGCGGCCCGGACCGCCATGATTGCACTGCGGCATGACGATGCCGTGCCCGGTGTGGGCCGAAGCAATGGCGGTATCGACCGCAAGGATGCGTCCATGCGCGGGCCCGATCGCGCTCACCATGCGCAGGAGAAAATCCTTATCGTCGGCATAAACGGAGGCAACCAGAGATCCCCCTCCCCGGGCAATGAGGGCGCAGGCTTCTTCCTCGTTTCGATAAGGCACGATGGTCGCCGCCGGCCCAAACACCTCGACTTCGTGCACTGCCTTGGCACCGGCGGCATCGTTCACGCTCAGCAGAGTGGGTGCGACGAATGCTGACTTTTCGCTGTCAATGCCGGAAAGGCGGGGCGGCTCGGGCCCGCCGCACAGGATCGATGCCTCAGCTGCCAGGCGGCGGATTCCGTCAAAGGCAGCGCCCTGCTGGGACCGTGTGACCACCGGGCCCATCCGCGTATCTTCCTGGCGCGGATCGCCGACTTTCGTCGTTTTGAGCTTGGCCGCAAGCGCGTCTGCGATTGCGCCCGCTTGATCGGCGGGGACGAAGATGCGGCGGATGGCGGTGCATTTCTGCCCGGCTTTTACCGTCATCTCCCGCACCACCTCACGCAGGAAAGCGTCACAGGCGGCGCTGCCCATTGCCGCACCCGGCGCCAGCACCGCCGCGTTGATACTGTCGGCTTCAATATTCACCGGCACGGATTTCCTCACAACATCGGGATGGCCGCGAACGCGCGCGGCAGTGTCGGCTGAACCGGTAAAGGCGATCACATCGTCAGACGTCAGTTGTGTCAGAAGGTTGCCGGTTGAGCCGCAGATGAGGTTGAGAGCACCCTGCGGCAGCACCTTTGCCGTGATCACGTCTTTGACCATGGCGTGAGCGAGCAGCGCGGTCGCCGAGGCGGGTTTGGCAAGCACGGGCATGCCGGCGACGAGCGCGACTGCCGCTTTCTCCCATAATCCCCAACTGGGGAAATTGAACGCGTTGATGTGAATGGCGACGCCCCGTCGCGGCACCATGATGTGGACGGCCTGATAGTTTTCCGCCTTTGCAAGTCGCACCGGCTTTTCGTCGAGCAACATGTCCTGCTCACCGAGCGTTGCGCCAATGCGAGCATAGTATTTCAATGTACCGATACCGCCGTCGATATCGATTGCGGCATCGGTTTTGGTATTGCCCGAATTGGCAATTGCAATTTCCTCGTAGCGGGCCCGGTTTGCGACCAGAATATCAGCGACCGCGCCGACGAGCTTGGCGCGTTGCGCATAGCTCATTTCGCGCAAGCCGCCCTGCCCCTGCGTGCGCGCGAAAGTAAGCGCGCTCTCAAGATCAAGACCCTTGGTCGAGACGGTTGCAAGCTCGTCGCCCTTGACCGGATCGGAGAGCCGCGTCTCGACGCCTTCGCCGCAAATCCAGCGACCGCCTAGATAACTTTCAAGGCTTTCTGCTCTCGCGCTCATGTTGAGAACCGCCATTGCCCGGTTTCGTCACAAGATGACCGCAACCGGCCTTGTTTGCCCAGTACTCCCACGCACGCCACGTCTCGGTGGAATAGGGGCTATAGCCCCGATTGCGGGCATCGATTTCACCCTGGCTGAGGTATTTGATCTCGCCGCCCAAATGCTTGGCGCGAAGCAGCGCGCGCGCATTGCGCGGCAGGTAGACCGACATGCGCACCACCTCAATGAGCGAACGTCCCGCGGACGCAAAGCCATGTCCCCGCATCAATGCGACATTTTTCGCGCCGAGGGATTTGGCGAGATCGCGTCCCTGATCGATGTTGGTGACCAGCAGATTGGTATCCCCGAATTTGTCGGCGATATCCCAGACTGGCACATTGGATCCGATGAAACTGCCGGAATGGATGACGGGTCGTAGCGGCGTGGCCTGGGCAATACCAAACGGCAGAATGTCCTCGGCGTGAGCATGAACGACGGCCTGGATATCGGGTCGCGCCTCGAAGATGGCCGCGTGGATGAAGCGTTCGAGATAAAGCGCGCGCTTCTCGTCGCGCACGGGCTGTCCGTCCAGCCCCAGTTCGACGATGTCCTCGCGCTCGACCAGCTCCGGCGAAAGCGAGCGCGAAATGAAAAAATGCTTCGGGTTGTCCGGGTTGCGCACACTCACATGACCGTAAGCATCGACCACGTCCTCACGCGCAAGGATGCGGTTCGCAACAACGAGATCCTGAATGAAATGATCGAGACGCGACATGGTTGCTCGGGTCAAAGCGGTGTGGGCACGAAGAGATCATCCACCCGGACAGGAGCAGCAATCAACGACTGATCCACGAGATATGTAATGAATGCCTCCAGGGTCGGCCGGTTCGGCTCGACCCCATAGGGCCACGGATCGCCGTCAAAGACGTCGTAGATTTCGTCGATGTCGCGCATCAACCACGGTGTCATGTAGCGCAGCGCCCGCAGGTTGAACATTTTGGCAAGCGCGATTTTCTTGGATTCACAGAATGCCTTGTAAAGGCTTGTCGCAACGAACGGATATTTCTCGTGCACCTGCTTTCGGATCGCAACAAGATGCATGATGGGATAGATTTTCGTGCGCTTATAGTACTCCTTTTCAAGCTCGACGTAATTCGGAAACAGACGCACGACATCGGGATTGCTGCGGATCGCGGCTGGCAGGCTGGTCCCCAGCGTGGCATCGACCGCGCGCTCTTCGATAAGGTCGCTCATGGATTTGTTTGAGCGGTTCTGCTCGATCGAAACCGGCCGCAGCAGCGGCAGCACGGTTGGGCTGCCATGTGCGCCGGCGGTGTTCATCGCGCCCTGCACCCAATGGATCTTGTGCAGATCGACACCGTACTCATGTTGCAGCAGGCCATTGATGTAGATGGCCGCGCTCATGGTCAACAGCGGCACGCCGACCCGCTTGCCTTCGAGGTCCTTGGGCTTGTTGATACCGGCTGCGCGGTGAACAGCAATAAAGCCGTGGCGGAAGGCTCGCGACGGAAATACCGCAAGAGCGACAAAAGGGCATTGCTTGTTCGCAAAGCGCTGGACGAACTCGGAGCTTGAGAATTCCGCCACGTCGAATTCTTCGCCCCCTGCCATGCGGTCGAAAATGGGGCGGGGCTCATCGATGGCGATGAAGTTGAGATCGATGCCATCGACCTTCACCTCGCCGCTATAGAGCGGCTGCATGCGGTCGTAGAGCCCGCAGGCAAACGAGAGCTGCAAACTGGCCATGGCTTTTCCCGATCCGCTGGTGCTCGGTCGTGGTGTAGCATGCGCCCTGCGTGGGGGGGAACCCCACTGGGCCCTCGTCACTCGCGTCAAGTCATGCTAGTGCCGGATCGAGCCCGATTGCGCGCCCTCATCGCCGAAGGTGGATCATGAACAAGCCCGTCACCGATATCCCGCATCCCAAAATGCTGCTTGATCCTTATGCCGCTTGGGCGGCGAACGAGGGCGTTCCCATTACCGAGGATTTCGGTGTCGATCTCCTCAAGGTTGCGACCTCGGCTTGGCCGCGCTTCGGCGTAGACGGCGCAATCGTGCATGTGAAGGGGCGCGGCGACTTCGTTTCCATTTTCGTGCTTGACCTTGCGCCTGGGGCCAAATCTGCGCCGCAGAAACACTTGTTCGAGGAGGTGATCTACGTTCTCTCCGGCCACGGCAATACCACCATCGAGACCAGCGATGGGCGGAAGCACAGCTTCGAATGGGGACCCAAGAGCCTGTTCGCCCTTCCGCTCAACGCGCGTTACCAGCATTTCAATTCGAGCGGACGCGAGCGGGCGCGACTCGCTTCCACCAACAACCTCGCGATGATGTTGAACCTGTTCCACAACGAGCGGTTTGTCTTCGAGAATTCCTACAGCTTTCCGGAACGGGAAGGTGCCGCCAGATATTTCAGCGGCGAAGGGGAGTTCATCCCCGTGCGGCCCGGGCGGAACATGTGGGAGACCAATTTCATTCCGGACCTCGCCGGCTTCGAGCTCAAGGTCTGGGAGCAGCGCGGCGCGGGCAGCTCCAACATGATGTTCATCCTCGCCGAGGGCACCATGCATGCCCATACGTCGCAGATGCCAGTCGGCACCTATAAGAAGGCGCATCGCCACGGACCCGATTTCCACGTCTTTGCCGTGACCGGACACGGCTTTTCACTCCTGTGGTATGAGGACGACAAGGACTTCGTGCGCATCGACTGGCAGCACGGCTGGGTGTTCGCACCACCCGACCAGATGTTCCACCAGCATTTCAACACCGCGCCAGAGCCGGCGCGCTATCTCGCAGTGGCGCTTGGCAGCCTGCGTTATCCCTTGACGACGGATAAACGGCGCGTGTTCTCGGGCATGGACGTGAGCGTCAAAGACGGGGGCTGCCAGATCGAATACGAACACCAGGATCCGCGCATTCATGAAATCTACCTCGCCGAGCTTGCCAAGCACAGGGTGAAATCGGGGATGGGCAAGATCATAGACGAGCGGCGCTACGCCAAGGCGAGTGCCTGACGCCACATTCACGATGCGAATGAAAAGGGGTCACGCTGCCACAGGCGGATTCCCCTCCCCCTTGTGGGGAGGGGTTAGGGGTGGGGGTCCATTTTGGGATTCACGCTCGCGCATCAACGACCACCCCCCTCCCCACCCCTCCCCCACAAGGGGGGAGGGAGCCGGCCTGTTGTGCCGCGCTCCTGTACCTCAATCTCAGCTGCTCTAGCAGATTACATGCACGATCTCGAATTCGACCATCTGCATGTCAACGCGGAGGATGCCGCGGTCAACGAGGTCGCCTGGGCGGCGGATAATGTCGAGCTCACGACCGTCGGCATCGATATCGGCTCTTCGACCTCCCACCTGATGTTCGCGCATGTGCACCTTCAACGCCTTTCGGCTGCGCTGTCGAGCCGCTTCGTCGTGGTCGGCCGTAAAATTCTCTGGCAGTCGCCGATCCTGCTCACCCCGTATCGGGCCGACTACACGATCGACGTCGATGAGCTTTCCGGCTTCATCGGCGGCTGTTACGCCTATGCCGGGATAGAGCGCGAAGAGGTGGACAGCGGCGCGGTCATTCTGACCGGCGAAGCATTGAAGCGTCGCAACGCGCGCGCCATTGCGGAATTGTTTTCCGATGAGGCGGGTAGATTTGTCTGCGCTTCAGCCGGCCATCACATGGAATGTCAGATGGCGGCGCATGGCTCGGGCGCCGTGGCGCTCTCGCGCGCTCATAATGCTGTGCTGCTCAACGCCGATATCGGCGGCGGGACGACGAAGCTCGCGCTCATCGAGAACGGTCGCATTCTTGCGACCTGCGCCATCGCCGTCGGCGGACGCCTGGTCGTCGAAGATGAGGCGCAAGGACTGACGCGCATCGAGCCGCCGGCCGAGGAGATTGCAAGCGAGCTCGGGATCGAGCTTTCTCCCGGCCGATCATTAAGCCCCGCAGAGCGCAGGAAGATTGCCGCGCGCATGGCGCGTATCATCATGGGCTTGATCGATTTGCGCGAACCGGGTGCGCTCGCACGCCGCCTGCTCGTAACCGAAGCCTGGCCGCGCGATATTGCGAACAAGGGGGTTGACGCCATCACCTTTTCAGGCGGCGTCGCTGAATATCTCCATAAGCGCGAGACGCGACGCTTCGGCGACCTCGGCTCCGATCTCGCGGAAGAACTGCGCCACGGCCTCGCCCACCGGCGCGATCTGCCGCCGGTCTGGGACCCGGGCCAGGGGATTCGCGCGACCGTAATCGGTGCGGCGCAGTTCTCCGTCCAGATCAGCGGCAATACCATCCTGATCGCGGATCCGCATAAGCTGCCGTTGCAAAATCTGCCGGTGCTCGCATGCGGCTTTGCGCTCGAACAGGAAATTCGCCCCGATGCGGTGGCCGCCGAGGTACGAGCGGCGCTCGCGCGCGCGGATTTTGCCGAAGGGGAAAGTCCGGTTGCGCTTTCTTTCCGCTGGCAAGGCGACCCGTCGCACGCTCGCCTTCACGCCCTCGCCGCCGGCATCTGCCAAGCGCTGCCGCGTACGCTGCAGGAGCTGCTGCCGCTCGTGCTGCTGATCGACGGCGACGTTGGAAAGAGCCTTGGCCGCGTGATCCTGCATGAAATCGCGCCGCACGCCGACGTGATCGCAATCGACGGCGTGCAGCTCAAGGAATTCGATTATGTCGACATCGGCAGCGTCATCGAGATCACCAACGTGGTGCCGATTATCATCAAATCGCTGTTGTTCAAATCCGGCGGGCCGGCCGGCCAATCAGCATCCGCTTGAGAAAGCTCCGATCTCACAGGGTTTGGGGCTCAGACAAACGCCGCGAGCTAAATTCGGCCCATCAGCGCCAGAATGATAACAATGATCAGGATCAGTCCAAGCCCGCCGCCGGGATAGAAGCCCCAGCCGGAACTATAAGGCCAGGTCGGCAGCGCGCCGATCAACAGAAAATGCCCGCCGGCCTGATCGGCGCGGCGTTTCGCTCAATTTCGCTTTCAACTGGCGCGCGTCGCCGGTGGCGCAAGCTCCTGGCCTTTCTTGGCCAGCTCTTCCTCAAACGGTTGGATCCAGGCCGCTTCCTCACCCCGTGTCGTGCGCATCTTACGCATCAGACGAAGATTTCGCTCCGTCGACTCCACTTCCCAAGGCTGTCGAGCAAGAGCGAGTGCCTCCGTGAGTTGGATTTCGGCGTCGGCAGAATCACCCGCAAGCACGGCGAGCTCCAAGAGCGTCGCGTAATCCCAATAGTCAGGGTTCCTCTTTGCTTTTTGCGATGCCGCATAGCGCACGACGGGCAGAACCGCACCCTGCCTGGGGTCCGGCCGGTCCATCATGTTCATCAAGGTGACGGCATTGACGCCGGGATAAGCATCGCGCCAATCGGCTTCAAAACCTTCCAGGTAGGTATCGATGGCGCGCTTGAGGAAAGCGCGCGCTTCCAGGCGGCCATGATCCCTGGCGCTCTCATAGCGATCTTTGTAGATCCGGCCAAGCAGCCCGTTGGTTTCACTGGAAGGCCCGAACTCGGCGATGACGCCCTTGAGAATCTGCTCGGCGTCCGAATCCCGCCCCACCCGGTTGAGCGCAAAACCAAGCTGCTCCCGCATCATTTTTGCCCGCTGAAGCGGCGGCGGCATCCGATCATAAAGCTTGATCATGGTGTCGTAGGCTTTCACGTCCCGCAGGGACAAAAACAAATCGACGACAATACCCGCCTCCACTTCGAGCAGATTTGAAAGGCCTCCCTCGGCCGCAATATTCTCCACGGCTTGCGGGCCCTCCTTGACGGCGGTCGCGAGCTTTTCCTTGTAGCGCTTCGAATAATCGACGCTCTTGCGAAACACATCGGTCTTGGTGTGATCGATCTCCCAGCGCGGCAAGTCGTCGACGAGCTGAAATATGGGGCTGTCATCGTGCGGATTGCCCCGTGCTTCGCGCAATTGCGCCGCGATCAATCCGATGGTGGAGCCGCCGTCCACGGGCTCGCCAGCCCCGTCGGTCTTATACGAGATCCCGCGCACGAGCGCGATGTCGAAGGGAAGAACGGTGCCCTCGCGGAAGATGATGACAGTGCTGCGCGGACGCAGCGCGTGGCGGATGCCCAGTTCATAGAACACGTTCGGGTTTGCGCCGGTAATATCGGCTACCGCATAGTGACAGAGCATGAGTCGCTCGAACATGGGCTTGTGAATAGTGCCGCCGATCTTCTCCTCGTCCGCCCGGACCGGCTCCAGCCCGGCGCCTTCAACGGCCGGCGCAATGACCTTGTGGTAGACCGCATCGAAATCGGTGACGCGGCCGCTGGCATCCATCTTGCGGCCGAACGGCATGAGCACGAAGCACAGGGGGGCAGGCTCACTCAGCTCATTCATGGGACGCTACCCGCAGCAAGAAAGGCCGTTTCGCCCAAGCCAGGGCACGCATAAGATGTAGGCCTAGAGCGCACGCGGGGAAAGGCGCAGAATATCGCGCCTGGCCCGCAGCCGCTCCAAACTCGCGCAGGGTGAAATCGATGCCCGCGAAAAAAGCCACGACGAAATCTGCAAAAAGGCCCGCCAAGAAGATACCGGCGCCGCGCTTGCCCATTCTCACTGAGAGCGAGCTCACGCCCGCGCAGGGCGCGTTACTTGCCTCAATCCGTTCGGGCCCGCGCGGCGGCAGCACGGGTATTCGCGGGCCGTTTGCGGTCTTCCTGCATGCCCCTGTCTTCGGGGAGCTGACACAGCAACTGGGCGGCCATTGCCGCTTCAAGACCGCGGTGCCGCCACGGCTTTCGGAATTCGCCGTGCTGCTGACCGCGAAGTTCTGGCGGGCGCAGTACGAATGGTATGCCCATGTGCCGCAGGCCGAGCGCGCCGGCGTAAAAAAGGAGACCATCGCTGACATCTACCGCGGCCGCGTGCCGAAATCGGCACCGAAGGACGAGCGTGCGATCTACGACTTTGTGCAGGAGCTCTATAAGACGAGGCGCGTGAGTGACCGTAACTTCGCTCGCGTCCATGCCGTGCTCGGGGACGCCGCCACGGTCGAGCTGGTTGGAATTCTGGGCTACTACGTGTTGATTTCCATGATCCTTGACGTGTTTCGCATGCCGTTGCCGGAAGGCGAGGCACTGCCTTTTTCGGAGCCGTAGTTGGCCCGTAGACCAGCCGATTGGCGTGGTTACGCCACGCGGTGCATGGCGTTTTCAGAGCTCGCGCTGTCGTTCTCGGCTGCCGTTGCAGCAGCGGGCTTGCTCACGCGTTGGCGCAACAGATCAAGGAAGCGTTCCTGCGGCATCGGCGGAGCGATCAGGACACCCTGGCCGAAATCGCAGCCCATCACCATGAGCGCTTGCAGATCGGCTGCGTTCTCAATCCCCTCTGCGACCGCGGCGCTGCCAAAGCGGTGAGCCAGATCGATTCGTATAGCACCCCCGGGTGTTGATCCGCGCGCCGTATCAAAGGCTTAGCGTGGTAGGGCGCGTGAACAAATCAGGATTTGCTACCGCTTTGCTACCGAATTGATCCCAGAGCGTTGTCTATCGCCGTGGCGGCCCGGCGGTCATCGGTGGCGAACAGATGGCTATAGACGCGCAAGGTGATACTTGGGTTGGCATGACCGAGGCGCTTGCTGATCGTCACGAGATCCACCCCCTCAGCGATCAACTGTGAAGCATGCG
>Ga0306920_100012753_pt1 | contig 11413 bp, 9 predicted proteins | sample flu12Cox44000170_FD_204666 | JGI IMG/M metagenome (GOLD analysis project Ga0306920, IMG submission 204666) | Lab enrichment of tropical soil microbial communities from Luquillo Experimental Forest, Puerto Rico - flux4day.12C.oxic.44.000.170 (v2)... | ecosystem: Environmental > Terrestrial >...
GAGGTGGACCGGGCCTTTGACGAGCTCCGGGCGCACTCGGACGAGATCTTCGTCATGGGATTGTCGATGGGCGGCTGCCTCGCGCTGCGGCTTGCCGAGCGGCGCGGCCCGTCGGTCAGCGGCCTCGTTCTGGTCAACCCATCGCTCACCGGTGACACGCCCCTGCTCAAGCTCGCCCCGGCGCTGAAGCTGGTGGTGCCGTCGCTGAAGGGAATCGCCAGCGACATCAAGAAGGAGGGGTCCAGCGAGCTCGGCTACGACCGCGTCCCGGTCAAGGCCGTGGACAGCCTGCGGCAGTTGTGGCGGATCACCCAGAGCCAGCTCGCCGAGGTGACTGCGCCGGTGCTCGTGTACCACAGCACCGATGATCATGTTGTCGGGCCGGCCAGCCTCCGGCTGCTGCGCGGCGCGCTCCCCCGCCTGGAAGTCCGGGAATGCCCGGACAGCTACCACGTTGCCACCCTTGACAACGACGCGCAGGCCATCTTCGCGGGGAGCCTGGAATTCGTCAGGACGCATACCCGCGCCGGGAGAGGATAGCGGCGCCCGAAAATGCGGGCCGCGCGAGGGTTATGACGTGCGAGGGTTATGACGTGAGCGGTGAGGACGCGAGCGGCCAGGGCGCGGCCGGCGGCGAGCCCGCCGACGGCGAGGGTACGGGCGGCGACGAGACGGCCTGGCAGGACCTTGTCGCGCGTTATGACCTGCCCGCCGACCCGGCCGGCGCGTCTCCGTGGCCGGACCGCGAGAGCCTGACGCCACCCCCGGCCCGCGACCAGGGACCCGCCGGGCAGGCGTCGGCCCAGCACGGGCCAGCCGCCTACGGCCCCGACGCGGACGGGGACAGGGCACGGGTGATCCGGCCGGCTGCACCTCCGCCGGTTTCCGCCCCGGCCTCCTGGCCCGCGGCCGACGCCGGCGAGGCTGGCGAGGCCGGCCGAGGGGACGAGCCGGGCGACGACACCGAGGAACACTTCATCCCGCCTCCCCCGCCGCCGCTGCCGAACCTTGACCCGATAGCGAAGGGGGCCTGGACCGCGCTGTTCGGCGGGCCCGCCTATCTGCTGGTGACCACGCTGGTCGGGTGGACCGTGCCGAGCTGGGCGGCGCTCCTGGCCGTTATGGCGTTCGTGGGCGGGTTTGCGGTGATCGTCATACGGCTCGGCGACAGGCCGTCAGACGACGCCGGGCCCGATAACGGGGCGGTGCTCTGAGTCTTCCGGGATTAGCTGGCCAGGGCCTGCAGGCCGAAGGAACGGCGGGCGAGGTCGGCCGCGCCGATCACGCCGGCATCAGCCCCGAGCTGCGCCAGCCTGATCTCGGCGTGCTGGCGGTAATGTCCTCCCGTCAGCGCGCCGGCAAACGCCGCCTTGGCCGGGTCGATCAGCAGGTCGCCGGCGTCCGACACGCCGCCGCCGATCACGAAGCAATCCGGGTCGAGTATGGCCGCCAGCGCGGCCAGGCCCTGGCCGAGCCAGTCTCCGACGATCTCGAAGCAGCGCAGCGCGACGGCATCTCCCTCGCGGGCGGCCTGGGTGACCTCCGGCCCGTTGATCCCTTCGGCGATGCCCCCGCCGAGCTGCAGCAGGCGGACCGCAGCGCCAGGCGAGCGTCTGGCGAACTCGCGGGCCTCGGCCACCAGAGCGTTCCCGCTCGCGTACTGCTCCCAGCAGCCACGGTTGCCGCACCCGCAAAGCCGCCCATCGGGCACGACACGGTAGTGCCCGGGCTCACCGGCGATTCCCCACCGGCCCCGGTACAGCTGGCCGTTGATCACGATCCCGGCCCCGATGCCGGTGCCGACCCCGATGAAGATGACGTGCTCGTACCCCCGGGCTGCGCCCAGGTTGGTCTCCGCCCAAGCGGCGGCGTTCGCGTCGTTCTCCACCACGACGGGGAGGCCGACGTGCCGCTCGACCTGCTTTTTCAGCGGCTCGTCCCGCCAGGCCAGGTTGGGCGCGAACAGGATCGTGGAACCGGCTGAGTCGATGAATCCGGCGGCGCCGATTCCGACGGCGTCGGCCTCGTGCCGTTCGAGCAACTCCAGGATGGCTTCTCCGATGACCCGGGCCGTCTGCTCCGGGCTGGCCGCGGGGGTGGAACGCTTCAGCTTCTCGACCATGCGTCCGCCGGAGTCCACGACTCCCGCGAAGACCTTGGTGCCCCCGACATCAATCCCGATCGTCAGGCTCATGATCCGGCCCTTCCGAAGGCGCGTCCGGCGCCGACGTCTCCGGCCGGTCATCCGTGGCCGGGCGGGCGGGTCGGTCCGCTGGTTCCGATCGCGGGCGCGCGGACAGGACCGAATCGAACGCCGACAGGGCTTCCTGTACGGCCGCGGCGACGGCGTCGCCGGCCCCGGCCAGCTGCCCGCCCAGGCCGGGCCCGGATTCCCTGATCCGGCGGGCCGCGCGGCACACGGGGCACCAGGCGCACTCTGGGGCTTCCGACAATTCGGGTGGCGGTTCGGTCGTCGCGGTATTCCAGACATCGGCCGGGTTGGTGGGTTCGGCGCGCTGGCCGGTCCAGGCCTTGCGGAACTGCTCGCCCAGCTCCCGGCGCATGCTACGGGCACCCGACCGGATGAGCCATCGCTGGATGTCGCCCGTCAGGTCGATGCCCGGCGGCCGCAGCGGCCGGGGCTGTCCCGCGTCCCGGCCCGGCCCGCCGTCCCGGGTCGGCCCCGTCTCCCGGCCTGGCCCGGCGTCCCGGCTCGGCCCGGCGTCCCGGCTCGGCCCTGTCTTCTGGCCTGGCCCCGTCTGTCCGACCGTACCGGTGTCCGAGCCCGGCCCCGTATCCCGGCCGTCGACCGCCTTACCCCAGTTGCCGCTGCCGCTGCGGCCGTCATCGGCGGCGGCCTCTCGGTCCCGGCCGGGGCGATCCTGGCCCGCGCGGTCCTGGCCGGGGCGGTCCTGGTCAGATCCGCCGGGCTGCCCGGTCACCGGTTGCTCCCGATGGTCTCGGCTCGCGACTTGAGCCCCTTGAGCGCCGTGTCGATGATCGTCTTCTCGGCCCGCCGCTTGAGCATCCCGATCATCGGCACCTTGATGCCGACCGCGAGGTCGTAGGTCACCTCGGTATCGTCTCCGTGCCCCGCCAGCTCGTAGCCTCCGGTCATTTCGGAGATCACCGACCCAGGCTCCATGAGGTGCCAGCGGACCCGCACGTCGCCATCCCAGTCGTAGCCGAGCACGTAGCTGTCCTTGATCACCCCGGCGTCCAGGGTGAAGCGGACCGCGCTCGCGCGCTCAGCAGCGGACGACAAGACCTCAGCGCTGCGTATCCCCGTCGCCCAGTCCGGGTACGCCTCGAAATCAGCGATCACCGCCATGACATCCTTTCGCGGCACCCCGATCACGATGCTTGACGTGGTCTTGTCCGCCATGCTCGGAGCGTACCTTGCCCGGCCGTAAGCCATGGCCGGTGAATCATGATCAGGGAATGCCTAGCACTCCAGGGCGTACGGCGTCCCGGTGGCGCGGAAATGGCCGACGTTGATGCATTCGGTGCGGCCGATCTTGACCCGGTCGGTCATTGGGTTATGCACGTGACCGAACAGGAGATACCGCGGCTGGGTGATCCGCACCGCTTCGAGCAAGGCCGCACTGCCCCGCTCCATCCTGCGGGCCACCGTGTCAAACAGCAGTTCAGGTATGTCGGGCGGGATGTGCGCGCAGAGCACATCCACCTGGCCGACCGCCGCTACCTTGGCCGCGTAGCTGTCGTCGGCCAGTTCGTTCGGCGTCCGGTACACCGTACGAAGCCCGCCGCCGACGAAGCCGAAGGACCAGCCGCCCAGCTCCACCCGCTCGCCGTCGAGCACGTGATGACCGGGCCGCAGGTGCGAGGCCCACATCCGCGGTATGTCGACGTTGCCGTAGGTGAGATAGGACGGCGAGGGCAGCGCGGCGAACAACTCCTCGTACTGCCGTGATGCCGCGGCCTCCACGTGCGCGGCCGGGTCCCCGTCGAGCCCGGCCCACAATCGCGCCGACATTTGCCTGGCCTCGTCAAACCGCTGCGCGGTGCGCAAAGCGATGTACTCCCTGGCTGCCTGCGCGCCGAACAAATCCGGGAATATCCCTTTCGCGTGGTCCGCGTAGTCCACGAACAACAGCAGGTCGCCGAGGCAGATCAGGGCGTCGGCTCCGTCGGCCGCGCCCTTGAGCGCATCGGCCCGGCCGTGCACATCGCTGACCAAGTGGACCCGCATGAACACACCCTAGGTGTGTCCTGTCAGGCACCGGAATGGGTAGCAGGCGCCGGTGCGGTATACGGTCCATGAAGATACGTGCCGAAGGTGGGTTACAAAGGAGGCACCGTGCGCGAGTACAGCATTCCTACCCTGGTGGACATCCCCGCCGCCGCCAGCCTCGCCGACGTAGTCTTCACCCGGGCCAGCCAGGACCCGCATGCCGTGATCATGCGCAAGCTCAGCGACGGCCGGTGGGAAGACGTCACTGCCGAGGAGTTCCGCGACGAGGTGACGAGACTGGCCAAGGGGCTAATGGCGGCGGGCATCGAGCCCGGCGACCGGGTCGCCTTGATGTCACGGACGCGGTACGAGTGGACTTTGATCGACTACGCCATCTGGGCGGCCGGTGGCGTCACGGTCCCGGTCTACGAGACCTCATCCGCGTACGAGGTCGAGTGGATCCTCAGCAACTCAGGCGCCCGCGCCGCGTTCGCTGAGACCAGTCAGCACGCGGAGACGATCGGGGAGATCCGCGACCGCGTTCCGGCCCTGGAACAGGTCTGGCCGATCGAAGGCACCAGCGGCCAAGGCCTGGGCCCGGACCTCGGCGACGTGACCGACGAGCAACTTGAAGAGCGCCGGACGTCGAGAAGGGCGGCGGACCTGGCGACCATCGTCTACACGTCGGGCACCACGGGGCAGCCGAAGGGCTGCGACATCACCCACGGCAACCTGCTCTACGTCCGCAACGCGGTTCAGGGCCCACTCCTGGACCTCTTCGAGGTCTCCGAAAGCTCGACCCTGCTGTTCTTGCCGCTCGCGCACGTGTTTGCCCGCATCATCCAGGTCGGCTGCCTGGAGTCCGGGGCCATTCTCGGGCACTGGCCGGACACGCGTACGGTGGCCCAGGCGCTCCCCGAGTTCAAGCCCACCTTCCTGCTCGCCGTGCCGCGGGTGTTCGAGAAGGTCTATAACACCGCTCAGCAGCAGGCCGCGGCGAGCCAGGTCAAGAGCCGGATATTCGGCGCCGCGGTGGAGACCGCCGTCGCCTGGAGCCAGTCTCAAGGGACAGGCGGCTCGGAAGGCAGGACCGGCGCGGCCCTCCGGCTGCGCCACGCCCTGTTTGACCGCCTCGTCTACACCAAGCTCAGGGCCGCGATCGGCGGGCAGGTGGGGTACGCGATCTCCGGCGGGGCCCCACTAGGCGAGCGGCTCGGACATTTCTTCCGGGGCGCGGGCATCACGATTCTTGAGGGCTACGGCCTGACCGAGACCGCGGCGGCCGCCATCGTGAACAAGCCGAGCCGGAACAAGATCGGGACCGTCGGCCTGCCCCTGCCCGGCGGCGGTGTCAAGATCGCCGACGACGGCGAGATCCTGCTCCACGGCGCGAACATCTTCGCCGGGTACTGGCAGAACAAGGAGGCCACCGCCGAGACGTTCGACGAGGCCGGATGGCTGCGCACCGGCGACCTCGGCAGCCTGGACGAGGAGGGTTTCCTACGGATCACCGGGCGGAAGAAGGAACTCATCGTCACCGCTGGCGGCAAGAACGTCGCGCCCGCCGTGCTCGAGGACAGGCTCCGGGCCCACCCGCTGATCAGCCAATCCCTCGTGGTCGGCGACCAGCGCCCGTACATTGCCAGCCTGATCACCCTGGACCCCGAGGCGCTGGAGTTCTGGAAGAACCAGCACGACCATCCCGCCGACGCGGACGTGAGCGATGATCCGGAACTGATCGCGGACATCCAGAGTGCGGTGGACGATGCGAACAAGGCGGTTTCCCGGGCCGAGTCGATCCGCCGCTTCCGCATCCTCTCCTCGGACTTCACTGAGAGCAACGGCTACCTCACGCCGTCACTCAAGGTCCGCAGGAATGTAGTGATCAAGGACTACGGAGACGAGATCGATGCCCTGTACGCCCAGCCTTCATAACGGGTAGCCGCGGCCGACCCCGTCGCTCTAGCCGGTCAGCCCGCCAGGATCTGCTGGAGCCGCTGGGCCACCAGCTCCCAGCGCCATTCGCGGTCGATCCAGGCCGTGCCCTTCTCTCCCATGGCGGTTGCGCCGGCCGGGTCGGCCAGCAGCCCGGCGATCCGGTCGGCGACCGCGGCTACATCACGTCCAGGCACGACGTAGCCGGTCTCGCCGTTCAGGATGGCGTCTGGCGCGCCGCCTGAGTCGCCTCCCACGACCGGCAGGCCCGAAGCCGAGGCCTCCAGGTAGACGATCCCGAGCCCTTCTACGTCCAGGCCACCCCGGCGGGTCCGGCATGGCATCGCGAAGACGTTCCCGGCGTCGTAGTAAGCCGGGAGGTCGGCCCACGGCACTGGCCCGGCGAAAATGACGGAGCCGGACACACCGGTCTTGCGTGCCAGCCGGCCCAGTTCCGTGCGGTAGGGCCCGTCGCCGACGAGCAGCAGGACCGGATCTCCGCTCCGCTCGCCTCCGCGCGTGCCGGTTGCCCCGCTCGCCTCGGTTCCTGCGCTGGCTCCGGCTTCCCCAGCGGCCGCGAGCACCCGAGGCCACGCCCGGATCAGCGTGTCCTGGCCCTTGCGCGGAACCATTCGCGACACGCAGACGACTACCGGGCGGTGTCCCAGGCCCAGCCGTTCTCTGATCTTGTCCCCGCCCGCACCGGGACGGAAAGTGGCCGTGTCCACGCCGGGCGCCAGCCGCACCATCCGGGCGGCCGCCTGGGGCGACAGGGCCCGGGCCAGCCGCACCCGGAAGTACTCGCCCAGGTAGGTGAGCACGTCCACTTGGTCGCCGATTCTGCGCAGCAAGCTGCGCGCCCCCGGCAGCGCCGCCCAGCCCGCCTCGTGACCGTGCGTTATCCCGACGACTCGCCGGGCGCCAGCCCGGCGCAGCGACGGCGCGAGCAGCCCGAGCGGCGCGGCCGCCCCAAACAGAACCGTGTCGCAATCATGTTCCTTCAGGATCCGAGCCGCACGGCGCGCCACCGATGGCACGGGCAGCATCAATGAGGTCGGATGCCTGATCACCGGGAACGGTTGCCGGCGATCGAAGGCGGTCGCGCCCTCCCACGACGGCGCGTAGACCACTACCGATCCGGGCTGCATCCGCAAGGCGAGCGCGTGCACAAACGACTGGATCCCGCCGCGTCGCGGCGGGAAGTCATTGCTGACGATCAGGACCTTCGGCACCCGTCCATGATTGCCCAGCGGGCCACCGGCGCTACAGCGGGTGGGTGTCGGGGCTGACGGTGTAGGTGCGCCCGGCAGGAGTGGTCCAGGTGAAGTGGCCGGGCTGGGTCTGCTCCAGCTTCCAGCGGGGGTGTTGTTTGAGCTGGTGGTCGCGGCGGCAGGCGCCGCCCAGGTTGCAAGAGCAGGTCCGCCCGTGGTCTTCGTAGGCCAGGGTGTGGTCCAGGTCGGCGCGCCAGGCGGGCTGCCGGCGGGCGGGGTGGCGGCAGGTCACGTCCCGGGCGATCACGTGCTCGCGCAGCCGCGGCGGGGGCTGGTAGGCCGGTGATTGGGCGTGGTGGGCGCAGCCGCCGGCGGCGGTGTCGGCCCGGGCCCGGGCGTGGGCGGTGTCCAGGGCGCGGGCGGCGGCGCGCAGCGCGGCAGCGGCGATCTGGGTCAGTGGCCCGGAGCGGGCGATCCCCGATGGCGCCCCGGGCCGGGCGGCCCGGGCGGGCGGGCCGGGTCGGGTGGTGGTGTGCTGGCGGATGGTGTCCGCGGTGATGGTCAGGGTGATGCGGCCGACCAGCCCGGTGCCGGGCGGCGGGCGGCCGCGGGCTGGTCCTGGCCGGTTGCGGGTGCGGCGGGGGATGCGGGTGACGGTGATGGCCTGCCCGGCGGGATTGGTGATGATGATGCGCCATTGCGCGGCGGGGTCGGTGTCGGCGGCGTGCGCGAGCTGGCGGGCCTGGGCGGCGGTGACCGGGCCGATGCGGCCCAGCAGCCCGGGGGCGTCGGTCAGCCCGGCCAGGGTGGCCCAGGGCTGGGTGATATCCAGCAGCCCGGGCACCGGCCGCCCGTCGTCCGGGACGCCGGGGCGGGCCGGCGCGGGCGCGATGGCGCCCAGGCCCGGCCACGGCGGCACCGGCCCGGCCCCGGGCCAGTCATCGTCGTCTGCTCCGCTGCTGTCATCCGGGCCGTCGCTAAGGGCGTTCTCGTCCAGGCCATCGTCGTCGGGGGCGTCTTCGTCGCGCGGGGCGGGCAGGTCATCCCGCGGCCCGGCGTCGCCATCGGGGCGGCCGTGGCCGGGGCCGCCGTCATCGGGGGCGCCGGGACCGGGACCTGGGCCGCTGCCGGGAGCACCGCCGCCAGGATCACCGGGGTCGCCGTCGCCAGGGGGCTGGGGTTCGGGGGCCCCGCCGGGCGGCGGGATGTAGGGCAAGGTGCCCAGCAGCAGCCCGAGCATCACCCGCGCCCGGTGCAAGTCCAGGCCGCCGCCTTGCCCGGCGGCCTTGGCCGCCCGGGCGAGCGCGGTGATCCGCGCCATCGCCGCCGCTGCCTGCACCGCGGGCAACCCCGCCCCGGTCAGCGTCGCCGTGCCGTCGTCGGCGGCGTACAGGCCCACCTTCGCCTGCCGCTCGGCGTCTTCCCGCCGCCGCTCGGCCCCTTTGGGGTCGGCGGCGATCACCGCCCGGCGCAGCCGCACCCGCAACTGCGCCGTGGTCTGCTGACCCACATCGGGCAAGATCTGGCCCTCGACGGCCCGGGCGGTGTCCTCGTCCAGGACGCTGGTGGCCTCGGCAATCACCCGCGCCCGGGCCAGGTCGACCCGACCGGCGGCCAGCGCCGCGCCGGTGGCGGGCAGCCGCCACGCCAAGGTGATACCTAGATCGGCCCAGGCGGTGGCGCTGTGGTCGGTCAGCATCAACGCCAGCGAGACCTGCCCCAGCGCATCGCGGCACAGCCGCGTCGGCCGGCCGTCCGGCCCCAGGCCGATCCTTGAGTCAGCGGCCGCGGAGCGGGCGGTGATCTGCGCTACCGCCGACAACTCAGCGGCCTGGGCCCAGGACGCTAACCGCCGCGCCGCGATCGCCACCCCGGCCAGCTGATACTCATCCAACCTCGCGGCCTCGGCCGCGGCCGCGGCCAGCCACCCCGCCTGCGCCGGGCCCGGGTCCATGTGCTCGACCGCCAGCGCCCCCGCCTGCCCCGGCGGCAGCGGCGCGCTCATCCGACCCTCCCCGGCCGCCGCTGCCGCGTCGTGGCCATCTGGATCCCCGTCCAGCAACCCGCCTGCGGCCAACGCCTCCAGCAACGCCTGCCAATCCAGGGCCTCCGGCCGCACAGCGCCGCCGGCGGCGGATCCTGCCGTCCCGCTGGCTGAGGCGGCCTGCTCGTCGTCCGGGCCTGGTTCTGGCATCGGTTCTGGCATTGGCTCACCTTCTGGGTTTCAGCGGGCCTTCCGCGTTGTGGTCTTTGACCACGGTATCGGCAGGTACCGACAGAATGGTCGACTGAGGAGGCTCATGGTAGAAACTCTCGAAAAAAATTCTCATGATTGCGATGCGATCAGCCGTCGGGAAGGTCTGGCCGCAGCACGATCAGCCGTGATGAAAGGCCCAGCCGCAGCTCCACGGTGGCCCGCGGAGCGCGCTGCTACCTGACGCCGCCAATACTCACGTCAACCACACGACAGACAGGCCGGGCGTACATGACCGCCAGCCAGTCGCGGATCCCATCAGAGTGCCTCGTGACAACGCCGCCCGCGAGTGAGCCGCATCTATTGCGGCCGGACCGTACCGCAGGCCTACTACGGCCGGACCGCGCCGTTGAGGGTCTGCAGGTACCAGCCGCTCAGCGCGACCTTCTCCACGTCCAGCCCGGTATGCGGGGCGTCGATGAGCATGCCGCCGCCCACGTAGATGCCGACATGCCCCGCGCCGTTGAACACCAGGATGTCGCCGGGCTCAAGGGCTGACGTGGAGACGTGCGGGAGGGAGGCCCATTGCTCCTCGCTGGTGCGCTGGATGCTCACGCCAGCGGCGGCCCACGCGGACATAGTCAGGCCGGAGCAGTCAAACCCGGACCCGCACGGGCCGGTGCCGCCGAACACATACGGGCAGCCGAGCGCGGCGTACGCGAACTGAACGGCCTTCCCGGCCTGGCCGCTGACCGGCACCGGGTCCGTGGCGACGGTCGTGCCGCCTGCGCCAGGGCTGACGGCCGCCTGCTGCGCCGGGGTGAGCTGCGCGAGCAGCGACTGCTGCTGGGCAGTGAGCTTGGCATTCTCGGCCTTCTCGCTCGCCAGCTTGTTCTTGAGCGCGAGCTTGCCATTCCGGACGCGCTGCGCTGACTGTTGCGCGTTCTCCAGCTGACGGGCGGCCGCGAGGTACGCCTTGACCTGGTTGCCGTTGCTGGCTGCCAGCTCAAGCAGGATCGACGACTCGTCGAGGATCTTCTGCGCGTTGCCGGTGAGCAGCACTTCCGGCGAGGAGAAGTCCCCGTTTTCGTAGGCGGCCGCGGCGATCTCGGCCATCTTGGCCCGCAACGAGCTGAACCGGCTCTGGTCCCGCGCCACCTCGGTGTTCATCGCTGACAGCTGCTGGTTGGCCGCTGACAGCTGCTGCTGGGCGGCGGCGTATTGCTGTTCCAGCCGCTGGGCCTGGTCAGTCAGTTGCTGGAGCCGCTGCTGGACCTGGCTAACCGTGGGCTGCGGCGCCGCTCCGGCCACCCCGGTCGTCATGACGAGCGCACCAGCGGCAAGCAAGCCGAGCGAGACGGCCGCGCCGCGCCACCTGAGAGTACCGATCAGAGTCGTACCGCCCGATCGCCGCGTACGCACCTGCGTGACACGCTCCTTCTTCCACTGTCCGCCTACCGGGTCAGCTGACGGGTTCGGGCTGTGGAAGCGCGCCCTACGGCCCGGTCCGGTGCGGCGGTCCGAGCCGATTCACCCCTGAAGCACCTTCTGGCAGCGCCCGGAGGTGCTCCGGTGGGTCCCCGGCTCTCCGGCTGGCCAGGGGCCAGCCTTAAAGACTCGGCGGTGGCCGATCGCCGTCGCCGGGTAGCGACTGCTAAGCGATGCGGCTCGCTGCATGACACTAGTGATACTCGGGTGGTGCATTCAACCACTTCGGGCACTCTCGTCCGGGCTAAATGCACACCCAGGCGGGGGCGGCGGGTGCACGCCAATTTTGTGGTGACTGACCGGTGGCTTGGCTGTTTCGCTGGTCAGGCTGTGCGCGTCTGAGTGTCCGGGTTGTTGCAGATGGCTTCCCAGGTACTGCTGGCTTGCCTG
>Ga0306920_100012755_pt1 | contig 11413 bp, 10 predicted proteins | sample flu12Cox44000170_FD_204666 | JGI IMG/M metagenome (GOLD analysis project Ga0306920, IMG submission 204666) | Lab enrichment of tropical soil microbial communities from Luquillo Experimental Forest, Puerto Rico - flux4day.12C.oxic.44.000.170 (v2)... | ecosystem: Environmental > Terrestrial >...
CATCGAAGGCCACTGGATTCCCGATCGCGAAGATCGCCGCCCGCCTCGCCGTCGGGTACCTGCTCAACGAGATCCCCAACGACATCACTAAGGCGACACCGGCGTCGTTCGAGCCCACGATCGACTACGTCGTGACGAAGGTGCCGCGCTGGGCTTTCGAGAAGCTGCCCGGCGCCGAGGTGCGCCTCGGCACCCGTATGCAGTCCGTCGGCGAGGTCATGGCCATCGGCCGCACGTTCTGCGAGTCGTTGCAGAAGGCGCTGCGCTCCCTGGAGCAGGGGCGGGCCGGCCTCAACGGCGATCCGGCGGAGGCCGCGCTCGACGACGTCACCACCCCGGACCTGCTGGCGCGCATCGGGGTGGCCACCCCCGACCGCATCTTCGAGCTCGAGGCGGCGCTGCGGCGTGGCGTCGGCGTGGACGAGGTGGTCGCGCGCACCGGCATCGACCCGTGGTTCGTGCGGCAGGTGGCGCGCATCTCGGCCGAGCGCGCCCGGCTCGCCGCCGCCACCGCGCTCGACGCCACGGACTACCGGCGGGCCAAGCGGCTCGGCTTCTCCGACGCGCAGCTGGCCTTCCTGCGCAGCACCACGACCCGGGACGAGCGGGCCGCCCGTCTGGCGCACGGAGTACGGGCGACCTTCAAGACGGTCGACACGTGTGCCGCGGAGTTCGAGGCCTTCACGCCCTACCACTACGCGACCTACGAGGAGGAGGACGAGGTCCGCCCCTCGGAGCGGGCGCGCGTCGTCATCCTGGGCTCGGGCCCAAACCGGATCGGGCAGGGTATCGAGTTCGACTATTGCTGCGTCCACGCCGCCATGACGCTGCGCGACACCGGCTACGAGACAGTCATGATCAACTGCAACCCCGAGACGGTCTCGACCGATTACGACACGTCGGACCGGCTCTACTTCGAGCCGCTGACCGACGAGGACGTGGCGAACGTGCTCGATGCGGAGCGGGCGGCGGGCGGCGAGGTGGCGGGCGTCATCGTCTCACTGGGCGGCCAGACGCCGCTCAAGCTGGCGGGGACGCTCCCCCCCGAGCTCGTTCTCGGCACCAGCCCGGCGTCGATCGACCTGGCTGAGGACCGCGAGCGCTGGAACGCGCTCTGTCACGAGCTGTCCATCCCCCAGCCACCGGGCGGCACCGCCACGACCACCGCAGAGGCGCTGGCGGTAGCCGGCCGCGTCGGCTACCCCGTGCTGTTGCGGCCGAGCTACGTGCTCGGGGGCCGCGCCATGGAGATCGTGTACGAGGACGACGGCGTGCGCCGTGTCATGCAGGCGATGACGACCGGCGCGCTCGCCCGCGAGGGCGGCGTCACTGCTGAGCGGCCGGTGCTCGTCGACCGTTTCCTGGAGGACGCCATCGAGGTCGACGTCGACGCCGTGCGTGACGGCGAGGGCGAGATCCTCATCGCCGGGATCATGGAGCACGTGGAGGAGGCCGGGGTGCACTCTGGCGACTCGGCCTGCGCGCTGCCGCCGCAGACGCTGTCCGACGACGTCGTCGAGACCCTCGATCGCCACACGCGTGCCCTCGCCGATTCGCTGAACGTGCGCGGCCTTCTCAACGTCCAGTTCGCGGTGAAGGACGGACAGGTCTACGTCCTCGAAGCCAACCCGCGGGCGAGCCGCACGGTGCCCTTCGTGGCGAAGGCGACCGGCGTGCCGTTGGCCATGGTGGCGTCGCGGGTCATGGTGGGCCAGACGCTGGCCGACCTGCGCAAGGAGGGAATGCTGCCCGCCGAGGCGGTCGGCCGGGTGCCCGTCCTCGATCATGTCAGCGTGAAGGAGGCGGTGCTGCCCTTCGACCGCTTTCCCGGCGTCGACACGCTCCTCGGGCCCGAGATGCGCTCGACGGGCGAGGTCATGGGCGTCGACATGACGTTTGGCCTTGCCTTCGCCAAGAGCCAGATGGCGGCGGGCACGCGGCTGCCCGACTCGGGCACCGTGTTCCTTTCGCTGGCCGACCGGGACAAGCCGGCCGGCCTCGGCGTGGCGCGCTCGTTCAGCGAGCTCGGCTACTCGCTGGCGGCGACGCTCGGGACGGCCGGTTTCCTGCGCGCCCGGGGCCTGACGGTCGACACGCTCGTCGCCAAGATAGGGGAGGAGGGCGTGGCCTCCGACGCCGTCGAGCTCATTTCGCGAGGCAAGGTGCAGCTCGTCGTCAACACGCCCCGCGGACTCGGGGAGCGGGCCGACGGTGCGCACATCCGCAACGCCGCGGTCGCCCACAAGGTCCCGTGCCTGACCACGCTCGCGGCCGCCCGGGCCGCCGCCGCCGGCATGGCCGACGCGCGGGCGCACGCGCTCGAGGTCCGGCCACTCCAGGACCTGCACCCGGCGACGGCGAACGGCTCGGGGAAGGCGGCCCAGTCGTGAGCCCCGCCCGACACTCGCAGCACGCCGGGCGCGGTGTCGCAGGACCGGCCGCGGCTGCGCTGGCGGCCCGGGTCGGCCCGCTCGAGCTGCCGAACCCGGTCATGACCGCGTCGGGGACGTCGGGCCACGGCACCGAGTTGGCGGACTACGGCGACCTCTCGGCCCTCGGCGCCGTCGTGGTGAAGTCGCTCTCGGTCGAGCCCTGGCCGGGCAACCCGGCGCCCCGCGTGCACGAGGTCGGCGAGGGGATGCTCAACAGCGTCGGCCTGCAGGGCCCCGGCCTCGCCGCGTGGGCGGAGCACGACCTCCCCGCGCTGGCCACCGCCGGCGCGCGCGTCGTGGTGAGTATCTGGGGCCGCACGGTGGCGGACTACGCACGTGCCGCCGCGTTGGTCGTCGCCGCAGCGAACACTGGACCCGGCCGCTGCATCGCCGCGCTCGAGGTCAACGTCAGCTGCCCGAACGTCGAGGACCGCTCGCGCATGTTCGCGCACTCGGCCGAGGCGACGGCCCGGGTCATGGCGGCGACGAAGTGCGGCCTGCCGCGCTGGGCCAAGCTCAGCCCCAACGTGCCCGACCTCGTGGAGATTGCGGCCGGCGCGCTCGAGGGCGGTGCGGACGGGCTCACCCTGGTGAACACGCTGCTCGGGATGGCCGTCGACACCGAGACAGGCCAGCCTGTTCTCGGCGCGGGCGGGGGCGGGCTCTCGGGGGCCCCCGTGCACCCGGTGGCGGTGCGTGCGACCTGGGAGTGCCGGGTCGCCTTCCCCGACACGGTGATCGTCGGCGTGGGCGGCGTGCAGTCGGGCCGCGACGCCGTCGAGTTGCTGCAGGCAGGAGCCGACGCGGTCCAGGTGGGCACGGCCACGTTCCGCGATCCGCGCGCCCCCTGGCAGGTGTTGCGCCAGTTGGCTCGCTGGTGCCGCGACCACGACACGACCGTCGCCGGCATCCGTGACGGTGTGTCCCGCCGCACGCGCACCGCGCCGGCCCGGAACGGGACCGTGCAGTCGGACGCCGACGCCCATGTGAAGGAGGACGCGCGTGGCTGACTCCTTCGGCGACCGTGTGGCCGCCGCGGTGCGCTCGACGGGGCCGCTGTGCGCCGGCATCGATCCCTCGGCCGAACTGCTGAAGGAATGGGGCCTCCGCGACGACGCGTCCGGCCTCCGCGCCTTCGGCGCGACGTGCGTGGAGGCGTTCGCCGGCGAAGTCGGCGTCATCAAGCCGCAGGTCGCGTTCTTCGAGCGGCACGGCGCGGCCGGAATGGCCGAGCTCGAACGTCTCGTCGCCGACGCGACGAGCGCCGGCCTCGTTGTCGTCAACGACGCCAAGCGCGGCGACATCGACACCACGGCGCAGGCCTATGCCGACGCGTGGCTCGGTGACGCCAGCCCCCTGGCGGCCGACGCTGTCACGGTGCACGCGTACCTCGGACTGGGCGCGCTCGCTCCCCTCGTCCGCCTCGCCGGAGGCAACGGGCGCGGCGTGATCGTCGTGGTGCGCAGCTCGAACCCAGAAGGCCGCGGCCTGCAGCAGGCGGTGACAGCGGCGGGTATATCGGTGGAGGACGCGCTGCTGGCCGAGATTGCTGCGCTCAACGGTTCGGCGGGGGTCCCCGCCGGCACCGTGGGCGCCGTCATCGGGGCCACCCTGCCGCGCACGGACTTCCCGTTGGACCAGCTCAGAGGGGTAATTCTTGCGCCGGGCCTGGGCGCCCAGGGCGCCGGGCCCGCCGACGTGGCGGAGCGCTTCGCCGGCTGTGTGCCCGGGAGCGTGCTGCCGAGCAGTTCCCGGGGGCTGCTGCGGCACGGCCCGCAGGCCGACAGCCTCCGTTCCCATGCACGCACGCTGGTGCGTGAACTCTCGGTTGCGATGGGCTGAAGAGGGAAAATGGGTGTGAAGGCGCCGGGAAGAGGCGCTATGGTCTCGCCCATGCCTCAACCTCCCGCACTCACACCAGAGCAGCGCGCCGCTGCACTCGAAAAGGCTGCCAAGGTTCGCCGTGAGCGGGCCGAGGTGAAGGACAAGCTCAAGATGGGCTCACTTTCGTTGGCGGACCTTCTCACCCAGGCGGACTCCAACGAAACCATCGGCAAGATGAAGGTGGTCTCGGTCCTCGAATCCCTGCCCGGTCTGGGCAAGGTGAAGGCCCGGCGCCTCATGGAGACCGTCGGCATCAGCGACAGCCGGCGGCTGCAGGGGCTCGGGGCCAAGCAGCGCGAGGCGCTGCTCAAAGAGACTGCGCGCTGAACCCCCCGCGGGCGAGCCGCGCATCTTCGTCCTCATCGGCCCGGGTGGGGCCGGCAAGGGCACGGTTGCGAGCGAGCTCGTCGCGCGTGACCCCAGCATCTGGCTGAGCCGCAGCTGGACGACGCGCGCGCCGCGTCCGGGCGAAAAGGAGCGCGGTGCCTACGTCTTCGTCGACCGCCCGACGTTCGAGGCGGCCGTCGAGGCCGGCAAGTTCTTCGAGTGGGCGCCGTTCCTCGATTATCTCCAGGGGACCCCGGTCCCGGACCCGCCACCGGGAACCGACATCCTCCTCGAGATCGACGTGCAGGGGGCGGAGCAGGTCCTCCACCGCCGTCCCGACGCCACCGTCATTCTCCTGCTCCCGCCGTCGGACGATGTCCAGGCCCAGCGCCTGGCGGCCCGGGGCGACGACGAGGAGCACGTACGCCGCCGGGTCGAGCTCGGCCAGGCCGAGGTCGAGCGGGGCGCCAAGATCGCCGCCCACACCGTGGTGAACGACGACCTCGAACGGGCCATAACCCAGCTGACGGCTATAGTTGACGGGACTCGCACGGCCGCCCCTTGCGCCGCGAACCCGGAGGAACCCTGATGGCCCAAGGCCGCAATACGCTGATGGACCCACCGATCGAGGAGCTCCTGGACAAGGTGGACTCAAAGTTCACGCTGGTCGCGCTGGGCTCGGCCCGGGCCCGCCAGGTGAACTCGTACTACAACAGCCTCGGCGAGGGCCTGGGCAAGGTCGTGCCGCCCCAGGTGGCGTCGGTGTCGGGCAAGCCGGTCTCCATCGCCTTCGAGGAGATCGCGGCCGGCAAGGCCACCTACACCCGCCCCGACCCCGAGGAAGAGGCTGCGCTCGCCGCCGCCATGGCGGACGCCGCCGAGGCCGGCCTGCTCGGTGAAGAGGGCGGCGGGGCCGAGGTCATCGAAGCGCTCGACGTCGGGGGCGACGACCCGACCGCGAGCTAGGCGGACGAAGGCGCGGCGGACGCCGCCGATGGCCGCTGACCAGTTTCCGGAGGAAGGCCCCGCGGGCCCGCCCCGAGTCGTCCTGGGGGTGTCCGGCGGGATCGCTGCCTACAAGGCCGTCGAGATCTGCCGGCGCCTGGTCGACGCCGGCGTGCACGTGACACCGGTCCTCACCCACGACGCCACCCGCTTCGTGGGCGCACTGACCTTCTCCGCCCTGGCGTCCGAGCCGGCCCAGCTCTCCTTGTGGGACGAGGCGTCGCCGATTCCCCACACGAACCTCGGCCAGCGCGCCGATCTCGTGGTGGTGGCGCCGGCGACGGCACACACGCTGGCGCGCTATGCCGCCGGCCTCTCCGACGACCTCCTGCTGGCCACCCTCCTGGCCACGCGCGCGCCGGTCATCGTCTGTCCCGCCATGCACACCGAGATGTGGGAGCACGCCTCGGTGCGGGAGAACCTGGCGACGCTCGAGCGTCGCGGCGTCGACATCGTGCCGCCCGAGTCCGGACGCCTCGCCGGCGGCGACTCGGGGGAGGGGCGCCTCGCCGACCCGGCGGTGATCGTGGACCGAGTGCTCGAGTGCCTCGGCCGGAGCGCGCGTCGCGACCTGTCCGGCCGCAGGATCGTCGTGAGCGCCGGTGGCACCCGCGAGCCGCTCGATCCCGTCCGCTTCCTCACCAACCGCTCTTCGGGTAAGCAAGGCCACGCCATCGCGCTTGCGGCGTCCCGACGGGGCGCCGCGGTGACGCTCGTCACGTCTTCGCCGCTCGCCCTGCCGTCCGACTCCGGTGTCAGCCGGGTCGACGTCGAGACGGCGGCCGACATGGAGCAGGCGATGGGGGCCGCGGCCGACGGGGCCGACGTCGTCGTGATGGCCGCGGCGGTCGCCGACTTCCGGCCCAAGGCAACGGCGGGGACGAAGCTCTCGAAGGAGGACGGCATCCCCGAGGTCGTGCTCGAACCGACGCCTGACATCCTGGCGGGTCTGGCCCGGCGGCGTACCCCCGGCCAGGTCATCGTCGGTTTCGCCGCCGAGACCCACGACGCAGTCGACCGGGGCCGGCGCAAGCTCGAGCGCAAGGGCGTCGACCTTCTCGTCGTGAACGACGTGAGCGCGCCCGGTGTCGGGTTCGACCACGACACGAATGCGGTCGTGATCCTCGGCGCGGACGGGACGGCCACCGAAATTCCCCTGACCTCTAAGAATGCAGTCGCAAATGCCGTATTGGATAGGGTGATCGCTCACCTCGACGAGAAGCGGAGCAGTACGTGAAGACGACTTTCACCTCGGAATCGGTCACCGAGGGCCACCCCGACAAGATGGCGGACCAGATCTCGGACGCCGTCCTCGACGCCATCCTGGAGGGTGATCCGACCAGCCGTGTCGCCTGCGAGACACTGCTCACCACCGGCCTCGTGGTCGTCGCCGGTGAGGTGACCACCGAGACCTACGTCGACATCCCGTCGCTGGTGCGCGAGACGGTGTGCGACATCGGGTACGACAACGACGCCTACGGGTTCAACGGCAAGACCTGTGGCGTCCTGGTCTCACTCGACGCGCAGTCGCCCGACATCGCCCAGGGCGTCGACGCCGCGTTCGAACTCCGCAGCGGCAAGGGCGGCGAGGACGTGTTGAACGCCCAGGGCGCCGGGGACCAGGGCATGATGTTCGGCTACGCGTGCGACGAGACGCCGGACCTCATGCCGATGCCGATCTGGCTCTCGCACCGTCTCTCCTAGCGACTGGCCCAGGTGCGCCGGGCCGGCGCGGTGCCCTACCTGCGGCCCGACGGCAAGACCCAGGTGTCGGTCGTCTACGAGGACGGTCGGCCTGTCAGGATCGACACGGTGCTGATCTCGACGCAACACGCAGCCGGGATCGATCTCGAGGAGCAGCTGCGGCCTGACCTGATCGAACACGTGATCGCGCCGCTGCTGCCCACCGACCTCGACAGTACGGACCTCCGGATCTACTGCAACCCGACCGGCATCTTCGAGCTTGGTGGGCCCCACGCCGACACGGGCCTCACCGGGCGCAAGATCATCGTGGACACCTACGGGGGCATGGCTCGCCACGGTGGCGGCGCCTTCTCGGGCAAGGACCCCTCCAAGGTCGACCGCTCGGCGGCCTACGCGGCCCGCTGGGTGGCGAAGCACGTCGTTGCCGCCGGCGCCGCCAAACGGTGCGAGGTGCAGGTCGCCTACGCGATCGGCGTCGCGCACCCGGTCTCGCTGCTCGTCGACACGTTCAACACCGAGACCGTGGCGCCCGAGCAGATCTCCGACGCCGTGCGCGAACTGTTCGACCTCCGCCCGGCCGCCATCGCGCGTGACCTCGACTTGCGTCGGCCGATCTACAAGAAGACGGCCGCCTACGGTCACTTCGGCCGCTCCGAGAAGGAGTTCACCTGGGAGGCCACGCCCCGCGTGGACGACCTGCGAGCTGCGCTCGGGCTCTGAGCGTGCAGGCGCTCCCCTGAGGGGAGCCGACGCGGTGCCGGTGGCGCCGTGACCAAGGCCGAGACCGCGCTGCGCACGGTGCGAGTCCGTACCGAGGTTGCAGCTCTCTCGAAGACCTTCGACTACGCGGTTCCGCCCGGCTGGGACCACGAGGTGCGGGTCGGCACCCGGGTCCGGGTCCCGCTGCACGGGCGTTCGGTCCGCGGCTGGGTGGTGGCGACCAGCGCCGCCACCGACGCGCCCCCCGCCGTCGAGCTTCTCCCGCTCAAATCCTGGCTCGGCTGGGGCCCTCCGGAGGGCGTAGTCGAGCTGGCCGAGTGGGCGGCCTGGCGCTGGGCTGGGACCCCTGCGTTCTTCCTGCGGGCCGCCTCCCCCGACGCGATCGTGCGCTCGTTGCCGCCAACGCCGCGGGCGGACGCAGGTCCCGCGACGACGACACCGCCGCATCCGTGGACCAAAGCGCTGGACCACGGCTCGGGCGAGACCGTGGTGCGTCTCCCGCCTGCAACCGATCTCATCGGCCTCGTCCTGTCCGTTGTCGCAGACGAGCGGGTCCGACAGCGCGACGGCAGCGTCGTCGTGCTCGTCCCGTCCATCGGTTGGGCCGAACGTCTCGCGGCGCGTCTGGCCCGGCGGGGCGTGCCGGCGACGAGCGACTGGACCGAGGCGCGCGCCGGCTGGCCCGTGGTCGTCGGGACGCGCCGGGGCGCGTGGGCGCCGGTGCCGATCCTGGCCGCCGCCGTCGTACTCGACGCGCACGACGCTGCGTACAGAGAGGAGAGCGCGCCCACCTACAGCGCGGTCGACGTCCTGCGCGAGCGGGCGCGCCGCGGAGCAGCCCCCTGTCTGCTTGTGTCTCCCGTCCCTCCCGTCGAGGTAACCGCTTCCGGACGCCACGAGACCGTTGGCCCCGCACCCCAGGACGAGCGCGTCGGATGGCCGGCTCTCGAGCCGGTGGACCGGCGCGGCGCCGATCCGCGCAGCGGTTTGTTCTCCGAAGAGTTCGTGCGCCTCGCTCGATCCGTATTGGATGATCCGACGGCTGGCCAGCGCGGTCCGCTCGTGTGCGTCTACAACCGCACCGGCGGTGCCCGGCTGCTCGCGTGCGCCCACTGTGGGGAGCTGGCCCAGTGCGCGCGCTGTGGTGCGGCGGTCGTCCGCCCCAAGGACGAGGAGGTGCTGCGCTGCCCGCGCTGTGGCGAGGAGCGCCCCGTCGTGTGCCCGCACTGTGGACGCCTCCGCATGAAGGCCCTGCGCGTCGGCGTGAGCCGGTTGCGCGAGGAACTTGCCGCGCTCCTCGGCGTGGACGTGGGCGAGGTGTCGGGGCCCCGCCCCGCGGAACAAGGAGCTGCCCGTGGTCCGGACGCCGACTGGTCGGCCGACACCGCACCAAGGAAACACCGGGTGCTGGTCGGCACGGAGGCCGTGCTGCACCGGGTCCGCCGGGCTGCCGCCGTGACGTTCCTCGACATCGACCTGCATCTGCTTGCAGCCCGGCTCTCGGCCACCGAGGACACGCTGGCGCTCTTGGTCCGCGCCGGCCGGCTCGTCGGGCCGCGGGGAAGCGGTCCGGCGTGGGCCCGGGTGCAGACCCAGACGCGCGTTCCCGATCACCCGGTTCTCGCCGCGGCATCGGCGGGCGAACCGATGCGTGTCCTGGAGGCCGAGGCGGATGTCCGACGCGCCTCGGTCTTGCCGCCGTTCTCCGCGCTTGCCTTGGTTTCGGGCACGCTCGCCGGCTCGTACGTCGATGTAGTGGCGGCCGCGGCGGCAGCCGACCCCCGGATCTCAGTCACCCCGTTGGACGAGGCGAGGTTCCTCGTGCAGGCACCGGATCATCGAACGCTCTGTGATGTGTTGGCCGACACACCGCGACCGGCTGGCCGTGGGCTGCGCGTCGAGGTCGACCCGACCTCGCTCTGAGCACTCGTTCCTACATGCGGCAGGAGATGGGCCGCTGCCGGTGGTCGAAGGAGCCACCGGTAGGATGGCGCAGTGCCCGAGCTCACCATCCGTCAGTACGGCGACCCCGTGCTCAAGGAGCGCACCCGCGACGTCGAGGACATCGACGGCGCCGTGGTGAGCCTGGTCGACTCCATGATCGAGACGATGTACGCCGCTCCGGGTAGTGGCCTGGCGGCCAACCAGGTCGGCGTGCAACGGCGGATCTTTGTCTACGACGCAGGGGACGGCGCCCGGACCATCATCAACCCGCGCATCCTCGAAAGTGAAGGCGAGTGGGCGTTCGAGGAGGGCTGTCTGTCCATCCCCGGGCTCAGCTGGGAGATCGTGCGGCCGAACGCGGTCCATCTCGTCGGCCTCGATCTCGACGGCAACGAGGTCTCTATCGAAGCCACCGAGTTCGAAGGACGCGTGTTCCAGCACGAGCTCGACCACCTCGACGGCATCCTGCTGGTCGAACGACTGAACGACGATCAGCGCAAGGAAGCCCTCAAGATCCTCCGCAGTCGCACGCTCGACTTGGCGCCGTCGGACCCCGACGGCCTTTCGAGCCTCTTTTCGTTGTAACCACTCTCGCTGCACCCGCGCGCAAGGCGTCGGCGCCGCGTGGTGGTCTGTCCTACGGTGATGAAGTGGCCCGCCTGGCATACCTCGGTACCCCGCACATGGCGGTGCCGCCGCTGCACGCATTGGTCAAGGCCGGCCACGACGTCGTCCTATGCATCACCCGACCCGATCGCCGACGCGGGCGCGGGGCGACGAAGACGCCGAACCCGGTGAAGGAGGCGGCGCTCCTGCTCGGGATCCCGGTCAGCCAGGACATGAACGATCTGGTCGGGATCGACGCGGAGCTCGCCGTCGTCGTGGCGTTCGGCCGCATCATTCCGGCCTCGGTCCTGCACGAGCTCCCGATGGTGAACGTGCATTTCTCGCTTCTTCCCCGGTGGCGCGGTGCGGCTCCGGTCGAGCGGGCCATCCTCGCGGGCGACGCCGAGACCGGCGTCTGCCTCATGGAGGTCGCAGAGGGCCTCGACACCGGCAACATCTATGCCGTCCGCTCCGTACCCATGGACGACGACGCCACGCTCTCAGAACTGCGGGCGCGCCTCGTCGACACGGCGTGCGAGCTCCTCGTCGACACGCTGCAGCACGGGCTGAAGGGCTTGCCCGAAGCCGAGCCGCAGCGCGGCAAGGTGACGGTGGCAGAGAAGATCACGAAAGAGGACCTTCATCTGGACTGGTCCCATCCCGCCGAGCAGTTGCACCGGGTGGTACGTCTCGAGCACGCCTGGACGACGTTCCGCGGCAAGCGTCTCGGTGTGCTCGAGGCGCCGGTCGCCGAATCGGGGCCCGAGCACAGCCAGACGGCGCCGGGCACG
>Ga0306920_100012757_pt1 | contig 11412 bp, 11 predicted proteins | sample flu12Cox44000170_FD_204666 | JGI IMG/M metagenome (GOLD analysis project Ga0306920, IMG submission 204666) | Lab enrichment of tropical soil microbial communities from Luquillo Experimental Forest, Puerto Rico - flux4day.12C.oxic.44.000.170 (v2)... | ecosystem: Environmental > Terrestrial >...
GACCCAGCCGTAGCTCTGCCAGTAGATGCCCACGAAGACCTGGCTTTGCGCCAGGTAGGACCGGTACACGTTCCTGGGCGGGTGCGGCCGGGCGCCCAGCTCGAACAGCACCGGCACCAGCCGCAGCCGGGTCACCGCATCCCGTACCGCCTGCCGCTCGGCGGCCAGCTCACCCAGCGTAGAACTGACAAATACCCGGACCCGCTGATCGGGCGTGCGGATCACAGCTGGCTCGGCCATCGCCACAGGCTACTGCGCAGCGGCGCCGTCGCGAAAATCACCCACGCCGTGAGGCGACCCGGGGGAGGCGGCCAGCACAACACCCGAGAAACCAATCAGCGCCCGCGTGACCGCCCCGGAGCATCCCTGAGGGACCGTCTCGAGCAGCGCACATATCAAGTTGATCTGGCTGTCGATCAGCGACTCTACCCACTTACTTATGCCGCGCACCGAGTCGGCGATAAGGAACTCCGTGGGTCCGCACTCCGATCACGCTCAGCGACTGCGGCTGGTCCGCGGCCAGCGTGCGAGATCCACTGTCAGGCGCGGGCGTCTGGGGCAAGCTCGGTGCCTGTTTCCCCGATGCCGAGATGGGTGTCCTGGGCACGCAGCCGGCCGTGGGCAGACGGGCAGTATCGGGCCGAGTTCACGTCGTACGCCCGAACAGGATCAGACGGGGATCGCCACCGCAGCCGCCGGGCCGTCAGCGTTGTCTGTGTCCCGCCTGGACCTTAAGCCCCGCCTCCAGGATGATGGCGGCACTGGGGGCGGAGCCCCAGCTCGGGGCCCGGAGAAAGTCTTCAGGCCGGACCAGGCGGCGCTCGCCGGCCTCGTGCTGCCGATCCCATGGCAGCAGCTCGACCCGAGCCCAGAAGCGCGTCTGGTAGTAGCGCCAGGGCCCAGCCGGGTGCTCAGGATCATCAACGCGCTGGCAGCCGATGTAGCGGCTCTGGACAACGCGAGCGCAGCCTTCCTCCATCACTTCCCGGACCAGGCAGTCCTCCAGCGTTTCGCCCGGCTCGACCCCGCCGCCGAGCAGGTTCCAGTACCGCTCGCCATCGGCATCGCAGGCACCGAGGACGATCATCCCGGTCCCGGTGAAGCAGATGCCATAAGCCTGGTTAGAGTGCGGCGGTTCCGGCCGGAACGGGGGATCGAACCAGGTAAAGGTCACCCGGCGGCCCCGGTCCCGGACCTCCTGGACCGATCGCGCCCCGGGCTCGGCCAGACCCGTCGCGCAGCCACCAGGCGGCATAACGCGCTCCACGGGCTCTGACCTTACGTGAGGTCAATCGCCGGGGCAGGACAGGAACCATACGCGACGTGCAAGTCTGCCGCCCCGGGACGCGTGGTAGGCCGCCCGGACCGCGGGTCCGCAGCGGTCACAGGTCTCGTTCATGCGGCCTCCCGCCACTGGGTTGCCGGCTCCTGGGCGATGAGCTGGCGGACCCAGCGCATCCGCCTGGCGGACGCGTCCGGGTGGTCGCCGAATTCCTGTGCCATCCGGCCGGCGCAGCCGTCGATGCCGAACTGCTGCACGGCGCGGCTGATCGCGGTGGCGACCATGTCGCTGGTCGGGGCGTCTGACGGCTGCAGCGCGGAGGAGAACAGGGCTTGGCAGCGGGCGCCGGTCATGTCCAGCTGGGTCACGGTGATCTGTGTGGCGGTGGGCATCTGGCACCATCCGGTTCTTGTTGTATCCAGAGTTAGGCTGTGGGCGGTAGGCCGCTGGTCATGGCCGCGACCGGTTCTTCCGGGGGACGGGCGGCGGGCCTGACGATCATGGCCGGTCGGGTGGCGTCGACTGGCATTAGTCCTCCGGGTGATTGGGAGTGACCCGGCCATTTGGGGCTGTCTTGCCGGGCCCGGCTCTGAAGCCCGTGAATCGGTACCACACCAAGGTCGCCCCGATGGGGGCTGACTGACATCAGCGAAATCGCCAGTCGGATCGCCGGTCACCGGCGAGGCGGTGCGCGGGTGTCGTTGCGCAGCCAGATAGCGCCCGCGCGACGAGCCCGAGCCTGCCCGGCGGCGGCAGCCCCGGCACCGGTTGTCATGCACGCCCTGACCGGATGCAGGCTCCAGCAGGCTGTGCCGCTGCCTGGGCGCGATGCCGCGGGCCCTGACCGCCAGACTGGCTCCCCAGCGGCTCAGCCGCCGGGCGCGGCCATCGGGTTGATCCCGGATAGGTCTTCCCGCGTGACCCGGATCGCGGCCACCGCGATGATCAGCGCCAGCAGCATGATCCCGGCCGACACCAGGTATCCCTGGGAGAAGCCGTGCGCCAGGGCGTTATTGGTCGCCGCCTTGGCCAGCGCGGCCTGCTGGCCCGCGGACAGGTGCACCGTGGCGTGCCTGGCCGCCGCGGCCGCGGCGGCCGCCTGCGAGTGGAGGCTGTTCGCCACCGCGCTCCAGGCCACGGTGCCCAAGATCGCCAGCCCGAGCGCGCCGCCGACCTGCTGCCCCACGTTGAGCAGGCTGGAGGCCACGCCCGCGTCGTGGTTGGCCACCTTGGTCAGCGAGACCAGCGAGATCGGCACGAACAGCAGCCCCATGCCGGCTGCGGTCAGCGTCATCGGCCCGAGCAGCCCGCCGACGTAGGTGCTGTGCTCGGTGACCCGGGACAGCCAGAACATCCCGCCGGTGCCAAGAATGCTCCCGGCGATCATTAGCGGCCGGGCGCCGATCCGGTTGACCAGCTGCGAGGCCGCCGCGGACGCCACCATGATGACGGCCACCATCGGCAGGTAGGAGATGCCGGTCTTCAGCGCGCTGTACCCCCACACGTTCTGCACGAACAGCGTGAGGAAGAAGAACATGCCGAACAGCGCGGTGCCCACGCACAAACTGATCAGGTAGGCCCCGGACCGGTCCCGAGAGCGCAGCACCCGGATCGGCAGCAGCGCGGACCTGCTCCGCACCTCGATGATCCCGAACGCGACCAGCAGCACGACCGCCGCCACCAGCGACACGATCACCTTGGTATCACCCCAGTGCGACACGCCGTTCGGGCTGGTGGCGGCGTTGGACAGACCGTAGACCAGCGCGACCAGGCCCAGGCTGCCGGTGATCGCGCCGGGCAGGTCGAACCGGCCCCGGCGCCGCTCGGACTCACCAAGCACGCGCGGCGCGAGCGCCGCGACGGCCAGGCCGATCGGCACGTTCACGAAGAACACCCAGCGCCAGGTGAGGTACTGGACCAGCAGCCCGCCGGCGAGCAGGCCGACCGCGCCGCCTGCCACGCTCATCGCGGCATAGACGCCCATGGCCCGGTTGCGCGGCGGCCCCTCGGGGAAGGTGACCGCGATCAGCGCCAGCGCGGTGGGCGCGGCGAACGCCCCGCCGACGCCCTGCAGGACGCGCGCGGTCAGCAGCCACTCCTGGCTGGTGGCGAACCCGCCGACCAGCGAGGCCACCGAGAAGAGCAGGATGCCGGCGATGAAGACCCGGCGGCGCCCCAGTAGGTCGCCGGACCGGCCGCCGAGCAGCAGCAGCCCGCCGAACGCCAGCGCGTACGCGTTGACGACCCACTCCAGGCTGGTGCCGGAGAAGTGCAGCGCGGCCTGGATGTGCGGCGGGGCTCCGGCGCGCTGGCTCGCGGCGTCATGTAGCGCCGCTGCGGTGCTGACAGGCCGGACAGCCTTGCCGTTGAGTACGGCTTGCTGCCCGGTGTCTGATGGTAGGGCGGACATGTGAATCTCCCTTGATTGGGGCGTCCTGAACTATGGCCGTGACCGGGTGGGCGGGTGCGGGTTTTCCTAGCGGCGGGTGTGGCGCTGGACGTGGCAAGCTCTTCCGTATATGTGCGGCCGGCCCAGGCCTCGCCTACAGGCTCGGCTCAGCTATCACCGTGACGAGGCGGCGGATGACCGCGGCGGCGACGTCCGCGGCCTTGGATACCTGGCGGGGAAGCTGCCGCTGGCTGGCGGCTGCGAGCATCTGGCGCTGGTGCTCGCGGACGAGCTGGCTGGTGATGTCGGGATGGGTGAACATCGCCTTTCCTTCCTATCGGGGGTGGCCGGGCTGGGCGTATAGGCCCGTGAGCCGGTACCTCCAAAGGTCTCTGGGCCAGGGGTGGCTGGCATCAGTGAAATCGCCAGTCGGTTCGCCTGTGGGATCGCCAGTCACCGGCGAGAGCGTCCGCCGGCGATGGCGTCTGCGCCGATGACGCCGACGGGCGGTGCCACGAAAACGATCGTGACCGGCCCCGCTTGCCCTGGGCGGAAGCCGCGGCACCGGTTACCATGCGCGCTATGGCGGGCCAGGGGTTTCAGCAGGAAGGGATGTTGCGGCTGCTCGGGCGGGATCGTGAGTGCGCGGCTATCGACCGGTTGCTGGACGATGCCCGCGCGGGCGCCGGCGGGGCGCTGGTCGTGCGGGGGGAGGCGGGAATCGGCAAGTCGGCGCTGCTGGACTACGCCAGGCAGCGGGCGGCGCCGATGGCGGTACTGTCCGCGGTTGGCGTGGAGGCCGAGTCGGATCTGGCGTTCGCCGGGCTGCATGGGCTGCTGCGCCCGGTGCTGGCGCATCTGGGCGAGCTGCCAGAGCCGCAGGCAGCGGCCCTGGCGGGTGCGCTGGGGCTGGCGCCGTCGGCCGGTTCGGACCGGCTGCTGATCTCGGCGGCGGTGCTGGGCCTGCTCGCGGCGGCCGCGGAGGACCGGCCGGTGCTGTGCGTGGTCGATGACGCGCAGTGGGTGGACCGGCCGTCGGCCGGTGCGCTGGTGTTTACTGCCCGCCGGCTGCAGGCCGAGCGGCTGGCGATGCTGTTCGGGACGCGCGAGGGTGAGGTGCGCCGGTTCGAGGCGGCCGGCGTGCCGGACCTGGCGCTGACCGGGCTGGACCGGTCGTCGGCGGCCGCCGTCCTGGGCGCCGGAGGATGTGACGCCGCAGGTGAGGTGCTGGACCGGCTGCTGGCCGAGGCAGCCGGGAACCCGCTGGCGCTGCTGGAGCTGCCACGCGGATTGTCGCGGGCGCAGATGGAAGGGCGGGCCGTCTTGCCGGAGGCGATTCCGCTCAGCCCGCAGCTGGAGGGGGTGTTCCGGCAGCGAATCGGGCGGCTCCCGGAGACGGCCCAGACGGCGCTGCTGATCGCCGCCGCGGACACGACCGGGGACATGCCGGCCGTGCTGCGGGCGATGGCCGGGCTGGGGCTTCCCGTCGACGCGCTGGATCCCGCAGAAGGTGCGGGCCTGGCCCGGATCTCCGGGACGACGATAACCTTCCGCCATCCGCTGGTGCGCTCGGCCCTGTATCAGGGGGCGACGATGAGCCAGCGCCAGCGGGTGCACGCGGCGCTGGCGGGCGCGTTCACCGGGGAGGAGAATGCCGACCGCCGGGTCTGGCATCAGGCGCTGGCCACGCTGACCGGCGATGAGGAGGTGGCGGCGGCGCTGGAGGCCTCCGCCCGCCGCTCCCAGGCCCGCGCGGCGCATGCGTCGGCAGCGACCGCGTTCTTGCGCGCGGCCGAGCTGAGCACCGGCCAGGAGCGCCGCACGCGCCGGGTCGCCGCTGCGGCGCAGGCCGCCTGGGATGCCGGCCAGCCGGAGCGGGCCCGTAATGCGATCGACCGCGCGCTTCCCGCAGCTGGCGGGGAGCTGAAGGCCAAGCTTCTGCAGCTCAGCGGCGCGATCGAGGGATCGTGCGGCAGTTTGCCCACGGCCCTGATGCGGCTGCTCGCGGGCGCGGATGCGACCACCGACCCGCCGCTGACTTTGCAGATGCTGGTGGATGCGAGCGAGGCGGCGCTGTTCAGCGGTCAGCTCGCCAAAGTGGTGGAGCTCGGCCAGCGGGCGAGTTCGCTGCAGGCCGCGACGGCACGCGACCGGCTGATGGCCTCGTTGCTACGCGGGTTCGCCACGATGTTCGCCGGGGACCCGGACGGTGCCAGGCCGCTGCTGGAGGACGTGCTGCGAGAAGCGGATGCCCTGGACGATGACCCGCGGGCGCTGCTGCTGGCGGCCGCTGCCGCGTCGGCGGGCCTTGGTGAAGATGGGCTGCCGTATGCCAGCAGGGCCGTCGAGTCCGCCCGGCGGCAGGGTCTGCTCAGCGTGCTGCCGCGGACTCTGGATATACAGTCCTATGAGCTGCTGTTCAGCAGCAGCTTCGATCTGGCCTACGCCGCAGCCGAGGAGGCCTACCGGCTGTCGCTGGACGTGGGCCACGGGGGCGGCCGGGCTCTGGCCAACATGGCCATGGTCGAAGCTGTCTGGGGCCGGGACGCCGAGGCGCGGCGGCACGCCGAGGAGGTGCTCGCGATCGGCCAGCGAACCGGCTCCACGTTCCTGGCCGGGCTGGCCGAATGGACCTTGGGGCTCATCGACCTGGCGGGCGGCAGGAACGCCGAGGCCGCCGTGCGGCTGCTCGCGGTGACAGATCTGCGCCAGCCGGGCGCCGATCCGCTGGTCGCGTTGGCTGCGGTCCCTGATGCCGTCGAGGCGGCGGCGCGCTGCGGCAGGGCCGGCGAGTTCGGCGACCGGTTCGCCGCGTTTGAAGGGTGGGCCATGGCCGCGCCGACCGGAGCACGCCGGGCGCTGTTTGCCCGCTGCCAGGCGCTGCTCGGCAAGCGACCGCCAGCCGAGGCCTTCGCGGAGGCGATCGAGCACGCGGCCGCGGTGCCGCCGTTTCAGCGGGCCCGCACGGAATTGCTTTACGGTGAATGGCTGCGGCGTGAGCGGCGGCGCACCGATGCGCGTGGTCATCTGCGCACTGCACTGGAAACGTTCCGGGCGCTGGGCGCGGCGCCGTGGGCCGAGCGGGCCGAGGCCGAGCTGCGGGCGACCGGGGAAACGGCGCGCCGGCGGGACGTTTCCGCGGCGCAGCAGCTGACGCCGCAGGAGCTGCAGATCGCAGGGCTTGTCACCGGCGGGCTGACCAACAAGGAGATCGCGGCACAGCTGTTCCTGAGCCCGCGCACGGTGGACTACCACCTGCGGAAGGTCTTCACCAAGCTCGGCATCGCCTCCCGCGCCGAACTGATCCGCGACGGCCTGCCCCAGCGCAGCCTCGCCTGACACTGGCGATATCGCCGATGCGGCCAGTGGCGCCGCACCGCGATCGTGGAGACATGCCGACCAACGCTAATCGCCCCGCCGGCGGCACCCGGCCGGCCCGGATCGTGATCATCGATGACCTCAGGTCAGACGCAGCCCGCCGTCGCAGGGCAGCACGACCCCGGTGATGAAGCCGTTCTCGATCAGGGCGATTATCGCCTGTGCCACATCTTCCGGGTGGCCGTTGCGGCGGACCAGGGCTCGCCGGGCGAAGATCGTGAAAGCTTCCTTTTTAGCGTCTTCGGGCAGTTCATCCCACCATCCGGTCTCGATCACCGGTTCCTGGCAACCCGGCGCGCCGACCTCGGCCAGATACTGCGACGGGCCGTGGCCCGAGGCGAGATCGGGCACGACAACGCCGCCCTGGCCCTGGACTTTATCTATGGCTCCCTGTGGTACCGCCTGATCTTCCGCACCGGGCCGCTGGACTACCGGTGGGCCGACCAAGTAGCCACTGCCATCGCATCTCTGTGACCCGGCAGCGCCCGGAATGCCATCGCGTTGGCCACACACGGGCAGAGAACGCGAAGCGTAGCCTGCCCGGCGGGGGCTCCCGCGCACGATAGGCACGGGTCGCGAGGCCCCTTGTCGCTCGTCAGACGGGGGGTTCAGGCCAGGTCTTTATGTGGCCTGAGGGGCGCGGCCTTTCTTGCGGGGTTCGGGCTGAACCGCTGTCGGCGGTCATCTGAGTGCACCCAGCGCGGCGCTGATCGTGGCGATGATCGCTCCGCCGAGCGTGACCGAGACGATTGAGCTGAGGAAGCCGGCGCCGAAGAATCGCCGGCGAATCCAGGCCAGCGCTAGGAGTTCGAACGCGATCACCGCGAGCGCGAGCTGCACCGCCGTCCGGTACTGGGGGATGAGGAACGGAAGCGCGTGCAGGATGCCGCCCAGGAACGTGCCGGCGCCGGTGATCGCGCCGCGCTGGTACGGACGGCCGCGGCCGGTCAGGTCGCCGGTGTCGGAGAGTCCTTCGGAGAAGGCCATGCTGACGCCGGCGCCGATCGCGGTCGCCAGCCCGGCGAGGAACGCGTAGCGCGGCTGGTGCGTGGCGAACGCGACGGCGAAGATCGGGGCGAGTGTCGACAGCGAACCGTCGATCAGGCCGGCCATCGCGGGCTGCGCTCGCTGGAGCAGGAACGATCGCCGGTCGCGCTGGCTGCGAGCTGCGGAAATGATGGTTGCCATGGTAACGATGCTGCCAACCAGGCGGCCCGCCGTCGTCGTCCCTGGGAACCGTCTTCTACCCGGTCCGCGTGGATGCGGCGGCCCATGCAGGTACTCCGCTGTGAGCAGCCGGAAACGGGGCCCGCGTGGATCGCCGGGTAGGGCTGCGTAGCGGCGCGGCGAGGTGGTCGCGCACAGGATTCGGGCCAACCGGCCAGGACGCCACCGCCTGGTACGTGACGCTGCTCCACGTCGGCAAGATCCCCGCGGCGCGCCTGGCGCGGAACGGCTCACAACCGGTTAGTGTCGGACTGGGGGTGTCAAGGTCATGACGGAACGGGACGCGCGGATGCGAGGCGACGGCGGCCGGCGGAGCGCGGGAGGTCTCCCGGTGTCCCGGCGGGTGCTGCTTGCCGCCGGCGGTGCCGTGCTGCTGACGAGCACGGCGGCAGGCGTGGTTGCGGACGCGCGGTCGCACAGCGCGGGGACGCGACCCCGTCCCGCGCCGAACCGCGCGGCGGGCCCGGCCAGCGCGCAGGCCGACCCTCCGCCCAGACCGGGCACGGCCCGTCCGGTTACTTCCCCGGCGACCCGGCAGCACCCGGAACTGGCCCGGCACGCGGCACGCCCGCCACTGCGCGAGCAGCCCAGGCTGGCCTACGGCCAGGCCATGCACACCGTCCGGGACGGGCCGAAGGTGGTCGCGCTGACCATCGACGACGGCCCGAGCCCGGTGTACACGCCGCAGATCCTGCGGATCCTGCGCCAGTACGGGATCATCGCGTCGTTCTCGATGGTCGGCCGGAACGCGGCCGCGTTTCCGGGGGTCGCGCGGCAGGTCGCGGCGGCCGGTCACATGATCGTCAACCACACCTGGGACCACTCCAACCTCGGCTATCTGCCAGCCGTGGCCGTGCAGGATCAGATCGCGCGGGCGACCGACGCGATCCACGCTGCCACCGGGAAACGCCCCGGCATGTTCCGGGCACCCTACGGGGTGTGGCCGCCAGCCGTGTTCAGCTCCTGCGCGGAGGCCGGGCTGACCCCGCTGGCCTGGTCGGTCGACCCGCGCGACTGGTCGCGCCCCGGCGTCCGCGCGATCATCCGCGACATCGTGGCCGACACTCGCACCGGCTCGATCATCCTGGAGCACGACGGCGGCGGAAACCGGTCCCAGACCGTAGCGGCGCTGAAGATCTGGCTGCCCCGGCTGCTCGACGCGGGCTATCAGTTCACCACCCCGTGAACCCCGCTCCGCCAGCCCGGCCCGGTGATCCGCAGGCCGGCCAGCCGGGGATGCCAGGCGCTGACGCCGCACTCGGCGCGGGAGTGCCTCTATGCGATGTCCAGGAGGCCGCGAGCAACACCAAAGGAGGCGGCATGCCGATTCCCCGGATCGTACGGCAGTGGAACAAGGCCGGGCTGAACCGGATCACCAAGGACGGCTACGTCTAACACGGCGTCAACGGTATGCCGCTCAACGATCTCGTCGTCGCCGGCGAAATGAGCAAGGGAGCCTTCTCATCCAGTGCAGAACGTCCAGCTTGTTCAACCTTTAGACGGTGCCCGGAAAGCCCTCATCGACCCCTTGGCACGAGGATCCGCAGGTCGTACGCTTGGGAATTGCCTTCAGAGGGAGGGGAGCGATATGGGTGACTACGGAGTGTCCGTGACCTGGGGTGACCCAAAGCCGGGCCGGGAAGCGAAGGCCCTAGAGCTGTTCATGGAGAGTGTTGCACTCAACGACAAGGCCGAAGCAGATGGCCGGATCGAACGGTGGGACACGATCTTCTTCGAGCCGACTGGTAGCCCCCCAGCTGGCGCGTCTCGCTTCTATGGCACCCAGGAGCAGATCGAGGCGTTTATCGCCGCAGAGGACACGCAGAACATCATCCAGCGAGCCGGCCTGTTGCTCGAGAACTTCGGCTTCCGGCGGTTTGTGACCGGTGACGCGCTGGCCGAGATCGTGGGTGCATACGGCCAGATGGTAAGCACGCTCTGACAACCTGACAGGCAACCGCGCAAAGAGCCGCTATGCGCGGCTGCTTGAGCCTGGCGATGTCATGCTGGAACCACGGAGCTGGTAGGTCTGCGCAGCTCCATCACGTACCTGGCGATGTCCTGGCGTCGGCCGATGCCGGATGCGGCCCGGCGGCCAGTGCTGTTGCGTCCGGACGGGACATTCTGGTCTCATGCACCCGTCAAGGTCTTGTGTCTCAGCCGACGGGAGGGCGTGGTGCGCATCGCGGTGACCGGGGCCAGCGGACGGATTGGCGGCCAGGTCGTGCGGTTGGTGGCCGCTGAGCAACAGCACCAAGTGGCTGCGCTGTCCCGTCGCGGGCTGCTGCCCGGGCGGTGGCCACCGAGCGTCAGCGCGCGAGCCGCAGACTATGCCGACACACAGGCTCTTGGCGCCACGATGCGCGATGTCGACACGCTGGTGTTCATCTCCAGCGATGGCCCGGTGGCGGAGGTCATGGTTCACCATCAGAACGTGATCCGGGCTGCCGCCGCCAGCGGGGTTGCCCATATCGTCGCGCTGAGCGGCCTCGACGCGGACCTGTCCTCGCCGTTTTGCTACGCGGTCAGCTACGGCTACACCGAGCGATTGCTCGCTGAGAGCGAGTGCGCGGTTTCGATCGCCAGGACATCGATCTATAGCGAATTCTTTCTCGGGTTCCTGGCCACGGCCCGGGCCAGCGGCCAAGTCCGGCTCCCCGCCGCTGACGGCCGGATATCGCTCGTCTCGCGCAGCGACGTCGCGCGGTGCCTGGCGGCGCTGGCCCTGGCGCCTGCCAGAGGCGGCCAGTATGACATCACCGGGTCCCGGTCCATGGACCTGGATGCCATCGCGGCCGCGGGCACGCGCGAGTGGGGCACCCCGCTCAAATACGTCAACATCGCACCCGGCGAGCACTGCGTGGAGATGGCAGCCGCCGGAGAGGATCCATGGTGGATGTACGCATACTCGACGATGTTCGCGTCGATCCGAGAACAACGCTGGGCGGCGGTCTCCGGAGAGATCCATCGCCTGACAGGACGCTCGCCAACGCCATTCCGGACCGTGCTCGCCCGCTACAAGGCGGTTTGACGGAACCACACCAAGACTGTCCTGCGGGCGCTGGCGCCGTAGCGGCGCAGCATCGGCTGTGTCAGTGGCCGGGTGCGGCAACCGTCGCGGCGTAGATGTCAGTCC
>Ga0306920_100012758_pt1 | contig 11412 bp, 12 predicted proteins | sample flu12Cox44000170_FD_204666 | JGI IMG/M metagenome (GOLD analysis project Ga0306920, IMG submission 204666) | Lab enrichment of tropical soil microbial communities from Luquillo Experimental Forest, Puerto Rico - flux4day.12C.oxic.44.000.170 (v2)... | ecosystem: Environmental > Terrestrial >...
CGAATCCGAACGAATTCGACAACGCCACGTTGATCTCGCGCTTGCGTGGCGTGAGCGGCACGAGGTCGATTGCGGTCTGGACCGAAGGATTTTCCAGGTTGATGGTCGGCGGCGCAATGTTGTCGCGGATCGCAAGGATGGAAAAAATCGCCTCGATCGCGCCGGCTGCTCCCAAGAGATGTCCGGTCGAGGATTTTGTCGACGACATCGATACTTTGGAGGCTGCATTGCCGAGCAGCCGCTCGACGGCGCTGAGCTCGATCTCGTCGCCGACCAGCGTCGATGTGCCGTGCGCGTTGATGTAATCGATGTCGGAGGTGGTGATCGCTGCCCGCTTGAGCGCGGCCGCCATGCTGCGGAAGCCACCATCTCCGTCCGGTGAGGGCGAGGTGATGTGATAGGCGTCGCCGGACAGGCCGTAGCCGGTCACCTCGGCATAGATCTTGGCGCCGCGCGCCTTGGCGTGCTCGTATTCCTCGAGCACGACGACGCCGGCGCCCTCGCCCATGACAAAACCGTCGCGGTCCTTGTCGTAGGGACGCGAGGCCTTTTGCGGCGTCTCGTTGAAGGCGGTCGACAGCGCGCGCGCCGCGCAGAAGCCGGCCATGCCAATCCGGCAGATCGGCGATTCCGTGCCGCCGGCAACCATCACCTCGGCATCGCCGAGCGCGATCAGGCGGCTGGCATCGCCGATCGCGTGCGCGCCGGTCGAGCAGGCGGTGACGACGGCATGATTCGGGCCTTTCAGCCCGTGCTCGATCGAGACATAGCCCGAGGCAAGATTGATCAGGCGGCCGGGAATGAAGAACGGCGAGACTTTGCGCGGACCGCGCTCCTTTAGCAGCAGCGCGGTCTCCGCGATCCCGGAGAGGCCGCCGATGCCGGAGCCGATCATGGTGCCGGTAGTGCAGCGTTCCTCCTCGGTCGAGGGATGCCAGTCGGCGTCGTCGAGCGCCTGGCGTGCCGCGGCCATGGCGAAGATGATGAAATCATCGACCTTGCGCTGATCCTTCGGCTCCATCCACTGATCCGGATTGAAAGAGCCGTCGCTGCCGTCGCCGCGCGGAACGACGCAGGCGATCTTGCTGGGCAGATCGGAGACGTCGAAGGTCTCGATCTTCCTGGCACCGCTTTCGCCGTTGAGGATGCGCTTCCAGGTCGGTTCAACGCCACAGCCCAGCGGCGACACCATGCCCAGGCCTGTGACGACAACCCGCCTCATCTCCTGCACTCCAGAGCGGGATCTGCAGCCCGCGACAATAAGCCGGAGGACCGCACGGTCACGGTCCATCCGGCGGGAGAATCAAAGTCGCAAAAGCGCGTCAGCTCTTCGCGTTCTTTTCGAGAAATTTCGTGGCGTCGCCCACGGTCAAAATGGTCTCCGCCGCGTCGTCGGGAATCTCGCAACCAAACTCTTCTTCAAAAGCCATTACGAGCTCGACGGTGTCGAGGCTGTCGGCGCCCAGGTCGTCGATAAAGCTAGCGCTGTCGACAACTTTTTCGGGTTCAACACCAAGGTGCTCAACCACGATCTTCTTAACCCGCTCGCCAATCTCACTCATCGTTCAACCTCGTGCTTGTTCCCTTAGACCCGACCCCAGGATGATACGCGCCATCGTGGTCGTTAGCTTCCTCTGCATCGCGCATAAACTGAATTGGCCCGGTCGTATAGCCGACATAGGCCCGGCGAACGACGGCAAGCTCCGCTCCGCCAATATACAGGGTTTGCAAAACCTGCAATGGCGTTCTTAGCCCATCCGTGAGGGGTTCGGTTACCATACTTCAAAAGCCTTGACTATAAGTCCTGCCCGGCCCCCAAAAGCGGCCATTTGGCCGCATTGAAAGCCGTAGCGTCCACACTAGACCATCGCCATTCCGCCGTTGACGTGGATGGTCTGGCCCGTGACATAGGCCGCTTCGTTGGAGGCGAGAAACACGGCGGCGGCGGCGATATCTTCGGGCGTCCCCAACCGCGCGGCCGGTACGCGGGCAAGGATCGCCTCGCGCTGCTTGTCGTTGAGCGCGTCCGTCATCGGCGTCTTGATGAATCCCGGCGCGATGCAGTTCGCGGTCACGTTGCGCCTGGCATATTCCGCACCCAACGTCTTGATCATGCCGATCAATCCTGCCTTCGAGGCGGTGTAATTGCCCTGCCCGGGGTTGCCGGTCACGCCGACCACCGAGGTGATCGCGATGATGCGGCCGAAGCGCTTGCGCATCATCAGCTTGGTGGCGGCGCGCGCAAGACGGAAGGTCGCCGTCAGGTTGACCTGGATGACCTCGTCCCAATCCTCGTCGCGCAGCTGCACGAACAGATTATCGCGGGTGATGCCGGCATTGGCGACGAGAATGTCGACACTGCCCATGGCCTGCTCGGCCGCGGGCACCAGGGCCTCGACCTCGGCGCTCTCGGAGAGATTGCAGGGCAGTACATGGACCCGCTCGGAAAGCTTGCCCGCAAGCTGCTCCAGGACCTCCCTCCGTGTGCCAGAGATGCCAACCGCCGCGCCCTGCGCGTGCAAGGCGATCGCGACCGCACCGCCGATGCCCCCGGTCGCGCCGGTGACAAGCGCTGTCCTGCCAGTCAAATCGAACATCAATCCGTCCTCCCGGCCTAGCGTGAGGCCGCCAATGCGTCCTTTGCAGGGCCAATGTCATTCGGTCCGCCAACCGAAACACCGACAGCGCCATCGGCGATACGCTTGACCAGCCCGCTCAAGACCTTGCCAGCGCCGATCTCGAAGAACCGCGTGACGCCATGGGAAGCCATATAGGCAATCGACTCGCGCCAGCGTACCGTTCCGGTGACCTGTTCGATTAGCCGGCGGCGGATTTCGTCGGGCTCTGATATCGCTGCGGCCAGTACGTTCGATACCAAGGGTGCGGCCGGCGTCTTGATGGCGACGTCGGCAAGCGCCTTTGCCATCACGTCGGCGGCGGGTTGCATCAGCTTGCAATGGAACGGCGCAGATACCGGCAAGAGCATGGCGCGCTTGGCGCCTCTGGCCTTGGCGATCTCGACTGCCCGGTCGACCGCCGCCTTGTCGCCGGACACCACCACCTGTCCACCGCCATTGTCATTGGCGGCCTGGCAGATCTGGCCCCGGGCGGCTTCGCCCGCAACCGCCACGGCGGCGTCATAGTCCATGCCAAGCAGTGCGGCCATGGCGCCGGCACCGACCGGCACGGCCTTCTGCATGGCGAGTCCACGGGTGCGCAGCAGCCGTGCGGTGTCGGCAAGGCTGAGACTGCCGGCCGCCGCAAGCGCAGAATATTCGCCGAGCGAATGGCCCGCGACATAGGCGGCATCCCGGCCGACCGAAAAGCCGGCTTCCGTTTCCAGGACGCGCAAGGTCGCGATCGAGACGGCCATCAGCGCCGGCTGCGCGTTCTCGGTCAGTTGCAACGTCTCGGCCGGGCCCTCCCAGATGGTGGCTGTCAGCCTGTCGCCAAGCGCGGCGTCGACCTCGTCGAACACGGCTTTGGCTGCCGGAAAGGCCTCGGCCAAGGCCTTGCCCATTCCAACCGCCTGGGAACCCTGCCCCGGAAAAGTGAATGCTGCCGTCATCGGCGCTCCCCGAAAATGGCGAATGAGTCAGAAGTTTAGGCCGTAAGACACCGCTGATGGCAGGGCTGTCAAGCCGCCCGGCGGAACGCCGCGCCTTAAATGGGTGGGGTTTGGGGGACCGCCCGCCTCGTCGGCGACGCCCACCCGGTAGCGGATTTTGCCCGCGGGCCTAGCCGTTGGTGATGGCGCCGGCGCTGGCCTGCTAGAAACCGCCTGCCCTCTGGTCGCCGCCGACTTCGGCGCCTGCCCGCGCGCGGCGGAAGCTGCTCACCAATTGCCCCGGCCGGTCTTCGTGGTCCGGTTTGGCGGTCGCAAGCCGCAGCACGGCGACATAGTTTGGCTGCACTTCCATCCGGCTCGCGTACCGGCTTGCATGGAGAATGCGATGAACCCGCGGCAGGTTGTAACAGGGCACATAGAACAGCAAATGGTGCTCGAGGTGATAGTTCACGTAGTACGGTGCGATGAAAAGACGCTCGAGAACATTCGCGTGCGTGGTGCGGGTATTGCGAAGGGGATCATCACTGTCGGGAACGACCGCGTGTTCGGCGATGTTGCGGATGCGCGTGATCACCATCTGCCAGGTGAGCAGAGGCACCAGCCATAGCAGTGGATACGCCCACCACAGGCCAGCCGCCGCAAGAGCCGCGAACAACACCGCGTTGGCAACACATTGCGGGCCGAGCTTCTCCCAGACATGCGCGGCACGCTGCGTGAGCGGCCATTCCTTTGGCCCGAGCGCATTGAAGAGCTGCGCCTTGCGCTGCTGATAACCGGTCTGCCCGGTGATATCGCGCAGGAATTTGCGGCGATAGCTGAGCTTGGTGATCGGAAACGGTGCAGACAGCACGAGGTCGGGATCATCCTCCTGCTGCGTGCGCGCATGATGCTGCAGATGATAGCGGCGATAGGCGCGGGTCTCGGCAAAAACCGGATAGGCGCAAAACCATTGGCTCAGGGTCAGATTGGTCTTCTCGTCGGGCGACAGGCACCCATGCGCGCCGTCATGCATCAGGACGGCAAGCCCGAGCTGCCGCGACCCAATGATGCCGACCGCCAAGAGATAGGTCAGCGGATTGGGCCACCAGGCGACCAATGCGATCGATCCCAGTATCAGTGCCCATGCGTGCGCGATCAGCGCCGCACCCTTCCAGGTCGAACGCTGTCGAACGGCGATCAACTGGTCCTCGGTGAGAAAATCGCGGGCACGCATGCGAAGCGCGGTCATGAGGCGGTCTCCTCGTCCGATGAAGTCTTGCCACCGCGCTCGCCAACGAGGCGAAGCCGAGCGCCGTCATCCGTGGAGGTCGCCTGCGCGCCGAGTGCACGCAGGAGCTCGCTGCACATCTCCTCAGGCGCGCGGCCCATCGCAAAGCCTTCGACGATCACGCCGATCGCAACGGCCCAGAACCTGCGCGAACTCTCCTCGGGGGCGCGCAGCGAGCGCCAGCCGTGTCGTTCGACCTGGCTCGCATAAGCGCGCGCGCCCTCGCTGTGCAGACGCTCGATGGTGCGCTCGACCAGCGGTGCGAGATCCTGCCGGCGCCGGGTCAATGTCAGCGCTTCGGCGAAGAAGGCGACCGAATCCGCCGCCGTCACGGTCTGCGCAAGCGCGTGCGTGTACTCCCGGGGGGTGTGGGTTTTCAGAGCAGCCTGTTCCGTTGCGCGCGCGAGATAGAGCATGTCGCGACAGGCGGCCTCGACGAACAGCGCTTCCTTGGTGCGGAAGTAATAGGTGATCTGGCTTGGAAAGGCGTCGGCGGCCGCGGCGATGTCCGAGATTGAGGTGCCGGAAAGCCCCCGCTCCTTGAACAGGGCACTCGCGGCATCCAGAAGCAACGAGCGCATCTTGCGGCCGGCGGACCGCGTGGCACGGACGGCATGTTTCGGGTCGGTCGCGGCCAGGTCAGACACGGATTCAGGCACCATGATCGTCTCCCGACTTATTTGTATGTTGTACAAACAAATAAGTCAAGCCGAATGTTTTCGGGCAATCATTGTCCGGGCACCGGCGGACGACCTGGCGCCGAGGTCATGAGTGCAGGGCATGAGATCACGTGAAGACAGCCAACGACCCTTGCCTGGTCGGCAAAATCCGTATAAAGGGCGCCATCCGCGGGTCCCGGCCGGGAGCTGAACGGACGGTCTCAGCAATCTCACCGTTTCGGCGATATTGATGTGGCAGGGCCAGTCGGCCCGTCGTCCCGTGTTTCCGCCTTCTGAGCTACTTTACGAGTCCTTTCCGAAGGTCTCGAAGGGCTTGACGCCGAGAGCCGCGCCAACACTAGGAAAGGACCATCATGCCTCTTTATGAGCATGTTTTTCTTGCGCGTCAGGACGCAAGCACCCAGCAGGTCGAGGAGCTGACTGCCCAGATGACGGGCATCGTCGAGGGTCTCGGCGGCAAGGTCACCAAGGCCGAGAACTGGGGCGTGCGCTCCCTCACCTACCGCATGAACAAGAACCGCAAGGCGCATTTCGTACTGCTCAACATCGACGGCCCGTCGGCTGCGATCGCCGAGATCGAGCGGCAGGAGCGCATCAGCGAAGACGTGATCCGCTACTTGAGCGTCCGCGTCGAGGAGCTCGAGGAAGGCCCGTCGGCGATGATGCGCAAGGCCGATCGCGACCGCGAGCGCGACGACCGTGGCGGCGGCTTCCGCGACGGCGGCTTCCGTGGCGATCGTGATGGCGGCGGCTTCCGTGGCGATCGCGACGGCGGTGGTTTCCGCGGCGACCGCGGTCCGCGCCGTCCCCGTGACGATGCGGCCGAAGCAGGCGACGAGGAGTAAGAGCGATGGCTGAAGCTGGTGCACGCCGTCCGTTTTTCCGCCGCCGCAAGACCTGCCCGTTTACGGGTCCAAACGCGCCGAAGATCGACTACAAGGATTCCAAGCTGTTGATGCGCTACGTGTCCGAGCGCGGCAAGATCGTGCCGAGCCGGATCACCGCCGTCTCCGCCAAGAAGCAGCGTGAACTCGCCCGCGCTATCAAGCGCTCGCGGTTCCTCGGGCTTCTGCCTTACGTGATCCGCTAAGGTTGCAATGATTTCGGCCGGCGGCTCGTGCCGCGGACGCACATCCGAATAAGGCTTCCGGGTCGTCCGGTCGCCGATGGTTGGGGTTTTCGAGAGAACCTCTAACCGCTCGAAGGGGGCGGGACAGCTGATGATCGCGATTCCTGTGATTGCGCTTGCCGCCGGCGCTGCGTCGGCATTGATGTTCGCCTCGATCATTTCGGGCGCGCTGATCTCGCTTGTCCTGTGCTATCTCGCGCCGCTCCCGCTGATGGTGGCGGCGCTCGCCTGGGGGCCACTGTCCGCCTTCCTCGGCGGCATCGTCGCGGCCGCAGGTCTTGGGCTGACTTTCAGCCCATCCTACGGCCTCGCCTATGCGCTGACGGTTGCGCTGCCGGCCTGGTGGCTCGGCTATCTCGTCTTGCTCGGCCGGCCGGCCGCTGGCAGCGCCGACGGCGCGCTGGAGTGGTATCCGGTCGGACGCGTCCTGCTGTGGATGGTGGGCTTTGCCACGCTGACCACGGCCGCCGCCCTGCTCACTCTCGGCAGCGATGCCGCGTCGATCACCGGCGTGCTGCGGCGAGGCCTTTTGCGCATGTTTGGTCCCGAGGCCGCGCCCGTGAGCGAGGAGAGCGAGCATTGGGTCGATGCGCTGGTTGCATTGGCGCCGGCCGCAGGCGCGGCCGTCACCTTGTTGACGCTCGCGCTTAATCTGTTTCTCGCTGCGAAGATCACGGCAACCTCGGGCCGGCTGCGCCGTCCCTGGCCTGATTTGCGGATGGTGTCGCTGCCGCCGATGACCCTGGCTGCGCTGTGCGTCGCAATCGCATTTTGCTTTGCCGGCGGGTTGCTCGGGATATTCGGCGAGATCGTCGCCTCGGCTATGACCATGGCCTATGCGTTCACCGGCTTTGCGGTGCTGCACACGCTGACGCTGGGCCTGAGGAGCCGCGCCTTCTGGCTCGCTACCAGCTACGCCATTGTCATCGTGTTCAGCTGGCCCGTGCTTGCCATCGCAGCCCTTGGACTAGCGGATGCCGCCTTTGGCCTTCGCCAACGATACTTGCGGACGAGGCCGCCACCGCTTCCCGCGTCGTGAAACCACTTCGATCCACCAACCCAATCACATTGCAGGAGATAAAATATGGAAGTGATTTTGCTGGAACGCGTCGCCAAGCTCGGCCAGATGGGCGAGGTCGTCAAGGTCCGCGACGGCTTTGCGCGCAATTTCCTCTTGAAGCGCAAGAAGGCCCTGCGCGCGACCGCAGAAAACCGCGCCAAGTTCGACGGCATGAAGGCCGAGCTCGAGGCCAACAACCTCCAAGCCAAATCCGAAGCAAGCAAGGCCGCGGAAAAGATCGACGGGCTCGACATCGTCATCATCCGCCAAGCCTCCGAAACTGGCCAGCTGTTCGGCTCGGTCTCGGTGCGCGACATCGTCGCGGCGCTGGCTGCCGAAAGCATTACCGTCAGCCGGCCCCAGGTCTGGCTCGATGCGCCGATCAAGGCCATAGGCCGGCAAAAGGTGACGATCGCCGTTCACCCCGAGGTCGAGGCTGTCATCAACGTGACCGTGGCGCGCAGCGCCGACGAGGCCGAGCGCATCAAGCGCGGCGAGGACATCTCCACCCGCCAGGAGGATCAGGACGCGGCTGCCGAAGCGATCGCCGCGGCTGGCGAGTTCTTCGATCCCGAGGCGCAGCACGACGTCGCACCACAGCCGGAGGCCGAGGCTGCCCCGGCCGCAGACAAGAAATAATCCGGCTTTCGCTTCAAGCAAAAACAGAGCCCGGCCGTGACAGGCCGGGCTCTGTGATTCCGGGAAGCCATCCCGGCAACGATCTATTGCGAGATCGGTGGCGCCGGCGGGCCGGCTGGTGGCACCGGAGGCAGTGACGGCGCTGACGCCCTGATGGCTGGCGCTGCAGGCGGCAGCGCCATGACAGGCAGAGGTTCCGAGCCGCCGCTGCTGGGCGCGGCAGCAGCAGAGACGGTCGGCGGCGTTGCGGGGGATGACGGCGAGGCCTGTGGCGCAGGTGCCGCGGTTGATGTGGTGGGCGCCGTTGCCGGCAGAGCGGCCACAGGCGACGCTGCCGGCGCTGGTGTGACCGGAGCATCCGGATCCGGCCGCACCGCGGGCCCCTCCTCTATTTTGACCGATTGGGACGGGCTGTCGGAAGACGGCGTGGCGCCTTCGGGCTTGCCCGGCTCGACCGTGGCGGTTTCGCTCTTCGGCGGCTCGGACGCGGCAGGCTCCTCCTTGGGCAATTCCTCGACCGGTCTGCCACGCTTGGTGAGCTTCTGCTGCTTGGCCGACCACCTGCCGCCGGGCTGTTGCATGTCCGGAGGCTTGTCGCCGGCAGGAGACGCATTCTCCTGCGGTGCGGCCGCTGCCGTTGTCGGGTGTTGCTTGCGGCCGAAGCGATCAAGCTGCTCAACCGGAGCACTGGCGGGCCTGGCCTCCTGCTTGGCTTCCTTCGTCCCTTCTTTGGCGCCCTTGGCGGCTGCCGCTGCTGCCTTCGGATCGTTGGCGCCATTTGAGACGAGATAGGCCGCGAGCACGTTCGCCATATTCGGGCTCGTCGTATAGTGCTGGCGCAAAAAGCTCGATAGCGACCCCGCCGGCACCGTCCTCAACAGGCCGCGCGGGCCCTTGTGGCAGGCATTGCAGGTGCCCGCGAAGATCTGGGAAGGGCTCTTGCCGGCTTCGAGGTTTTCCTGCGCCAGCGCCCATTCAGCCGCAAAAGTGCCGATCCAAAGCATCACCGTCGCTAGGATGAGCGCTCGGCTCAACATTCGTCCCTCTCCAGATGCGGAAATCGCACTCAGCGTCGCCGGGGCAATCGCTGGCGGCGGCTCATCTTTTAGCCGATTATCGCGCGAATGGAAGCGCGCATGCTCGCGCAACTGCATAAGGTGGGTATTTTGGAATATCCGCTTTGTTGCCAACGCAGTAGCACCCCCCCTCGGTCGTGATTATCATTTTGTTGGGAGCTAGGAACCACAGGGTTCCGTGTGCGTCGATGCTGGCGGCGCGCACGGTCAGGACCTCGCGGGATCGCGCGTTCGCGGGTGATTTCGATGGACCGTTTGTTGCGTCGTTTCCTGAGTAACTTCATTCGTCGCGGGTCGATGACCTTCACGACTGCGAGCGGCGAAAGGTTTGCCTGCGGCGATGGAACCGGTGAGCCGGTTTCGGCGCGTTTCCTGACAACTGATACCGAACGCAGGGTGATGATGAACCCCGAGCTTGCGCTCGGAGAAGCCTATATGGACGGCGAGTTCATCATCGAAAAGGGATCGATTGCCGATGCGCTCGCGATCCTGATGGACCAGCCCGAGGTGCTGCCGCGCTGGGCCAAGCTCATGTGGTGGATGCGCTACTTCGCGCGCCGCGTCGGCCAGTTCAATCCGCGCGCTCGATCGAAAGACAATGTCGCGCATCACTACGATCTCGACGGCCGCCTCTATTCCCTCTTTCTCGATGCCGACAAGCAATATAGTTGCGCCTATTTCGAAACGTCGGAGCAAAATCTCGACGACGCCCAGCTCGCCAAGAAGCGCCATCTTGCGGCAAAACTCCTGGCGGGACCCGGTAAGCGGGTGCTCGACATCGGATGCGGCTGGGGCGGTCTTGGCCTCTATCTCGCCGAGATCGCACGCAGCGACGTCACCGGCATCACGCTCTCTAACGAGCAGCACGGCGCGGCGAACGCCCGCGCAGCAGAAAAGAACTTGACGCAGTCGGCGAGATTCCTGCTGCAAGACTATCGCGATGTGGAGGGTCCGTTCGACCGCATCGTGTCGGTCGGCATGTTCGAGCATGTCGGGGTCGATTTCTACGCCACCTTCTTCGAGCGCTGCGCCGAGTTGCTCACCGACGATGGCGTCATGCTTCTCCATTCGATCGGGCGTTCGGAGGGTCCCGACTCGACCAATCCCTGGATCGCCAAATATATCTTCCCGGGCGGCTATATCCCCGCGCTGTCGGAAGCGCTGCAGGCGATCGAGCGCGCAGGACTCCTGGTTTGTGACATCGAGATCCTGCGTGTGCACTATGCTGAGACGCTGAAGGCCTGGCGCGAGCGGTTCTTGGCGCGGCGCGACGAGGTCATCCAGCTCTATGATGAGCGTTTTGCGCGGATGTGGGAGTTCTATCTGGCGGCCTCCGAGATGTCGTTCCGCAAGCAGAAGCTGATGAACTTCCAGATCCAGCTGACCAAGCGCCAGGGCGTGGTGCCGATGACGCGCGACTATATTTCAGACGCCGAAGCCAAATTGCGCGCCCGCGAGCTCGCTAGCCGGCCGCGGCTCAAGATCGCCGGCGAATAGATCTGGCGATTTGGATTGGTCAGTTGCGCAGGCTGTAAGCGGTCCCGCCAAACGGGTACGGCGAAGCGGGGCAAGCCAGCTGCGACCTCAGATGCGCCAACTCGGCGTGCTCGCAGGCGCAAGCACGGCCGTTGCCCCCGGATGCCTGTTCCATGGCGCCAACCAACGACGACAGCCACAACCGCTCATTGGCGGCGGTTCGCCCAGCGACGGGAAATGTCCTGATTTGCCGATCCATCGCCTCACCCTTTAGTCCCCGCCGGATCACCCTGCCGTAAAGAAATCCGTTCAAATGTGAGCGAGCTCACAACACGCTTGCGTCGGTTCCCCTAAACCTCTGGGTTGGCCGACAAAAACATCCGACCCCGCGCGACCCCATGCGTAACGACTTGCGTATCGACTACGCCCTGATTGCTGCCGGCCTCGGAGCAGCCCTGATTGCGCTCGCCTATCTGCTCCTGACCTGAAGGCCGGGCTCGCAACGCAACTCGCCCAA
>Ga0306920_100012759_pt1 | contig 11412 bp, 8 predicted proteins | sample flu12Cox44000170_FD_204666 | JGI IMG/M metagenome (GOLD analysis project Ga0306920, IMG submission 204666) | Lab enrichment of tropical soil microbial communities from Luquillo Experimental Forest, Puerto Rico - flux4day.12C.oxic.44.000.170 (v2)... | ecosystem: Environmental > Terrestrial >...
AAGATGGCAGACCAAAAATACCTCATCGGAACCTGGAGCTGTACCACAAAGCTTGCCGCGACGAGCAACATGCCCAGTCAGACGATAGCCGCTCGGGTCGTCTACTGGACTGAACCCCAAAACGTGATAGCTAGCTACTATAACTCAAAATCCTATTCAGCGTCTAGCTATATGGGTTGGATGACGGCAAAGAAGCTGTGGTGGTCCAATGGCGCTGACATGTTCGGCGGTATTGATTTCCAGACCGGAAAAGATAGCGGAACCAATGTGCGCGAGATGACCGGCACCAGTTGGTACCAAGGTAAAGCATCGACGGCACGAGATACCGTAACCAAGATCAGCGATACAACCTACCAGGATGCTTTTGAAGCGATACAGGGTGACAAAGTAACGTTTCAAGGGACTGCGACTTGCGCTAAAACGTCGGCCAAGACAATGTAAGGGCGCATGAAGAAATTCTTCAATTTTATCTTCAGCCGGGTGCTCGCTGGCGTCCTCATCCTCGCTCCGATTTACCTCGCTCTGTTGTTATTGCTCAAAGCAATGCAATCGCTGACCAAGCTTGTGATGCCACTCGCGAAACTCGTCCCCGCCGCGCTTCCTGCGGATAAGATCCTCTCGTTGTTGCTGGTGTTGGTGATCTGCTTCATCACGGGCTCAGCAATCCGCAATCGGAAAGGCCGTGCGCTCTGGGAAAAAATGGAGAAGTCTATATTTCAAAAAATTCCCGGCTATACCGTCGTTCGTAGTCTGACTCGCCAGTTCGCTGGGGAGACCCAAAACGAGGCATGGAAGCCGGCGCTAGCCGAGATTGAGGATGCTCTCGTCCCCGCCTTCATCATCGAGGAACTTGAAGACGGCCGTCTGACCATTTTTGTGCCATCGGTGCCCACCGCGTTCGCCGGTGCGATCTATATCCTCGCACCGGAGCGCGTGCACCGGGTGAGCCTGCCCGTCACGTCCGCCATCAGAGCTGTCTCGCGCTGGGGATCCGGTTCCAAAGACCTGATCGCTGCGATGGAAGACCAAAACAAAATCACGGATTGACCTTAGAAGGGTGATGTCAAGCCAAGAAGTACGTCAGTGCCGTCGCCTTGTCGTGCTCGTCGTATGCGTGCGCGCACAATGTTGCACATAGCCGGCTTCGCCGACGTTGTCTCGTTCGTTCGCGTGGCAGTACTTGCTGCATGTATTGCGGAGGTGTGCGTTTGCTGTGCGGGTGCGGCTGTACGGCGCGCGGAGGGTGCCGCCGGCGCTGCCGTCCGCATCGTGCTCACCCTCGTCGCGCCGGCCACAGCGCTCGCCTTTGCCGCTGTGTTCGTCTGGCCGCTTGCATTGGGAGGTTCTGTGGTCGCAGCTTTCGTGCAAGGGCGGGGCACAGCAGGCGCACTCCGAGAGCGCATCGGGGCGATATGGAGGTCGCTCTCGCTGCCGACCAAAGCGGCAGCCGGCGCATTGCTCGTGGTCGCTGCATTCCGTTGCGGTGCAGCGATCGCGTCGCCGCACCTCGATGGCGACAGCCTTATGTACCACTTACCGGTGACGGCCGCGCTGCTGCAAGACCGGGGCATGTGGTTCACAAGAGCAGTGATGTTCCCGAGCGCGTCCGAAATCGCGGACGCCGTAGCTTGCGCGACGGCGGGCACCCTCAACGCACGCGCGATCATTGGGTTGCTGACAATTGGCGTCATGCTCTCGGCGGCGTATGCGTGGGCACGCAGAGCTGGGGCGAGGCAGGATGGCGCCGCGGCCGCAGCCATTATTGCCGGCGCGATGCCCATATCGGTTGACCAGATGTTCACATCGCTCAATGATCTGCTCGTCTGCGGATTGCTCGCGTGCACCTGTGCGTTGTGGCGACGTTCGCCACGCCTCGCGGCGCTGGCCGCCGGCTTGGTGGTGGCAACCAAGGTCACGGCGCTGTGGCTCGTACCCGCGGTTGGGGTCGTCATGATCGCATTCGAAGGCTGGCCGTTTTCCTTTGCGGACGTGGCTTGGGCCCTGGTGGTTGCCGCGCCGTGGTATCTGCGAACCGTACTGCTGGCAGGCCATGTCGTTGCGCCCATGGCCTCCATGGGCTGGGCCTCAACCATAGCGAAAAACTTCAGTCACGCGTGGCGCATGTCGCTTGACGCGATCCGCCACTACGGGGGCCAAACCGCCATCGGTGGTGCTATCGCTCTGCCGTTCATCGCGATTCGCCACCGGCAGATCAGCTTCGCACGAGCGCTTCCGTGGCTCGCGCTGGCAGCATACGTCGCCTGGATCCTTATGCCAAACGCCGCGGAATCGGTCCCTGGCACACTCGACCAAATTCGGGAAGGGTGGTCCATCCGCTACGCTTTGTTGCTGCTCTTCATCCTCGCGACCGCGCTACCCATCGCGCTCGACGACGTTCGTGCATTCCCTCTGCCAGGGTTGCTCGCCGTCGCAGCAGCGGCAAGCGCAATCGTACGGAGCGGCAAAGCAACCGCGACCTTTGATGCAAGTTCATTTCCGTTTGCCTTGGGCGTGGGAATCGTCGTGCTCTGCGTCATGACAGCAGCGCTCTGGAAGTCCCAGCCTCTTCGCAGATTTTTGGTCGCCGCGGCGATTGTTGTGTGGGCCGTAGCCAGCGTTCGTGGTGCTCAAGCTATCCGCGAGCACTGGAATAGTGAATACATCCAATGGACGAACTTGCTACCGCCCAGCACCATCGCATCTGATCGGCGAATAGCCGGATATCACAACGCGGCCGTGATCGGCTTGCGTCCGTTCCCGCTCGTCGGCCCGGATTTCACGCGCCACGTTTATGAAGATTTTCTTTTCCCGCCGGATGTCTGGCTGCGCAGGCTGCGCTCGCGTAGCGTTGGAGTGCTGGTCGCCGCAGGGAGGTCGGGATCACCGGATGAGCCGGGATTTTTGCAGCCCACGCCTGTGGAGGTAGCGGTTTCGCGGTTACCTGGCGTTTGTCTCATAGGCGAGGATGGCTACGTCCGCTTGTATGCGCTCGACGCAACAGCCAGCGACCCCCGCTGCCAGCACTGATGAGCTAGGGACAGGTCAGCGGTCGTACAGCTCGTAGTGCGTCGAGAAGGGCTCCAGTTCGAGCAAGAAATCCTTGTCGAAGTCGTAGTACTTGGCTTTGCGGATATCGTCGCCGGCAAATCTGCGGACGTCCGCTTCTGATTCCCAGAATGTAACCATCAAAAAATGCGCGGTGTCGCCCTCGATGCGCCGGAATGCGTACGCAGCTGTATTGCCTCGTGTCGATCGATAGTCGGGTATCGCGATCGTGCGCATGAGGTGCAGATATTCGTCGGCTTTGGCTGCCGGGGTCTTGCCGTGCCAGATCCGAGCGATCACGCTAGTGGGGCATGTCTCCGTTGGTCGTGATATCCTTGCCGGTACCTCCACCGCGGCCATTTGTTCCCATGAGCGTCGCATTGGAGTCCTTCAGCTGCGAATACGCTGCATTCGCTTGCGCGAGCATCATCTTCTGATACTCGAGGCATGACGTGCCACTCGCTCGATTCGCAAAATGTATATCGACGCAGCTCTTCGAGGCAAAGATTTGCTGAGCTTTGGTCAACGAGGCTGCTGCCATCTCTTTTCTGCCTTGCTGCGCGTAGCTAACCCCTAGCCAATACCATGCGGTTCCATCATTAGGATCAGCTCGTGTTGCAGCTTCTGCATACTTCTGCGCCTGTATGTCTTGCTCGGACGTCGCAGTGAAACTTGTCGTACCCCCGGGCGCGCTGAGATGCTGGTTAGTGCGCAGCTGTGTTGTCCCATTCATCGAGAGTAACAACTGAGCGAGGCTCGCCTGGTAGAAGGAGGCATCGTCAGGATTCATCGCAATTGCTTTGTTCAGTGCAGTGTCAGTCGACTTCATGTCGTATTGCGCCGCCGCGAGTTCGGCAAAGCCGAATTGCGCGTCCGCATTTCTTGGGTCGATCTGCAGCGCCTTGGAAAACGCCGCGCTTGCCAAATCGAGCTTGCTTTCGCGCAGATATAGGTTGCCCATGGTGATCTGCACGCTTGCGTCGCCAGGTTGCAAGTCTGCCAGATGCTGGAGCGCGTCTAGCGCCTTTGGGAGATCGGGCACGCTCATCGAGGAGTAGTACGCATAGAGCGTTTGATACGCAAACGGCGACTTGGGGTCGACCGCAGCTGCCTTGTTCAACGACTGCAGACCCCCTGCGACATCGCCGGTCTTGAGTTGGGCGTTGCCCATGGCCGCCAATAACCGTGCGCTGACCATCACGTTGGTGTTATCATCGGTGCGCTGCGCCGTCCGGTAATCAGCCAGCGCAGCCTGATAATGCCCTAAACCCGATTCGCAATCGCCCTTGAGCATCGCGTACTGCCACGCCTGCGGGTTGACCGTCGTGGCCCGGTCGGCGTAGACCAAGCACTGTGCAAACTGTTGCTGTTGCGACAGCACCAAGCCGTATTGAGCAAAGGCGGCGGATGCTTCGGCGACGGGGACCGTGGGCGGATCCAGCTTGAGTGCCTGATCGTAGGATTCTGCCGCTAGCCTCAGCTCGTCTACGCTCGGGCTTCCCGAACTGCGCTTTGCAACGCCATCGTTGAAATACGCCGCGCCCCGGGCAGACCACAGCGCAGCAGCCGACGGGAGCAGCTTGACGCCATCGTCAGCTAGCCGTTCCGCGGCCGCATAGTTCCCGCTGTTGATGTCCGATTGTATGAGGTCCATACGCGCTGTGATGTCTTTAGGATTGTCATCAAGCGCCTTCTGCGCATCGGTCGTCGCAGCGAAGCCTCGAGCAGAACCGGCTGCGAGTAGTCCGAGCACGACCAGAAGAACGATGTACAAACACCGAGGTGAACGCGCGTGTTGCATCAGCCTATGCCTTCGAAGATGGTGAAGAGCTAAAACATTCGACCAGGATGACACAGATTGCTTTATTGCGCAAAGACTGGAAGTCTTACGCTCTATTTACAGGTGGTGCGGCCGAAACATCATCCAAACGATGACCCAAGAGATTGCAATAATAGCGATGCCAAACATGATATCGCGCCATGGAAACGGGGCCACCGCACCCTCCACCCCCTCGTCGGCATCTTGTTTGTCAAGCCTGTATTGTTGCCGCAAAAGCCATGCATTGGCGGCTTCCTTTCGGTCTTGGGCGACCCGCTCAGACAGCCAGCTCAAGATTTGGCTATCTGTCTGGTGTTCTTTGACGCCAGCCGTGAAGTCGCTTGGCCGTATGCCCCAGCGTTGCATCATCGCGCGATCCATTGGACAGGGATAAATGTAACCGTCTTGCGTGTGCCTCGCTTTTGCGCGCGCCTTGTCAAACATGCGGGCGAGCCAGAAAAAATCACCAAGCGGCTCCCGGCCTCGACGTGGAAATATCTTGCCACCCCCAAAATCCACCAACATCTCATCCCTCCGAATATGCTTGGTTGCCTGCACTCACGGGGTTAGCGCGCCGATGCGAGCAGGCTGTTTGCGTTATCCACAGCGGCGTGCAGCTTTGCCTCGCCTGCTTTCGCCTGCGCGCTCAGCGCCTCGAACACCGAATACTGGGCAGCCGTCGGGCGGTCATACGCGAGGCCAATGTCTGCAGCGAGGTAGGCTAAGTGGCTGCGCAGCTTAGCTTCATGCAAGAGCTGGCCTTCACTCGAGTGGATATCCAACTGCACCAACTCGCCGATTTCGCTATCCAGCGCGCTCAATGAAGCACGTGCTTGTGGCGCAGCAAGCCGGCCAGCAGACACCGCAGCGTTGAGCTTATCTTTTGACGCGAGGGCATCGTTGATCGCCCTATCCAGTGTGTCCAAAGCTGTGCGGATATCTAACTGCAATGCCAGGCGTGCGGCGAGCATTTCGGATGTCGCGGTCAGGCTCGGATCCAAGGCGATGTCGAGTGGTGCTTGGCTTTTCGTCCCTCCATAATCTAGCACCACGGTGTAGCGGCCGGGAACCACCGTCGGACCGCTCACCTCGTCGGGCAGACCTCCTGCCGCAATCGGTGTCCAGAACCCGTTGACCTCGGTGGCATCAGGATACCGAAGATCCCACTGAAATCGATTGATGCCCGGCTGGATGGCAGTGAGTTTTTCTTCTGCTGATTGCTTGAGTTGCGCCGGCGTCATCAGGTCACGCTGCGCTTCGCTGATGTCCCCCTTCTTCTTGACATGCAAGCTAAAGCTGCGAACCATCTGCCCCCGTGCATCCAGGAACTGCAGTACGACAGTCGTCTTGCCGTCGTACGACGACGGGACATCGAAGAAGACCGTCGCGCCGAACTGCGGATTCTTACCTGCTGACGGCACCCGTGCGCTGAACTCGGTTGCTCCATATGCGTGCGTCAAAAAGGCGGTTTGCGGCCCAAAGACGCGCGCATCCCTGGTCTGGCCGGATGCCGTTGCGAGCTGCTCGAGGAACGCGAGATCGCCCAGCACCCAAAATGCTCTGCCATGTGTTGCGGCGACTACCTCGCCTTGACGCGTGTTGATAGCGATGTCTCGAACCTGCGCTCGAGGAAGATTGAGCGACAGGGGCTGCCAGAGCATGCCACCGTCGAAGCTGACGTAGACCGTGTTCTTCGTTCCTGCGAACAGCAGCTGGGCCTGATTGGGATCTTGCCGGACCGCGAACACGTATTGATCGTCGGGTAGGCCGCTTGTCAGTGTCGTCCAGTGACGTCCGTAGTCGGCCGTCGAGAAGATGTATGGATGGAAGTCGTCCCACATGTAGCGCGACGCGCTGACATACGCGGTGCCGGCAGCGTAATGTGATGCCTCGATGCTGCTGATCTGCGCCCGCTCGGGCAATGCCGGCGGTGTGACCTTCTGCCACGTCTTGGCGGCGTCTGTCGTGACCCAGACAAAGCCATCATCCGAACCTGCCCACATCACTTTGCCGTCGACTGGCGATGGCGCAAGCGCGGACACACCGGGAAATACTTCAGCGCTCGTCTGGTCGAGATCGACCGGACCACCCGTGGGCCCTTCGGTTGCCGGGTCGTTGCGCGTTAGATCGGGGCTGATCACCGCCCATGTCTGCCCGTAATCCTCGCTGCTTAGGACGTATTGTGCTCCGACCAGCAGCTGTTTTGGATTCGTTGCGCAGAACAATATGGGATGCGTCCAACCGAACCGGTACTTGAGCTCGGCTGATGCTGCGCCGGCCTGGAAATTAGGCCAGGGGCTGATGCTTTGGTATTGCCCCGTCCGCAAATCATAGCGCACGAGGATGCTATAGTATCCGCTGCCATAGGTGATATTCGGGTCGCCTGGCTGCGGCGCGATAAAGGTGCTCTCGCCGTACGCGACGCTGTGCCAGTCGCCCACATCGATGTAGCCTTTGCTGGAAGCGCTCGGCCCGTCGAACGAGTCTTCATCTTGTTGCGCCCCGTAGATGTGGTACGGGAACTGGTCATCAAGGCTCACATGGTAGAACTGGCCGGTCGGCTGATTGTGTTCTTCACTCCACGTTGCACCACCATCCGTTGAAACGGTAGCGCCTCCATCGTTGCCTTCGAGAAGTACCCGGGTGTTTGTTGGATCGATCCATAGCGCGTGATTGTCGCCGTGCGGTGTATGCAACTTTGTGAAGACTTTGCCACCGTCGTGCGAAAACCACAATGCATCGACTTCCGGAACGTAGACGAGGTCGGGGTTCTTGGGGTCCACGAAGATGCTCATATAGTAGAAGGCGCGCTGCCGGAGCTTCATTTCGCCATTGACGCGTCGCCACGTCGTGCCGCCGTCAGCCGAGCGGAATACGCCGCCGTCTTTGGCTTGCACGATTGCGTAGACGATAGCGGAGTTGCTTGCGGCCACTGCCACGCCGATCTTGCCGAGCGGCGCCGTAGGAAAGCCTGTGTTGCGCGAGAGGTTCGTCCAGTGCTCGCCGCCGTCGGTGCTCTTGTACAATCCGCTGCCCGGACCGCCGCTCGACAGGATCCACGGGCGCCGATACGCCTGCCACATCGCCGCATAGAGGACGTTAGCGCGGTTTGGATCCATGACCATATCGATCGCGCCCGTGTCGGCGTTCACGAACAGCACTTTGCGCCATGTCCGGCCGCCATCCACCGATTTGTATACGCCGCGTTCGGCATTGGCAGCGAAGACGTGCCCCATCGACGAGGCGTAGACGATACTTGGGTTTTTCGGATCAACTAGGATCGCGCTCGTCGTGTGCGTGTCACGTAGGCCCGTGTAGCGCCAGCTCTTGCCCCCATCGGTTGACTTATACACTCCGTCGCCAGTGATGATGTCACCGCGGATATCGCTCTCGCCCGTTCCGGCGTAGATGACCATCGGGCTCGACGGCGCTACTGCGACAGCGCCTATGCTGCCGCTTGAGCTGGGCAGCGTGCCGTCGGAGATGTTCACCCAGGTGACACCGAAGTTCGTGCTCCTCCAGACGCCGCCGCCGACGGCGCCCATGTAAAATGTGTTGCGGCCCGGAACGCCCGCCACAGCGACAACGCGACCGCCGATCCACGGACCTACGTTGCGCCATTCGAGTTTCTGTAACAGCCTCGCTGTTGGCGGGTCCGGACTAGCGCTCGCGGGATGGATCCAAGCAAGCACAACGGTGACGCACGCGCATGCAACAGTGCGCAGCCAGTGGACAGATAGCTTCATAAGCAATACCTCTCGTTCTGGACGTTTGACGCGTTATTGCGTGCGCCTCTCGTCGATCGGCTCGGTCAACGGAACAGGCTCCAGGGGTCTGCGCCGTGCATCTCAAAAACCGTAATCAATGAAGCTGCTTGGTCGCATCGTGATCGCGCTCATTGTGCTTGCAATTGTCATCGCCGGCGCGGTCGCAGTTCTAAGCAATCAACGTCTTAGCCGCACCTACGACATCCCTGCCTCGGTGCTGGCGCTCAACATCCCAAGCAACGCCGCGACCATCGCGCGCGGCCATCACTTGGCCGTCATCGCCGGTTGCGCGGACTGTCACTCGAAAGATTTGGGGGGCAAGATTTTTTTGGACGTGCCGCCCTTCCTGATCGTCGCTCCTAATCTCACTAGGGGATCAGGTGGTGCAGGCGCGAGCTTCACCGACGCCGACTTTGTTCGCGCGATCCGCCACGGCGTTGGGCCGGATGGTCGCGCATTCCTCATCATGCCCGCCAACGATTTCAACTATCTGAGCGATGCTGATCTGGCCGCGATCGTCGCGTACGTGAAGAATGTGCCTCCTGTCGATCGGCCATTGCCGGCAGAATCGATTCGGCCCTTAGGTCGTATTCTGCTCGCGCTCAACCAGCTGCCGCCCCCACCCGCAGCTATCATCGATCATACCGCGACCCATGCCGCGAACATACCGGCTGCTGCGACGGTCGAGTATGGCCGGTATCTCGCCAACGTCACCGGCTGCACAGATTGCCATCGCGCGGATTTGGCGGGTGGCCCGATTCCCGGTCTTCCACCGAGTGCGCCACATGCGCAGAACATAACGCCCGCGGGCATCGGCACGTGGACGGATGCAGACTTCTTTAGAGCATTACGAGTGGGCAAACGACCGGACGGAACTACCATTAGCACGCTCATGCCGTGGCCGGCCTTCTCCCAGATGACAGACACTGAGATTAACGCGGTGTTGCGGTTTGTTCGCTCAGTGCCACCCAAATAGAGATAGGTCGCGGCTATTCGTGGCCGACTTTGGGCCGCACGCCGGTTTCCTGAGATTTCCAGAATACGGATTATCTGGATGTGACTGCTGGTAGGGAACTTGGTGACGTGGAATACGTTCACTGGACGTACACAATGCCGTACGATAATTATCGTATGGGGCACCACAAGGCAAGGCGGCAGGCTCTCATGAGCACAAGGCGGTGCATCGGTGTCGCTGTTGCAGGCATGGCCATACTCTTGGCCGGCATGCACGATTCCCGCGCCTGGGGTTCGGACGTGTCGCGTGCACCAGGTGCAAGCAGCCAGTCGGTTGAGGCGATCGCGCGTTTTGCAAAAGCGTGGGCTGACGTGAGGTCCTATGAGTGCGTCGTGTCCATTCACGAAGTAGAGGGATCACATGTCCAGGATCGCGTCATGCGCGTTACGTTCGAGAAGCCGTACAACACGCGCGTGGACATCTTGGCGGGTGATGGCCGTGGTGGCGCACTCGTCTGGCTAGGCGGCGACAAAGTGCGCGGCCACGAAGGCGGTTTTTTGGCGGCGATCAAAGCCGACATCGACATGCATGACCGGCGCGTCACCACGATCCGCGGAGAGACTGTTGCCGATGCGAACTGGGGCGCGCTTTATGACCACCTCACATCATTGCGTCCGGATTCCGTCCAAGTCGTCGCGCTCGGTGACACGACGACACTTACGTATGCGGTGCCCGATCCGCCGGGCGAGGGCAACGTGACCAAAGAAGTCTTGATGCTGGGCGGCAACTCGCTGCCGATCGAATACGATCAGTACGTCGGCGACGAACTCGTGTCGCATGTCACGACGAGCGACGTCAAGCTGAACGTCGATCCTCCCGAGTCTACTTGGTCCATTTGACCGCGCCATAGGGCGGTCACAGAGCAAGCCCGAAGCCCTACTGGCCCGCGCGATCTTCCGACCGCGCGCGCACGCGTGGCCTCTGTGGATACACGATCTGATGTTCCCGGTGCCGATTTTCAGGCATGGTGTCTTGCATCGGATGCATTGCCTGCCATGTTGTTCGCCGCGGCACGCGACGGATCGATCGAGTTCGTTAATCGGGCCTGGACTGAAATTACCGGCTATAGTCAGCAGAGCTCGCTGGGTAACGCTTGGATCGCCATCGTCCATCCCGACGAGGTCGCGCACGTCCTGAGCGAGTGGCGCCGGGCGGTCGCCGCCGGTGACAAATTCACCGTCGAGACGCGCGCGAGAAAACGCGATGGTGCCTACGTTTGGTTAGCGGTCATGGCCGCACCCTTACACGACACGTCAGGTAAGGTTGTGCGCTGGTACGGCTCGGCGATCGACATCGACGCGCGCAAACAAGCTGAGGAAGCACTCAAGCGCCACGACGCTTTGCTCCGCGATTCAGAGCGCCGCTTTCGAGCGCTCGCCGAGGCGATTCCGGTCATCTGCTGGACCGCAGACCCCGGCGGGTGGATCGACTGGTATAACCACCGCTGGTATGAGTTCACCGGTCAGCGCCCGGACGAAGCTGCCGGCTGGGGCTGGCAGACGGCGCACCACCCAGACGATTTGCTCAAAGTAATGGATGCCTGGCCCCGGTCAATCGCCACAGGAGAGCCATTCGAGATGGAATTCCGCCTGCGGCGCCAGGATGGAGTGTTCCACTGGTTTTTGACACGTGTCGAACCGTTGCGCGATGAACACGTCACGGTCGTCCGCTGGTATGGCAGCGCCGTTGATATCAACGACCAAAAGAAAGCGCTCGAGCGCAGCAATGAGGTCGCCGAAACATTTCAACAGCTCTTTCTTCCGAGA
>Ga0306920_100012766_pt1 | contig 11409 bp, 11 predicted proteins | sample flu12Cox44000170_FD_204666 | JGI IMG/M metagenome (GOLD analysis project Ga0306920, IMG submission 204666) | Lab enrichment of tropical soil microbial communities from Luquillo Experimental Forest, Puerto Rico - flux4day.12C.oxic.44.000.170 (v2)... | ecosystem: Environmental > Terrestrial >...
TGTTTCCGCGCGAGCAGCACAACCAGATCTTTCTCGACCTGTCGCAGTACCTGCGGGCGATCATGGCGCAGCGCCTGGTGATGGGGCGCGACAACCGCCGGGTCGCCGCGGTCGAGATCATGATCAACACCCCGCATATCGCCACCCTCATCAAGAAAGGCGACGTGGTCTCGATCAAGGAGGCCATCAACGCCTCGAGCGACAAGAGCATCCAGAGCTTCGACAGCTCGCTCCACGAGCTCTACAAGCGCGGCAGCATCGGCCTCGAGGAAGCGCTCGCCAACGCCGACTCGCGCGCCAACCTCGAAGCCAAGATCAACTTCGGCTGACTACGCTGGCGGCGACCGTGGCGGTGGCGCTGCCTGCCCCGGCGCGCCAGCCGGTGCCGCCGGGGGCGGCGGCTCTGCCACCTTCCACGCGTCGATGAATTTCCAGATCTGCACGTCGATGTCGTGCCAGCGCGGCAGATTGCGCACGTGCGTGCGCCAGGCGATGCGTACACCGCCATAGCGTTTGGAGAAATAGCGCGCCTGCATCATGGGAAAGGTCACGTCCGGGGCGAACGGGGGAACGGGGACGTAAATCAGGATGTCCTCACCACTCTTCTCGTCGCGGCGACCGTAACAGGTGAGCCGGTCGGTCAGGACCCGGCCCTCGTAGCACCGGAGCCCGTACAGGTCCTGGTGGCTGTTGGGATCGGCGAGATCCTTCAGCGAGCGCTTCAGCATGTTGGGGGGATACTCCCCCGGGGCGTCCGGGTCGGCCTCGTGCGCGTCGCCGGCGTGGAGATACACGACCTCGACCTTGTTCTCATCGGACTCGTTGCGGTAGTTCTGCAGCGTGTAGCCGCTGAAGTCAGGCAGGAAGAAATCGAACTGCACCTCGAAGTGATCCGAGCCCGGCAGCACCGGCACGCGCGGCGGCGTTACAGGGCTGATGGCGAAGCGCCAGTGCTGCAGCGGAACCTCCACCGTCAGGCTGTCGGTGACCTTGAAGGGCGCCGTATGTCCCTGCGGCCACGCGGCGAGGGGTGGCGGTGGGGGAGGCGCCGGTTGTTTGCGCGCGCACCCGGCGGCTGCAACGACGGCGATCAGCAGTACGGCAGTCAGACGCTGAGCCATAGCGTGTACGCGGGTGCAGTCCGCCGCGGTGGCTCAGAACACCGTGTACGCGTCGAACACCGGGCCGTCGACGCACACGCGCTTCATGGCAGGCCCCTCCGGGGTGCGCACCTGCACGGTGCAGCCGGCGCAGCCGCCGACCGCGCACGCCATGAATTCCTCGAGCGACACCTGGCAGGGCACGCCGTAGCGCCGCGCGAGCGCCGCGCTCGCCACGAGCATCGGCGTCGGACCACAGGAGAAGATCTCGACCTCGGCGAGCTCGGCAGGACCCAATGAGCCGAGCCAGGCATCGGCGAGCTCGGTGACGAACCCGGTGAAGCAGCCCGGAAAATCGTTGCAGCTCGCGAGTCGGCTCGGTACGCCCCACTCCTCGAGCAGCGGCATGCAGGCGAGCGTGTCCGCGGGCATGCCGGCAACGATGATCGCCGAGGGACGCATGCGAAACGGGAAAGGGACCTCCGATCCCATGAGCACGAGCGGCTTCCAGGCCGCCCGGCCGGCTCGGGCCGCGTCGCGGTGCTGCGCGCTGAGACGCTCGGCGAGGAAGACCATCGGCGGAATGCCGACGCCGCCACCGAGCAGCAGCGTCCGCGGTCGCTCGGCACGCGCGACGAACGGCCGGCCGATGGGCCCGAGCACGCTCACCTCATCGCCCGCCTTGCGCGCGGCGAGCGCGTGCAACCCCGGGCCTACGACCTTGTAGAGCAGCTCGATCCAGCCCTCGCGCTTCTCCGCACGCATGATCGACAGCGGCCGCCGCATCGGAATCGATTCATCGCAGGTGATGTGCACGAAGCTGCCGGGCGCGGCGTGGGCGGCGCACTTGGGCGCGGCAAGGCGCAGCACGAACTGCTCGCCGTCGTACGCCAGCTGCGAGAGCACGCGCGCCTGCTCGAGAAAGATGGTGCCGCGGCTGCCGCTCATGCCGGAGCGCGCCTGCGGCTCACCGCGGGCGCTCGCCGAGTACTTCGGCCAGTACCGCCATGCGCACCGCCACCCCGTTGCGCACCTGGTCGCGGATGACCGACTGCGGGCCGTCTGCCACCTCGGAGGCGATCTCGATACCGCGATTCATCGGCTGCGGGTGCATGACGATGGCGTGCGGATGCGCCAGCGCCAGCCGCTCACCCGTGAGCCCCCAGGCCGCGAAGTAGCGCTCACTCTGTGGCAGATCCGCTTCGCTCATGCGCTCTCTCTGGACGCGCAGCATCATGACCACATCCGCCCCGCTGAGCGCGCTCTCGAGCTGGGTGTGACGGCTGGAGCCGGCAAACTCCTCGCGCTCGGGCATGAGGGCGGGCGGCGCCGCGATGCGCAGATCGCTCACGCCGAGCTTCGAGAACGCATGAAAGGCGGAGCGCGCGACGCGCGAGTGGCGGACGTCGCCGACGATCGCCACCGCGAGCCCGGCGAAGTGCTGCTTGTGCTGGTATACGGTCAGCGCATCGAGCAGTCCCTGCGTCGGGTGCGCCACGTGCGCCTCGCCGCCGGACAACACGCTCACGTGTGGCGCGACGTGCGCGGCCACGAGCCCCGGGACGCCCACTTCCGCATCGCGGATGACGAGGGCGTCGACGTGCAGAGACTGCAGCGTGTACACGGTGTCGAGCATGCTCTCGCCCTTGACCCGCGAGGACAGCTGCACCTCGAGCTGGATCACCGTGGCGCCGAGGCGCTTGGCGGCGAGCTCGAAGCTCACGCGCGTGCGCGTCGAGGGCTCGGTAAAGAGATTCGCCACCGTCGCGCCCTCGAGCAGGCGGCTGCGCGGCGGCGGCTCGCCGAGCGGGCGCACGAAGCTCTGCGCTCGCTCGAGCAGCCGCTCGATGTAGGTGCGCGACAGCGACTCGAGCGTCAACAGGTGGCGCAGCGACCCATCGGCACGCAGTTGTTCGGTCATGAAGTCATGTTCCCTTGCCCTCGCCCTGAAACCAGCGCCCGAGTATCACCGCCGCCGCCGCGCTGTCGAGATCGGCGCGCCCGATGCGCCCCCGCGCGCCGCCGGCGCGCCGCGCTTTGAGCGCCTCGTTCGCCTCGAGCGAGGAGAAGCGCTCATCGACCAGTTGCACGGGTAGGGCAAAGCGGCGTTCGAGCTCGGCGGCGAAGCGCCGCGCGGCGGCAAGCAGCGTCCCCTTGCTGCCATCGACATTATACGGGGCCCCCACGACCAGCACCGCCGGCATGAGCGCGCGCACCTCGCCTGCGATGGCCTGCCAGTCGGGGACGCCGCGATGCACCGCGGCGGCTGCGCGCGCGGCGGCGTGCTGCGTCAGCGTGTCGCCGCAGGCGATGCCAATACGTTTGAGTCCGAAGTCGAAGGCGAGAACGGTCTGCGGGCGCGTCATGCCCTGCAGTGCGCAGACGCGCGCCGCACCACCGCCGCCTGGACACCGCCACCACCCGGGGTCCCCGAGAAATTGCGCGTCTTGTTGCGCGGTGTTCGCTCGCCGAACTCGGCAAGCGCAATTTCTTGGGGTGGGTTAGGCATGCCCCGACTCGGTGCTGAGGCGGTCGACATCGATGCCGAGCAGGCGCCAGGCACCGGCCCAGCGCTCCTCGAAGGGCAGCTCGAACACCACGCGCGGATCGACCGGCATCGACGCCCAGGCGTTCTCAATCATCTCGCGCTCGAGCTGACCCGACTCCCAACCGGCGTAACCGAGGGCGATGAACGCGTCGGAGGGCCCCTCGCCGCGTGCCATCGCCGCGAGCACGTCGCGCGAGGTGGTGACCTGGATGGTATCCGAGACCCGGTGAGTGTGGTCCCACTGGCCGCCGGGGCGATGCAGCACGAAGCCACGATCGGTGTGCACCGGTCCCCCGCGCAGCACCGGCTGTGCCGCGATATCGGCTGTCGTCGGCTCGAGCCGCATCTGCGACAGCACGTCCGAGAGCTTCATGGGCAACGGCTTGTTGAGCACGATCCCGAGAGCGCCCTTGTCGGTGTGCTCGCAGATGATCGCGACGGTCTGCGCGAAGTTCGGGTCGAGGAGCTGCGGCATGGCGATCAGCAGGTGATTGGTGAGACTGCCGCTCTGGGCATCGGCTAATCGCGGTGTCGAAGGGCTCGCCGAGCCGCTCAGGGAGCTGTGCTTGCCGGCCATGTGTCCAGTATGGGCATGCCACCCGCCACTCTCAAGGAAGTGTTGACAATGCTCCGCGCCCGGCCCGGCCGCCGGAAAACTGCCACTCGTAGGCAAAGTGCAAGACGCGGTAGCGGGCGGCGAGATCGCCTGGGAACGGGTCGAAAGGGCTCGCCAGCTTCAGCGTGGCGAGCGCCGCCTGGTCGAGCTCAGCGTCGCCGCTGCTGCGGCGGATGACGGCCGACTCGATCGTGCCGTCGGCAGCGATGGCCACCGCGACGAGCGGGCTCGAGGTCGCCGCGGTGGTGCGCGCCACGGCGGGGAAGTTGAGGGTGCCGATCCGCTCGACCTTGCGCCGCCAGGCATCGAGGTAGGGTGCCAGCAGCGCCATGCGCGTATCGGGTGTGATCCAGAGCTCGTCGCGGTTCGGGCCCCGCAGCTCCGCCGGTCCCGGGTCCTCCTCCGGCGCCGGTTGCGCCGTTTGCGGCTCATCGACGAGCAGCGGCCGATCGCGCACGCTGCCCTCGGTGCCGAGGTCGGCAAGGTAGTGCACGCGCGTGCTCCAGCCGCTCGTTACCAGCACGGGCTCCGCGGCGCTGCCCGCCTGATCGCCGTTCGTCGTGAGCGAGTTGCCCGCAAGGCTGCCGGCGTGGTGGATCGCCGGCAGGGCTGTCGCGCGGTTGTGGGCCTTCACCGGTTTTTTCGTGTTGCCGGAGCCTGTCTGGGTGCGCTGCGCCAGATAGGTGGCGGTGGGATTCTGGTCCGCCTCCGGGACCTCATCCGACACCAGCAGCACCTCGAGACCCGGTGCACTGTCCTTGTCGCTCGCGGCGGCGTTGAAGGTCAGCCCGAGAATGATGAGTCCGTGCAGGAGCCCCGCGAGGAACATCATGGTGAGGAGCCGCTCCCACACCGGAGCCTTGCCCTCCCGCAGCATGAGCGCACGGCGAGTCATCGCTGCTCTCTCAGGCGGATGGACCGGCGCCCGCCGGCCCGCCGGCGGGGCGCCGCGGACGCGGGTTGGCAGCGAGATGCCGCTCGATGGCTGCGATCAGCAGGTCGCCGATCGAGGTGCCGCACTGCTTGTCGATCTCGCGGATGCCGGTGGGGCTCGTCACGTTGATCTCGGTCACGAATCCGCCGATCACATCGAGCCCGACGAACAGCATTCCGCGCGCCGCCACCGTCGGACCGATCTCAGCGGCGAGCCAGCGATCGCGGTCGTTCAGCGGGCGGGCGACGCCGCGGGCGCCGGCGGCGAGATTGCCGCGATGGTCACCGCCCGCGGGAATGCGCGCCAGTGCGTACGGAACCGGCTCGCCATCGACCAGCAAGACGCGGGAGTCGCCCGTCTCCACGATGTCGGGGATGTAGCGCTGCGCCATGGCGAAACCCTCACCGTACCCGGTGAGCGTCTCGAACACCACGCGCGTGTTCACATCACCCTGCGAGAGCACGAAGATCGAGCGCCCACCCATGCCGTGGAGCGGCTTGACGACGATCTTGCCCTGCTCGCGCAGGAAGGCCGCCATGTCGCCCATGTCGCGTGTCACCAGGGTCGGGGCGCAGCACTGCGGGAAGGCGGCGGCATAGACCTTCTCGTTCATGTCGCGCAGGCCCTGCGGGCGATTTACGACCAGCACTCCGGCTGCTTCGGCGCGCTCGAGGATATAGGTGGTATAGATGTATTCGGTATCGAACGGCGGATCCTTGCGCATCAGCAGACAGTCGAGGCTCGAGAGCCGAGCGAGCGCAGGCTCCCCGAGCGTGAACCAGCCGGTCGGATCCGCCCGGACCGAGAGCGGCCGCATGCGTCCCTGCGCCTCGCCGTCGCGCAGCAGCAGATCGCCCTGCTCGAGGTAGCTCAGCTCGAAGCCGCGCGCCTGCGCGGCGAGCAGCATGGCGAGCGTCGAATCCTTCGCGTAGCTGATGGCGTCGATCGGATCCATCACCACGCCCATTCGTTTCGGGGGGCTCATCGGGGGGCGATTATGCTCGTCGGCGGCACGGATATGTCTCCCGCAGCGCGAGCCGCTCGCGCCCTGGGTCTGCGACCTTCGAAAAACGTGACGTGCATGGCATAGCAGGGGGTATACCGATATGTTAAAACCGCGCTGCGCTTGCCGGTGGGCAGGGGGCCCGTGAAACTACGCAGGTTGTGTGGACTGCGCGCTACCCGTGGGTAGCGCCCTGACGTTGTTTCGCGAAGCCACCGATCCGCCGCGCCGCGTGGCACGCGGCCCTCAGGGGCTGCGAACGCCGCTCCAGCTCGATGGAAGGAGTCTCCTGACCGTGAACGGCAGCAACGCGAAGCTCCAGGGCCTCAAGGTACTCGTCATCGACGACAGCAAAACCATCCGCCGCACCGCCGAGACCCTGCTCGCGAAGGAAGGCTGCGAAGTCTTCACCGCGATCGACGGCTTCGACGCGCTCGCCAAGATCGCCGATCACCAGCCCGACATCGTGTTCGTCGACATCATGATGCCACGGCTGGATGGCTATCAGACCTGCTCCCTCATCAAGCACAACAAAGTGTTTCGCTCCATCCCGGTCATCATGCTCTCTTCCAAGGACGGGCTGTTCGACCGGGCGCGCGGCCGCATCGTCGGCTCCGAGCACTATCTCACCAAGCCCTTCACCAAGGACGAGCTGTTGTCTGCGATCGAGACCCATATCGGGAGATGATGCTCATGCCCCTGATCCTGATCGTTGACGATTCGCCGACCGAGCTGCACGTGATGCAGAAAGCGCTCGAGAAGCACGGCTATCGCACGGCTGCTGCCGCCGATGGTGCCGAGGGCGTGCGGCTGGCACGGGAGATGAGCCCCGACCTCATCTTCATGGATATCGTCATGCCGGGGATGAACGGCTACCAGGCGACCCGCGCGCTGGCGAACGACCCGCGCACGCGCACCATCCCCATCGTCATGGTCACCTCCAAGGGACAGGAGACCGACAAGATCTGGGGGCTGCGGCAGGGAGCCATCGATTACATGGTGAAACCGGTTTCACCCGATCAACTGGTCGCCAAGGCGCAGGCGACCCTGTCCGCGTGAGCGCGAGCGCTCGCGTGTCACGCTAGGCACATCGAGGCCATGAGCGAGCCGTCTGCACCGCCCGAAGTCGAGCTGAAGTCGCTGCGGGACCGCCCATTCGATCTGCTTGCGGAGCTCGAGCGGCGTGGGCGGGCAGTGTCCGCTCAGCTCAGCGAGCAGGCGGATGCCGGACGCGAATGGGTGGGCGTGGCGCTGCGCATGGCCGGGGACCTGTACCTGGTGGCGCGCGAGGAGACCCGTGAGGTGCTCGGCGTACCGGCGAGCACCACGCGCGTTCCGGGCGCCAAGGCCTGGATCAAGGGCCTCGCCAACGTGCGTGGCCAGCTGCTGCCCATCATCGACCTGCGGCACTTCTTCGGCAGCGGCATCACGCCGATCACGCGCAACACTCGCGTCGTCGTGGTGCACCATCGCGAGATCCCTGCGGGGCTGCTGGTGGATGAGGTGCTCGGCTTCCGGCGCTTCGCGGAGAACGAGTTCACGGGCGATGCGCCGCCCACGGTCGCGCGCTGTGAGCGCTACCTGGCGGGCGCCTTTCGCCGTGGGCAGGAACAGTGGCCGGTGCTCTCGCTCCGCGCGGTGCTCGAGAGCTCTGCGTTCGCGGAGGCTGCCGCATGAGCGCCGAGAGCGCCCCCGGCCGGCTGACGCTGCTGCTGGTGCTCGCGGGCCTGCTGCTCGCGGGCAGCGGCATCAGCTACTACCTGCTGCAGATTACTGCGGCGCCGCCCGCCGCTGGCGCGGTGCCGGTCGAGGCGCTCTACGAGACGGCGCTCGATGCCAACGCGGCGGCGACCGGCGAGCCCCAGGCGCTGGCGCGCTTCCAACAGAGCCAGAAAGCCCTCGAGGACGCCTCCGCACGCGATGCCAGTGCGCCGTTCGCGACGGATGCGCGCTTCACGCGTCTCATGAGCAACGCCACCGCCGTGCTGCGGGCACGCGCCGCGCTCACCGATGCCGCCGCGGCCGCCCACGATACTGCAACGCTCGTGCCGCGCCTCACGGGCGAAGCCCGCGCGCTGGCTACGAGCCTGCCGCCCGCGTCCGCGAGCGCGGCGGCCGGCGCGCTCGAGCGCTTCGAGGCGCGCGCACAGCGCCTGCAGCTGGACGTCGCAGCGCTCACGCAGGGGACCGCCGACCCGGCACCGGCGGCGCAGCGCATCGCCGAGAGCAGCGAGTATCTCGGCCAGGTGATCTCCGGCTTCGCCGGCGGCTCTTCGGCACTCGCGCTGCCGCACGTGACGACACCCGAGCCCGCCCGGCATCTGAAGAACCTCGACTCCATCTACAGCGAGCTCGCTGCGGCGGTGAAGCGCGCCGTGGCCGCCGCCCCCGCGCTGCCGGCCGCGCAGACCGCCGCCCACGCGATCGTCGCGGATGCACGCGACCTGGCATCGCGCGCGGCGCCGGCGGAGTCGAAGGCGAGCTCCGCCGGCACGCTGCTGAAGTGGCTGCCGCTGGTGCTGCTCGCGGCGGGGCTCGCGCTGCTGCTCGCGGGACTCGCCGCGGCACTGCGCGTGCATCGCACACTCGAGCGGCAGCGAGCCTCGGCCGAAACCCAGCGCAAAGAGAGTGACCGCAACCAGCAGGCGATCCTGCGCCTGCTCGATGAGCTCTCGAGCCTCGCCGACGGCGACCTCACCGTGCAGGCCACCGTGACCGAGGACATCACCGGCGCGATCGCCGATTCGATCAACTATGCGGTCGATGCGCTGCGCGGGCTGGTCACGACCATCAATGCCTCGGCCATCCAGCTCGACTCCGCCACGCGTCAGACGCAGGCCCTTTCGCAGCACCTCGCCAAGGCCTCGGGCGCGCAGTCAAAGCAGATTGCCTCCGCCACCGAGTCCGCCGCCAGCATGGCGGCCTCGGTGGAGGAGGTCTCGGGCAACGCCGAACGCGCGGCCGATGTCGCGCGGCATTCGGTGGAAGTGGCGCACAAGGGCGGGGATGCGGTACGGCGCACCATCGACGGCATGAACACCATCCGCGAGACCATCCAGGAGACCAGCAAGCGCATCAAGCGACTCGGCGAGAGCTCGCAGGAAATCGGTAACATCGTCGAGCTGATCAACGACATCGCCGAGCAGACCAACATCCTGGCGCTGAACGCCTCGATCCAGTCCTCGATGGCGGGCGATGCGGGCCGCGGTTTCGCGGTGGTGGCGGACGAGGTCCAGCGTCTCGCCGAGCGCGCCGCGAACGCCACCAAGCAGATCGAGGTGCTGGTCCGCACCATTCAGACCGATACCAATGAGGCGGTGGTATCGATGGAGCGCAGCACCACGGACGTGGTCGGCGGCGCGCTGCTCGCCGAGAACGCCGGCGCCGCGCTCGGGGAGATCGAGCAGGTGTCCAATCAGATTGCGAGCCTGGTGCAGAACATCTCGGGCAGTGCCCGTCAGCAGACCGGCGCCGCCCAGAACATCGCCCGGAACATGAAGGTGCTGAAGGAGATCAGTGCCCAGACGGCCGAATCGACCCAGGCAACCTCGATCGCCATCGCCAAGCTCGCGGAGCTCTCGGCAGGTCTGCGCAAGTCCGCCGCCGGCTTCCGCCTGCCCGGTGGGGCCGCCGGCGACCGTGCCGGCTCGAGCGGAATGGTGAAGCGGCTCGAGGATGCCACGCTGAACACCGCCAAGGTGCGACAGATCGCCTCCCTCGGCGGCTCCTAGCGCTGAAGCTCGCGAAAGCACGACATGCCTGAAGTCGCTTCCCAGACATTCGAGCTCGTTGGCCGCGAGGTGAACGTGACACTCGCCGCGGCGCGCGCCGCGCTCGAGAGCTACGTCGAGCAGCCGGACAACGACGCGCTCCTCGAGCAATGCGCCCAGGACCTGCACCAGGTGCAGGGCGTGCTGCGCATGCTCGAGATCTACGGCGCCGCACTCCTCGCCGAGGAGATGGAGCACGTCGCGCACTACCTGCTCGCCACCCACGCCGAGCGCAAGAGCCAGGCGGAGAGTCTCGACGCGCTGATGCGCGCCATGGTGCAGCTGCCCTCGTACCTCGAGCGTGTGCTCGCCGGCGGGCGCGATCTGGCGCTCGTGCTGTTGCCGCTCCTGAACGACCTGCGCGCGGTGCGCGGCCATGCGCTGCTCAGCGAAGGCACGCTGCTGCTGCTGAATCTCAAATCGGACAAGCAGGCACAGCCGATCTCCGGCACTCCCGGTGAGCCGCCGCTCACGGTCGAGCAGTGGGCGCGGCGGCTGCGCGCCCGCTACCAGACTGGCCTCATCGGCTGGATCCGCGGTGAGCGCATCGAGCAGAACCTCGAGGTCCTCGGCGCCGTTTCGCGCAAGCTCGAGCAGATCGCCACGCGCCAGCCGGTGTTCCAGTTGTGGTGGGTGGTGGGCGCGGTCATCGAGGCGCTGCAGGAGAACGGGCTCGAGAGCGGGCAGTCGGTGAAGCGTCTGCTCGGGCTCGCCGATCGCGAGGTCCGCCGCCTGTACGAGCAGGGCGAGGCGCGCTACGCCCAGACCCCGCCCGTCGAGCTGCTCAACAACCTTCTGTACTACGTCGGTCGGGCCGAGTCCTCCGGTGGCCGGGTGAACGCGGTGCGTACCTCGTTCCGACTGGCGGAGCTGCTGCCGGTCGACGAGAGCATCGAGCAGGAGCGTGAGAGTCTCTCCGCGCCCTCCGTGAAGCTCATGCAGACGGTGGCTGCGGCCATCCGCGAGGATCTCGGCAAGGTCAAGGACGTGCTCGATATCTTCGTGCGCCGCGGTGCCGGTCAGCCGCAGGAGCTCGCTTCCCAGGTCGAGCTGCTGCGCAAGATCGGCGACACCCTCGGCGTGCTGGGCCTGGGTGACCTGCGCGCGCGGGTGCAGTCCGAGACCGAGCGGCTGGGCAAGATCGTGGCGGGAACGCTGCGCGCGGACGAGGCGACGCTGGTGGACATCGCGGCGACGCTCATCGCCGTGGAGGACAAGCTCGACGATGGCCTGGTCGGCATGATCCTGCCGCCGAAGGACGCCGATCTTCCACAGCCGGAAGCCGACGCCGAGTTCCAGCAGGTGCAGGCCGCGGTGCTGCGCGAGTGCATCGTTAATCTCCAGCGCATCAAGGAGGCGGTCGTGCAGAGCGTCGGCGGCACGCTCGACGCCGCCGGCCTCGATTCCTGGCAGGACCTGTTGCGCGGCATGAAGGCGG
>Ga0306920_100012767_pt1 | contig 11409 bp, 7 predicted proteins | sample flu12Cox44000170_FD_204666 | JGI IMG/M metagenome (GOLD analysis project Ga0306920, IMG submission 204666) | Lab enrichment of tropical soil microbial communities from Luquillo Experimental Forest, Puerto Rico - flux4day.12C.oxic.44.000.170 (v2)... | ecosystem: Environmental > Terrestrial >...
ATCGCGGATGTCAGCCGCCCGCGTCAGGCGCGGCGCGATCTGCTTGAGCAGTTCCAGCCATTTGCCGCTGAAACCGTACTCAAAAATCATGAAGCCGGTCATGTTGCCGCCTGGCCGCGACAGGCTATCGACGAAGCCTCCGCCGACCGGATCGAGGACGGACGTGAACACGATTGACACGGTGCGGGTGACATGCTGCAAGGCCGTCACGCTGCCGGTGCCGTCGCCAAATATGATGTCCGGTGCGAGTGCGATCAATTCCTGCGCGTATCTGCGCGCCCGCTCGGCATCGGTCTCGCCCCAGCGGATGTCGATCCGCACATTGCGGCCATCGCTCCAGCCCAATTGTTGCAAGGCTTGCTGGAACGCCACGAGGCGGGCTTGACCTAGCGGATCGTCTGCGGCCCGGGTCATGAGCACGCCAATGCGCCGCATCCGCTCGGCCTGCTGCGCGCGCACTGCAAGCGGCCACGCTGCCGCAACGCCGCCGAGCAGCATGATGAACTCGCGCCGTTTCAGTTGATCGAATTGCATTTCGCGCCCGCCAGCGCCGCATTGCACGATAGCGATTTGGGCGGGATTAGTCAGCCGCTGGGATGACCAAAATGGACAAACTCGGGACGGAGCCAGGGGCGGCGCGTGATGAACTCGCGGCGCTTCAACCGATCGAACTGCATCCAGTCACCGCCAGACTGGGTACCGCAGAGGACGGGACTCGCCGGGTCACACCGGCTTCATCCATCCCGGGTCGCGCGCATGGCGCTTACGCGTCCGGCTCCGGCGGCAGCGGCGGCTTGCCCAGGATCAGGTCGGACGCCTTCTCCGCGATCATCAGCACGCAAGCATTGATGTGGGCGGAGACGAGGTCGGGCATGACCGAGGCGTCGACCACGCGCAGATGCTCCGCCCCGCGCACGCGCAGCTCGGCGTCGGTGACCGTGTCGGGACCAATGCCCATGGCACAGGTGCCGCAGGGATGATGCGCGGTGATTGCGGTGCGCCTGATGAAAGCATCAATCTCGGCATCGGTCTTCACCGCCTCGCCCGGCGAGACCTCCTCGCCGCGGAATGCATCCATGGCCGGCTGATAGGCAACGTCCCGTGCGCGCCTGAACCCTTGGCGCAGCCGCGGCAGGTCGTCGGGAGCGGAGAAGAAATTGTAGACGATGCGCGGGGGCGCCATTGGATCATTCGAGTGGAGCAGGATCTCCCCGCGGCTGTCGGGGTGTAGCAGCGTGGGGCGAATGGCATAGCCGTCGGGATAGGCCGGTCGCAACAGCGGAAACCACAAATGCGTCTGCGCCGGCGCGCCGCGGAACATGAACTCGATGTCGGGCACGGCGAGCTCGGGCCGCGTCTTGATGAAGGCGTGGAGCCCGCCCGGGACCACGGTGGCGGGCCCGCTGCCGAGGAAATGCGCCCGCAGCATTGCGAGTGCCATCCGATCAAAGCGCATGTCGCGGCGAAAGGTGCTCTCGTCGCGGCGCGCGAAAAAGATAAGCACGGCGAGATGGTCCTGCAGGTTTCTGCCCACCGGCAGGTCGATCACCGGCTTGATGCCCAGCTCGGCGAGATGGGCGGCGGGCCCGATCCCCGAGCGCAGCAGCAGGGCCGGCGTGTTGAAGGCTCCCGCGCACAGGATGATTTCGCGCTCCGCCATGACCGCGATGCGCTCGCCGCGGACGCTCGCATATTCGACACCGGCGGCGCGCGTGCCGCGCATGGTCAGCCTGCACGCATGCGCACCCGTCACCACCGTGAGATTGGGCCGCGCGCGCGCCGGCGTCAGATAGGCGGTTGCGGCGGAGGATCGATAGCCGTTGCGGATGGTGTATTGCCCGCGCCCGAAGCCCTCCTGCTCGGCGCCGTTGTAGTCGTCGGTGACCGGCAGGCCCGCGGTCTTCGCCGCCTCGAGCCACGCATCGTAGATGGGATCGCGGGTCTTGGCGTACTCGGTGCCGATCGGCCCCGATCCTCCGCGCCATGGATTTTCGCCGCGCTCCCAGGTTTCGCAGCGCTTGAAATACGGCAGCACGTCCGCATACGACCAGCCGCGCGCGCCCTTCTGCGCCCAGCGGTCGTAGTCGCTGCGGTGGCCGCGGGTATAGGCCATGACGTTGATCGAAGACGAGCCGCCCAGCACCTTGCCGCGCATGGCCTCAATGCGCCGGCCGTTCAAGCTGGGCTCGGGCTCGGTCTCGTAGCCCCAGTCGAACATGCGGTATTCATGCATCTTGCCGAGGCCGAGCGGGATGTGGATGTACGGGTGGCGATCGCGCGGTCCGGCTTCGAGGATGAGCACGCGCGCGGCGCCATCGGCGCTGAGCCGATTGGCGAGCACGCAGCCGGCCGAGCCCGCCCCCACGATGACGTAGTCGTATCCCTTCATAGATCGAGCGTGCTGGGCACGAAGATTTCCTCGAGCTCGACGCGGCGCGGGCACAGCCCCTGCTCGTGCACGTAGCGGGCAATAGTCTCTAGCACCGTGCGCGAGGATTTCACGCCATAGGCGAGCGGATCCTTCTCTTGGAGCGTGCGCTCGACGGCACCATCGACGAGCCCGGTCTCGAAGTACCAGGCGAGATGCGAGCTCGCGGCGCGCGCGATCCTCTCCTTGGCCGCGAGGAACGCGGAATAGAGGTTGAGCGCGATCCAGGGATGGCGCTCATGCAGCGAGCGCCGCATGACCACGCCGTGGTTGATGGGGTAGAGCCCGGTCTTGGCATAGAACCGGCGGCCTTCGGCGGCGGGATCGGCAAACAGCGTGTGCGTCACCGCCGAGATATCGACCGTGCTGCGGTCGACAAGATTTTTGTCCACCAGATAGTGCAGGGCGCCATCGAGCGCGCCGCGCAGGAGCATCGCGCCGATATTGTCGGAGGGCGGGATCTGGTTGACGCGCACGCCCTCGGGCGCGCGAAACCCGGTCGCCCCGCCATGGCTCCTGTCGGGGTTGCGCTCCATGTACCACTCGATCTCGCGCGGCGCCACGCCGAACTCGTGCTGCAGCACGCCGCGCGCCCAGATCGCCCAGGTCTGCTGATATTCCGGCACGCCGATGCGCTTGCCGCGCAGATCGGCGGGCGAGGCGATGCCGGAATCGTTGCGCACAATGATGCTGGTGTGAAAGAACTTGCGCATGGTGAAGACCGGAAGCGCGACCCAGCTGCGCTCCCCGCGCGCAATCGAGATGATCAGCGAGGACATCGACATCTCGGAGACGTCGAACTCGGCAAAACGCAGCTGCCGCCAGAACATCTCGGAGGGATGGATCATGGTGGGGACGAGCCGGATGCCCTGCGGGGCAACCTCGCCCTCGAGCAGCGGCCGCGTGCGCTCGTTGTCGGAGAGCGCAATGCTCAGCTCGATCTGTGGTGCGGTCATGAGAGGGCCAACATCTGGCGGTGGCGCGATGCGGACGATGCACGCTCGTACACCTCTCCCCAGAGGGGAGAGGTCGGAATGTGCGCGCTTTGTGCGCGCACATTCCGGGTGAGGGGGTCACAAACTCCGGCGCGCATGGTCCCCTCACCCGGATCGCGCAAGCGCGATCCGACCTCTCCCCGATGGGAAGAGGTGTTTCCGTGTGTGGCGACCGAGCGCCGCGTTCACCCGCGGTTCGGCAGCGTCACGTAGACGCGCTCGTCGCGCACGCGCACGTCGATGGGGCGCAGGCGGTATTTCGGGTCGCCGCAATGGCGGCCGGTGTCGAGGTCGAACTCCCAGCCATGCCAGGGGCACACGATGTTGCGTTTGGAGGAGGAGAAGCGCAGTCCGCGGCTGGTCTGGTCGGGCGCGATCTCCTCCTCGACGCGCGGGATCACCTTGCCCTGGCACACGGGGCCGCCGTCGTGCGGGCAGCGGTTCTCATACGCCACGAGCCGCTCGCCCTGACGGAAGATGCCGAGCTCGAAATCGTCCACGCGCAGCACGCGGTGGCCGCCCTCGGGATACTCGCGCAGCTCGCCCACCATCACCTCGTTCATCGTCTCACCCTTCTTGGCTCTCATCATTCGTTGCGTGCGCGGCGGTACCACATCTGCAGGTCGAAGAAGTTGATATCGGCGGCGCGCATGAAGGCGCAGATCGCGGTCACCGCCTCGGTGGCATTGACCGGGCGGTCGCCGAACGGGGAGGGCTCCGCCGCGCGCTCCTCCCATTTGGCGGTGTAGAGCTTCACCGCTGCCGAAAGCACGCGCTGCAGCGTCTCATCCGGAACGTCATCCGGTCTGCCCTGCCTGATCGCGTCCGCAACCTGCGCGCAGAACGCGGCCGCGGGATCGGCGGTATCGGCCTCTGTCATTCCGCCGGGACCGCGACCGGCCGCGCCGGCGCCTTCTTGCCGGACTGGTTGCCGGACTTGGCGGGCGGCACTTCGAGATCGAATATTTTGGCCGCGGTGAGCCCGAGGATGTTGCGCTTGGCCTGCTCGTTGAGGAACGGCAGGTCGAGGATCGAGCTCGGCACGTCGAAGTCCCAGTGCGGCCAGTCGGAGGCGTAGAGCAGCTGCGTCTCCGCGTGCATGGCCTCGAGCGTGGCCTGGGTAAGCTTCATGTTGCTGCGCTCGATCGGCTGGCTGGTGTAGTACATCTCCGCCATGTACTCGCTCGGCCGGCGCTTGAGCAGCGGGCACTCCGACGTGCGCATCATGTACTCGGAGTCGAGCCGCTGCATGAGGAACGGCACCCAGGCAAGCCCGCTCTCGATCCAGATCAGCTTCAGCTTCGGGAAGCGCTCGGGCAGCCCGTTGAGCACCCAGTTGGTCATATGGATCATGTTGAAATGCGCAAACGACAGCGAGTGCATGCCGATGAAGCGGTTGAGCTGCGCGAACGACGGATCGCCCCAGGTGAAGCCGGCATGGAAACCGAGCGGCTTGTTCGCATCCTGCAGCGCCGCGTAGAGCCGCATGTAGGAGTTGTGCCAGACCGGCTTGTGGCGGGTCGAGGTGACGGTGAAGCCAACCACCCCCGGCGCGTCGGCAAAGCGCTCGACCGTCTCCACACAGGCTTCGGGATCATTGAAGGGAAGATAGAGCAGTGCCTTCTGCCGCTTGTCCTGCGGCAGGATGGTCTCGATCAGCCAGCGGTTATAGGCGTTGGCGAGCGCCACCTCGGCGTCGGCCTGCGGGTGCATGCCGAGCGAGAGCATCGGGGTCGGGAACACCACCATGTAGTCGATTCCGAGCGCGTCCATGGCGCGCTGGCAGAGCTGCACCTGGCGGTGCAGGCCGGGCGGCGTCGGCTCGGCCAGCGCCTGCTGGTGCATGATGCGCCCGCCGACGTCCTGATAGAGGGGGCCATTGGCGTTGAGCAGGCCGGGCGGCGATCCCGTGCGGTCGCGGAACGCCTGCGCGATATAGCGCAGCACGTCGTTGTCGATGCGCTCGGTGACCTCCGACCAGAACGAGGTCTCGTTGACGTGGGCGTCGACGTCGACCACCAGCCAGTCCTTGAGCTTCTCCTTGGCGGGGGTCGCCTTGGCGAGATAGTCGCGCGTGTCGGTGCGCGTGGAAATCTTCTCAAGCTCGCGGATGGGAGGGACGGTTTCGCGGATGTTCATGGGTTGCCCACCTGGTGAAGGACCTGAGCGCCGGATGCGCGTTTGCGGTCGTCAGCGCAGAGTTTATTGCCGCGCGGGCCGTGGCGCAATGACGCATGCGGCGGCCGGGCGCGCTTGTAGCCCGGATTGAGCACTTGCGAAATCCGGGATCGGACCCCGGGTTTCGCTCGCGCTCAACCCGGGCTACGAGTGCCCGCAAACAACCGTGAGGAAAACCCTAATGACAACCGCAGCCGCCCGGCCGTCCCGCGAGGTAAAAATCCGCGTTCACGACGGGGTGGAGATTGCGGTTGCGCTCTACATGCCGGAAGGCAACGGGCCGTTTCCGGTGCTGCTTGCGGCTTCGCCTTACCGCTACGACAACAACTCGCTGCCGGCGAGCCCGCAATTTCTCTGGCGCGAGACCGGGCCGATCGAGTTCTACCTGGGCGAGGGCTACGTCTATGCGCACATGGACGTGCGCGGCAGCGGCAAATCGGGCGGCGAATTTCGCCTCCTGGACCGCGCCGAGCAGAAGGACCTCTACGACGTTATCGAGTGGCTCGGGCACCAGGCATGGTCGAACGGCAAGGTCGGCGGCATCGGCCAATCCTATTTCTGCATGTCGCAGTGGTGGATGGCGATCGAAAAGCCGCGGTCGCTTGCCTGCATCGCCGCCTTTGACGGCTTGAACGATCCCTATCGCGCTTCCGTCTATCAGGGCGGCATGCTCGGCGATTTCTTCGGCAGCTACTGGTGGAACCAGAACCGCATCATCAACCGCCATCCCGCCAACGGCGAGCACCCGCGTGAGCAGGCCTGCGACCTTAATCTTCTCATTCAGCAGCATCCGAGCTTCGACGAGTTCTGGCGCGAGCGCTGCGCCGCCGCGCGGCTCCATGAGATCGAGACGCCGCTCTATTCGGTCGGCGTGTGGGGCAAGGTCGACCTGCATACCCGCGGCAACATCGACGGCTTTCGCCGCGCGCGCGGGCCGAAGAAGCTCAAGATGATCGGGCCGATCAACGCCTTTGTCGCCAACCGCGAGTTCGCCAGCGCCGAGATGCACGCGCGCGTGCTGCTGCCGTTCTACGATCATTATCTCAAGGGCAGGAAGACCGACTGGCCGGAGCGGCCGCCGGTGGAATATTTCGTGCGCGGAGCGGATGCCGTGCGCACCGCCGAGAGCTGGCCGCCTGCCGGCCTGCGCTACGTCACCTGGCATCTCGGCGGCGAGAAAACCGGCAGCGTGACCTCGCTCAATGACGGCAGCCTCACGCGCGAGCAGGCTGCCGGCGAGACCAAGGTCTCCTACAGCTATCCCAACCCGGGCTGGATGCTGGGTGTGGTCGGATTCGGGCCCAACAATCAACCCGACCCCGCGCGCCGCGTCCTCACCTTCACCACCGCGCCGCTTGATCGCGATCTTGAAATCGCGGGACCGATCAGGCTCGTGCTCTATGCCTCATCGACCCGCAACGACATGGATTTCTTCGTCAAGCTTTCCGAGCAGCTGCCGCAGGGCGCCGACGAGCGCGGAAAGGACCTCAACCCCGCATATTTCTGGATCACCAAGGGCTGGCTGCGCGCCTCGCACCGCGCGCTCGATGCGCAAATGAGCACGGAGATGGAGCCCTACCACACCCACACGAGCCCCGAGCCGATCGAGCCCGGCAAGATCGACCGCTTCGACATCAGCATCGAGCCAATGGCGCACCGCTTCAAAAAGGGCAGCCGCGTGCGGCTCGAGATCGTCAACGGCGATTCCGCCGTCACCGACGTCCTGTGGACGCACTACTACATCCCGACCAAGATCGGCACCGACACCATCTATCACTCGGCGGAGCATCCCTCCGCGCTGACGCTGCCGGTGATGGAAGGGGCGTGAGGGTTTGAAAACACAAAACGTGAGGTGATCTCGGCATCTCGCCTCATGCGATCTGATTTATTGGAAAATCCATCTTGCAATTAATATTTTCCAACAGATATTCGACGGGTCAATCAAGTGTTGAGCGCGTGAATTGGCGAGCGATGAATCCAGAAATCTGCAGAGTTAGAGACGAGACATCGCAGAACGGCACGATTGCCCGGGGCCAATGGTTTTTGCCAAACGAACCCAACGTCTCGGTTTGGCAAAACGAACCCGAGCAAACTTCGGCACGTTGGACAGATTTGGCAAAACGAACCCGACGCGTCGATTTTGGCAAAACGAACCCGAGAAGGTGCACCTCGCATGGTAGGAGCGAGGCATGCCTCGCCCCTACGGCGGCGAGGTCTGCGCTCAAATTGGCAGAACGAACCCAAGCTGGCTTTACGCGAGCTGAATAGCGCTTGTTTGAACTATAGGTTGTACTAAGAGATAAACTCAACTCAACCACTTGCTTTTTGCAAAACGAACCCAAAGTTCCATCCGCGATCGTCGCTCGTCAGCAGCTGCACCACTATCCCCGCCCGCTGCCTTCCCGCATCGCCGCCCACACCCGCTCGGGCGTCGCCGGCATGTCGAGATGCTCGATGCCGCGCTCGCCGAGCGCATCAATTACCGCATTGATCAGCGCCGCGGGGCTCGGCGTGATGCCGGCCTCGCCACCGCCCTTCACCCGCAGCGCATTGCCCTTGGTCGGGTCCTCGGTGAGCTCGACGGCAAAGGACGGCAGCACATCGGCGCGCGGCATGGCGTAGTCGAGAAAGCTTGCGGAGAGGAGCTCGCCGGAAGGCTCCTCGTAGGCGGCGGCCTCCAGCATGGCCTGGCCCATGCCCTGCGCCACGCCGCCATGCACCTGGCCGTGCAGAATGAGTGGATTGATCGCCTGCCCGCCGTCGTCGACGGAGCTGTAGCGCACGATCTCGGTCATGCCGGTGTCTGGATCGACCTCGACCTCGCACACCGCGGCGCCGGTCGGGTAGGCCGCAATGCGCCCGGTGAAGGCGGCCTCGGCAGCGAGCGGGCCCCGCAGGTCAGCGGGCAGCCCGTCAAGCTCGTCAATGGCGTCCGCGATGTCGAACAGGGAAAGCCGCCGGTTGCTGTTGCGCGCGACGAGCAGGCCGTCGGAAAACGCGATGTCGGCAGGCGCCACTTCCAGCATGTGGGCGGCGATGCGGCGCGCCTTCTCGATCACCTGGCGCGAGGTCTCCATCATCAGCGCGCCGGCAAGCCGCATGGAGCGATCGGAATGGGTGCCGCCGCCGGAGGCGAGCGCCGCGCTGTCGCCGCCGACGAAATTGATCGCATCCGGGAGAATGCCGAGCGCGTCCGCGATCACCTGGCGAAAGCTCGTCTCGTGCCCCTGGCCGCTTGACTGCGTGCCCACCACGAGATCGACGCGCGCGCCTTGCTTCGTGCCCAGGACCTTGAGCGCAACGCGCTCGTGCGGCATGCCCACCGGCGACTCCACATAGTTGGCAACGCCGATGCCGCGCCGGCGCCCGCGCTTCCTCGCCTCGCGCGCGCGGCTGGCAAAGCCCGCCCAGTCCCCGAGCGCGAGCGCGCGCGCAAAATTGCCGGCGAAATCGCCGCTGTCATAGGTGAGCCCGGTCGCGCTGCGGTAGGGCAGCTCATCGCGGGCGATGAGGTTGCGGCGACGCAGCTCCACGCGGTCGATACCCAGCCGCCGCGCTGCGATGTCGATGAGCCGCTCCATGACGGCGGTCGCCTCCGGCCGGCCGGCGCCGCGAAACGGCGCGGTCGGCACCGTGTTGGTCATCACCCCGCGCAGCCGCACGCAGGCAAGCGGCACGTCATACACCGTGGGCGCCACGCGATAGCCGTTGCTCAGCGGCACGTAGGAGACCGTATGAGCGCCGATGTTGGCGATGAGCTCGAGCGAAAGCGCAAGCATGCGGCCCGCGCCGTCGAACGCGAGGCGCGCATTGGTGAGGAGATCGCGCGCGGTGTAATCGGTGAGGAAAGCTTCGTGGCGCTCGCCGGTCCATTTCACCGGGCGTCCGAGCCGGCGCGCCGCCCAGGTCACCACTACCTGCTCGGGATAAAGATTGGTGCGCGAGCCGAAGGCGCCGCCGACATCGGGGCAGATGACGCGCACCCGCTCGGGCGGCAGGTTGAGGCAGAGCGCCAGCGGGTGACGGATGCGGTGCACGCCCTGACAGCCGGAGATGAGCGTGTAGGTGCCCGCGGCCGCGTCATAGCTGCCGATGGCCGCGCGCGGCTCGAGGAACGCGCTCGCCGTGCGCTGGTTGCGGATGCGCTGCGCGGCCACGAGGTGCGCGCCCGCCATGGCGGCCTCGACCGCGGCGCGGTCGCCGATCTCCTGGTCGAGCGCCACGTTGCCCGGCGCGGCCGGCCACAAGGAGGGAGCGTCGTCCGCAAGCGCCGCCAGCGCGTCCGTCACCGCCGGAAGGACCCTGTACTCGACCTTGACCGCCTCGGCGCCGTCGCTCGCGGCATGGACGCTCTCGGCAATGACCACCGCCACCGCCTCGCCCACATAACGCACGCGCTCGAACGCCAGCGGCAGCTGAAGCTCATCGAGAATTTTGTTGTCGTCCGACGCGCGGAAGCTCGCAATACGCACGTCGATGGCGTCGGCCGGATTGGGAAAATGCGACATGCCGATGTGGCCATCGGCGACGTAATCGGCCCCGGTGAGCACGGCCAGGATGCCCGGGGCGGCGCGCGCGGCCTCAACATCGATGCGCACGATCTCCGCATGCGCGTGCGGTGCGCGCACGAATATCGCGAAGGCCTGTCCCGCAACCGAGATGTCATCGGTATAGCGGCCGGCCCCGCGCACCAGGCGGAGGTCCTCGAACCGCGGCATGGGCTGCCCGACATGACGCTTGCGCGGTGGCCCTGCGTCATGCACGCGGTTATCGAACAAGGCCATTGTCTTCCCCGGTTTTGCTGTCTACCGGATATCTCTATCCGGCCTGATCTCAGCCGAAAACAACTGGTCCCCTGGAATGTCTGCAGCCAAACGCATCCTGCTCGTCTGCATTGCCGCGATGGCGAGCACAGTGCGCGCGCCCGCGCAGGAGGTCACGGTCAAGGTCGGCACCGTGCGCTCGATCTCCACGGTCGCGATCCTGTGGGCGGCGGAGAAGGGCTATTTCAAGGACTACGGCATCAAGGTCGTCAACGAGGATCTCGACACCGCCGCCAATTCCATTGCGCTGCTCGCGCAGAACCAGCTGCAGATTGTGGAGGGCGGAATCTCCGCAGGCTATTTCAACGGCCTGGAGAAGAACCTGCCGGTCACAATGGTGCTCGACCGCGTCTCGAGCCCGCTCGGGCATAATCTCATGCTGCGCCCTGACCTCGCGGGCAAGGTCACCCGCCTCGCCGAGCTCAAGGGCCGCACGGTCGCGACCAACGGCCACGGCGGGGTCTCGACCTACGAGGTCGGCAAGCTTCTGGAGACCGACGGGCTGACGCTCAATGACATCGATCTCAAGGTAATCCCATTCACGCAGTATGCGGTCGCGTTTGCCAACAAGGCGATCGATGCGGCCATCGCCATCCCGCCGTTCACGGCGCAGCTGATGGAAGGCGGCCACGCAGTCGCCTTCAAGGATCCGGACGACCTCGTCAGACCGCACCCGCTCACCATTGCCGTGAGCATGGTCAACACCGACTGGGCAAAGGCGAACAGGGACCTCGTGCGCAACTACTACACGGCCTACCTGCGCGGCATCCGCGACTACTGCCAGGCCTATCATGGTGCGCCCATACGCGAGGAAATGATCATGCTTGCGATGCGCACCGGCACGGAGACGCGCCCCGCACTGCTGCGGAAGTATCCTTGGCCGGCGCGCAGCCCGGACGGCCGCATCAATGTCGCGAGCATGCTCGACATGCAGGCCTGGTTCCGCAAAAGCAAAATGACCAACGCCGAATTTCCCTCCGAGCGG
>Ga0306920_100012768_pt1 | contig 11409 bp, 14 predicted proteins | sample flu12Cox44000170_FD_204666 | JGI IMG/M metagenome (GOLD analysis project Ga0306920, IMG submission 204666) | Lab enrichment of tropical soil microbial communities from Luquillo Experimental Forest, Puerto Rico - flux4day.12C.oxic.44.000.170 (v2)... | ecosystem: Environmental > Terrestrial >...
CCCTGGAATTCACCTTTGAGGACTTCATAGAGATTGAGTTCCGCACCTTCGCCAAGTTCCTCTGCCGTCTTGTTATCCAATGTTCTTTGCAGTTCGTCGATCTTATTGGAAAGCTTCTGTTGTTTCTTAAAGGCGACTGATCTTTCCGTATTGATGGCTTCCGTTTGCGCACGTTCAAGTGCTTCACGTTGCTCTTCCAGGCGCTGCCTGAGCTGGGCATCGTACGTCTCCTGCAGTAATCGGGCTTGCTGCTCGGCCGCAAGTGCCTTCGCTTCTGCCTCAGCTTTCGCCTTCTCCGCGCCATCGATTTTTTCCTGTAATGTTGCTTCGGCGGCAGCGGTCGCTTCCTCGCGCGCGGCATTCACTTTTGATTCAGCATCCTGATGCACTTTTTCAATTTCTCGTTCGCTATCGATGCGGATCTGCTCGAGCTGCGCTTGGAGAAGCGCGGTGAATTGCACTGCTGCAGATTTCGCATCTTCGGCTTCCTGGATGCGCGCCTGCAATTCCGCTTCGGACTGCTGTCGGGCGCGCGCCAGACTTGCGATTTTCTCCTCGACCTCGGCTTCTGCCCGCTTGCGCGCATCCTCACGAATCGTTACCGCGTTTGCTTCCGCTTCTTCCTTGACCTTTTGGATCGCGTCTTCGCCGTCGCGTCGCGCTTGATCAAGCTGCGCCTTCAGGGCGTTGCCGAACTTCTCGGCGGCGACCTTCGCGGCCTCAGCCTTCTCAATGCGAGCCTGCATTGCAGCTTGCGCTTCTTGGCTGATACGTGCCGCCTCGGCGAGCTTTTCATTCGCCGCGGCCTCGGCCGCCCGACGTTCTTCCTCACGTGCGCTGGCGATCTGCTCGGTTAACTCATCGGTAGCTTCCCGACGTGCCTGCTCCAGGGCATCCGCCTTCTCGCGCGCGAACTGCTCTTGCAGGCGTGAGGTGATTTCCGCAGTGAGCGCGGACTGCCGAGCTTCAATGCGCGCATTGATCTCATCAAAGCGGTCATGCAGAATTGGCTGGTCGCACAACGGGCAGGACTCATCGCTTGAATCGATCAGAGACATGGTGCTGCGTGCGGGACCAGAATTCAGTATGGGCGGTTGAGACATTGCCATCAGACGGCTCCTTTGTTATTAGGTCCTATTTAGGACCTATTTGATCCTAAAGTGAAGCCGTCTTTTCGCAATTTATCAAATGGCGGGCCTCTAGGATGGGTATCAGGTCGAGCGAGGCCTCAGTTTGATTAGCATCTAAAATGAATTAAGGCTTGGAATTTATTAGGGAATGTCGGGGTCAAATTTTCATTTCGTGACCGCTGGAATCAGGTGCACCAGAGAGAGCTCCCGAGGAGCGATTGGGAGGAACTAAGGGCGTCGCCAGCTCCTCGCACGGATTTGTTTTACGAAGTTTTAAGCTGAACGTGAAATTTACCGTCGCGCTCTTTGACGATCCATTGATTATCAAGAGCCCATTCGATCAGGTCACGATAAGAATATCGAGGTGGAAAATTGCCTCGGTATTTGTTGAAGATTGTGAGGATCTTTTCTTCCAGTTCCCGGTATGACGAGAAATTGTATCCATCTAAATCACTAAAAAAGTCTTTCGACATGAATTTCTGCATTTTCAAACCCCTCCACTGATAGTAAGCCTCTCGATCACTTTCTCCTTCGAAATGTTCACATCTGACTTACAGAACGCTTGAACCTGAATGTCGCTCATCCATGCGTCAACCAGCGAGTAAACCAGTGGTGATAATTTACTAACTGGTTCGAGTTTATCATGGTTCTGTTGGACTGATAAGAGCGAATGACGCGAAACGGGGTCAGCTATCCACGGCGAGAAATGATGACGTACTACTAGAACGCCCGGCTTCTTAAGATCTGAAACGGCCTCTGACCATTGAAGTTGTGCTTCCAGATCGCTAGATTTCGGCAGATTTTGATTCCATTTTTTTAGCTCGCCCGCAAACTCCCCTGTTCGTTTCCAAAGACTCTTAGGTCCTGCCTTACGCCAGCAGACAAGCTGTAACCACTCGTCTGGATCACTGCGAGAGCGCTCTCGCATTAGCTCAGTCCACCAAATGTCGTCGTAATCAGCAAATGCGTGTAATAATTCTGCTCCTTTTGCCTTCGTTAAACTCACCGCGGACGCATCGACTGTTTGACTCAGGTCCTCGGCAAACTTCGTTAACTTCTTGTTCTGGGCATTCAACGTGTCGGCTAAAATTCGTGAGATGGAATACCTCAACGCTGCACCGACTTGAGCAACCTTGTGATGCCGAATACCATATTGATAACTCCTAAATCGCGAAACGAGGAAAGTTTCAACTGCACTTAATCCCTGCGGTTTGATTGCCAGTACAAATGACCCGTCCTTCCGGCCCACAATAAGGTTGTCTATTAGACGCGCTAAGTCATACGCCGCAAACTCAAAACCGTGATTTCGTCCATCGCGCAGAATATAGTCGCATCTATCTACGTCCAACTCCCCATCGATCAGTGTATGTAGCCATTGGAACACAGCATCGGTTGCATCGACGTTCGGTGTTAAAACCGACTCTTCTAAGATGTTCCGCGCAAACTGAAATGATAACCGTATAGCTTCGCCATTTGGTTCACTCTTTAGATCGCTAAACAACGCCCGTAATAGTATCCAGGCAAGTTCGTGGCCAATTCGTTCATGAATTTTCATTTGTCCGCGACCTTGCTCCACAACCTTTCTAAACGGAGATCGCTCTTTATCGTCATTTGGAAGTTCAAGCCAAAAGTCTTCGATACTGTTCTCGAAATCATGGCTGTACGGAAGATGACCCAGATCATGAAAAAGTGCGGCAAGCCGGAGCGCCTGCTCCGCTAACAGTACATAGGGGCGAAATTCGTGGTTACAATAGTTTACCGCCTTCAATGCTTCAGCAGGAAAACTTCGAACCGCGTCCTCCGGGTCACTTATATCCCCGGCGATTTTATGAACTGCTTTTTTTATTGCCTCTCCGAGTTCTTTTCGAACCTCCATGTTTGAGTTTCTGAAGCACGCGGCTAAGAACTCCGAAGAAAGATGCATAGCACCAAGACTATGGGTAAAGCGGGAAGTTCTGACTTCGGGAAAAACGAGATGAGCCAAGCCGTTCTGAGAGATATACCTAAGCCGTTGAGCGATTCGTTGATTTAGGATTTCGCGTTCTATCCAGGTAAAATGCACATACCCATGTACCGGATCGGAGATGCGCCCACCCCGCTGGTCTAACGTCATGAGTAAGTACCCCGCAACTTCATACTAGCGACCCGCGATTCGACAGTTGGTCTAAGAGCAAAACTGACTGGAATTTGGACTGGCTAACATAGGAAATATTAATAAGGGATGTCAAGGTGAACGGGAGATTTGGGGGGACTTCCGGTCTGAAATCCACATAGCTCAGGGTCTTTTTGTTGGCAAATTCGTTTGATGCTGCTTACACGATCTCGAAACTTTGCGTCCGTCCGCACCTTTGAGACGACTTTGTGACATGCCCAACCCACCGCGCCATAGCTCCCGACCCCAAACTGTTCGGCTATCTCCTTTAGCTTCAGATTGCATAGCTCTTTCGCCAGATACAAGCGAAGTTGCTAGCGCGGGCTTAGGAGGTCGCGTCTTGCCTCTTGGACATTCACCGATCACAGCTACTGTTTGCTCTCATGATAGCAGCGCGAGTTGGTTTGTCCTCGTCGGTAACGCACATTTCAATCATCGAAACGGGGGTCCTCCAAGGTTCTCCAGAGGTCGATCCGGACCTGCGGATCGGAGAGATCGAGCTTGACTCCGGTGCGTCGAAGGGCTACTCGGACTCCGGGTCGCCGGGCATGAAGAGCGTGAACTTCTGGTGCCACTGGCCGGTGCCGGGGATCTCTTCTTCCGTAATGTCTTTGACTTCGGGCGCTACGAGTTGCATGCAAATTAAATTTCGAACGACACCGTCGATGAGAAGCGCGCGGTTATAGCTAGGAGCGAAGAAACTGAGCTTTCTGGATCAGATTTGCTCAAGGATTCCTTGTCGGCTGATTTGGTTTGGCCGAGAGATAGTTCAATACTTCCTGCTGACGTTCTTGGATCTGCAGGAGATAGGGAGCCGCCAGCCGTTCGTAATCGACGCTTGAGTGAGTCAAACGCGCACTCTCCAAGAATTTCCATAGCTTTTGAATATCGCCTTGGGCCTGGTGGAGTTGTGCATCGTTCTGAATCATAACTACACCTCGATAATGGGCTGAGCCCGACCTTCGCGGTCGCGGGAAAAGACATCCAACAAGTCTTTGATTCGATGCGCTCCGACACTTTCGGTCACCCAGAAAAGATCCGCATGGAATTTTATCCGGCATAAATCATGCTGGAAAATATCCAAATCTTGTACGCGAAGATTCACTGTTGAAAATGTCCCGCTCATCACGACAAGCAAGTCTATATCATTGGGAGAGGCCTTGCCAGTTACGAAGCTTCCGAACAGAAAGATCTGTTTCACGCCGCCGATGCTGCGGAGTCGGTTCATGAGGCTCTGTAATTGTTGAAATAGGAATTGACGGCGGGGTGTGCTAGTTCCGAACCGTGTTTCTACTTCGTGGATCGATGTCGTCGACACGCGGCTCGTACATGCCAGCTTCTATTGCACACGTCAACAGTCGCCCCTGTCCGCTAGCCCACTTGAAGAAGCCAATCTTCATCTTTGACGTCGGGAGCAAAATCGTCGTCGTGAACTCGACGGTCTCGCCGATCTGCCGCAGCGCTTGTGCGACGGTCGATGAAAAAGACTAAAGGTCAGGCGGCTTCGAGCCAGAGCTCGCAGCGGATGGTCTCTTCGATCTCTTTGCGCGAGCGGCCATAGTCCTCCGCCAACTCGTCTATCGATTCTCCGGCTTTGTAGCGCTCGGCTACCACTGCCGTAGGAATTCCGGTTCCAGCCAACACCGGCCGCCCATAAGAAATACGCGGATCGATGACCACCACTTTGGGCTCACGCAAGTCGTGTTTTGCGAGTACAGCAGCCTGCCAGCGGACGCTCGCTGGATCCCTGGCCTCGCGCGGGAACCAGCCGCCGAGGCGGTGGTAGCCTTTCAAATTCGCCGACCGCGCCTGTTTGCGCTGCGCTAGCGCCCGTAGCGCAGCGCGTCGACCAGCAGCGAAAATGCCGGTGACGTGTGGCGGCGGCTCGGGTAATAGAGGTGGTATCCCGTGAAAGTCGGACACCAATCCTCGAGCACTCGCTTGAGACTTCCTTGAGCCACATGCGGCTGGGCGAGGTCCTCAGGCACATAGGCCAAGCCGAGTCGGGCGAGCGCGGCATTGAGCATCTGAGTGGTGCCGTTGAAGACCAGCTGGCCTTCAACGCGCACCTTGAGTTCGCGGCCGCCTTTTTCGAACTCCCACGCGTACAACCCGCCATGGGTCGGAAGGCGCAAATTGATGCAATTGTGATCGGTTAGGTCACTGCGGCTTCTTTGGTTCTGGCCGAGTCTTGAAATACAGCGGAGCGCCCACCACCGCCATGCGCATGTCCGGCCCGATGCGCACCGCGATCATGTCCTTCGCCACCTGCTCGCCGCTTCGCACGCCGGCGTCATAACGTTCGGCAACGATGTCGGTGAGTCCGTAGTCAACGGTGATCTCGACCCTGATGTCCGGATACTCCGGCAGGAATCGCGCAAGCTTCGGCCCAGAGGATCGTGTCCGCCGCATAGTCGGTGGCCGTAATCCGAATCGTGCCGGCAGGCTTCTCCCGAAGCTCGCTTAGGGCTTCCAGCTCGGCCTCGATCTCCTCAAAACGATGGCCCACAGTCAGGAGCAGGAGTTCACCGGCTTCAGTCGCAGAGACGCTCCGTGTGGTGCGAGTCAACAGCCGAAGACCAAGTCTTGCCTCCAGCCCGCTAATGGTGTGACTCAATGCCGATTGGGAAACCCCAAGCTTTGCAGCGGCCTTAGTAAAGCTCCGCTCTCGCGCGACAGCGAGGAAGGCGAGGAGATCGTTAAAATTTTCGCGCTGCATTGATGAAAAGATCTCATAGGTCCATGCGAAATCTACCCTCTAATCGCATGCCGCCGCAACTGTTACATTTTCCTCATAACAGTGAACATACAACCGCTGCTTTGATTAATTGACTCTAACGGATGGATACCGGCCTCCGCCGGTATGACAAAAAAAGGAATTCAGAAAATGGATATCAAAAGAAATGGTTCACAGCCTTCGGGCAAAGGACCGGCAGAATTCTTCACGGGTACTGTACGTATTGATCCCCTGTTTGAGGCGCCTGATCCCGCTCGCGCGCGTGGTGCGAGTGTCACCTTCGAGCCCGGCGCTCGGACAGCATGGCACACGCATCCTCTCGGTCAGACTTTGATCGTCACGTCCGGGTGTGGCTGGGTGCAAAGCGAAGGCGGTTCAAAAGCGGAAATACGACCGGGCGACGTGGTCTGGTGTTCGCCGAAGGAAAAGCATTGGCATGGCGCCACGCCGATCACAGCGATGACCCACATCGCCATTCAGGAACAGCTCGACGGCAAAGTCGTCGAGTGGATGGAGAAGGTCAGCAACGAACAATATGCGGCGCCGGCCGGAAACAAGAGGTAAATCACTATGCGCGCAACTGTTATGTTTGGTGCCGGTGACGTTCGTATCGAGAACGTTCCCGACGCCCGTATCATCGAGCCGACCGACGCTGTTGTAGCCGTGAGCCGCGCCTGCATCTGCGGCAGCGATCTTTGGCCCTACAAGACAATGGAACATAGCGACACCGGCCGCCGCATGGGACACGAGGCGATCGGCGTGGTTGAAGCCGTGGGACAAGACGTCCATCCAATGAAAGTCGGCAATCTCGTCGTCATGCCGTTCGCCTACTCCGACGGCACCTGCGTCTTCTGCCATGAGGGACTGCACACCTCGTGCATCCACGGGGGGTTCTTCGGGACGATTCCCAACGAGGGAGCACAGGCCGAAGAGGTGCGCGTCCCTCAGGCAGACGGAACAGTCTTCGTATTGCCGGTCGGCAAAGAGAATGCGCTGATGCCGTCCCTCCTCACCCTTTCAGACGTGATGGGCACCGGCCATCATGCGGCGGTCGCCGCCAAGGTTGGTCCCGGAAAGACAGTCGCCGTTATCGGAGACGGCGCCGTCGGCTTGTGTGGCGTCATCGCCGCACGGCGGCTCGGCGCCGAGCAGATTATCATCCTTGGCCGGCATCCCGATCGGATCGCGCTCGCTAAAAAGTTCGGCGCAACGGACGTCGTGAGCGAGCGAGGCGAAGAGGCGGTCGAGCACGTGCGGGAACTGACCGGCGACTTTGGCGTTCACTCTGTCCTTGAGTGCGTCGGCCTCGAACAGTCGATGCTCACTGCCATTAGCATTGCGCGTCCGGGCGGCGCAGTCGGCCGCGTCGCCGTTCCCCAAGGTGAGACCATGCCTGCATCGCTGCCGGCGTTCTACAACAACATCACCGTGAGTGGCGGACCTGCGCCAGTCCGAGCATATATCGAGGAACTTCTGCCGGATATCCTCGAGGGCAGGATCGAGCCTGGCCGGGTCTTCGATAGGGTGTTGCGTCTTGACGAAGTGCCCGAAGGCTATAAGGCGATGCATGCACGGGAAGCGATCAAAGTCATCGTCGAGCCGTGACGGGTGCGGACCAGCCATACGCAACCCCGCGCGGCAAAGCCATAACGAAACGAATTCGAAGAGTTCACCGCGGAGACGCCGAGGGCACAGAGTTCAGATAGAATAAAATAAAATCCCTCTCCGCGCCTTCGCGCCCTCTGGCCGTTCTCTCCGAATTTGCGCGCGCGGCGTAAATTTTTACTCATAGAAGACAGAAGGAGACGCCTCAATGCCGACCTGGACGAGCGACGAGCTCAACAAAATTGGAGCAGAAGAAGAACTGGAGATCGCGTCACTGCGACGCGACGGCACGCTGCGCAAATCGGTGACGATCTGGGTCGTTCGCTACGGCGACGACCTTTACGTCCGGTCTGGGTACGGACGCGGCTCCAATTGGTTCCGCGGCACCCGGGAACGGCATGAAGGTCACATTCGCGCCGGCGGTTTCGAAAAGGATGTGACGTTCGTGGACGCAAACCCAGACATCAACGACCAGATCGACGCCGCCTATCGCGCGAAATATCGCCGCTACGCCGCCAACTATCTCAAACCGATGGTGAGCCCGGAAGCGCGAGCCGTGACGATCAAACTCGTCCCGCGCTCAACGAGTTTATAGTTCAACAACGAGGTGTGAGTTGGCGGGTATTCTCTCCGCGCAAGTGCGAGCCTGGGGCGAGTCACACTTCAGCCGGGCTCAGTCGAGCATATCGTCTCGTCGAAGCGGCGGCGCTCAACGGCTCACGGTCTGCTCGCGGACTCCCGCATAGGCGTTTTTGAATTCAACTCCACAACTTCCTACTGGCGATCGCCGCGCCGTCGCGCAGCGCGCGCAGCTTGGCCCAGGCGATTTGCGGATGGACGCGGCCGCCTAGGCCGCAGTCGGTACCCGCGATGACGTTTTCCCGGCCAACGAATTCGGCGAACGTGATGAGGCGATCGGCGACCAGTTCCGGGTGCTCGACCAGGTCAGTGGCGTGGCTCACAACACCCGGAATCAAAATCTTCCCGGCGGGGAGTTTCAAATCGCGCCAGACTTTGAATTCATGTTCGTGACGGACGTTGCCCGCTTCGATCAAGTACGCCTGAGCGTTGACACGGAGCATGACGTCGACGATATAGCGCAGTGGAAAATCGGTGGTGTGCGGGCCATGCCAGCTGCCCCAGCAGATGTGATAGCGCACGCGATCGACCGGGATGCCTTCGAGGGCATGATTTAAAATTTCAACCCGCTGCGACGCGTAGCGCCGGTACTCCTCGACCGTTGGCTGGGGATCGAGCATGTCCCAGGCGCCGGGGAGTCCGGGGTCGTCGAGCTGAAGAATGAAGCCGGCATCGACGATGGCGCGATATTCTTCGCGCATCGCATCGGCAATCGCTTCCAAGAATTTCTCGGTGGTCGGGTAGTAAGTGTTCTGATCGCGGCAGAACATCTCCAGGCTGCCGGGCGCGATGGCGCTGACGAAGGCCTCTTCGACGCCGGCGGCATTGGCGGCGAGTTTCAAATTGACGAGCTGGTCGCGCAGAAACTGCTGCGCGGTGTAAGTGATCGCATCTGTACAGGTTGGGCGGAGCGCTGGGGTGCTGGGCGCACCCAGGCCGGTGTCGGCGTAAAATTCGGCGAATTCGCGCTGTTCCCAGCGCACGCCGACGATGCGCATGGTTCCGCCGGGTTTGGCAGTGTCGGGTGCCATCGTCGCTGCCGAAGTCGGTGTGAAGCCGGAGACGCGCTCGAAGATATAATTGCCCCAGGCGCCCCGGTCGGTGGAAGCGCGCATGGGCTTGCCGAACTCGCCGTCGTTGGGAATGTCGATGCCCACGTCTTTCTGCATGCGCGCGACTTCACCGATCGCCGAGCGCAGGCGCGTTTGCAGTGCCGCTTCGTCCTCCGCCGTGGCGGCTTTTTTTGCCCACATGGCGCGCAAATCCGCCGGCCGCGGCAGGCTCCCCACATGGGTGGTAAGAATACGTTCAGTGCTTCGTTTCATTGGCGGCTGCCTCTAGCGTCGATGCTCCGGGCAGAATTTCACAACACGGCTAGAATGCCAACGATACACGCCCGGCCGAAGTCATTTTATCTTCGCCAGCTCCCGGCTGATCTGTTCGTTAGATGGCCGCTTTTTATAATCCACTTCAATAAATTTCCAGCGCACCACCCCCTGAGGGTCGACAACAAAGGTAGATGGATGTGGCCAACCGCGGCCGTCCGGATTGAAAACCCCGTAACGATTGATCACTTTGTGGTCTTTGTCTTCGAGCAGAGGAAAATCGAACTCGCCGTCGAATCGCTTGCTCAACATCTCGCCGAATTTTTTTGACTCCGCGTGGGTATCGACGCTGACGGCGAGAATTTGCACCTTTTCTTTCTGCTCTTTGGTTAAAAGGCTTTTCAGCTTCCCGAGCTGTTCGACGCAGAAAGGTCACCAATAACCGCGGTAAAAAACCAGAACCACAGTTTTTTTGCCGCGGAAATCCGATAATGTGATGACCTTGCCATCGATATCCTCGAGCGAAAAATCCGGCGCCGGCTGGCCGACCTTGATCCGATTCAAATCCGTCGGAGGGAAATCCGGGCCGTTTCTGGGTCCCAACTGAGCCAAAACGGTGGTGCTGCCAAAACAAATCGCAAGGGCAGCGGCTAAAAGAAACTGCGTTCGCATGCAATCACTCCTATAGTGAACATTAATCGATGCTGTCAGTACCTGTCATTGTTGGCCGATGAACGGTTGCGGCTTGCGCTTTGACATAGGACCGAAATCGGTGCTGTGCCAGCGCGCGAAACAAACCCGGCATCAGACGCTCGAATACGCATACCAGCGCCAGTGAGCGCGGCATGACGACTTCGAACTTGTTCCTCTCGATCGCCTTGATGACTTCTCGGCAGACTGCGCCGGTGGTCATGATCATGGCCGGCGGTGCTTTAGGCTCGGTATCAGAGAAATCGCGATTAAAATACGTCTGCACGGGACCCGGACAGATCACCGAAACTTTGATTCCCAGCGGCTTCAGCTCGTGGTAGAGGCTTTCGGACCAGCCGTTCAGCGCAAACTTCGAGCCGCAGTAGGCGGCCATGTTCAGAGTGCCGATTTTGCCCGCGCCGGAGGAAATGTTCACGATGTGGCCGATTCTCCTGGCGATCATCGATGGCAGCGCTTCATGGGTGCAGTAAACCGCGCCGAGATAATTGGTCCGAATAATTTGTTCCACCATTTCGATGGAAGTATCAACAAAGGGCTTACGCATGCCAACGCCGGCATTGTTCACCAGAATATCGATCTGCCCGTAATCGGCGAGAATCTTCTTCATCATGCCGCGCACTTGCTCGGCATCGCTGACATCACAGCCAATCATCGTCGAACGCGGACTGCTGCGACGAACTTCTTTCAAGGCTTCTTTGAGTTTGGTAATCGACCGGCCGCAGCCAACCACAATCGCTCCTCGCGCGGCAAATTCCGTGGCCAACTGGCGGCCGATGCCGCTCGAGGCTCCGGTGATCACGATGACTTGATTTAAAAAATTCATTAAAAAATCTCGCCGATCGATTTGGGCGGTTGCATCTCAGAGTGGCTTGCAGGCTTCCAGTGCCGGCTCGAGCTCCCGATAGCGGAATGCATAGCCGAACTTTTCTGCGGCAGCCGGAATCACTCGTTGGCCCGTCAAGAGCATGTCCGCCATATCGCCAAGCGCCAATCGTAATGCAAAACCTGGAACCCGCGCCCAACACGGACGGCGTAACACTTTTGCCAAAGCCGCACAGAACTCACGGTTGCGCACGGGATTGGGTGCCGTAGCGTTAATAGCGTCAAAAC
>Ga0306920_100012769_pt1 | contig 11408 bp, 9 predicted proteins | sample flu12Cox44000170_FD_204666 | JGI IMG/M metagenome (GOLD analysis project Ga0306920, IMG submission 204666) | Lab enrichment of tropical soil microbial communities from Luquillo Experimental Forest, Puerto Rico - flux4day.12C.oxic.44.000.170 (v2)... | ecosystem: Environmental > Terrestrial >...
CAGAACGGGCCACCGGGCCCGCCGCCGGTCACCTGAATGTCCGTACCCGTAAATGCGTGACGTCATTTGCGGAACCGGCACCACCCCGCGGTCAACGAATGGGAGCAACCACCACACCATCGGTGAGTTATCGTGTCGCCGACTCATGCGGTTTATCGCGAAGCTGACCGGCGGCAGGCCCGCTGACGCTGATACGCAGCGCCTCCGGCCGCACCAGGTGGTCGGGCCGCACCAGCAGGTCCCGTCGTCCTGGACCGCGGCGATGACCACGCCGGTGCGCCGCGCATCGCCGAACGCCACCACGACCTGGTTGAGCACGACATCGTTCAGCACCTCATGGCCGGCCCGGCCATTCCGCCGGCGAAGCGCCGGGAAACTGCCCGGTGCAGCACACCCAGGCTTTCCGACATGGCCGCAGGGTGCAAATTCCCGGACGCGGTGGAGGCGTGGCTCTTGCCCATTGACCAGAATGAGCAGAAGCTAGAAAAGGAGACCGGTACCTGAGGGATCCCTGGCCAGCACACCAACCGTCTGGGAAAGTAGGACAGGGGCCACGCGTCGGACGGGGATAGAGCGAGGCACCGGCGATCAGGGGGGGATTTGCACCAATGGCCTCGGCAGTCACGCCCGCTTCCTGGGGTTTCAGTGAGCGCTGGCCGCCTGCGGGGGTCCGGACGGGGCACGACGCCCAGCACACGCGGGACCGGACCCGCTTGCCATGAATCGAGGAGCGATGACCGATCAGACTGCGCCTACAACGACGGAGAATTCGCCTGCGGCCGCCGATGCCGAAAAGCGAGCAGATCTCGTCCTGGAAGGCGGTGGGGTCAAAGGCATAGGCCTGGCGGGCGCGGTCCTGACCCTCGATCAAGCCGGATACCGGTTCCAGCGAGTCGCCGGAACAAGTGCGGGTGCGATCGCAGCGGCGATCATCGCGGCGCTCGACAAGGCCGGGAAACCTGTGAGCGAATTGCAGGGCTACCTGCAGGAAGTTAAGTTCGAGCAGTTCATGGCCAAGGGCCATTTCCGGGCCGCCCTCGGCGGTCTGGGCGACGCTGAGCACCTGCTGCTGCACATGGGCCTGTATGACGGGGATTACCTGCTTGACTGGCTCGGCGGCGTGCTCAACGATATCGGAGTCACCCTTTTCGGCGACCTACGGCTCGATGATCCCGGTGCGGACGAGACGTGGACCGCCCGGCAGCGCTACTCACTGGTGGTGCACACCTCCGACATCACCCGGGGCAAGCTGGTCCGGCTGCCGTGGGACTACGTCAACTACGGGCTTGATGCCGATCACCAGCGGATCGTCGACGCCGTCCGGGCATCGATGTCCATCCCGTTCTTCTTCACACCGGTCTCCGTCCGGGCCGCGGCGGTGACCGCCGACGCCGCCGACATGGCGGCCCCCGCCGGACGGGTCACCTGGGTGGACGGCGGGCTGCTGGACAACTTCCCGGTGGACGTGTTCGACCGGGCCGATGGCGCTGCGGCCCGCTGGCCCACGATCGGGATCAAGCTGTCGGCGAAGCAGACGAGCATCGGCATCGGCCGTGGCACCGACAGTGTCGCCGGGGAGGCAATCGCGTGCCTGGAAACCGTGCTCGACAACGCCGGCCGCTACTACATACCGCCGGACAAGGCAGCCCGCACGATCTTCGTCGACAACGCCGGGATAAAGGCCACCGACTTCGGAATCACACCGCAGCAGCAGCAGAAGCTGTTCGAGAACGGCCAGGATGCGGCGCGCAAGTGGCTGAAGCAGCAGAATACTTGACCGCCCCGGGCCCGGCTCGGGTCAGCGCTGCGTGGCGGCGAGCTGCCGGAGCCGGTAGCGCTGCACCTTCCCGCTCTCGGTGCGGGGCAGGGCGGCGACGAACTCGATCGCCCTCGGGTACTTGTAGGGCGCGATCACCTGCTTGGTGAAGGCCTGAAGCTCGGCGGCCTTGTCCGCGCTGGCGGGCACGCCGTCCCGCAGCACCACGTACGCCTTGATGATCGTTCCGCGTTCGGGGTCGGGCGCGCCGACCACCGCCGCCTCCAGCACGTCCGGGTGGCCGAGCAGGGCCTGTTCCACCTCGGGACCGGCGATGTTGTAGCCGGAGGTGATGATCATGTCGTCGGTGCGCGCCTGGTACCAGTAATAGCCGTCGCTGTCGCGGATGTAGGTGTCCCCGGTCAGGTTCCAGCCGTCCACCACGTAGCTGCGCTGGCGCTCGTCCGCGAGGTAACGGCAGCCGGTCGGCCCGCGGACGGCCAGCCGGCCGATGGTCCCGTCCGGCACCGGCTTGAGGTCCTCGCCGAGCACGGCCGCCTCGAAACCGGGCACCACCAGGCCGGTCGCACCGGGCCGGATGGCGTCACCCGCGGCGGAGATGAAGATGTGCAGGAGCTCGGTGGCGCCGATCCCATCGATGATCTTGATACCGGTCGCGCGGTGGAAGTCCTCCCACACCGCGACGGGGAGATGCTCGCCGGCCGACACACACCGCCGCAGGCCGTTCAGCGCGCCGCTCTTGCCCGTGGCCAGCAGCGCCCGGTACATCGTGGGGGCGGTGAACAGCGCGGTCACCCCGTGCTCCGCGACCGCGTCGGCCAGCTCGCCCGGGGTGGCGCGCTCCAGCAGCAGCGAGCAGGCGCCCACGCAGAACGGGAATACCACCAGGCCGCCCAGCCCAAAGGTGAATCCCAGCGGCGGGGTGCCCGCGAAGACGTCGTCCGGGCCGGCCGCCAGCACGTGCCGGCCGAACGTGTCGTGGATGGCCAGCAGGTCCCGGTGGAAGTGCATGGTCGCCTTGGGCTTCCCGGTGGTGCCGGACGTCGGGGCCAGCAGGGCGACGTCGTCGGCCGCGGTGGCCACGGCCGGGAAGCTGCTGCCGTCGTGGGCTGCGCAGCGGCTGGCCAGGTGATCGCCCGCGGGCGGGGCGGCGTCGTAGAACACGGCCGGCAGGCCGGGAGCGGCGGCGGTCAGCTCGCCGGCGAAGCGGTGGTCGCACACGGCCAGGCCGGGCCGGGTGAGGTCGGTCAGGGCGGTGATCTCCCTGGCGCGCAGCAGCGGCATGGTGGTGACCGCCACTCCCCCGGCCTTGAGCACGCCGAACCAGGCGGCGACCAGCCAGGGGTTGTTCGGGCCGCGGAGCAGCACCCGGTTGCCGGGGACCAGGCCGAAATCGGACGCAAAAACGTGCGCGGCCTGGTTCGCCCGCTGGAGCAGGTCCCCGTAGGTCCACGTGTCGGTGGGCGTGCGCAGGCAGGGGCGGTCCGGGCCGAGCCGGGCCACGGTCGCGTCCAGCAGCGCCTCGGCGCAGTTGAGCCGCTCCGGGTAGTGAAGCTCGGGCAGATCGAAACGAAGCTCCGGCCACTGATCGGCGGGCGGGAGGTTGTCCCGGCAGAAGGTGTCCGTGTGCGCGGAAGGCGAGAGCTGCATGAGCACCACTCCCTTGTGGGAATCCCGCCGTGCCGGGGTAGCACCCCGGAAGCGCCCGCGGTAGCGGGTAGCACCAGTATTCCCTGTCGCTGACGGCAGTCAACAACTCGCGACACCACGGGACTCCCCACGACTTTGCGTCATGATCATGTCCGTTTTATGGCGATTTGCGTGGCGCAAATCCGTGGCATGTGGGAGGCCGGGGCGGAGGTCATTAGGGTTGGCGGCGTGAGCCCGTTCCGCGGATCGGTTCCGCCGACGCAGCAGTGGGAGCATTTCCGGTTTGAGTGCGCGGGCGGGGTCGCGACGGTGACGCTTGACCGGCCGGGCAAGCTCAACGCGCTCACCTTCGAGGCCTACGCGGACCTGCGCGACCTGCTGGCCCAGCTCCCCGACCGGGGCGACGTCCGGGTGCTGGTGGTGCGGGGCGAGGGACGGGCGTTCTGCTCCGGCGGGGACGTCAACGAGATCATCGGCGCCACGTTGCGGATGGGCCAGGACGAGCTGCTCGCGTTCACCCGGATGACCGGCGAGGTCATCCGGAACATGCGCGAGTGCCCGATCCCGATCATCGCGGCGGTGCACGGGATGGCCGCCGGGGCCGGCGCGGTGATCGCGCTCGCGGCCGACTTCCGGATCGCGATCCCGGCGGCGAAGTTCGCGTTCCTGTTCACCAAGGTGGGCCTGTCCGGCGGGGACATGGGCGCCGCCTACCTGCTCCCCCGGCTGGTGGGGCTGGGCCGCGCGACCCAGCTGCTCATGCTCGGTGACACGATCGACGCCGGGCACGCCGAGCGGATCGGCCTGACCAGCGAGCTGGTGGAGGCCGGCGAGCTGGACGAGGCGGTGGACCGGCTGGCCAGGCGGCTGGCGGACGGCCCGGCCCAGGCGTACGCCCAGACCAAGGCGCTGCTCACCCGCGAGCAGGACATGAGCCTGTCAGCGGCGCTGGAGCTGGAGGCGACGACGCAGGCGCTGCTGATGACCGGCCAGGACTACGCGGAGTTCCACGCCGCCTTCACCGCCGGCCGCGAGCCCCACTGGCAGGGCCGCTGACCCGGGCCGCCCGGGCCCGGTTGCTCACCCAGGCCTGGCGGCTCAGCGCAGCAGCTCGCGGGCGACGACCGTGCGCTGGATCTCGGACGCGCCCTCGTAGATGCGCGGGGACCGGACCTCCCGGTAGAGGTGCTCCAGCAGGTGGCCGCGCTGCAGCCCGCGCGCGCCGTGGATCTGCACGGCGGCGTCCACCACGAACTGCGCGGTCTCGGTCGCAAACAGCTTGGCCATGGCCGAGCGGCCCGTCACCCCGGCCGCGCCCTCGTCGAGCGCGGCGGCCGCGGAGTACACCAGCAGCCGGGCCGCCTCGGTCCTGGTCGCCATCTCGGCCAGCAGATGGGCCACCGCCTGCTGCCCGGCCAGCGGGCCGCCGAACGCGGTCCGGGTCGCGGCGTGCGCCAGCGCGGCGTCCAGCGCCGCCTGCGCCATGCCCACCGCGAACGCGCCCACGCTCGGGCGGAACAGGTCCAGCGTCCGCATCGCCACCGCGAAGCCGCGATCCGGCTCGCCGAGCAGTTCGCCGCCCAGCACCGGCACCGCGTCGAAGCTGAGCGTGCCGATCGGGTGCGGGCTCACCATGTCCAGGTGCTCCCCGGACAGCCCCGGCCGGCCGGCCGGGACCACGAAGGCGCTCACCCCGCGCGCCCCGGCACCCGCCGTGGTCCGGGCGAACACCGTGTAGAAGTCGGCCTCGGGAGCGTTGGAGATCCACATCTTCTCGCCGGTCAGCCGCCACCCGTCCCCGTCCGGCTCGGCCGTCAGCCCCAGCGCCGCCGCGTCCGATCCCGCCCCCGGCTCCGACAGCGCGAACGCGGCCACCGCGTCCCCGGCGGCGACGGCCGGCAGCCAGCGGCGCACCTGATCGGGCCGCCCGGACTGGAGGACAGGGTAGCTGCCCAGGCCCTGCAGGGCCAGGGCGGTCTCCGCCTCGGTCGTCTGGGTGGCCAGCGACTCGCGCATCAGGCACAGGTCGGTCGCTGACGCCTGCCGGGAGGGCTGCCCGGCGGCCACGCCGGGGAACAGGCGCGCCAGCAGCCCGAGCCGGCCCATGGCCTTGACGAGGTCCCGGTTGACCCGGCCCGGCTCCCCGGCCTCCGCGATCGGGCGGAGCTCGCGCGCGCCCAGGTCACGGACCTCGGCCGCGAATTCCCGCTGGTCCGCGGCCAGGGCGAAGGCCGTCACGGCCGGTCCCCGGTGCCCCGGGCCGCCGGGTGGGCCGGGCGGGCCTCGCCAGCCGGGCGGGCCTCGCCAGCCGGGCGGGCCTTGGCCGCCGGGCGGGCCTCGCCAGCCGGGCGGGCCTCGCCAGCCGGGCGGGCCTTGGCGGCCGGGCGGGCCTCGTCCCGGTGATCCAGGCGAGCCGGGGCCGCAGGGCGGCCCGGCCCGGGGCGCCAGCGGGCGTGCGCGGTGGCCGGCAGCCCGGCCCTGACCAGCTCGAGACGCGGCCGGGGGCCGTCGGTGCGGCCGGTCTGCGGCTTGCGGCGGCCCGCGGCGAACGGGTCGGGCCAGCGGGCGGCGGGCCCGGCATAGCCCTGGTCGGCCGCGGCGTGCAGCGTCCACTGCGGGTCGTACAGGTGGGCCCGGCCCAGGGCGCAGAAGTCGGCCCGGCCCGCCAGGATGATCGAGTTGACGTCGTCGTAGGAGGAGATCGCCCCGACCGCTATCACCGCGATCCCGTACTTGCGGCCGATCTCGTTGCGGATCCGGTCCGCGTACGGGGTCTGGTAGCTGCGGCCGAAGGCCGGCCGCTCGTCGCTGACCACCTGCCCGGTGGACACGTCGATGCCGTCCACGCCGTGCTCGGCGAAGGCCCGCGCGATCTCCACCGCCTCGTCGGCGTCGACGCCGCCGTCCCGCCAGTCGGTGGCGGAGATGCGCACGGTCATCGGGCGGTCGGCCGGCCACACCGCCCGGACCGCGTCGAAGACCTGCAGCGGGTAGCGCAGCCGCCCCTCCAGGGACCCGCCGTAGCGGTCGGTGCGCTGGTTGGTGAGGGGGGACAGGAAGGAGGACAGCAGGTAGCCGTGCGCGCAGTGCAGCTCGAGCAGGTCGAACCCGGCGCGGGCCGCCGCCTGCGCCGCGGCGGCGAACTCGGCGGTGATGCCGGCCAGCTCACCGGCGGTCAGCTCGTGCGGGACCTGGCTGGCCGGTGAGTACGGCAGCGGCGACGGGCCGCACACCGCCCAGTTGCCCTCGGCCAGCGGCTCGTCGATGCCCTCCCACATCAGCCGGGTGGAGCCCTTGCGGCCGGAGTGACCGAGCTGGACGCCGATCCGCGCGGTGGTGGAGGAATGCACGAAGTCCACGATCCGCCGCCAGGCGGTCTCCTGGGCCGGGGTGTACAGGCCCGCGCAGCCGGGGCTGATCCGGCCCGGCGCCGACACGCACACCATCTCGGTCATCACCAGCCCCGCCCCGCCGAGCGCCTTGCTGCCCAGGTGCACGAGGTGGAAGTCGCCCGGCACGCCGTCGCGCGCGCTGTACATGTCCATCGGCGAGACGATGACCCGGTTGGCCAGCTCCAGCGGCCCGATCTTGCCCGGCTGGAACATCGGCGGGCACACCTGCGGCGCGGCGGGCGGCGGGCCCTCCTGGCCCGCCTGGCTGACCTGGCCCGGCAGGCTCACCTGGTTCCCGGCGAACCAGCCGTCCAGCCCGGCGACGAACTCCGGGTCGCGCATCCGCAGGTTGTCGTAGGTCACGCGGCGGCTGCGCGTGATGATGTTGAACGCGAACTGGGGCGGGTCCTGGTCGGTGTAGTGGCCGATGTTCTCGAACCACTCCAGGCTGGCCTGGGCCGCGCGCTGGGTGGACGCGACCACCGGCTGGCGCTCGGCCTCGTAGGCGGCCAGCGCGGCGGGCATGCCGGGCTGCTCGTGCAGGCAGGCCGCGAGCGCGAGCGCGTCCTCCATGGCCAGCTTGGTGCCCGAGCCGATGGAGAAGTGCGCGGTGTGCGCCGCGTCGCCGAGCAGCACGATGTTCCCCTGCCGCCAGGTGGCGCAGCGGACGGTGGTGAAGTTGACCCACTGGGAGTTGTTGCCGGTGATCCGGTGCCCGCCGAGCACCTCCGCGCACAGGTCGCCGATGAGCTCGATGGACGCCTCGTCGCTGCGCCCGGGCGGGAGCGGGCCGGCCGTGCGGGCGGCGAAGCCGGCGCGCTGCCACACGTCGTCGTGCAGCTCGAGGATGAAGGTGCTCGCGTCGCGGCTGTAGGGGTAGCCGTGGACCTGCATGATCCCCCACGGCGTGTCCAGGACGTAGAACTTGAACGCGTCGAAGACCAGGTCGGTGCCGAGCCAGATGTACTTGCAGCGCCGGGCCTCGAGGCTCGGCACAAAGGTGCTGGCCAGCGCGGCACGGGTCTGGGAGTTGGCCCCGTCGGCCGCCACCACCAGGTCGTGGGTGGCCGACAGCCGCGCCAGGTCCGGCGCCTGCGCCCGGAAGCGGGTCCGCACGCCCAGCCGCGCGCACCGTTCCTGCAGGATGCCCAGCAGCCGGTGGCGGCTCATGGCGGCGAAGCCGTGCCCGCCGGAGGTGATGACGGTGCCCCGGTAGTGCACGTCGATGTCGTCCCAGCGGGCGAACTCCCGCTCCATCGCGCCGAAGATGGCGGTGTCGGCGTGCTCGATGCCGCCCAGCGTCTCGTCCGAGAACACCACGCCGAAGCCGAACGTGTCATCGGGGGCGTTCCGCTCCCAGACGGTGATCTCGTGCCGCGGGTCCAGCTGCTTGGCCAGCGCGGAGAAGTACAGCCCGCCGGGGCCGCCGCCGAGTACCGCGATGCGCATCGGCCCGCGCCCTCCCTCCGCTGGCCGGGCTGGATGCAGCCAGAGTATGTCGTTAATTGTACGGTCGTCAATGAGACGATATAGAGGTGGTGGCCCGGCCCGGGCACCGCGTGATACGCAGGATCGTGGCCATCGACCGGATCAATCCCGCCGGGCTGGGCAGGCCGTCCGGCTTCTCGCATGTCGTGTCCGTGACCGCGGGCCGGCTGGCCTTCCTGGCCGGGCAGACCGCGCTGGACACCAACGGGCAGATCGTCGGCGCCGGGGTGGTGGAGCAGTTCGAGCGCGCCCTCGCCAACCTGCTGACCGCGTTGCGGGCCGCGGGCGGGCAGCCGGCCGGCCTGGTGTCGCTCACCGTCTACCTGGTGGACCTGGACGACTACCGCGGGCACGCGCGGGAGGTCGGGGAGGTGTGGCGCCGGCTGGTCGGCCGGGACTACCCCGCCATGGCCGCCGTCGGCGTCCACCGGCTCTGGGATCCCGAGGCCCTGGTGGAGGTGCAGGGCATAGCCGCGCTGCCGGACGGCACAGGCTGACGCCGCCAGCCCCATCCTGGCGCGGCCGGATGCCCCGCGGTCAGGCGCCGATCACCTGCCGGACGTGGGTGCGGGCGGCCTGCTCGAGCAGCGCCTGCAGCGTGAAGAACAGATCGGCCGCGCGGATCCCGATCCAGCCGGCCGGCAGCAGGTCGGCCGGCAGGCCGGGATCGAGGTAGGGCAGCTGCCGCCAGTCGGTCAGCACCCGCACGTAGTCCGCGAAGGCCTCCCGCGGGCCCGCCGGGCGCGATCTCCACCGGCGCAGCAGCGCGCCGTGGGTGTCCAGGAACTGGCCGTAGAGCCGGTCGAGCAGGTCAAGGTCCCACCACTGGCGCACCTTGCCGGCCACGTCACCGAAGGCGATGTGATCGGCGCGGAACAGATCCGCGTAGCCGTCGAGGCCGAGCCGCCGCAACATGTCGGCGGTGGCCTCCTGCAGGTGGGCCGGGGCGATCCATACCCCCGGGGCGGCGGTGCCGAAGCCCAGCCGGGACAGCTGCGAGCGGAGCACGTGCCGTTTCTGGCGCTCGGTCTCCGGTACCGAGAACACCGCCAGCAGCCAGCCGTCACCCAGCGCGGCCCGTTCCCGCCGGAAGATGCGATGGTCGCCTTCGCGCAGGATGGCGAGCGCCTCATCGGACAGCGCGTACCCGGCCGCGCCGCCACGGCGGCTGGCCTGCAGGATCCCGCGCCGCTTCAGCCGGGAGATCGACGAGCGGACCGCTGGCTCGTCCACGCCCAGGTCGGTGAGCAGGCTGATCAGGGAGGCGACCGACATCCAGCCGCCCTCGGCCCGGGAGTACAGCCCGTAGATGGTCACGATCAGCTGGCGCGGCTGCGCCCCGCGCGGCATCCCCGTGCCATCGGCCTGGACCGCCGCGGCCCGGCTGGCCGCGGCCCGGTCGGCCTCAGGCTGGGATGCTGTGTGCGATACGGCCGTCACCCGGCCACGATATCCAACCCGCCGCCGGGCCCGCAGGATCACCGCCGCGGGCGGGCCGCCGGTAGCTGCACGGGCCTGGAGGATCACCGCCGCGGGCGGGCCGCCGGTAGCTGCACGGGCCTGGAGGATCACAACCGCGGGCGGGCCGCCGGTAGCTGCACCGCCCACACCCGGTCTACCGTGGCAGCCATGAACGACCCCTCCCTCCGGGTGTCGGACGCCGACCGCGAGCGGGCGGTCGCCGTGCTGCGCCAGCATCTGCTGGCCGGACGGCTGACTCTCGATGAGTTCTCAGAGCGGGTGGAGGCCGCCCTGCAAGCCCGTGTCGGCGCCGACCTGGCCCGGGTCCAGGAGGACCTGCCCGCGGTCGCCGCCGAGGCCACTCCCTCCTCCCGCAAGCCAGCCCGCTTCACCACCGCCCTGCTCGGTCACGTGACCCGGCGCGGGCGGCTCCGTCTCCGCAAACGGACGGTCGCCGCCGTCGCCCTCGGCGACCTCGACTTCGACCTTCGCGAAGCCACCATCGACCTCCCGGAGACCGCCGTCACGGCCCTCGTGGCCTTCGGCAACACCGACATCTACGTACCGGAAGGTGTCAACGTCGTTGTCGGCGGGTTCGGCATCTTCGGGCACCGCAATGAGTGGGGACGCGACAACGACCGGCCGGACGCCCCGACCGTTCACGTCCGCGCGTTCAGTCTCTTCGGGACGGTCGACGTCTGGCGGGTGCCGCACGACGTGCAGGGCGACTACGGCGACATCGTCCATCAACTCGAGAAGCGCCAGCGCGAGCTTCCTGGGTAGGCCGCGGGGGCCGCCGGCCCGGCCGCCACCGGGACGGTTTCGCGTCCGGGGAGAACGCGGCGGGCCGCCCGCTACGATGCGGTGCATGCGCTTCGCGATCGCGATCCCCCAATTCTTCGCCGACGGTGAGTTTGACCCGGCGGCGTTCGGCGCCTACTGCACGCGCGCCGAGGAGCTCGGCTTTCACAGCCTGTGGGCGCAGGAGACGGTGCTGGGGCCGTCGTCGCAGCTCGGGCCGGCCGAGGCCATGGCGTACGCGGCCGCGTGCACCCAGCGGCTGCACCTCGGGTGTGCGGTGTTCGTGTCCACGCTGTACAGCCCGGTGCACCTGGCCAAGACCGTGAGCACGCTGGACCAGCTCAGCCGCGGCCGGATCGAGGTCGGGGTCGGCACCGGCGGCCCCGGGCGGCCGTTCGCCGCCTTCGGGGTGGACCCGCAGCGGTACGTCGCGCGGTTCACCGAGGGGATCGCGCTGATGAAGGCGCTGTGGACCGAGCCCAGCGTCACCTTCGACGGGGAGTTCTGGCAGCTCAAAGACGCGGCGATGGAGCCCAAGCCGTTCCAGAAGCCCTTCCCGCCGCTCTGGTTCGGCGGGAGCGGGCGGACCGCGGTGGAGCGTGCGGTGCGGCTGGGCGACGGCTTCTTCGGCGCGGGCTCCACCCCGACAGCCAAGTTCGCCGACCAGGTCCAGATCGTGCGGGGGGCGCTCGCCGAAGCGGGCCGGGCGGCGGCCGACTTCCCGATCGCGAAGCGCGTATACGTCGCCGTGGACGAGGACGCCGGGCGCGCGCGCAGCCAGATGAACGCCGCACTGGAACGCCTCTACGGGCGCCGGGTGGCGGACATCGAGGCCGCCG
>Ga0306920_100012772_pt1 | contig 11407 bp, 9 predicted proteins | sample flu12Cox44000170_FD_204666 | JGI IMG/M metagenome (GOLD analysis project Ga0306920, IMG submission 204666) | Lab enrichment of tropical soil microbial communities from Luquillo Experimental Forest, Puerto Rico - flux4day.12C.oxic.44.000.170 (v2)... | ecosystem: Environmental > Terrestrial >...
GAGGCCATCTCTTCATCCACACAAATGCGAATCCCTATTCGCTCGTCACGCCTGTTACACGCATCATTCGCGGCATGTCCGTGGATCAGCCGGTCGAGCACGCCTCCACCCTTGAAGACCTCCGCGCAAAGGTTCTCGCGCCCGACCGCTTGAACTCGCTCGTCTTCGGAGTTTTTGCGGCCGTGGCGCTGGCGATCGCCGTAGTTGGAGTCGCGGGCGTGCTGGCCTTTTCCGTTAGCGCCCGCACGCGCGAGTTTGGCATCCGTCTCGCGCTCGGCTCTCGGCCGGAAAACCTGCTGCGTTCGGTGGTCAGCGAAGGCGCAATCATGGCTGCGGCAGGCATTTTTGCGGGGGCACTATTCGGATTCGTTGCAGCGCGTGTGGCAGGCAGTTATTTTGGCGACCTGAAAATGCCGGGCGTAGTGCCGGTCCTCGTATCCGCCTTCGTGCTGCTCACGGCTGCGGTGGTTGCCTCGATGCTGCCCGCATCGCGCGCCGCCCGCGTCGACGTGATCCAGGCCCTCCGCTCGGAATAATGCCGACCGGATGGATTTTCCTCGGCGGCGTGTTCGAATTGTGTCTTTCAGCCTCGCAAAACGTGCTGACGTTAGCGCTCAAGATCCAACAGAACAAGCGAAATTGCCGAAACTGGTACTTTTGAACTGCAAGGTGGATGATCTAAATGTCTATCCCGAGTACAATATACCGTTCAACCTAAAAGGAAGATTGGTCGGGTCGAATGGATTTGAACCATCGACCTCCTGGCCCCGAAGTCCGTTGCAAAACTGCATTTGAAGGCAACGCCAGCAGTCGGAGCTGAAGCGGCCTACCAGCACTACTGGAAGGTCAAGAAACTCGAATGGATTGAGATGGCACAACTTTTTTGAACACAGCTTCCGCTTTCGTAAAGGCGTTCTTGCATCTCCTAGCAGGATAACGGGTCTGTGAAAGGGGGCGACGCCGCCCTCTTCCACAGAGATGCTGTCTGCACTGAAGATGCTGCCGCGAGGAGGAATGAGCTTTCGGAGTCTACTACTCCGAACATTTCCTGCTCGGCATTCATTTGTCATTGTCACATTCGCGGTTGCTTCTCGATGGCTCCTGGCAAAACTGGAGATTAAGCGCCGGCGGCGGCGGCCCTTTGACTCAGAAAGTCCTTGGCCTTGGCAACCTCGGCGTCCCATATTTTAAGTTGTTCGGGGGTCAGGAATTTTTCGATTTTCTCCCGCCCGGCGTCGCGATTCTTGGCAATGTATTTGGCAAGGTCTTCTTTAGAAACATTGGGATTCTGCTTCCTGTATTCCTGCAGCTGTTCGTATTTTTCCGTTAGGAAGCTCTTGAGATCCTCCTTCTGCTTATCCGATAGGTTTAGTTCTGCACCGAGACGCTTCAGTTCAGTCGCAATGTTGTTCAGTTCATCCGGAGTCATGGTTCTTCTCTTTCTGGGCGAATTGACTTTTTGGTGAAATTAAATGGTGGGCGGCCAGACCAGGTACGACCTTGTGGGTCGTACCCTGAGCTGGGTTCATACGCCCTCCACCGTAGTCGAATGCGTCGTCGCGGTCAAGAAGCAAACAGAGGAAGTGTATTCACGGAATGATACGCAGCTGTCGGTGGCGAATTACTAAAATCAGGCGGCCATTGGTTGGTATAAGCCCCGACAATGCTTCTGCCATCGACAACAACTGAGATTTGCCAGTGAGTGATCGGCGTTGACGCCCGTTACCGGCGGGTGCCCTTGGCGTCCGGCGTGCGTTCGATGCTCACTATTATAATGTTGGAAATCGAGTAGCTTGGCCTCCAGGTCGGTGGCGGTCCAGAATAACGTCGTTGCAGATCTGTTTGGCGCAACCAAAGCGCTCTGGTGTCCCGATGATCAGCACAAAAGCTAATGCTGTGAGGGGGCCCACCCAGGATGCGTCATCAGTCGCAACGCTTCCGGTCGCTTCTTGGCTTCTTTTTCGACAGCTGCAGTTAACTCGTCGATAGCAAGATTCATCCGGTCCAAGAGTTCCAGTAATCCTTGCCGACGATGGCTGGCCCAGAAAGCTAATGGAAGCTTCTCCAATTCTGCTCGCCCTCGTTCGCTCCACAGTTTTCCCTTCCAGCACCGGTTCTCGTTCATCGCCAGCGCTTGCAGCTGATTCATGATCCGCGTCCGCATCTGCACCAGCCGATGCCGATGTCACAGCAGTTGCCGCAGATCCCGATCCTCCGGACTGGGTACCCAGATCCGCGGAAAACGATCTTCTAATAGGAGCTTCAGCAGAAGTCTTGCATCCTCGCGATCCGTCTTCTTTTTCTTGGCTCGTCTGGTCTTGATCTCTGCCCCAGCCCGCACGGAACGCGTCGGTCCCGCTAGGGGCCGGCGCCTGTGAGCTGCCCAGCCCGCACGGCGCATTACCCCCTCGAACCGATGAAGCACGATCTGACTCTGGATCATGTGAAAAAAGAAGCAAGAGGCCTCCTACGTGGATTACAACGACGAGACCCTGATGCACTTAGACGATGCCACGCGATTGACCCCTTGACTGACCTGTCCAACCCAGCCCTTGACTACGCGCGGTTCATAATTGCACGTGAGCACGGCTTCAGCTCTTGGCGGAAGTTGAAGGAGCATATAGAGAACCTCCGCCGTTGACTTCTGCGGTAATTTATTTCTCCTGCCAACTTCCGTCTGTGCATTCCAAAATGAGCGCATCCTGACTGATCGCATTCACTCCGGCGGCGAGATTTGGTTCACCAAAAGTTCACCTCCAGTGCATTGATCGAAGAAGGATCTTACGGCAGAGTGCGGGACGGTGGCAGGTTTTCCAAGGGTAAGCCCGGGAAGCCGCCCTCCTCGGGCTTACCTTGGGCGCAGATCATTCTTTCGGCCAACTGTCCCTCTCGACCGGCGAGCAAATGGCATTTCCCAAGAACGAAGACGAGGATATTCGTGCTAAGTTCGAATATTGCAAGCGAGCCGGAATCGGCACCATCGTCGCCGGCGACCCCGCAGCCGAAACTCCGCCGCGAATTGAAAAGTTTGTGAAGGAATACGACATTCGGATCGCGATCCACAATCACGGGCCGGAAGACAATCTTTGGCGCGTATGGGTTGCTGCATCGATGTTGGCCATACCGTTCGCACCGGAGCTGACGTAGTGCAAGCCATGCGCGAAGCAGGCCCCCGGCTGTTTAATGTCCACATGAAAGACCTCGCCAGACTTCAAGAACAAGGAAAGCCAGGTTGCGGTCGAGGAAGGTCTCATGCCCGTGCGGGAAATGTTCGCCGCGTTGATCGCGATGCGGTACCAGGGCTTCCTTGATCTGGAATACAAGATTCATGCCGACGATCCAAGCCGGGCGTAATCAGCAGTTTCGCTTACAGGCCCGGCGCGCTTGCGGGCATGGGATATGTTCAGAAAACTGCCGCTTGAGACTAGGCAGACTGAGTGTTCTCCTGAAGACCACCTCTCCTTGCCAGGTCTCGCAGTCGCAAGTGAGCTAGCGGTAGAGGGTTGCGGGATTATCGACCAGAATCGTCTTGCGCAAGGCCGCATCCGGAGCCCACGCCGCCAGCAGGTTAAGAAGATGACCATTGTCGATGCGAAGCAATGGAGAAACGTCGCTCGACTTGCGACCAATGCCGGTGTCGGGATGAGGCCAGTCCGAACCCCACAGAATCCGTTGAGGATTGGCTTCGATCAGCGCCCGCGCCAACGGCGCCACATCGGGATAATCGGGCGGCTTGTCCGAAGCGCGATATGCTCCCGAAATCTTGACGTATCCCTTCCCGCCTCGGACGAGCTGTAAGAGTTTGTCAAACCCCGGCTGCTGAAGGCCGAGAGCGGCTTTGGCTCCGCCAAAGTGATCAAATACCACCGGGACCGGAGATAGGAGTACGAGATCGATTATTCCTGCAATCACCGGCAAGGCGGCGTAAATCTGCACGTGCCACTTCCGACCTTGAATTTGCTCGATCGCAGACTTGAGGCGAAGTCGAGCGTGGTCAAGGTTCGTATCTCCCGCAGTCCCGAGATTGATCCTGATGCCACAAATGCCTGCGCGCTCCAGCTTGTCGAGAGTGGTTGACGGAACCTCGCTTGGCAGAACTCCAATCCCTCGTGCCCCTGGGCCGTATTGCTGCATGGCATCGAGAATGCAGGAATTGTCCGTCCCATAAACACTGGGCTGAACGATCACTACGCGGCTGATGTGCAGAGCCCGGTGCATCGCCAGCAATTGTGCTGCGGTTGCGGATTCTGGCGTGTAAGTGCGCGACGGTGCGAATGAGAACCGGCCAGGATCAAAGACGTGGACATGGCAATCGCAAGCTTGTTTAGGAACATCGAAGCGGGCAGGCGTGATCGAAGCTGTGATTCCAGTAGAACTGCCAAGCCTGAACGACCCAGCCATTCCAGTGGCGGCCATTCCGGTTAGAAATCCGCGGCGCGACAGCATAGCCTGAGCATTCTATTAGCGAGAATGTTCGTTCGCAATTCGATTACGCCGGCAGCGACCTGATAGAGGCTGCCGCACCGTGTTGATGCCCAATTCAGTAATTCGCCATGGACAGCTTAATGCCAAAGTGTCGTGTATCCCTGTCCCTTTTCTCGATCCATTTTTCAACACGTTACACGCAGGTTGTCTAATACAGACGTGTCTCACTAGAGGGGGTCGCTCCAGCTTCTGCTACATTTAACGTGCTTGGTACTGGTGCCGGACCCTTTAGGTCCCGACATTTGAATTCTGCCTACCCATGGGCTCTAGCCCTGAGGAATTGTTTAAAGCTTTTTGCAAGACCAAAATGGGCGATTGCCAATCCACCGAATCGGTGTAATCATCTTGCCCGTTTTTGGGAATCCCCAAAGCGACCGAACGGGCGCAACCCGCCACGCAGGAGATATCAGATGAAAGCAACTCTCTCAGCACTCATTTTCCTGACCGCCTCTTTCTTTTCCGCACCCGCCCACGCTATGCCCCAGCAATCTGCAACCGCCACCGCCACTCCCCAAAACTCTGGCCCCGTCAAAAATCCCGTGATGACTTCCGTGCGCACCATTCTCACCCGCCAGCAGAAGAACATTCCCGCCGCCGTCGACGCCATGCCCGCCGATAAGTTCGGCTACAAGCCCACGCCCGATCAAATGAGCTTTGCCCATCTCGTCATCCATATTGCTGAGTCCAACAATGCCATGTGCGCCAAACTCGCCAACGTTTCCGCTCCCAAAGTCGATGAGCTCACCGACTCCGATTCCAAAGACAAGCTCCTCGCCGCCGTTCGCTCCTCCTTCGATTTCTGCTCTTCTTCGCTCGCCAACACCGACGACAGCAATCTAGGCGACCCCATCGAATTTTTTGGCCGTCAAGGTCCCCGCGCCATGGCCGCCTTCATCCTCACAGGTGGCTGGTCCGATCACTACAGCGCCGCCGCCATGTATTTGCGCTTGAACGGCATCCTCCCCCCTACCGCCCAACCCAAAAAGTAGCGGCGGCGGGCGTTTCTTCGAGCGCATGTCATGGCCATGTCATGAACTAATCAACCGTGTGAAATAAGCGGCGCGATAGATGAGGGAAGGTCCCTCGGGATCGGCTTTCAGGAGCAGGCCGGCCGAACAGAGCTTAACTCCCAGTGCTATTGACCGCAACTTGCTCTCCATGCAACTGTTAGAGAGTCAATCTGAGACATTCTCGGTGCAGATCGCTGACCTTATCCTACCTGTATTTGCAGTGATCCTAACTGGCTGGATCGTTGGCTATACCGGCTATCTGTCGCGGGCGTTGTCTGACGCCCTGATTCACTTCGCCTATAACATCGCAATGCCGGCGTTGCTGATCGTCACGATTGCGCAAGAATCGGGTCATTCGCTGATTAATTGGCGCTTTCTTGTTGCCTTTGGTGGTGGCTCCCTTCTCTGCTTCATCCTCGTGTTCGGCATTATGAGCATTCATACTTCGCGAAGTCTCGCAAGCCGAACGATGCATGGCATGGCGGCATCGATGACTAATACCGGCTTCGTCGCCTTACCTGTCTTGCAGGCGATCTATGGTCAACGCGCCGTGTTGCCGGCGGCGATCGCCACGGTGTTCGTCGCCGTTGTGATGTTTCCCGCAGCCGTGATCTTGCTCGAACTTGGTCAGCGGGATGCACATGCCGCACGCACGGCCCCAATGGTCACAGTTAAGCATGTCGTGCTTAACCCTCTGGTCATATCAACCCTGATCGGCATGCTTTGGTCGGTCCTCGATCTCCGCATGCCCGAGCCGGTAACCGTTTATTTTGGCATATTCGCCGATGCGCTCACGCCTTGTGCTTTGTTCGCCATCGGACTGGGACTGTCGATCGATGGATTGCGCACCAATATTTGGCAGGCTTCGCTGCTCTCGGCCGTCAAGCTCGTCATCATGCCTCTGATCGTGTACGGATTGAGCATGTCCTTGGGGCTCGACCCCCTCTACACCATTTCGGCCGTAATCTGCGCCGCAGTGCCCACGGCTAAGACAGCGTATATTCTTGCGGGAGAGTATCGCTGCGAGGAAATGATGGTAGCGTCGACCGTCTCGATGACAACTCTAGCTTCCGTCATCACGCTCATGGTCTGGCTTTATGGGCTATCAGGGCTAGCAACACGCATCCCTGCCCGATGAGGGAAGGAAGCGGTTAGACGCTGCCCTGCGTATTCGATGCTCTGGTACTCGCCTCGACTGATGCAAGGGAGGCAGGCGACATATCAACTCCCGGGAATGTCGAGTAACCTGAGTTGCGTAGGCTTTGATTTCGTTATTCCGTCGAAGAAATTTTCAGAAAGGCGGTCATTAGACGGAATGGACGGAAAAGAACGAAAAACACTAGACGTTCATTTCGCTGCAACTGTCTGAACCACTCTCGGAGGGCGTGATTCTAGAACTTCAGGCGTATGGTCCCGATCCGCCTCGTCGTCTGTATTTTGTCGCCATCAATAATAGAACTTCAGTGCAAACTGGATGTTGCGAGGCCCCTGCGACTGAGTAATCTTGCCGAGATACGGTCCCAGCACCGTATCAGGGACATAGTATATTGGCGTATTGGTGAAATTGAAGAACTCGGCTCGGAACTCAATCCGCCTCTCGTCGTGGATTGGGAAGTTTTTCTGGAAGCTGAGGTCAGCGCTGCGAAGGCCCGGTCCCCGGACGGTGCCGTTGCCGCAAGTCCCAAACGTCCCCGGCGATGGTGTGTCATAGGCAGAAGGATCAAACCACTGAAGACCGCCATCCGGAGCATCATGACCGGAACCGAAAACGTGGGCGGGACGGCTGCAAGTGGCCCGCGGCCCCCTTGAGCCGGTTCCGGACGCATCACCTGCAACTATTGTCAGCGGGAAACCACCGCGCAACTGTAGAACGCCGCTCACCTGCCAGCTACCCGCCACAGCGTCAATGACACGATTCCAATGATTGCCGAACTTCTTGCCCCGCCCAACAGGGAGCTCATAAACAGCATAGCTGCTGAGCACGTGGGTCGCATCGTAGTAACAGGGCCCCCACTCAGCTCGCCTGTCGTATAGATTCTGCCAGTAGGGACTTTGCGGGGCAGCTTGGCCCCACGCGCCAAAATACCCGATCGAGTCGCTCATGCATTTTGAGTATGTGTATGCCACATTGCCCTGAAGGCCCCGGCCGAACCGCTTCTGCAAATTGACCTGTAGCGCGTCGTAGCGCATGTTCCCGTTTGACTCTGTTCCGGAGATTTGCGCAATGTTTCGCAAGGCAGGATTACCCGACAGGTAGGGGCTGGGAACGGTAATCGGCGTGCCCCCCGAGTCCAAGCCGAGTAATCGTCTCTGGGAGTATGGCATCGGTACCATTAAATGAGTTCCACGCTGCCCAACGTAGGCTACCGAAAGGTTCAGGTTGCTCCAGAACTGCTGCTCGATCGTAAAGTTCCATTGCTGTGAAATTGTCGGTCGGACATTCGGATCCCACAGCCGAATCGTCGCATTCTGATAAGGGTCCGTCGGAGAAGCAAGAACCGTAAATCCCTGGTCCAGTGTGGAACTCGGGAAATTAAGGCTATCGTAGATGCTCGTGAGTACACTAGCAAACGGCGGATTCAACGGAAGACGTAGATTGAGTCCGGTCCCTTCTAAGTAAGAAGAAATCGTGTAGGCTCCGCGGAATACTGTTTTATTTCCTAGTGCATGCGGTGTATAGGCAAATCCGAAACGGGGCTGAAAGTTCCCAAGCCCCCAGTTGTAGGAGTTGTAGAGGGCACGATTGTTGCTATAGAAGCTGTTGTGCCGTGGCAATTCCACTTCGCCGCTAATTGGGGCAAAGTTCACCTGCCGGTCCAGCACTTCCACCCATGGCGTATAAGTCTGATACCGAAATCCCAGGTTCAAGGTGAGCGAGTCGGTGATTCGCCAGTCATCCTGAAGATAGGTGCCAAAAACATTAGAACGCTGTCCCCATGTACCCCCATTGCTTCCGCGTCCCAGCGATTCGGGTAACCCCAGAAAGAAGTCTGCATCAGCCGATCCCGAGCTTCCACCGGCTACAGCGAGGGTGTCGGGACCCGCCGTCCATCTGCCGTCGAAAATGATTGCGCCCGACACGCCTAGGTCGCCGGCTAGAAAGGCGTTAATTCGTTGTCGCCAATACTGGAAACCGGTATGCAGAATATGCCTGCCCCGGGTGATAATCACGCCATCTTCCAACTGAATTACCGTATCCGCAAAGAGGATGGATCTGGGAGTATTCGAGCTTCCAATGGCCCATCCCGGAGTCCAAAGACCCATAAGTCCAGGTCCGCGATCGTTTCCATTCTTGATACCGAGTTGCTCCGCAAAGTTGCCCAAACCGTTTTTGTGGTCTCCACCCGACGACCAGACGTAATTGATGCCTACCCTGACCTCGTTCACAAAACGCGGGTTCACTGTGCGCGTCCAGTTGACGACACTGTTGCGTGTGCGCGCCGAATTGAAGCTATCGAAGAACAACGGAAATGAGTTGTTCGTGGGATTATCCTGACGGCTCCAAGAGAAGCGTCCAAACAAGCGGTCTCTCTCAGTGAGGTTTGCATCCAGCCTGATGTCGAACTGATCGCCGTCAATCGAACTTCGGGTTATATTGACGTAGTTATTCGTTAGCTGACCATTCATCGGCAGGGGGTAAAGAGATGAAGCGAACAGATTCAGGGCGACGGGATTGGCCCTGTCTGTAGGGATGTGGTTGTTCTGAAAGGGAGCCCGTAACATCTGTCCCGGATGGACAGGGTCCGGGATGTAATGCGAAGGATCCGCGTCGTACAGCTGGATACCCTGCACATTGAGCAATTGCGAAAAGTCCCCTCGGCGTTCGGCTTCAGTTAAAACAGTCATTGGGCTGCTAGAGGCCGGGAACGCATAACGCTGCCCCTGGTAGTCGCCAAAGAAAAAAAGCTTGTCTTTCTTGACTGGTCCCCCAATTGTGCCGCCGAACATGTTCCAGCGCATCTTGTCTTTAGGACAGCTGGCCGGCGCACAGCTCCAGTTGCTCTCCCATCGATTGGCATTCAGTACGTCGTTGCGAAAGAATTCAAACAGACTTCCCTGTAACCGATTGGTCCCCGATTTGATCGTGGCACTGATGATCCCTCCCTGGAAGTTCCCAAATTCAGCAGGAGCGTTATTGGTGATCATATTGAATTCTTGAATCGCATCGACGCTCGGCATGTATCCGACAAAGTTGTTTGACACTTCGTTGTTGTCGATGCCGTCCAGCAGAAAATTGTTGGCCTGCTCTCGGTTGCCATTCACGTACGGCCTGCCCGAAGTAAAGGATCCGGTGCCGGTTCCATTGGTGAACGTCGAAGGATCAGGATGAACGGAGCCTGGCACTAGCAGAGTCAATTGGATATAGTTCCGCGTGGCCAGCGGCAAAGCCACGTTTGTTTCCGCATCAATGATTGTGCTCACTTCCGTGATTTGCGTCTGCAGCAGGGGAGCCTCTTCCGGCACCTCAACGACTTCTTTGAATGATCCGAGCACCATATGAAAGTCCAGGCGGGCGATCTGGTTCAGAGCTAAGGTGAACGGAGGCAAGGTCTCTGTGCGGAAGCCGTCGTTCTCAGCGCGTAGCGTATAGGTTCCCACAGGAATCCGTTGCAGGTAATAGATGCCGTCGGCATTGCTTTTTGTGGAGAACACCGTGGCTCTTTGAGTGTCCGTTGCGGTTACAAGTGCATCCACGACGACAGAACCGCTCGGGTCCGTAATCGTGCCTGTGATTCCGGCGGTGACTTCCTGAGTCCGAGCCTGCGTCCCAAACAGCGCCACGGACAAAAGGACAAGCGCGCAGGAGAGGCGGAGATTCTTGAGTGAGCCCGCCTGCAGATTCATGAATGTCTCCTCAGAGAAGGCAAATGAACAGTTGCCCCAGTCCCGCTGAGGTGATCCGCCCGGGTTGTAAGCAGAGGCCTGGATCTTCTGAGAAGACTTATAACACGGCTTCACCCCGAAACAGGAGTGAAAAGATTGGTTCACAGTATCGACATGTCCGTAAGCGCTTTAATCAAAAGCTGCTTTAGCTCCAGGGCTCATTCGGTCGCTGCAAAAAGGGTCGATTATTGACTTGCCTCTGGCCACAATCTGAGATGAGCGCGCTATGACGGGACCCGACGCGCTCCTAGGGGAGACGATTTCGCACTATCGCGTGGTGGAGAAGCTGGGCGGTGGGGGGATGGGTGTGGTGTACAGGGCGGTGGACACCCTGTCATTCGCCAAAACTCGGGCCGGCTTTAAAATCAAGAAGATACGGTAAGGCCAAGTAACATGTTGCATGAATGAATTCCCGCTCGACGGAGTTTTTGCGAACGACAGTTGGTCCTGGGGTTGCGGTCGCCCTCGGTCCTATACTTGGCGAGGAAATGGTTTCTAGATTCTTAGTCGATGCCACGGAGCTTGAGGCGACCAATACGGAAATGGGGAGTTACGGTTCGGTAGGGACGCTGTGGACCCGGCAAACTTTTCCGAGCGAAGAAGGCAAAAAGCTCCAAGTTCTAAGTAGAGCAAGAATCCAAAGCGAAGACAAATTGGCCGGCGCGGATTGCATTGACAAGGTGGGCTGGGCGACCTAAGTTGGCGCTTACATTCGAGGAGGGCTCGATGGAAAGCGGAAGTCGGAAGGTGTGGGCGGTGTGGTGCGTCGTGGCATTGATGCTAAGCGTGACGTTTGGCAGGTGGACGCGAGTTATTTCCGCAGATGCCCCGGGGAACAGCACGGTGGGAATTTTCGAGGGGACGGGCGATGTGGGGAACGTGCTGCACAAGGGAAGCGTGGAGTTTGACGCGGCGAAAGGAACCTACACCATTGCGGGAAGCGGCGAAAACATGTGGTTCGCGTCGGATGAATTTCAGTTTGCCTGGAAGAAAGCGAAAGGGGATGCGACGCTGACCGCGGATATTGC
>Ga0306920_100012774_pt1 | contig 11406 bp, 9 predicted proteins | sample flu12Cox44000170_FD_204666 | JGI IMG/M metagenome (GOLD analysis project Ga0306920, IMG submission 204666) | Lab enrichment of tropical soil microbial communities from Luquillo Experimental Forest, Puerto Rico - flux4day.12C.oxic.44.000.170 (v2)... | ecosystem: Environmental > Terrestrial >...
GGCGGAACTGATCGAGCGCCGCCATGCGGGCCGGCTGGTCCATGTCGCCATGCAGCGCGACCGCGTCAAAGTGGTGACGCACCAGAGAGCGGTGCAGCACCGCGACCTCGCGCTTACGATTGCAGAAGATGATCGCATTCTTGAAGCCCGCTTCGGAACGGATCAGCTGCCGCAGCGTATCGCGTTTGTCGTGCGGCTCGCGGCCGGCGGGGGCGAGGAGCTGCGTCACCGTCGCGACCGTGGTGGCGGGGCGCGCCACTTCGACCTGTTCCGGATTGTGCAGGAAGGTGTCGACGATGCGCCGGATTTCCGGCGGCATGGTCGCGGTGAAGAAGAGCGTCTGCCGGGTGAAAGGAACGAGCTTGCAGATGCGCTCGATGTCCGGGATGAAGCCCATGTCGAGCATGCGGTCGGCTTCGTCGATGACGAGAAGCTCAACCCCGGTGAGCAGCAGCCGTCCGCGTTCGAAGTGATCGAGCAGCCTTCCAGGTGTCGCGATCAACACGTCGACGCCGCGGGTGAGCTTTACGTCCTGGTTGTCGAACGAGACGCCGCCGATCAGGAGCGCCACGTTGAGCTTATGATTGGCGCCGTATTTGGCAAAGCTGTCCTCGACCTGCGCGGCGAGTTCGCGCGTCGGCTCGAGGATGAGAGTGCGCGGCATGCGCGCGCGGGCGCGTCCGTGCTCCAACATCGTTAGCATCGGCAGCACGAAGGCGGCGGTCTTGCCGGTGCCGGTCTGGGCGATGCCGAGTACGTCACGCCGCTTGAGGACGTGGGGGATCGCCTGCTGCTGGATGGGGGTCGGGGTGGTGTAACCTGCCGCCGCTACGGCGGAGAGAACCTTCTCGGACAAGCCGAGCTGTGAAAATGACATGTATCCTCGAATCTGGGCCGCTCCGGAACCGAGCTTTCGTCGACCACGGAACGACGACGGCTTGCGCGGGGAAGAGACGGTCGAATCCTGTCGATCCTCCGACCGGCGCCCGGAACATAGTGAGGGAACGCGAAAAGTCAATGCTTGCAGCAATTTGGCGGCTTTGTGACACCGTTTAAGTCGAATAAATTGCTAATTTTTCCGAGCCGAGCTCGAGAAAATAAGTTCCGTCGGACGGGTCGGTCTGCGGGATTAAAAACGGTCGACTCGCCCGTCCCGTTGCCCCGGCCGGCGATATCCGCGATGGTGCGCGTCCCGGCCGTCCGGGAACTTCCACCGCTCGTCCCGTCTCAACTTCGTGGAAATCAGACTCATGGTCGTCAACACCAAGCGCGCGTTCTACGTCAGATATCTCGCGCACCAGAGCTACCTCGATACGATTGGCAAGCGGCCCGACATCCGGCTCGACCGGCTCGAGAACGACAGCGCGGCCGCGGCGGTCGAGCCCATTTTTGCCGCCGCCCACGCCTACCAGATCGGCTCCTCGCGCTACGAGATCGCGCCGCATTTTCATGCCACCGCCGATCTCCTCGCCCGCATCCCGAACCTGCTGATCGTCTCGACCAACGGGGCGGGTTACGACACGGTCGACGTGAAGGCCTGCACAGCCGCCGGCGTGCTCGTGCTCAACCAGGCAGGCGGCAATCGCGAGGCAGTCGCCGAGCATGCCATCGGCATGATGCTCACCCTGTCGAAGCGGATCTCCGAGTCCGACCGCGCCATCCGGCGCGGCGATGTCATCGACCGCAACAGCTTTGTCGGCGACGACGTGCACGGACGCACCATCGGCATCGTCGGCCTCGGTCACGTCGGCCGGCGCGTCGCCGAACTCGCGCGCGGCCTCTTCGCCATGCGCGTGCTCGCCTATGATCCCTATCTGTCTGCCGACGAAATCGCCGAGCGCGGCGCCGAGAAGGTCGAGCTTGCCAACCTGCTGCGCCAGGCCGATTACGTCTCGCTCAATTGTCCGCTCACCGAGGAAACGCACGGCATGATCGGCGCGTGCGAGTTCGCGCTGATGCAGCCGCATGCGTATTTCATCACGACCTGCCGCGGCCACATTCATAACGAGGACGCACTGCTCGAAGCATTGCGCGGCAAGCGCATCGCCGGCGCCGGGCTCGACGTGTGGAGCAAAGAGCCGCCGCCGCACCAGCATCCGCTGCTTCAGTTCGACAACGTGCTGGCGAGCCCGCACACCGCCGGCATCACGCACCAGGCGCGGGTGAACATGAGCCGCATCGCCGCCGAGCAGCTCATCGAGGCGCTCGACGGCAAGCCGGTCTCGCGCGTCGTCAATCCCGAGGTGTGGCCGTTGTACGCCAAGCGGTTCGAGCACACATTGGGATTTGCCCCGCGAGCTAGAGCATGATCCCCAAAAGTGGGAACCGGTTTTCGGAAAAGATCATGCTCCAAGAATAACTAACGCACGAGGAAAGCCATGCGCGCAGTGACTTTTCTGGGAGACCGCAAGCTCGAGCTGATGGATTTTCCCGACCCGGCGCCCGGGCCCAACGAGGTGGTGCTCGACATCAAGGCCTCGGGCATGTGCGGCAGCGATCTCAAATTTTACCGCGCGTCGGGCGGCGCTTCCTCGCTTGGCCTCGGCAAGGTGAGCGGGCCGATCATCGCCGGACATGAACCATGCGGGGTCGTGGCGGCAGTCGGCGCAGGCGTGCCTGAGAATGTCGCGCGCGTCGGCGACCGCGTCATGGTGCATCACTATCACGGCTGCGGCACATGCGAGCACTGCCTCACCGGCTGGTCGCAGATGTGCGTCAACGGCAGCACCGTCTACGGCGCGACTGGCCATGGTGCGCACGCGCCGCAAATGAAAGTGCCGGCACACACGCTGGTGCCGTTGCCCGAGTCTTTGAGCTTTGCGACCGGCGCCGCTATTTCCTGCGGCACCGGCACCGCCTTCGGCGCGTTGCGCCGGATGAATCTTTCCGACCGCGACACCGTCGCGATCGTGGGGCAGGGGCCGGTCGGGCTATCGGCGACGCAGCTTGCCGCCGCCATGGGCGCGCAGGTGATCGCGCTCGACGTGAGCGGGGAGCGCCTCGCACGCGCCAAGGAGTTCGGCGCCGACGTGCTGGTCAATCCGCGCAGCAACGATCCGGTCGGCGCGATCAAGGACGTGACGCATGGGCGCGGCGCGCACACGACCCTCGACACATCCGGATCGCCCGAGGGCCGCATCACCGCGGTGCGCAGCGCGCGCACCTGGGGCACCGTGTGCTTCGTCGGCGAAGGCGGCAACGTGACGATCGACGTGAGCCCCGACATGCTGCGCAAGCAGCTCACCATCATCGGCTCGTGGACGTTTTCCAAGGTCGGGCAGGCGGAGTGCGCGCAGTTCATCGCCGACCGCAACATCGAGGTCGACGGTCTGTTTACCCACCGCTGGAAGCTCGACCAGGCCGAGGAGGCCTATCGGCTGTTCGACCAGCAGACCAGCGGCAAGGGCGTGTTCCTGATGTAGCGCCGTGACGGCGGACGCGGGCACGCTAACGGTCGCGGCGCTGCCGCGCCGGGTTGAGGATGTGGCGACGCTCGAGGAATTGCTCGCGCGTCCGAGCGAGGCGCTCGTTGCCGACCTGGCGCGTCTCGACGGCGACATCCTGGTGCTGGGCGCCGGCGGCAAAATGGGTCCGACGCTTGCCTGGATGGCGCGGCGTGCGGCGCCAAGCAAACGCGTCGTCGCCGTCGCGCGGTTCAGCGAAGAGGGCGTGCGCGAGGAGTTGGAGCGGCGCGGCGTCGAGACCATCGCCTGCGACCTCCTCGACCGGGGCGCGGTCGAGCAGCTGCCGCAATTCGCAAATGTGGTCTTCATGGCGGGGCGAAAGTTCGGCGCCGAAGGCGACCTGCCGCTCACCTGGGCAATGAACGTGCAGGTGCCGGCGATCGTCGCCGAGGTGTTCCGCCGTGCGCGCATCGTCGCGTTCTCGACCGGCTGCGTCTATCCGTTCGTTCCGGTCGACGGCGGCGGCGCGAGCGAGGACTTGGCCCCCGATCCGCCCGGCGAGTACGCCATGTCGTGCGTCGGGCGCGAGCGCATGTTCGAGTATTTCTCGCAAGCGCACGGCACGCCCGGACGGCTGTTCCGCCTCAACTACGCGATCGACCTGCGCTACGGCGTGCTCCACGACATCGCCCGCAAGATTCACGACGGCACGGCGATCGATGTGACCATGGGCCACGTCAACGTGATCTGGCAGGGCGACGCCTGCGCGCAGGCGTTGCGGACGCTGCTTCACTGCACGACGCCGACGGCGCCGCTCAACGTGAGCGGCCCGCAGACGCTTGCGGTGCGCGTGCTGGCGCAGGGGTTTGCCGCGCGCTTGGGTCGCGCCGCCAACATTGTCGGCGCGGAAGCGCCGACAGCGTGGCTGACGGATACGCAGCGCGCGCAACGGTTATTTGGCCCGCCCGGCGTATCGCTCGAAGCCATGCTCGACTGGACCGCCGATTGGGTCGCCCGCGACATGCCGAGCCTCGACAAGCCGACCAAATTCGAGGTGCGCCATGGGCGCTACTGAGGCGCTCGTCCAGACGCCGCTGGCGCAACGCGACGTGCCGCGCGCGCTCGCGTTGTCGAACAAAGTCGGCTGGAACCAGACCGCCGAGGATTGGCGCCTGTTCATCGCGCACGGCCGCACCATCGGACTGTTTGATACCGATGAAGGACTGGTCGCGACCGCGGCCGCGCTGCCCTACCACAACAGCTTCGGTTACATCTCCATGGTGATCGTCGAGCCGGCGTGGCGGCGGCGCGGGCTGGCGCGCCGGCTCATGGGCGAATGCATCGAAACTTTGCGCGGTATGGAACGCGCTGCGTTGCTCGACGCGACGCCGGCCGGTGCGCTCGTCTATCGCGGGCTCGGTTTTGTTGAACTCGCCACGATGGAGCGCTGGGAAGGTGAGGGCGGTACGGCCCGGGTCGCCAGCGCAGCCAGTCGAATGGCGCCTGGTGATTTGCACAAACTGATCGAGGCGGACGCGCTGGCGTTCGGCTCGCAGCGGCGGTTTCTGCTGGAGGATTTTCTCGCGCGCCCGGGCACGATCGCGTGGACTTGCGACGGCGGCTATGTGGTCATGCGCAACGGCCACCGCGCCACGCAGATCGGCCCGCTCATCGCGCCCTCAACCGAGGCGGCGCGGGTCCTATTGGCGACCGCGGTTGCCAACGCGCGCGGCCGCGTGTTCCTTGATCTTTTCACGACTTGGCCGGATCTCGCGGCACTGCTTGAAGCTTCCGGTTTTAAGCGCCAGCGCCCGTACATGCGCATGGCCCTCGACCGCGCGACCTTGCCCGGCAACCTGCAGCGCTTGGCGATCGCCGCTGGCCCGGAGTTTGGTTGAAGCGTCACACGTCCAGCAGTTCCTCGCTGGCGAATTCCGCGTGCTCCTGGATGAAGGCGAAGCGCGCCTCGGCTTTGGTGCCCATCAGGCGCTCGACCGAGTCCGCGGTGTCTTCGCGGTCGTCGGCGAGCAGCACGACGCGCAGCAACGTGCGCGTCTTCGGGGCCATGGTGGTTTCCTTGAGCTGGTTCGCCATCATTTCGCCGAGGCCCTTGAAGCGGCTGATCTCGACCTTGGCGTTGTGGTGGAACTCCTTCTTGAGCAATTCCTCCTTGTGAGCGTCATCGCGCGCGTAGACGCTCTTGCCGCCGTGGGTGAGCTTGTAGAGCGGCGGGACCGCCAGATAGAGGTGCCCGCCGTCGATCAGCCGCGGCATCTGCCGGTAGAAGAATGTGATCAGCAGCGAGGCGATGTGGGCGCCGTCGACGTCGGCGTCGGTCATGATGATGACCCGGCCGTAGCGCAAATCATCGTCGCGATAGTGCGCGCCGGTGCCGCAACCGAGCGCCTGGACGAGGTCGGCGAGCTGCTGGTTTTGCGCGAGCTTGTCGCGGCCGGCGGAGGCAACGTTGAGAATCTTGCCGCGCAGCGGCAGCACCGCCTGGCTTGCGCGGTCGCGCGCGTGTTTGGCGCTGCCGCCGGCGGAGTCGCCTTCGACGATGAACAGCTCGGCGCCTTCCTGCGCCGTGTTGGTGCAGTCGGTGAGCTTGCCGGGAAGTTTCAGCTTCCGGCCGATCGCCTTGCGGGCGATCTCTTTTTCTTGGCGGCGGCGGACCCGCTCGTCGGCGCGCTCGATCACCCAGTCGAGCAATTTGTTGGCCTGAACCGGATTCCCCGCGAGCCAATGATCGAACGGATCGCGCACCGCCTGCTCGACGATGCGCGCCGCTTCGGCGGTCGCAAGGCGATCCTTGGTCTGGCCCTGGAACTCGGGCTCGCGGATGAACACCGAGAGCATGGCGGCGGCGCCGATCATCACGTCGTCGGTCGTGACCGCCGCGGCGCGCTTGCCTTGCCCCATGCGTTCGGCATGCTCTTTGAGCGCCCGTGTGAGCGCGGTGCGCAAGCCGGTCTCGTGGGTGCCGCCATCGGCGGTCGGGATGGTGTTGCAGTAGGACGACATGAAACCGTCCGCGTCCGCGACCCAGGCGACCGCCCATTCGCATGAGCCGTGCCCGCCCTTCTTCTCCGAGCGGCCGGCGAAAATTTCCGGATGCACCAGGGTCGTCCCGTGGATCGAGGCGTTCAAATAATCGGAGAGGCCGCCGGGGAAGTGGAAGGTCTCCTCGACCGGCACGCCGTCGATCCCGGCGAGAAGCTCGGGCGCGCACGACCAGCGGATTTCGACGCCGCCGAACAAATAGGCCTTGGAGCGCGCCATCTTGAAAATGCGCGGCGGCTTGAAGCGCGCATGTGCCGCCCCGAAGATTTGCGGGTCGGGACGGAAGCGCACTTTCGTGCCGCGCCGGTTGGGCGCGCGGCCGAGTGTTTTGAGCGGTCCCTTCGGCTTGCCGCGCTCGAACACCTGGGCATAGAGCGTCTGGCCGCGCGCGACCTCGACCTCGAGCCGCTCCGAGAGCGCGTTGACCACCGAGACACCGACGCCGTGCAGGCCGCCCGAGGTCTCGTAAACTTCGGAGTCGAATTTCCCGCCCGCGTGCAGGGTGCACATGATCACCTCGAGCGCGGATTTCTTCGGGAATTTGGGGTGCGGATCGACCGGAATGCCGCGGCCGTTGTCGGTGACGGTAACGAAGCCATCCGCCTCCATCGCGACCTCGATCCAGCTCGCATGCCCGGCGAGCGCCTCGTCCATGGCGTTGTCGATCACTTCGGCGAAGAGGTGGTGCAGCGCCTTCTCGTCGGTGCCGCCGATGTACATGCCGGGCCGGCGGCGCACCGGATCGAGGCCCTCGAGCACCTCGATGTGCTTGGCCGTATAACCGGACTCGGCGGGGCTCGCCGGCCGGCGCACGTCGCGGCCCTTGCCCACCGGACGGCGCGGGGCCGGATCCGGTAGGTCGAACAGGTCCTTTGGCCGCGGCCCGGATTTTGCGCGTTTGTTCAGTGGCTTGGGCATGGACGTTTAACCGGCAAGCGAAATAGGGGCGAATCAGCCCATTCGACTATGGCACGTTAGAGTCTGGAGATTGAGGCGGGGTTTCGCCCGTCGCGCTGGTTTTCCCCGGGCTGGCGCGGTACACCCGCCGCCCCGTCTCCGGTCTCGCCACTTGCATGAATCTTGACGACTATTTCCAGGCGCTGGTCGAGTTCGTGCACGTTCACGAGGCATGGGCCGCCCCGATCGTCTTCGCGCTGGCGTTTGGGGAATCGCTTGCCTTCATTTCGCTGCTCATTCCTGCGTGGGGGGCTCTCGTCGCCATCGGCGCACTGATGGGCGTGAGCGGCATCAACTTCATTCCGGTGTGGGTCGCAGGATCGCTCGGGGCGGCCTGCGGCGACTGGCTATCCTACTGGTTCGGCGCGACGTTCAAGACATCGGTCGCCCGCATGTGGCCGCTGTCGCGCTACCCAGCGCTGATTCCGCGCGGCGAAGCCTTCGTCAACCGCTGGGGCGTCTATGCGGTGGTGCTCGGCCGTTTCTTTGGGCCGTTGCGCGCGGCGGTGCCGCTCGTCGCCGGTATTTTCAATATGGCGTACTGGCCGTTCCAGTTCGCCAATTTTGCCTCCGCGTTCCTGTGGGCGGCGGTGTTGCTTGAGCTTGGCGACTTCGGTGGCCACGTCACCGCCTGGCTGTGGAACTATTTCTCGAAGCTGTAATTCGACCGCTCTCGGGTGCGGCATGGCGGTGGTTTTGCTTGACCGCGGCGGTGTTCGCGCCTATATGCCGCGCCCATGACGAAGATCGCTTGCATTCGAATCCGTCGCCGCCGCCCCATCCGGGCGGCTTTGGCGTTCGATCCGACGTGATCCTCGCCGCTGCCGCCGGAGACGCCTCCGCGGCACTTCTTGTCAAACAATCCGCGGCTCGGTGTCTTCGGTGGTTCTGAACCCCGGAGCACGGCCATGTACATCCCAACCGCTTTTCGCATCGACGAAGCCGCCAGCCTCGCCTTCGCCGCCACGCGTGGGTTCGGCCTTGTGAGCGCATGCGCGGACGGGCGCATCACCGCCTCGCCGCTGCCGTTCTATATCGACCAAGCGGAGGGCGGCCGTTGGCTCGCCTTTCACGTGGCGCGCGGAAATCGCCTCGCGGAGATTGCCGCGAACGGTGGACGCTGGCTCGTCACGGTGTGGGGCGCCGACGCTTATGTGTCGCCGCGCTGGTACCAAAGCCCGGACCAGGTCCCGACCTGGCTTTATGAATCGGTGCAGCTTGCGGGCCCGGTGCGGGTGATGAGCGATGCGGAGCAGCGCGATCATCTCGATCGGCTTACCGCCGCTTTCGAGGCGCAGCAGGCGCCGGCGCCGCCGTGGAGCGTCGACCTCGTGACGCCGGGCCGGCGCGAGGCGCTGATGCGGGCGATCGTCGCGATCGAGATGACGGTCGAAAGCGTCGAGGGCTCGTTCAAGCTCAACCAGCACAAATCGGACGCCGACCACGTGGCGGTCGCCGCCGAGCTCGCCGGCCAGGGCGATGCGGGTGCGTGCGCCATCGCCACGCATATGATGGCGCTCCGCCCGCATCTCGATTACGGACAAAACGAAACCGGCTGCGCGGACGAGCACACGCTCGCTCCGGCGAAGTGAGGGCGCCATGGCCAGCAAAGCAAAAATCGGCGTGCTCGGTGCGTCGGGCTACACGGGATCGGAGACCGTGCGGCTGTTGCTCACACACCCGCGTGTCGAAATCGCAGTGCTCACCGCCGACCGGCGCGCAGGGCAGGAAATGCGCACGGTGTTTCCGCAGTTTTCGCCCTACGCGCTGCCGAAGCTCGTCTCGATCGAGAGCGTCGATTGGTTGAATGCCGGTCTCGACCTCGTCTTCTGCGCGCTGCCACATGCGACGACGCAGAAGGTCGTGTCTGCCCTTCTTGGCGCCGCGCCGGCAACCAAGGTGGTCGACATTTCCGCCGACTTCCGCCTCGCCGACGCGGCCGCCTACGCGCGCTGGTACGGCCACGAGCACCATTCGCCGGAGCTGCAGAAGGAAGCGGTCTACGGGCTCGTCGAAATTTATCGCCCCGAGATCAAGAAGGCGCGCCTCGTCGCCAATCCGGGCTGCTACCCGAGCGGAGCGCAGCTTCCGCTCGTGCCATTGCTCAAAGCCAAGGCGATCGAACCGGACGAGATCGTGATCGATGCGAAGTCCGGTATGACCGGGGCAGGGCGCTCCCCCAAGGAGGAGATGCTGTTCTCGGAAGTCTCCGAAGGCTTCCATGCCTATGCGGTCGGCCGGCACCGGCACATGGCGGAGCTCGATCAGGAATTATCCCTTGCCGCCGGCCGCGAGGTGGTCGTGACCTTCACGCCGCATCTCGTGCCGATGAACCGCGGGATACTTTCAACGATCTACGTGCGCGGCCGGCGGGGACGCACGCCGCAGGATCTGCATGCGGTCCTTGCCGAGGCCCACGAGGGCGAGCCGTTCGTTCACGTGCTCCCCTTCGGCGAGACGCCGCAGACGCGCCATGTGCGCGGCTCCAACATGACGTTCATCGGGGTCGCGGCCGACCGCATACCGGGCCGCGCCATCGTGATCTCGGCGCTCGACAATCTGGTCAAAGGCGCCTCGGGCCAGGCCGTGCAGAACATGAACCTGATGCTCGGCTTTCCCGAGACCATGGGGCTCACGCAGGTCGCGCTGTTCCCGTGACAGGAATCAGGCATCGGCGATCAGGGATCAGGAATCTGACACCTGATACCTGATGCCTGATCCCTGGGCCTCACACAATTCTAAATATCGCCAGAGCCAGCACGACCAGCGCGAGCCAGCCCACGGTCCACACCAAGGTGCGCAGCCCGGGGATGCCGAGCGTGTAGACGATGCAGTGCGCAAGGCGCGCCCAGAAGTAGACCGCGCAAGCCGCTACCGTGGTGGCGGTGGAGATCTGCAGCGCGTGCGCGATCAGCACGAGCGGGGCGAACAGCACCAGATTCTCCACCGCGTTCGTGTGCGCCGCCATCATGCGCTGCGCCCACGACGATTGCGGCTTGTCGGACGGGCTCGGGTTTCCCATGGCGCCGGTCAGGCCGCGCACGGCCGAGCGGTCGAGGATGTAGGGAATCCACATCAGCCCGGTCAGGATAATGGTGCACATCAGCCAGAAGAATTCTTTCGGCATTTTCACTCCCCCTTGTTTGCCGGCTTTGTAACAAAGCGAAGCAGCCGCCGGTCAACTCAGCGTCGTCACTTTCTTGCGTTCGATCAAGTCGAAATCGATGGCGGCGCCGAGACCGGGGCCGATCGGCGCATGCACCAGGCCCTTCGGATCGACGGTGATGTCCTGCGCGAGGCCGTATTTCTGCGCGCCGTCCGGCAGCAGCACTTCGAAGAACTCGCAATTCTTGATCGCCATGATCACGTGCAGATTGGCGACGTTGTTGAGCGAATTGCCGCCGTGGTGCACCTCGTATTTGAGATGGAACGCCTCGGCGAGATGCGCGGTCTTGATCAAGGTGGTAATGCCGCCCTTGACCGCGACGTCGCCGCGCAAAAAGTCGGTTGCGCGGTTGATGATCCAGGGCGCGTAGCTGTCGAGGCCGGCCTGCGGGTATTCGGTCGCCATCAGCGGGATGTCGAGCTTCTCGCGCAGCTTGATGCAGTTGTAGATGTCCTGGTCGGCGAGCGGGTCCTCGTACCAATAGAAACCCAGGTCCTCGATCGCACGGCCGACGCGCAGCGCCGTCTCGTAATCGTAGGACCACACCGAATCGAGCATCAGCGTGAAGTCGTCGCCGGCGGCGCGCCGCACCGCCTCGCAGACCTTGATGTCGTCGCGCCAGTTCTGCGGCGGGTGGATTTTATAAGCGCTCCAGCCGGCGGACTTGAAATATGTGAGCTGCTCGACGTAGGCGGCTGCGCTCTCGTGCACCTGCGAACTGGCGTAGGCCGGCACCGTCAGGCGATAGGTACCGATCAACTGATGGATCGGCATGTCCGCAGCCTTGCCGGCGATGTCCCACAGCGCAACGTCCATGGC
>Ga0306920_100012775_pt1 | contig 11405 bp, 6 predicted proteins | sample flu12Cox44000170_FD_204666 | JGI IMG/M metagenome (GOLD analysis project Ga0306920, IMG submission 204666) | Lab enrichment of tropical soil microbial communities from Luquillo Experimental Forest, Puerto Rico - flux4day.12C.oxic.44.000.170 (v2)... | ecosystem: Environmental > Terrestrial >...
CCGGGCTGCCGCTGCTGCTGCTGTCCAGGCACGCGTACGACATCACCGGCGAGCCGGTGGAGTGGGCGCAGTCGTGGTACCGGGGCGACCGGTACAAGTTCGTGACCAGGCTTCGCCGGTAACCCAGCCGGCTGGCCCCGGCCTTCGGCGGTACTTTCCGCGTACCCCTAAAACTAATTGATCCTCATTAGGTGAGAATCACCTGGCAATGCCCTCGCCGGTAGGCTCTTAACCCCGTTTGCCTGGGGATATCGGGCCATGGCTAATCAGTGACAATTCCTTCATCATTCTCGCAGGGCATTGCCTATTCATGATTTGGGGCGGACCATATGTGGAACCTGTGTGATGCCAGTCACAGTGAGAGGCTGTCCCCGACGAGAGGGCAATCATGACCCAGCCGTCCGCCACGCCGAAGACTCCGGGTTGTTCCCGGTCCCCGGTCGCCGCCCACCCGGTCACCTCGGCGGTCATCGCCATCCTGATCCTCGCGTCGATCTTCTTCGCGGTGTGGGTGCCGCTCTACGCCAGCACCACGCCGAAGATCGGCGACTTCCCCTTCTTCTACGCCTACCTGCTGATCTACATGCCCGTGCTGGGGATCGTGATGTGGATCGCCATCACGCTGCAGGGCAAGCTGCGTCCCGGGCCCGGCGCTAAGCACTCGTCGGCGGCCAGCGACGGCGAGGTGGCCAGATGAGCAACGTCAACGCCGTCACCTTCACCATCGTCGTCGTCCTCTTCCTCGTCGTCACGCTGACCGGCTTCGCGGCCGCGCGCTGGCGCCGGGCCGAGGACATGCTGCACCTGAACGAGTGGGGTCTGGGCGGGCGCGGCTTCGGCACCTTCATCGCCTGGTTCCTGCTCGGCGGCGACCTCTACACCGCCTACACGTTCATCGCGGTCCCCGCCGCGATGTTCGGGGCGGGCGCGGTGACCGGATACTTCGCGGTGGCGTACACCATCATCGTGTTCCCGATCGCGCTGATCTTCCTGCCCAGGCTGTGGTCGATCGCCCGGGTGCACCACTACGTCACACCCGCCGACTTCATCCGCGGCCGGTACGGGTCGCGCGGCCTCTCGCTGGCCCTGATGGTCTACCCGCACGCGGTCACCGGCGTGCTGTCGACCAAGCGCCGCGACATCATCAAGCGCAACATGGCGCTGCTGCCGATCTACTCGATCATGCTCGGCTTCATCGCACTGCTCGGCTACGTGGCGCTGACCGACAAGGTGACCGCCGCGAACGTGAAGAAGGCGGGTAACGCCCAGCTCGCGGTGCCGTACCTGTTCCAGCACCTGTTCCCGAGCTGGTTCACCGGGATCGCCTTCTCGGCCATCGTCATCGGCGCGCTGGTGCCGGCCGCGATCATGGCCATCGCCGCCGCCAACCTGTTCACCCGGAACATCTTCAAGGAGTTCTTCAAGCCCGACGCCAGCCCCAGGCTCCAGACGAGGGTCTCGCAGTGGGTCTCGCTGATCGTCAAGGTGGGCGCGCTGCTGTTCGCGATCACGCTGCCCAAGACGTTCTCGATCAACCTGCAGCTCCTCGGTGGCATCTGGATCCTGCAGACGTTCCCGTCGATAGTGTTCGGCCTGTTCACCCGGTGGTTCCACCGCTACGCTCTGCTCGCGGGCTGGCTCGCCGGCATGATCTTCGGCACGGTCGCCGCGTACAACGTGTCGACGCCGACCACGTCGCACTGGGCCGGCTCGGTGGACACCGTGTTCGGCCACACCGTTTACATCGGGCTGACCGCGATCGTCCTCAACGTCGCGGTCACCGTGATCCTGACCCTCGTCCTCAGGGTGGCCAGGGTCCCGGCGGGCACCGACGAGACCGCGCGGCCGCAGTACACCGCCGATCCGGTCGACACGCCGGCGCCGGCGCCCGCCGCTGCCGTCCTGGGCAGCGAGGTGTCTGGCGGGGACTTGCCTTCGCGGCTTGCCTTCGCGGCTTGCCTTCGCGGCTTGCCTTCGCGGCTTGCCTTAGCGGCGCCGGCTCGCCGTTCTCAGCGGTGGCGAGCCGGCTCCTCGACGGCCGGCACGGAGTTATCGAGGGAGAAGAGCGGGCTGGCCAGGATGTCGACGGTCTCCAGCCGCATGAGGTCGTCCCTGCTCCGGCTCAGCTCCGGCTCGGCGGCCAGCCGGTGCGCGTGCCGGAGCCTGGCCCGCTCCAGTTCGTTGCGGACGCTGCGGGCGTGGGCGAATCGCGGCTGCCTCATGCGCAGGGTCAGGTATTCGCGGAATACCAGCTCCGCGTCGGCGGAAAGGTAATAAGACGAGCGGTCGAGCATGGCCCGGCCGATGGCCACCAGCTCCTCCAGCGTGTACGGGGCGAAGTCGAGGTGATGCGCGATCCGCGAGCTCATGCCGGGGTTGCTCTCGAAGAACACGTCCATGCGGTCCTTGTAGCCTGCCAGGATCACTACCAGCTTGTCGCGGTCGTTCTCCATCACCTGGAGCAGGATGTCGATACACTCCTGGCCGTAGTCTTTTGAATCACCGTCCCGGTACAGGTAATACGCCTCGTCAATGAATAGGACTCCGCCCATGGCGCGGTCGAGAGTGCGCTTTGTTTTCGGTGCGGTCTGCCCGATGAATTCTCCGACCAGATCATTGCGCATGGCGTGGACAAGGTGTCCCTTCTCCAGGTAGCCGAGCCGGTACAGCAGGCTGGCCATCTGCAGGGCCACCGTGGTCTTCCCCGTTCCCGGGTCACCGGTGAAGCACATGTGCAGGTTGGGCCGAGGAGCGTCCAGGCCGAACTGGTGCCGGACCCGGTCGACCAGCAGGAGCGAGGCGATCTCCGCGACCTTGTGCTTGACCGGCAAGAGGCCTACCAGCTGCTGGTCCAGGGCGGTGAACACGTCCTCGACGCCCGCCGTCCTGCGCTCGTCCGCCAGCGTGACGGTCGCCTCGGGGTGCAGCACCTCGGCACGCCGCCGGGCACGGGCCCCGGCCCGGGATTTTCCCTCGCGATTTGGCCGCATGACGACCGTCTGGGATTCCCGGGAATTGTCCTCGCGGGTCTGCGACCGGGTCTGGGACAAGGCGTCGCGGGTGAGACCGACCGACATCCCGAGGACGGCCGCGCTCGCCCCGACTATTATGACGAAAACGTGCGATAGGTAAAGCCAGGCCATAAAGAGAGCGACCAATACCGCAAGTGCCAGTATTGGTATTTTCGCATGTCTCAGCTCAAAACCATACATAGGAATTCGAGCGTAACCAGCCAGGCAAGCGCAGGTCAAGCGGCCCGGACGCCCGCCAGGGCGGGCTGGCCCTGGCGGCGCCGGCCCGCCCGGCGTCAGGAGGTCGGGTCCTGGCCGTCGTGACCGGACGCCTCGCGTCCCCGGCTGGCGCCCCGCTGGAACCCGGCGAGCCGGTTCCTGGCCGCGTCGGCCGACCTGGCCGACCCGGACACGTCCGGCCGCGAGCCGCCAATCGCGCCGGGCACCAGGTTCGCCTGCGGTGCTCGCACCGGCAAGCCAGCCGTGGTCACGCCGCTCGAGGCCGGCGCGAGAACCGTCTTCGCGGCGTCCCAGCCGCCGTCGGCGGGTGCCTGCCAGCCGCCCCCGGCCGCGGCACCGCCGGACGGCTTGCGGCGACTGCTGAACCAGTCCGACTCGACCGCCTCGTAGATGGGCAGGCGCCGCCCGCCCGGGGGATTCTCCGCCGGAGTCGCCCCCGGGGCGGCGGCGTCGCCCGCCGGGGCCGGGTGGTCGGGGATGGGTGGCTGGCCGGCCTCGGATGGCTGAGACCGGCCGGGCGGTTCCGACCAGCTGTGCGCCTGGCCCGCGGCGAGGGCCCGCAGCCGCCAGGCCGCTCGCGAACCGCCGGCCGACCTGGCGTGGCAGGGCTGCAGGCCGGCGTCGACAGGCGGGCCAGTGACCAGCGGCTGAAGCACTATGACGTCTTCCGGCCCCGGCGCGGGCCTGGCCGACCTGGCCAGGGCCTCCGGCTCGGCAGGGCCGAAGTCGGCCCGCGCGCCGGCCTCCGGCAGCAGGACGACGACGTCAGGCAGCCAGACCAGCGCGGCGAGACCGCCGGTGGCGGCCGGCTGCAGCCGGACCTTGATGCCGTGCCGTGCCGCGAGCCTGCCCACCACGAACAGGCCCATGTTCCTTGACACCGCGACGTCGACGGCCGGCGGGTGCTCCAGCCGCCAGTTGGCCTGCGCCATCATCTCCGGGTTCATGCCGACGCCCTGGTCGGTGACGTCGACCAGGACGCCGCCGGTGCCCAGCGCGCGGCCCGAGATGTCGACCGGCGTACCGGTGGCCGACAGCGACGCCGCGTTCTCGGCCAGCTCGGCGATCAGGTGCACCACGTCGCCCGCGGCGGGGCCGGATATCGCGACGCCAGGCTGCACGCGGACCGAGACGCGCTCGTACGCCCCGGTCTGCGCCACCGCGGCCCTGATCACGTCCACCAGCATCACCGGCCGGTTCGATCGCCCGGGCAGCTCCTCGCCGGCCAGGATGAGCAGGTTCTGGGAGTAGCGGCGCATCCGGGCGGCCACCCGGTTCATCGTGACCAGGCTCGCCCGGCGCTCGGCGTCGCGCTCGCCCTGGCCGAGCTCGTCGATGAGCCGGAGCTGGTGTTCCATCAGGGACTGGCCGCGGCTGGACAGCTCGGCGAGCATCTCGCTGAGCTTCCCGCGAAGGCCGGCCTCGTGGTCGGCCAGCCGCAGCACCTGCCCCTGCACCTGGTCGAAGGCGTGCGCGACCTCGCCTATCTCGTCGGACGCCGAGAGGCCGACCGCTTTGACGGCGACGGGCCGGCCCTCGCCGCCGGCCCGGCTGACCGTGCCCAGGCCGATATTGCGGAGCGCATCGGGCAGCCACACCTCGGCCAGCTCGACCGCCCCGGCCCGCAGCTGGTGCAGCGGGCGCAGCACCGACCTGATCAGGGTCATCGCGGACCACACCCCCACCGCCAGGACGGCGGCCGCGAAGAGCAGGGCCAGGACGGCCGACACGATGTCCCCGTCGTGCATCGAGCTCACATGGGAGTGGACCGAGGCGCGCTGGAAGGCGCCGGCGGCGCGGATGACGCCGGCGGTCACGAGGGTGGCGGCCGCCGCCGAGGCGACCGCCAGCAGGCACAGGCGGGTACGGACCAGCCAGTTGTGCCGCGCGCCGGGCGCATCCGGGCGGGGCGTCGCCCTCCCGGTATCCGCGCGCGGGCGCCCGTCGGCGGCCGGGGCAGCGGGTTCGTAGGGAGTCGCCGGGCCTTCCCGGTACTCGTGCGGGCCATCGCTGGTCCGGCGGAAGAAGTCCGCGGCCACGAGGACGGCGACCACGAGCACCAGGGCCGCCAGGACGATTTCAGCATGCATTTCTGGTCACCCGGTCAATGGCCGGAAGCCGACGCGGCAGAACCGGCACGGCATCCCTTCCTGCAGTCTGTCGTGGGAACGAGACGCCCCGGCGCGCCAATGGCAACTCTAGCCGGTAGGCGGGCAATATATGCGGATTTGCATTTACCCGCGAAACTCGCCACCGCACCTGGCTGGACACACCTCAGGTGTCGCTTGCCGCACTGCTCGCGGCGGCAACACCAGTCTCGGGCCGGGCTACCGTGGGCAGACTTCCGATTAGTTCCAATTAGCTATACATCAGCTATTCACCATCAATTGAGCAGCGTGACGGCGCGGCACGGCTTACGATCCCCATTCACGGCGCGGCCACTCATCCGCTAATGCGAAATTCACCGTCCTTATCACGTGGCGCGGAATCTGACCGTAAGGTTTTGAATGCAGCTGAACGCCGTGTTCGGCGGGGCCATGCCGTCCGCGAGGCGGGCGTGAGCATGAGCGCGGGGAAGGCTGTAGGCCGGGGCTGGCACGAGGCCGAGAGGAAGGACGATGACAGAACGATTGGTGACGGCTGCCCCGGAAACGACCCAGGTTCTCCCGGCCCGGCTGGAGCCGGACGCGATCGGGGCCGCCCAGGACACGATCATCGGGATGGCCAACTCCGCGCCGACGGTGGCGATCGGCCTGTCGCTGGCCGGGCTGGCCGCGGCGGCGGCCTACGGCAGCGGGCCGGTCATCATCCTGTGCGGTATCCCGATGCTGGTCATCGCCAACGCCTACCGACGGCTGAACCTGTGGAGCGCCAACTGCGGCGCGTCCTTCGAGTGGGTCGGCCGGGCGATCGACCCGTACCTCGGGTTCCTCACCGGGTGGCTGATGATCGCCGCCAGCCTCATCGCGGCGGTCGCCGGCGTGGTGGTGCTCGCCCCGTCGGTCCTGGCCATCTTCGGCGGCAGCGCCCTGAGCATCTGGCCGAACATCTTCATCAGCACCGCCGTCATCGTGATCCTGCTGGTGATCGCGGTGGCCGGCATCCGGCTCACCGCGCGCACCCAGGTGGCCATGGGCGTGATCGAGTACGTGATCCTCATCGGCTTCTCGGTCTGGGGCCTCGTGGCGGCGCTCGGCCATCACCCCGGCACCTTCCCGATCACCGGTGACTGGTTCAGCCTCAGCGGGATCGGCGGGCACGGCAGCCTGGCCTCGGGCCTGCTCATCGCGGTGTTCATGCTGGCCGGCTGGGACGCCACGGTCTACGTCAACGAGGAGGTCAAGCACCGGCGGCATAACCCGGGCAAGGCCGCCGTCGTGGCGGTCGCCCTGCTCATCGCCATCTACACCTTCTCCCAGGTGGGCTTGCAGGGAGTGGTCTCGCGGGCCAAGCTGCAGGCCAACTCGTCCTCGGTCCTCGTCTACGTCGCCCAGGCGCTCGGCGGCGGCGCGGCGGCCAAGGTGATGGCGCTCGCGCTGGCGCTGTCGGTGATCGCGTCCACCGGCGTCAGCATCGTCATCCTGGCCCGGATGATCTACGGGATGGCGAGCCACCGGGTGCTGCCCTCGATCCTGGGCAACGTGAGCCTCCGGTTCGCCACCCCGGCCATCGCCAGCGTCGTGGTCGGCGTGATACTGGTCGCGGTCACCTGGGTCTACCTGCTCTCCGGATCGATCGCGAACGCCTTCACCCAGCTGATCGACGTGACCGGCGTGCTGTACGCCAGCTTCTACATCCTCACCGCGTTCTCGGCCATCGTGTACTACCGCCGGCGTATCTTCAGCAATGCCTGGGACGCGGTGCTCGTCGGCATCCTCCCCCTGGCCGCGGCCGGCTTCCTGGTCTGGATCGTGGTCAGGTCGTGGCAGAACGCGCCCGCGTCGCAGCGGTGGTCGCTGTTCGGCATCGTCCTCGCCGGATTGGTCCTGATGCTCGTCGCGCGCTACATCCTGCGATCGCCGTTCTTCCGGATCCCGCGCGAGAGCGCGCCGAGGGAGCCGTGACATGACCCAGGTCAGTGCGGCCCAGCCGGTCTTCGAGACCACCGCCACCGCCCTGCGGGAGAAGAGCAAACGATGAACCTGCTGTCCGGGCTGGTGGCGACCGTGCTCATGATCGCCGACGGGCCCGGGAAGGCACCGTGATCGGAGGCAGCGTGACAGGCGGAGCAGCGCGGTCATCATGTGGACCGGCTTCGAGGACCGGTGGGACGACCCGACGACCTACCTGAACGCGGACCCCGCGGGACGGCTGCACTACCCGGGGTTCGGCGCCGAGGCCGCGGGCTGGCTGATCGAGCGCCGCCGCGTCGGCGCCCTCGGAATCGACACGATGGGAATTGACCGGGTGCCGACACGGCGTTCGGCGCCGGCCGGCTGCTGCTCCGGGACCACCGCATCCACCTGGAGAACAAGGCCGGGCTGGGCGAGATGCCGCCGTCCGGCGGCTAGATCATCGTCGGGGGAATGCGGATACGGGGCGGCTCTGGCTCGTCGGCCACCGTGTTGGGCCTGATCCCCTAAGCGCCGGTCAAGTACAGCAGTCTCTTCAGCACCACAGGGGTAGGCCGCCCCGGTTCCGCCCTGTTCCTCTCCAAGAGCGTGGATAGTTGCCCCCCGATTTCCGCGGGTTACTGTCCACGTTCAACGGAATGGAGCCATGATCACGACCTGACCTGCGCTCCGGTCGTTGTGATCCGGGCGAACCGGGGGTTACCCGGCGCGGGCGGGTGGGCTATGGCTGTGCAGGACTTTCGTCTTGTCCTTGTTCCACGCGGTGGTGGTGCCGTCCGGGTTCAGCACCAGCGTCCAGCCCCAGCGGTGAATGACCACCTGGTGATGGAACGTGCACAGCAGGACGCAGTCGCTGACGCTAGTCGGGCCGCCGTTGCTCTTGTGCCTGGTGTGGTGCACCTCGCACGCGGCGGCGGGCTGATCGCACCGGCCGGCCCACTGGCAGTGCTTATCCCGCAGGATCACCGCGTGGCGGATGCCCGCCGGGATGGTCTCGCTGTAGCCGATGTCCAGCGGCAGGCTGGGCCCGCCGAGGCGGGCGCCGAGCTGGTGGCGGCGCAGGAAGCTCGCGAGGCCGCCGGGGCCGGACAGGAGGTCGACGGCCTTGCCGATGATCGCCTTCTCGAGGGCTTCCCAGGCGGGGGTGGTGTCCGGGCGGGTGGCGCCCGGCTCGGCGCCCGTGTCCGCGTCCGCGTCGGCGGCGCGGCGGTGCCGGTCCAGTTCGACGCAGAGCCGGATCAGGTCCCCCAGCGCACCCGGGTCGACGTCGCCGGTCACGACCGGGGCCATCGCCGCGTCGCAGGCGATGCCGGCGGCGGCGTCCCCGTCAAGCCAGGCGCCGCCGTCGCCGCCGGTCCCGGACGTCTCGGCACGGTGCGCCGCCCACTGGGCGCGGACTTGGGCGGTCCATTCCTCCTGCAGCGCGGAGCTGCCGTCCAGGCGGAGCAGGTCGGCCAGGGAGATCTGCGCCCACACCTTGACGGGCTGGCCCGCCCGCTCCGGGAGCAGCCTGGCGGCGACAAGGCGGCGCATGGCTTCTTGCAGTGCGTCGTGGTAGCGCTGCTCCCGGGTCCGGTCATCCCCGACGCCGGCCGGGGCGGACAGGGCGTCCAGGACGGCGGTGACGACGGCGGCGCACTCCGGGGTCAGGTCGCCGTGCAGCACGCCCGCGCCCTGGAAGGTGGTCTCCAGCCGCACACCCCGGTCCCTGAACGCCCGGGCCGGGTCCTCATCCGGCAGGTTCAGGCGGGACCGCTCGTACATCTCGGCGGCCAGCCCGGCCAGATCGCGCAGATCCATGCCGGCCTGGGCGGCCGAGAGCAGGATCGCGTCCGCGGCCGGGCGGCAGTCCTCCGGGAGCTTGTCGGTCCAGCCGCAGATCGTCCGGGCCGCCGACTCAGGCAACTCCTCAGCCGCCATCGCCGCGAAGACCCGCGGATGCGCGGCCGCCCGCCGCGTCCACGCGGTATAGGCCACGGCGGCGGCCTTGGTCACGCCCGTCCTGTGGATCAGCCAGGCCCGCGGGCTGTAGTCCGCGTCCGCGGAGTATCCCTGCCCCGCGGTGAACGCGGACAGGACGGAGGTCCGCGCCGCGGTGCCGACCGCCGTCGCCTGCTCCATCACCTGCAGGCACCGCGCCTGCTCCTCGGCCGCCATCGCCGTGGCATCAGCCGCCGCCAGGTACCTCATCGCAGACCGCAGCATCTCCAGCGCCTCTGCGGTGCTGGACGGTGACATCACATCGCTCATCGTGATCTGTCACCTCCTCGCTGCTGCTCGCGGACCTGCCGGACGGACTCCTCTCCCCGGGGCTGCACGCGCCAGGCTCGGCTGTTCATCGACTAGTTTCGATTCTAACATCGAACGAGGACTTTCTTAGGAGAAACGAAGCTGCTAGGCGTTATCAATCGAAAAAGATAACTATGAGTTTGACGAGTACTGCGGGACGCTTGGGACTCGGGAGATAGAGACGACGAGCTCCCGGGTTCCGGGAGGCTGGGCGGCCGGGAAGCCGGAAGCCAGGGGGGCCCGGAAGCTAAGGGGGCCCGGAAGCCAAGCGGGCCCGGAAGCCAAGCGGGCCCGGAAGCCAAGCGGGCCCGGAAGCCAAGCGGGCCCGGAAGCCCGGGAGCTGGGGGCCGGGGCCGACGGAGCGGGAGGCGGGAGAGCGGGAAGCCGACGGGCCGCTTCTGCCGCTGGGGCTGGCGGACCGCTTCATCTCGACAGGGCAAATGACGCAGTGCAATTGTCACTGAATGTGTCTATGTGACCACATAATGAGAAAAGATGCAGGTAAATGCCTATTCACAATATGCATGTGAAAGATTACTCTAAGTACTAGATGCCCTGTATTGACCCAATGCGGGGTGGTCTCAGTGAGAGGGGTCCGGGAATGCCTGGGACGCGGCATGAACCGGCTGCGACCGCCCCCGCACGGGTCACGACCCTGCGCGGCTGGCCTGCCATGCACCCGCATGAACCCGCCGTGGAGGCGCTCCAGCGGGCGGCCGGCACCCCGGTGACGGCGAGGCTCGCCTGGTGGCGCGCGGCGGTCACGACGGACGGCACGGTCCCCCTGCTGCTGGCGCTGCGCGGGCGCGGCGGCACTGTAATCGCCGCCGCGCTGGTCGCACTGCGCGACGAGGACGGAGACCGCCGGATAACCTCGGTGCGGCCGCACACCGACGACGTGTGGGACGTCGCGGCGACCTCGGCCGGCGCCCGCCAGGTGCTGCTGGGCGAGCTGGCCAGGTACGCCGTCGGCCTGAGCGGCGCGTGGCGGCTGGCCTTGACCGGGCTGCGCGACGGCGACGAGGCCGGGTGGCTCGCCCGGCAGCTGCCGGGGGGCCGGGCGGTACCCGGGCCGCCGGTCCCCGGCGTCGACCTCACCCGGGACGAGGTGACGCTCGCCCCCGGGATCCGGAGCGGCCTGGACCGGTCCGGGCAGCGGATTCGCCAGCACGCGCTGACCGAGACGATCCGGTTCGAACACGAGCAGGCCCGGCTGGCGCGGCTACGGGACGAGATCGAGGCCGTGCACCGGGCCCGCGACCACGACGCCGGGCGGGTGAGTGACCTGGACGACCGCGCTGGCGCGGCGTTCTGGCGCTCGGTGTACGACCGGCACGCCATCCGCGGCGAACTGGAGGTGGCCACGCTGCGCCTGGACGGCTACCTGGCCGCGTACGTCATCGCGCTCGTCGACTCCGCCGTGTACAGGGTCTTCGACGGACGGTTCGCGCCGGACTGGCGGCTGTTCTCCCCGGGCCGCCGGCTGGAGGTGGCGGTGATGGAACACGCCCGCCGCCTATCCTTCCGCGAGCTCGACTGGATGAGCAGCATCGCACCGGAGAAGCTGGTCGCCAGCACCCGGGCGGAGCCGCGGTGGACCGTCACCGCGGCCGGTGACCAGCGGTCGGCTCTCCCCGCCGCGGGCGGCAGCGTCCTGTCCGTGGCGGCGGCACCGTGAAGGCGGCACCGTGAAGGCGGCACCGTGAAGGCGGCAGCGTGAAGGCGGCGGTCACGGTCTTGGCCAGCGCGCTCACCGTCGCCGCGGCGCTGCCGTACATCCTCGACATCGTGC
>Ga0306920_100012776_pt1 | contig 11405 bp, 6 predicted proteins | sample flu12Cox44000170_FD_204666 | JGI IMG/M metagenome (GOLD analysis project Ga0306920, IMG submission 204666) | Lab enrichment of tropical soil microbial communities from Luquillo Experimental Forest, Puerto Rico - flux4day.12C.oxic.44.000.170 (v2)... | ecosystem: Environmental > Terrestrial >...
ATCCTCGCGCTCGACACCGAGACCAAGGACGGCGGGCTGCTCGCCGGCTGCGGATCGGCTTGGCCATGGGGCGATGGCTTCATCGTCGGCATAAGCGTTGCGTATCGCGCCGAGGGTGAAATCCGTGCCCACTATTTTCCGATCCGGCACCCGGACAGCGAGAACTTTGAGCCGGAGCAACTGTTTCAATGGTTGCGCGATCTCTTCGCGTCCGACGTGCCCATCTGCACACAAAATGGTTTGTATGATTTTGGTTGGCTGCGCGCCGACGCCGGCATCGTCATGCCATCCTCCAACCGTTTGGAGGAGATCGGCGCGCTCGCTACCATGGTGGACGAGAACCGCAAGCGTTACTCACTGGAATCGCTGTGCGCCTGGCGCGGTCTCCCCGGTAAAAATGAAACCTCATTGAAGGAAGGTGCCGCCGCCCTCGGCTTCCCGAAAAAAGCCAAGCTGGCAACGCTGATCTGGCAGCTGCCGGCGCACTACGTCGGGCCCTACGCTGAAACAGATGCCATCCGCACGCTCGAGCTGTTTGAAAACCTCAATCCGATTCTCGATCAGGAGAACACGCGCGGTGCCTATCGGCTGGAGGTCGATCTATTGCCGATGGTGCATGAGATGCGCCGGCGGGGAATCCGGATTGATACCGCGGTAGCTGAGCAAGCCCGCGATCTCCTGCTTGGTAAGCGTGACGCCATCCTGGCCGAGCTGTCGGAAAAGCTCGGCACTAATGTTGGTATGGATGAGCTCAACCGCAGTGCATGGCGGGCAGCGGTATTCGACCAACACAAGATCGCCTATCCGAAAACGGAAAAAGGGAACCCAAGCTTCACCGCCGGCAATAGCGGGTGGATGCCAAAGCATCCGCATTGGCTGCCGCAATTGATCGTCAAGGCGGACAAATTCCACAACTACGGAGAAAACTTTCTCGGAACCTATATTCTCGGGCACACCATCAACGGTCGCGTATTCGCGGAAATTCACCCGCACCGTGGCGATGATGGCAGTGGCACTCGTTCGCTGCGGTTCTCCTACAGCTCGCCGCCGCTGCAGCTCATGCCCAAGCATGACGAAGAGCTGGCACCGTTGATCCGCGGCGTCTTCTTACCGGAGCAGGGCGAGGTGTGGGCCGAGTGTGACGTTAGCCAGCAAGAATTCCGCATGATCGTGCACTATGCCGCTCGTCATAGACTGTCAAAAGCAGCCGACGCGGTCGAGAAATTCCGCACGGATCCCAACACGGACTTCCACGAGCTTGTGGCCGGATGGACCGGACGCGACCGTCAGACTTCGAAGAACACCAATTTTGCTAAGGCCTACGGCGCCGGCGTGGGCAAATTCGCTGCGATGATCGGTAAGTCCGAAAAGGAAGCAGCCGCGATTTTTGATCAATACGACCGTGAGCTTCCTTTCGTATCGCAGCTTTCGACGTTGTGTGAACGCGCCGTACGGCGAAAAGGGTATCTCACGCTCTATTCCGGTGCGCGCCGACATTGGAACGATTGGGCCCCGGGGGGCCAATGGAAGAAGGGCGCAGGGCCATGTCCGCGAGACGAAGCCGAAGTCCGAGTCAACAATCGCGAGCATTCCTGGTTTGGGAAACCGCTATGGCGCGCCAACTGTCGCCTGGCGATGAATTCGCTCATCCAGGGTTCGTCCGCAGCCCACACCAAACTTTGGATGCGTGCGTGCTGGCGCGAAGGCATCGTCCCGCTGCTACAGATGCATGACGCGCTCGAGCTATCGCTCAGCTCCCCGGAACAAGCGGAGCGGGTGGCTGAACTCGGTTGCGATGTCGTCCAGCTCGAAGTGCCAATGATGGTTGACATTGCATTCGGACGGACGTGGGGCGATGCCAGACACACCTGGGCCGAACTCCAGCCAGCACCGACCCCCGAGGGGGCAAAGATTTCTGTTTCCTACGCTGACCCCAAACCGTCCCCGCCGCAAGACGATGGTGGTGGTGGTGGTGGTGATCACCTCATCAACGACGCGACGATTGCGATTGAAAAATCGCCGCCCGCGCATCAAGTCAATTGGGCCGCGGCACTCGAGCAGGATTTTCCCCGCGCAACAGCAGCCGCGGCGCAACCCACTCCGCCGTCATCTCAACCCACAATAAACGAGCCACCGCAGCACGATGCTGGCAATGGATATGGTGGGTCTAATGCAGACGATTACTGCCGCGGCGAAACCGAAACCTCAAAAAGCTCGCCATCGGCGACGTACGTCTACAAAGACGAGCGCGGCGCCTTCTACATGAAGGTAGTGCGCACCACCGCCAAAATATTCCCGACCTATCACTGGAAGAACGTAGATTGGGCCAAAGGCTGGCCAGAGAAAGTGCTGCCGTATCGTCTGCCCGAACTACTCGCGGCACCCTCGAGCGAACCGGTGTGGATTTGCGAGGGCGAAAAGGACGCGGACAATGTCGCCGCGCTCGGGCTTGTTGCGACGACGAATCCCGGCGGTGCAGGCAAGTGGCAGCCGGAGCTGGCGCAGTGGTTCAAAGGCAAGCAGCTCGCCTACATCCTCGAGGACAGCGACGAGGCTGGCCGCGCGCATACCGCCAAGATCATCGCCGCTCTGCGCGGCATCGTCCCCACCATCGCCGTGATTTCGTTTCCGGAACTGCCGGTGAAAAGCGACGTTTCCGATTGGCTGGCGGCCGGCGGTAACAAGCAGCTCCTGCTCGCGCGCGCCGAGGAGGCAAAGAAACGCAGTACGACACGCAACTACACAATCATCAATCTCACCACCGTGACCGCGCGCGCCCACAAGTGGCTCTGGCCCGGCCACCTCGTGCGCGGCAATCTCGAGCTGATGACTGGCATTAAGGGGTTGGGAAAATCGCAGATCCAGTGCCAGTACATTGCGCACGTGACCACCGGGCGCGCATGGCCGAACGGCGTCCCGGGCATCGCGCCTTGCCGCGTCATCATGCTCACCGCCGAAGACAACACCGCCGACACCTTGAAGCCGCGCCTCATGGCCGCCGATGCCGATCTCGATCTGATCGGTGTGTTGACGAAGATCAGGCGCAACAACCGCGACGAACTTTTTCTGCTTTCCGAAGATCTCAATGAGCTGGAAAAAGCGATCCGCGACTATGGTGATGTTGGCCTAGTTACTATCGATCCGATCACCGCCTACATGGGCGGCGGCAAGAACTTCGACAGCCACCGCGTGACTGATGTTCGCTCACAGCTCACGCCGTTAAAAGAACTTGCCGAACGCACCGGGGTCTGCTTTAGCGCCGTAACCCACCCGCCGAAGAACGCCTCGCAACGCGCGCTCGATAACTTCATCGGTTCGCGCGCCTTCATCGACGCTGCCCGCATCGGACATCTGTGCGTTCCAGAAATGGAAGACGACCCAGCCACGGGTAAACGGGAAACCGGCCGCTATCTGTTCACCAACCCTGCGATCAATGTCGCGGGCAGACAGCCGACCCTTGCCTACCGGATGGACGTCGTTGAAGTTGGATTTGATCCGGACGGAACCGTCATCCCGGCGCCGGTGATCCGCTGGGAGGGTGAAGTCGAGATCACCGCGCAAGAGGCGCTCGACGCAACCAAGACGACAAAGACCAACCGCGGCACGGCGCGAGAGTTTCTGAACATTATTCTCGCCAATGGACCGGCGCTCCGGAACCTGATCGTCGAGCGCGGAGCAGAGCACGGCTTCAGCCCCGACCAGCTGAAGCGAGCCAGACATACGCTCAAGGTCAAAGCTTTCAGAAAGCGCGGCGAGGGGAAGAACAGCCCGTGGTGGTGGGCGTTCCCGGAAGACATGCCGGCGGACGCCGAGGAGGGCGACGACTGAGTGCCCAGGACGAGGAGGCGGCGCGGGACTAAACACAAAAACCGCCTTCTCGTACTTCTCGTCAAAAAGGCGTGCCAAAACAGGTGCTTCACGAGAAGGCGGTGACGAGAAGGCCGCCTTCTCGTGGAAGTCATTGAAATTATTATAAAAGACGAGAAGGTTTTACCTTGCTTGTTACGAGAGGGCGGTCATCTTGTTTCGCCTTCTCGTCCGCTCCCTCGTCGCTTTCTCGTCGCTCCTGTGTGCGCCCCCTCCGTCAGCCATTTTGGTGGCGCGTTGCGGGGGTGGCGAAACAAACCAGGGCAATGGAAAAATCTCCTCTAAAACCGGGCACAATCAAATCGCACTTCAGAACTGTAATATGGGAATATCCTGCTCCCTTCTGCCACGTGCTGCGGTCTGCTGCCGGTGTCCCGCCAGGATTGCGGTCACCTGCCGAGCAGATCCGCAAAGGACTCCCGCAAAATCGGAAAATGATTGAAATTGCGCGGCTTTCGGCGGGGATCGGCATCCGGTGTAGCCGCACCAAAGTTGCCGGGCGTCGTCCGCGTGCCGTCTAAAAAGGCTATTCGCGTTTTTGCGCTGCACAATGAAGTAAGTCAGCGGCTTACGTGGCTCGATTTCCTGCGCTTGAAAGGAGATCGTTTTTAGACCAAATAAGGGCTCATGAGAGCCGCCCTTTACCTGCGTACATCCACGCTCGACCAGACCACCGACAACCAGGAGCGCGAGCTTCGGGCCGTGGCCGAGCGCCTCGGTCACGAGATCGTCGAGGTCTACGCGGACAACGGCATCAGCGGTGCCAAGGGTCGTGACAAGCGACCTGCCTTCGACCGCCTGTGTCGGGATGCGACCCGCCGCCGGTTCGACATCATCATGGCTTGGAGCGTCGATCGACTTGGGCGCTCGCTGCAGGATCTCGTTGCCTTCCTGAGCGAGATTCATGCCAGTCGCACCGAGCTTTATTTGCATCAGCAGGGGCTCGATACGTCGACGCCGTCGGGGCGTGCCATGTTTCAGATGATGGGCGTCTTTGCCGAGTTTGAGCGGGCGATGATCGCTGAGCGCGTCCGCTCGGGCATGGCGCGGGCCAAGGTTCAGGGCACCAAGAGCGGCAAGGCCATCGGTCGCCCGCGCCTTGATCCGCGGACGAGAGCTGGGATCCGAGCTACCTATGCGGCAGGCGGCGCCGGGATGCGGGCGGTTGCCAAGAGGTTTGGCGTTGCCGTCGAGACCGTGCGCCGCTGCTTGTCAGAGCTCAACTAATCGTCCGAAATCCCTCCCGTAGTTTCGGTCTATCGGTCGGATTCGGGGCAATACTTGCTGGAATCGCGGTTTCGGAGCATGATCTTCTCCCATGAATGTACCTGGTACTAGTGGGAAGAATGGTGCTGACGGCTCGGAAAAGCGGTCGGTTCGCGGTGGGATCGCGGGGCGCAAGGACTATGCCCGTGACAAGCTGACCAACGGCTCGAAGACCTTGCCCGACACTGACGGTCGTCTCCGCGTTGCTCGGCGTTTCCGCGACATCGCCGCCGCCATCTTGGTCGATCAGGGTGGCGCTGACCTGTGTTCGGAATCGCGCCGGCAGTTGATCAGGCGGTTCAGTGCCGCCTGTGTTTTGGCCGAGGATCTCGAAGGGCGTCTTGCTCGCGGCGAAGAGATCGACGTCGAGCGGCACGCATTGCTGTGTTCGACATTGACGCGGCTGGCCCAGCGCATCGGCATCGACCGGCGCGCCCGGAACGTCACGCCTACCGTTAAAGACTATCTCGAGCAGATTGAGGTCGCGGAATGAGGCCGCAAGTCACCCTGCGCAAGGCACTCGCCGATCCGCACCTGCTCGGCCACGCCTTGTCCGGCGATAGCTGGGCGCCATGGCGCACACTCTTGATCGCCAGCATGGGCGAGGAGCTCACCGAGTTAGAACGCGTGACTTTCAAGGCGATCACGGGCCGTGAGCATGAACCTGAGCAGCGTGTCGACCAGGTCGTCGCCGTTGTCGGCCGCCGCGGTGGCAAGTCCAGGTCAATGGCGACGCTCGCCACCTACATCGCCGCACTGTGCGATCACTCCGACGCGTTGGTGCCGGGCGAGCACGGCGTGTTGCTATGCGTCGCGCTCGATCAGCGGGTGGCCAAGATCATTTTGGACTACGCGCAGGCTTCCTTCGAGCACAGTCCGATCTTGAAGCAGCTCATCGCCAATCGCACGCAGGACGCGCTGGAGCTGACCAACGGCATTACCTTGGAAGTGCGCCCGGCAAGCTTCCGCAAGCTGCGTGGCCCAACCTATGTCGCGGTGATCGCGGATGAGCTCGCCTTTTGGTACACCGACTCCGCCTTCGCCAATCCGGATGTCGAGATCCTGAACGCGGTCGAGCCCGGCCTGGCGACGACCGGCGGTCCACTCATCCTCGCCTCCTCGCCGCATGCACGCCGCGGCGTGTTGTGGGACGTGTTCAAGCGCCACTACGGCGCGGAGGGAGATCCGCTCACTCTTGTGGCGCACGGTCCGAGCACTTTGTTCAATCCAAGTTTGCCGCAGCGTGTCATCGATCGCGCATTGGAGAAGGACCGCGCCCGCGCGACGGCGGAATATCTCGCCGAGTTCCGCTCCGATCTCGAGACCTACATTGATATTGCCGTCGTTGAGGGCTGCGTTGGCGGTCATCGCGAAATGCTGCCGGCCACGGGCACGTACTATTCGGCCTTCTGTGATCCGGCTTCCGGCTCTGGCCAGGACTCCTTTACGTGCGCCGTGGCCCACAAGAAGAGCGACGGCGAGATCATCATTGACGCCGTGCGCGAGTTTCGGCCGTTCTTTTCGCCTTCTGCCGTGATCGGCGATCTTGTGATTCTGCTGAAGAACTACCGCATCTGGCAGATGAACGGCGATCATTTCGCTGGCGAGTTTCCGCGCGAGTTATTTCGCCAGCACGGGATCTGCTACGAAGTCTGCAAGTCGCCGAAGTCCGATCTTTATCGCGACTTGCTGCCATTGCTGAACAGCGGCCGCATCGTGCTGCCGCGCAACGATCGGCTGGTTGCGCAGATCGTAGGCCTTGAGCGGCGCGTGACCCGCGCCGGCAAGGACAGCATCGATCATGCGCCGAACGGGCACGACGACGTGGCGAATTGTGTCGCCGGTGTCGCGGCTGTTCTGCACTCGAAGAGTTATTATAATATAGCCGCGTTGGCCTCATGATGCGCCATGAGCGCCGCGCTGCAGCGTCGCTGTCACCGAAGGCGCGATCGCGGAACGCTTGACCCAGACGGCCGATTAGAGAAGTGGACATGCGCGAGCCTGGGAAGCCTCATCGCCCCCTGCGCCGATCTACTCTCCAATTACTTTTCGCAGCGCTTCATTGATTCGGTCTTGCCAGCCCGGCCCGGCGTCTTGAAAGTGATCGAGAATGTCCCGGTCAATTCGCAAAGAGACAAGCTCCTTGGCATTCGGGATGGTGGGACGCTTTGGAGGGAGTTCTGCGGGCTTTGTGGTTGCCGCTTTAAACGCTGCTTCAGCCACCTCTCGTGAGGTGGTGGTTCTTCGTGTTCTGTCGACAGGCATTTTATGTCCTCTCGCTAGGGGCTTCACTTTCTTAAACGCAAACTGGACGGCTGAACTTGCTCATCTCAAGACCCGCACAAGAACAAGTCATCAGAGCCGAAACCCGCAGGGCCAAACCAGGCTCACACACGGTCTAGGAAATCAAGGCACGCGTAGGCGCGAAGCGTGGCGGGCCCGCCGGCTCATTACTTATCAAGGAAGCTTCTGAGAATCCTTGACCGGCTTGGATGTTTGAGCTTGCGCAGCGCCTTGGCCTCGATCTGGCGGATGCGTTCGCGCGTCACCGAAAACTGCAGGCCCACTTCTTCCAGGGTGTGGTCCTTGTTCATGCCGATGCCAAAGCGCATGCGCAGCACGCGCTCTTCGCGTGGCGTCAAGGACGCCAGAACGCGTGTCGTGGTTTCGCGCAAATTGGATTGAATCGCGGCCTCGACCGGCAGGATCGCGGTTGTGTCTTCGATGAAATCGCCGAGGTGGGAATCCTCCTCGTCGCCGATCGGCGTCTCCAGCGACAGCGGCTCCCGGACCAGCTTGAGAACCTTGCGCACCTTCTCGAGCGGCATGCCGAGCTTCTCGGCAAGCTCCTCAGGCGTGGGCTCGCGGCCAATCTCGCTACGCATCTTTGGCGATGTGCGGATGATCTTGGTGAGGACTTCGACCATGTGCACGGGAATGCGGATGGTGCGCGCCTGGTCGCAGATCGAGCGCGTGATCGCCTGCCGAATCCACCAGGTGGCATAGGTCGAGAACTTGTAGCCACGCCGGTACTCGAACTTATCGACCGCCTTCATCAGGCCGATATTGCCTTCCTGGATCAGGTCGAGGAATTGCAGGCCGCGGTAGGTGTATTTCTTGGCGATCGAGATGACGAGGCGCAGGTTCGCCTCCACCATCTCCTTCTTGGCCTGGCGCGCCTCGCGCTCGCCCTTCTGCACCATCTGCACGATCTTGCGGAACTCGCCGATCTCGAGCCCGGTCTCGCCGGCGAGCACCTGGATCTCATGGCGGTGCTGCTTGACCTTGTCCTTGTTCCTGGCGATGAGGCTCTTCCAGCCCTTTGCGCTCAGTTTCGACACGCGATTGAGCCAGCGCGGATCGAGCTCGGAGCCCTGGTAGTTCTTGAGAAAATCCTCGCGCGCCACGCCGTGACTCTCGGCGAGCCGCATCATGCGGCCCTCGTAGCCGACGAGACGCTTGTTGATGTCGTAAAGCTGCTCGACCAGCGCGTCGATGCGCGCCTGGTTGAGCCGCAGCGACTTCACCTCGCTGATGATCTCGTCCTTGAGCTTCTTGTAGCGGCGCTCCTGCGCCGGCGAGAGGGAGTCGTTGCGAAGCTTGTTCTGGATGTCCTGGTCCTGCAGCCGGCGCAGCCGCTTGTAGGCATCGGCGATGTTGTCGAAAGTCTCGAGCACCTTGGGCTTGAGCTCGGCCTCGATGGCGGCAAGCGAGAGCGAGTTCTCCATATCGTCGTCGTCGAAATCGGCCTCGCCGGGCGGAGCCTCGCTGCCCTCACCGTCTTCCCCGTTGCTGCGCTCGGGTGCTCCCTTGAAGGGAGTCGCCGCCGCGGGCGCGGACGGGGGAGCGGGCGTCTGCGCCAGCACCGAGCCGCCGGGACCGGCCTGCGCCCCTGCAATCGGCTGTCCGTCGGGGCCGATCACCGGCGCCGGCATGGCCTTGGCGTCAGGGCCGGCATAGGTCGCTTCGAGGTCGATGATGTCGCGCAGGAAGACCTTGCCCTCGTTGAGCTCGTCGCGCCAAATGATGATGGCTTGGAACGTGAGCGGGCTTTGGCATAGGCCCGCGATCATCACCTTGCGGCCGGCCTCGATGCGCTTGGCGATCGCGATCTCGCCCTCGCGCGAGAGCAGCTCCACCGAGCCCATTTCGCGCAGATACATGCGCACCGGATCGTCGGTGCGCTCGGTCGGCTCCTTGGCCTCGGCCTTGGCGGGGACCTTCTGCTGGACCTCGACTAGGTCGCCACCCTCGCTCTCACCCTCCTCGTCCACCTCTTCGCGCGACTCTTCGCCCTCTTCGCTGGTCTCCTCGGTCTCGACCACGTTGACGCCCATCTCGCTGAACATGGCCAGCACGTCCTCGATCTGCTCGGAATTGACCTCCTCGGAGGGCAATACCGAGTTGATCTGGTCCTGGGTGACATAGCCGCGCTTCTTGGCGGAGCGGATGAGCTTCTTCACTGCCGCGTCGGAGAGGTCGAGCAGCGGGCTGTCCGGGGCGGTCTCGGGTGTCGCCTTCTCCGGCACGTCTTCTTTCTGAGACGTCGCTTTGATATTGCTTGCCATAAGCCTCCACCCCCGGCTCTGAACCCGCACCGGATCGCGGTCCTGCGGCGTAGCCGATAGCCTAAAGGGACGGCTGAGCCTACCTAAAACTTCATCTGTAGAAGAATCGTTCGGGTTCCGACGCAAATGCTTCGGACATCACCAAGTTTCGCCGGGAAGGTTTGAGAAGCTCGCCCGTGCGCCCGGCTCAACAGCAAGGCTTTTTGCGATATTTTCAACAGTCTGAATGAAGGAAGCGTATCCATTTGCCGCAGGTCACCGCCGCACAGGAGCTTCAGATCAAAGCCCAGATACGCCTCGAACATTTAATGGCTGGAGCTGAATAATTTCAACTTTTGGCCAAAGTGCTGGAGCGCCCTACGGCCGCGCAAGAGAGTCCGCACGCGGGATACTACTGTGACCAGACTCTTGAATGAATTCTTGCTGTCTTTCTAGCTGGCAGGCCATTCCAATCGAAACACGGACAAGAAGTCGTTCGGTTGTTTTGCCGCCTCCGAGCAAGGTGGATAGAACAGAAATTCGCGTTACTAATTACCGATGGTACTTGTCTGAAACAAGTGATGAGCTTGTCGTGTCGGCCGCGTAAGCAAGGAACGGCAGGAGTAAGCCATGGCAAAGGCGACGGCCAAGCTCAATGCAGAGGATCGGGTGATCCTATTCTGCGCCGCGACTGGCATCGACCATGCCGCGGTCGGGATTCTCGCGCGGGCAATGCAGTCGATGGCCGTTCGGGGATATATAGACCATGATCGGGAGAGCGGGGCGTATTTGCTCACGGACAGCGGCCGCGCTGTGTTCCGGGGGATTGTTGAGCAGGTTGAGTTCAATATTGCACCGAAATAAACCGCCGGTCGCCCGCCCCAGCTTTCGGCCGGGTGGTCTCATTCCACAGGGCGGCGTCCTCTCCGCGTCGCGGCCACTAATTTGGAATCTGTCCAGCCGTTAAATAAAAGCCATCATTCTCAATCGCCTCGAACGCCTTCTCAGTTGAGGCTCCCCATTGATGGGTTCCACCTACAGCCATGTCGATCGTTTTCAAGTACTTCCATTCCCCCCTTTCAAAAGGAAGGTTGTTGCCGTCCCTGTCAGAGGTGAACCCGTATAGGTTAGGTTCGATCGTGCTCTCGAAAACATGCACTCGCATTCTTCGCCCCTATGGCTTCGGAGACGTACACCCCCCCCTACAAATATGTGCTCATTCGACTTGAGGTTCAAACTGAGACCGGACATAGGATTGTAGCGGCCCTCAATCACTGCTGGCCCATAGCCAGCAGTAGGCGCATATTGCCACGATGCTAAACAACCGTCTCTTTCTGACCCTAGCCCTCGTTCGTGCTCGCATACGGCATCTACGTAATCGTTTATTGATCCATGCCAGCGAACCCACTCAAACGCCCGCGGGATCCTGCAGGCGGCCACGCTGCGACCTGATTTTTCCGGACCTCCCAAGGGTGCTGTGAAGGCCCAGCGTGGCTACACCATCGTCGGCCGAGGTCGAGGAACCGATGGCCTCCCACAAGTTCAAAATCGGCGAGATTGTCACCATCAGGCCCGCACTCAGCCGCAACGTGCCGGGCGGCGTTTATGAGGTGACTAAGCAGCTTCCGCACAACGGCCGTGAGTTCGAATATCGCATCAAGAGCGTGAACGAACCGCATGAACGTGTAGCGCGGGAAAGTGAGTTGACCAGAAATTGAGCCGACC
>Ga0306920_100012777_pt1 | contig 11404 bp, 7 predicted proteins | sample flu12Cox44000170_FD_204666 | JGI IMG/M metagenome (GOLD analysis project Ga0306920, IMG submission 204666) | Lab enrichment of tropical soil microbial communities from Luquillo Experimental Forest, Puerto Rico - flux4day.12C.oxic.44.000.170 (v2)... | ecosystem: Environmental > Terrestrial >...
ATCGTTTCGCTGGCCATACGGAAATTGCTGTCCGGATGGTCGGGACCGACGTGGCGTTCATCGCCGAAAAACACCTGCGTTTTATCCCAAGGAACTTGCGAGCGCAGCGCGGGATCGCTGGCCAGCGAGCCATAGAGCGCCTTCGGCGTCGAGCCTCCCGACAGCACAACCTGAAAGACATTTCGCTGACGCACCGCCGCTCGAGCGGCTTCGACGAACTCTTGCGCTGCGCGTTTGGCGATTGCCGCGGCATCCGGTAGAATTCGAATTTCTTGTTCCAATTGCGTTTCCTTCAGGTCACGATTCCGGTTTTTTCCGCAGCAGCCGGAGCCGCAATTCTCCCGCGTTTGTCGAGTTCTTCTTCACCGATGCGGCGCCAGGCGCGACCGTCTCTTTGCAGCAACTCATCCCCCTCGATGGGGCCCCAGGACCCCGCTGCGTAATTCGGAAACCCCCGCGCCGGCAGGGCGTGCCAGACGTCGAGGATAGGTTGAATCACGCGCCAGCCCGCTTCGACCATGTCCGCGCGCTGAAACAGCGTTGCGTCGCCGGCCATGCAGTCGCGCAGCAGCCGTTCGTAGCCTGTACTGTGCTCCATTCCAAAATAAGTGCAGTAGTCGAAATCCATGTTGACGAGCCCCAGTTTCATGATCGAGCCCGGAACCTTTGCGCCAAAGCTTAGCGAAATCCCTTCTTCCGGCTGAATGTGAATGACCAGGCGGTTGGTTTCGAGGTTGCGGACGCTGGTGTTCCGAAAGAGCACAAAAGGTGTGCGGCGAAATTGAATCACGATTTCGGTTACCCGCCGCGCCAGACGCTTGCCGGTGCGCAGGTAGAAGGGCACGCCTGCCCACCGCCAGTTGTCGATGAGCAGTTTCAAGGAGACAAATGTTTCGGTGTTCGAATCGGAAGCAACGGCGGGTTCACTGCGGTAACCCGCAACACGCTGGCCGTCAATTGTGCCGCTTCCATACTGTCCGCGCACCATGTTGGTGAGCACTTCCTCGGGGGTCAATGGCTGAATGGCATGGAGTACTTCCGCTTGTTTGTTGCGAACTTCGTCGGCGTCGAAGGAAATGGGCGGCTCCATGGCGGTCATGGTTAACAGTTGGAAGAGATGATTAGGCACCATATCGCGAAGCGCGCCGGCGGTCTCGTAGAATCCACCGCGATGCTCCACGCCCACCGTTTCCGCCGCGGTGATTTGCACGTGGTCCACGTAGTTGCGGTTCCAAAGCGGCTCGATGATGTTGTTGGAAAAGCGGAAGACCATGACGTTTTGCACGGTCTCTTTGCCGAGATAGTGGTCGATGCGATAAATCTGCTTCTCTGTCAGGACCTGCTTGAGCTCCTGGTTGAGTTGCTTCGCGGAGGCCAAGTCGTGGCCAAATGGCTTTTCGACGATGACCCGCGCCCAGCGGCTGTTTTCTTCTTTCGACAAACAACACGAAGCCAGCATTTTGGCGATGGTCGAGAAAAACCGCGGGGCAACCGCGAGATAAAAAAGGCGATTCCCCAACGTGTTGTACTTCCGGTCGGCTTCGGTGATCTGCTGTTCGAGGCGCTGATAAGCGTCCGCGTCTTGAAAATCACCCTTGACATAGTAGATGCGCGCACACATCCAATCCAGCAGCTGCGGGTCGATTGGCGAGGCAGAAAACTTGGGAATCTCCTGCACCAGGTTTTGTCGAAAGCTTTCGGTGGTGAAGTCGTCGGAGGCAAAGCCGACGATGGCAAATTGCTCAGGAAGAAGCTTCTCCTCAGCAAGGTTGCACAGAGCAGGTATCAGTTTCCGCTTCGTGAGGTCACCGGCGGCGCCGCAAATGGTCATCACGCAAGACGCAGCCGATGAATTGATTTCCGGGTGATCGTAGTTCATGGTTTGGAATCCCTGTGCTCAGGCGGCCGGCGGCACCCAAGGCTTTTACTAGCCGGCTTTTTTTTCCATGTGCCCGCCAAATTGAAACCGCATGGCCGACAGCACCTTGGCGGCAAAGTCATCTTCGCCGCGTGAGGTGAAACGCTGGTATAGCGAAGCGCTAAGGACGGGAGCCGGTGCCGTCGACTCAATGGCCGCGAGAAGCGTCCAGCGTCCTTCGCCGGAATCCGAAACGCGACCGGAAAAACGCTCCAGCGCGGGCTGCTCGAGCAAGGAAATCGCCGTGAGATCGAGCAGCCAGGAGGCAACCACGCTGCCGCGCCGCCAGACTTCAGCAATGTCCGCGAGATTGAAGTCGTACTGGTAATGCTCCGGGTTCCGCAGCGGTGTGGTTTCCGCATCGGTTTCGCGATGGGATTTGCCCGCGTTGGCGTGCTTCAAAATGTTCAGGCCTTCGGCGTAAGCGGCCATCAAACCGTATTCGATGCCGTTGTGAACCATCTTCACGAAATGGCCGGCGCCCGAGGGACCGCAGTGCAAGTAGCCGGCTTCCGCCGTGCCGCCGACTTTCTCGCGGCCGGGAGTACGCGGCACCTCGCCGCGTCCCGGCGCCAGCGTCTTGAAGATGGGGTCGAGGCGTTTCACCACCGGCGTTTCCCCACCGATCATCTGGCAATATCCGCGCTCGAGTCCCCAGACGCCGCCGCTGGTGCCCACGTCACAGTAATGAATGCCTTTTGCGGAAAGCTCTTTCGCGCGCCGAATATCGTCGATGTAATAAGAATTTCCACCATCAATCACGACATCGTCTTTATCGAGCTTGCCAACCAGGTCGTGCAGCGTGGCGTCCACCACGGCTGCAGGAACCATGAGCCAGACGGCGCGCGGCTTTTGCAGTTTGCCGACAAAGTCATCGAGTGAGCTGGCGCCCGTCGCGCCTTCCGCAGAAAGCTGTTTCACCGAATCGGCGCTGCGGTCGTACACCACGCACTTGTGGCCGCCTTTCTCCAGGCGCCGGACCATGTTGGCGCCCATCCTGCCGAGCCCGATCATTCCCAGCTGCATTGGTGTGCTCCCCGCCGATCGGCGTGAAAAAAACTTGGTGCGGTGTGTCAGGCAAGCGCCTTTTCCACGGCTTTGGACAGTGTCGAAAGCGCCACCTTCAAATTTTTCCCTAGATGAACACGCAACGCGCGGCGGCCGCGTTCTGCCAGGACCGCAAAGTCGCCGCGCGCCTGCGCCGCCTCGACCACGCCAAAGGTGTACTTCTGCCCGGGAACCGGCAAGTCTTTGGCGTCGTTGCAGGTGATCTGCAGGAACACGCCGGTATTGGGCCCGCCTTTGTAAGCCTGTCCGGTCGAGTGAAGAAACCGCGGGCCAAAGCCGAGAACCGTGGCCACTTTTTTCTTGTCGCGCACGACGTGCCGGATGGTCGCGAGCGCCTTCTCATTCTCCGCATTCATCGGAATATAGCCGAGCACGGCAAAGTAGTCGCCGTCGCTGAGACGGCAAAGATGCCGCTTTAAGACGGCGGCGACATTCAAGCCGCCGTGAATGGCTGCCACGTTTCTCTCGTCGGCAAAAAACTGAACACCGCCGGCCTCAAAGAAAGGCACTTCGAAAGGCAGCTTGCCCTTAGCTTCGTATTCGCCGGTGAGTTTGCGCGTTTCCACTTTGCTGGCTTCGACGTCCGGCTGATTGAAGGCGTTGATCCCGATGATCGAGCCGGCCACGGCGGTGGCGACTTCCCAGCGGAAAAATTCCTGCCCCAGGCTGTAAACATCATCGACGCTGATGCTCACGACGGGGTGCCCCGCACTTTCGAGGGCCATCACGGCGGTATCCTGGGCCTTGCTGGGCTTCGTGGTCAGGCGCAAATAGGCAAACAGGCGGTCGCTCCCGTAAACCGACGGTCTCGCGACGCGCTCGCGATCCACCGGAATGATGCCCTTGCCCGCTTTTCCCGTGGATTCGGCGACGAGTTGTTCCAGCCACGCGCCTAGATCGTAGATTCCCGGCGAAGCGATGATGGTGAGTTTGTCGCGTCCGTGGGTCGCGGCCACGCCAAGGATGGTTCCCAAGAGCACGCCGGGATTGTCGCGCACCGTGGAAGTTGGGCCACAGGCAGCAACCATTTCTTTTGCGGTGGTCAGAAACCTTTCCACATCCAGGCCCATGACCGCCGCGGGCACCATGCCGAAATTCGAGAGCGCCGAATAGCGTCCCCCGATGCTGGGCACTCCGAAGAAAATCTCGCGGAACCTGGCGGCCACGGCAGCTTCCTGCATGTGCGAGCCGGGATCGGTGATGGCAACGAAGTGATTCCCCGCCTCCTTCTCCCCCACCTTCGCTTTCACGCGCTCGAAGAAGTATTGCTTGTAAATGTTCGGTTCGAGAGTGCTTCCCGATTTACTCGCGACGATGCAAAGTGTGCTCTCCAAGTCCAATTTGCCTTCCATGGCTTTGATTTGCAGCGGATCGGTGGAGTCGAGCACATGAAGTTCGGGGAAACCTTTGACCTTGCCGAAGGTCATACGAAGAACTTCCGGGCAAAGGCTGGACCCGCCCATCCCCATCAGCAAGGCATGCTTAAAACGCGCCTTTTTCACGTCTTCGGCGATACGTTTGAACGCGTCCACGTGCGAAAGCTGCTGGTCCACGATGTGCAGCCAGCCGAGCCAATTACTTTCATCGGTCCGCGTCCACAGCGACGCGTCCTTCTTCCAAAGGCGCGCGACTTTATTGTGTTTCCGCCAATCCTCCAGCGAGGCGGCCACTGCATCGGCGAGATCTTGCGGTAGTGTGCAGGTCTGTTGGTTCACGCTCACGCGCGGGCTCCCGCGGTTTTCCCCACGGCGTCCAGCAGAGTCTTGAAAGCATCGGAAAACAGCTTTACGCCGTCCGCAAGCAGTTTGTCGGTCACTTCTTTCATCGAGATTCCCGCCTTGGCGAGATCGGCCATAGTTTTCGCCGCGCCATCGACATTCTCGCTAAGGCTGGGACGCAGTCGGCCATGGTCGCGGAAAGCATCAAAGGTGGCGGGCGGGATGGTGTCCACGGTGTCGGCGCCAATCAACTCCTCGACGTAGAGCACATCGCGGTACTTGGGGTTCTTCGTGCTGGTACTGGCCCACAGCAGCCGCTGCGTTTGCGCCCCCTTGGCGGACAGAGCGGTCCAGCGTGGCCCGCCAAAAAGCTCCTGATATTTCTTGTAGGTGAGTCGGGCGTTGGCGATCGCCACTTGGCCTCGCAAGCTTTCCAGCAAGGCCTTTTGTCCGGCGTCGACACCCGCCTTCAGCTTTTCATCGATGGTGCTGTCAACGAGGGTGTCAATGCGGCTAACAAAGAAGCTCGCCACGCTGGCAATGTGGCTGACGTCCTGGCCCTTCTTGACCCGCGCTTCGAGCGCGGAAAGAAAAGCCTCTGCCACCTGCTCGTACGCGGACTGTGCAAAGAGCAGGGTGATGTTGATATTAAGGCCTTCTTCCAAGCATTGCCGAATCGCGGGAAGACCTTCCGGCGTGCCGGGAATCTTGATCATTACGTTCGGGCGGTTCACACCCTTCCACAGGCGGTGCGCTTCCGCGATGCTCGCTTTGGTGTCGTAACCTAGAAAAGGCGAAACCTCAAGGCTGACGTAACCGTCGCGCCGGTTGGTTTCCGTATACACCGGCTTGAAGATGTCGCACGCATCTTGAATGTCGCGGAAGGCAATTTTCTCGAACAAACCATTGGCATCGAGTTTCTTGGCTTCGGGCGAGTTCAAAATGTCGGCGTAAAGATTGCTTCCGGCGATCGCCTTTTCGAAAATTGCGGGGTTCGAAGTCATCCCGCGCAAGCCGTCGTTATCGATGTATTTCTTTAATTGCCCGCTGGTCAGCAGGTCTCGACGGACGTAATCCATCCAAGGAGACTGGCCATAGGCCAGCAAGCCCTTGAGCGGATTTGTGCCTTCTCCTTTGGCGATGTTCGGAAGAGTGGTTGTTGTCGTCATAATCGTTCTCCTTCGCCTCGAAACACACCTTCAAACTGTATTGTACGCCTTGGCGAGCCTAGTCCAGGCTTCTAGTATTTCTATACCTTCATCTTCGCGCCCGTCCCAAATTTGTCTTCGAGCGCCTTGATTTTTCCAAGCCGCCGCACATGCCGTTCTTCTTGGGTGAATTTCGCTCCCAGGAAAGCCCTGACCAAATCCTCGGCCAGCTTCACGCCAATGACGCGAGAGCCCAGCACCAACACGTTGACATTGTCGTGCTCCACACCCTGATGCGCCGAATAGGTGTCGTGGCACATGCCCGCGCGAATACCCATGACTTTATTGGCCGCCACGCTCGCTCCCACACCGCTCCCACAAATCAACACGCCGCGCTCGGCTTTGCCGTCGAGTACCGCCCGACCCACGGCTTCTGCAAAATCCGGATAATCGGAGGGATTCTCGTTGAACGCCCCCACATCCAGTACTTCGTGCCCGAGAGAGCGCAGAAGATCGCCCATCGCAACCTTGAGGGCAAAGCCTGCGTGATCCGACCCAATCACCAGCTTCATCAGGGGCTCACTTCCCTAAGACTTCCCGGGCAGCGGCAACGACATTCTCCGCGCTGAAACCGAATTTCTTCAGCACATCCTTCAGCGGAGCTGAGGCACCGAAACTGTGCATGCCAACCATTTTCCCTCTTGTGCCGACATACCGCTCCCACCCGAATGTCGACGCCATCTCGACAGAAACCCGCGCCGTCACGTTCTGCGGGAGCACGTTCGCTTTGTAGGCGGCATCTTGCCGTTCGAAAAGCTCCCAGCAAGGCATGCTCACCACCCTGGCCTGGACACCTTCGGCTTTGAGCTTTTCGTAAGCAGCCACGCAAAGCGACAACTCGCTCCCGCTGGCCATTAAAATCACCTCGGGTTTACCTCCCGGGGCATCCGCCAGAACATAGGCGCCTCTCGCAACGCCCGAAGCCGGGGCATATTTAGTGCGATCGAGGGTGGGCACAGCCTGGCGCGTCAGCACCAGACTCGACGGTCCATGCTTGTGCTGGAGGATCACTTTGTACGCTTCCACGACTTCACTGGCGTCACCCGGACGCAGAATCATCATGTTCGGCATTGCGCGCAAAGATGCCAGCTGCTCGACGGGTTGATGCGTGGGCCCGTCCTCACCAAGCCCAATCGAGTCATGTGTGAAAATGTAGATCGCTGGAATTTCCATCAGCGCACCCAGACGCATGCTCGGGCGCATATAATCGCTGAAATTGAAAAACGTCGCGCTGAAGCTGCGCAGTTTGCACAACGTCATCCCGTTGACGATCGCGCCCATGGCGTGTTCGCGCACACCAAAGTGAATGTTGCGCCCGCGATATTCGTTGGGATAGAACTCGCCTGCGCCCTCAAACGTCAGATTGGTTTTGTTGGATTTCGCCAGATCCGCGGAACCGCCGACGAGCCACGGAATGTTTCTTGCCAGCACATTCAGGGTCTTCCCCGAGGCGTCCCGCGTCGCGATGCCCTTCCCATCAGCGGAAAAACTCGGCAGGTCCTTGTCCCAGCCTTCCGGCAGCCTCCCCGTGAGCATGCGATCGATTTGATCTGCAGGCTGCGGAAACTGCTTCTTGTATTCCTCAAACCGGGTTCGCCACACCGCATGCACCTGCGCACCCCGCTTGCCCACGCCGTTTTTGAACTGATCGTAGACGCCGTCCGGAACCAGAAACTTCGCGTCTTCCGGCCAGCCATAATTCTTTTTCACCAGCTTTACTTCCGCTTCGCCCAACGGCTCGCCATGCGCTTCGTATGAGTCTTGCTTGTGCGGCGAGCCGTAGCCGATGTGGCTGTTGACAATGATCAGTGTTGGCCGATCGTGGGTTTTGAGGAAGTCTTCATACGCGCGCGCCAGCATCTCGAGGTCGTTCGCATCGGTGACGTGGGCGACGTTCCATCCGTAGCCGGCAAAGCGCGTTGCCACGTCTTCGCTGAACGACCACTCGGCAGGCCCGTCCAGCGTCACACGGTTGTTGTCGTAAATCCAGCAAAGATTCGAAAGCTTCAGGTGCCCCGCCAGCGAGGCCGCTTCGCATGCCACGCCTTCCATCAAATCGCCGTCTCCGCAGACCGCGTAGACGTTGAAGTCGAAAATATCAAAACCTGGCTTGTTGTAATTCTCCCCCAGCCACTTGCCGGCGATGGCCATGCCCACGCTGTTTCCTGCGCCTTGACCGAGCGGCCCAGTCGTAGTTTCCACGCCCGTCGTCAGATGCGATTCCGGATGCCCTGGCGTTCTGCTGTCTATTTGCCGGAACCGCTTGATCTCTTCCATGGAAACTGCGAGATCATTTGTCAGTTCGCCTTTTGCATTCACCAGGCGCACCCCGGCCAAATGCAACGTCGCGTACAAAAGCATGGATGCGTGTCCCGCCGAAAGCACGAAGCGGTCGCGATTCGGCCAGGTGGGATCCGCGGGGTCATAGCGCAGGTAGTGCTGCCACAGGGAATAAACCACGGGCGCAAGCCCCATCGGCGCGCCGGGATGCCCCGAGTTTGCTTGCTGGACCGCGTCGATCGCCAGCGTGCGAACGGTATTGATGCTTAGCAGATCGACGTCCACTTGACTCTTTACCTGACTCACTTTTGCTCCTGTCGCGGGCAGGAGGACACCCCGCGGTTGACGGTCATTGCTTTAGATGCCCCAACACCTGGGGCCGATGATGGAATTCTACGACAAAATCGTTAGCCCCGCTCGATTGCCCGCAAAGGCTCTTGGTGTCTGACCGGCAAAGCTGCACCGGTATTCCCCAAGTCTCAAAAAGAGGAACTTTGCGATTGCCGACGATTGCCGGCAACAAAGGCCTAAGGCTTCGACTCGCAAGGGGCTGCTCGAAATTCACATTCGGTATGACACGCAAACGGACCCCGAGTCCCTCGTGACCTTTAGATTGGAAGGGTGAGGAAGACGGAGAGCGCGCCGACCCTAGCCGGCGCAGGCCACGGATGGTGACAAGCGGGTTAGCTCACTAGTTTTTAATTGACAAGATGGATCAGTAAGCGTATTGCTCTCCTATCCCGCCTGACCGGGCGTTCCTATCTGCCATGGACACCCGCAAGGAGCCAGCCATGCCTGCTTCGACATCCAACATCGCCCGTGGAACAGCACAGCTAACGTGGAAAGTACTCGCCAAGATTAACGACCTGTTGCCGGAAGGGGATTTGCCTATTCCGAGCTGGGCCCCTGGTCGACTACTGAAGCAGCGGGAACGCACGCCGATGGCTACCGGAGTTCCCAGGACAACTCAGTCACTGTGTCCCGACTGCAATCGCGAAGCGGTCGAGCGAGTGCTGAAGGGTGAGATGGATGTCGCGGATTTTCGAGACCACCCCGGGGTGATTGAGGCGGAGATCCTGGAAGAAGGCGGACGCATCCTCATGCGGAAAGCGTGTGAGAGGCACGGCCCATTTGAGGATGCCCTCTCGAATCATCCCGATTTCTTTCGAAAGATGGAGCGCCTTGCATTCGGAAGAGACTTCCGGTGCGCTGACGATTGCAGTGTGCACGGTCATGGTCCGAACCGCATCACTTCCGGCAGAGGCACTTTCCTGATTGTTGATCTGACCAACCGATGCAACATGATGTGCTCCCCCTGCTTCATGGATGCGAACGCCGCTAGCTATGTTCGCGAATTGAGCATCGAAGACATAAAGATCATTTTCAGCAACGCACTCTCATTCAAGCCTCAGCGGGAAATCAACATTCTGTTCTCCGGAGGGGAACCCACCGTTTCGCCGATCTTTCTTGATGCGCTTCGGCACGCGAAAAGCGTGGGGTTCCATCGACTTCACGTTGCGACGAACGGTATCCGTTTCGCGGAAAGCAGGGATTTCGCTTTGCAAGCCAGGGAAGCTGGCCTCCACGGAGTCTACCTGCAATTGGACGGAGTTTCTGAAGAAAAGAACAAACATCGCGGATTGGGAAACTACATGGCGGTGAAACGACAAGCCGTGGCGAACATCGCTGCGGCTGGCATGCGAACAACGCTCCAAGTTACGGTTGTCAACGGTCTCAACAACGACGAGCTTGGAAACATTGCCCGTTTTGCGATTCAGAACATCGACAAAGTCCATGGCGTCGTTTTCCAACCCATCATGTTCGCCGGCAGAGACGAGCACGTATCGGCCGATGAGCGATATGCGCGCCGCTACCCTCTCACACAACTCGCCTTCGATCTCGAGGAGCAAACTTCGATGGACTTGCAGGCGATGCGCGATTGGTTTCCGCTGTCACTCCTTGGGGTATTCGCCCATCTGTGCGATGTCCTTAATCCCCACGCCAAACTAGGTGGCCTGTTCCACGAAACCCATCCCAACCGCGGGATTTTCAGCGCCTTGCTCGTGGACACGTATCACAAGGCGGCGGTACCTATCCCCGCCTTTTTTGACTTGGGACAATTCATGAGAGACATCGTAGAAATAACCGATTCTGGAAGGGGAACGGCGGCAACCAGGGCACTTGTCTCGTTATCCATGCTCCGCAACTTCAACCAGCACAAAGCACCCCGGGGGTTCGGACCTCGCGATTTTCGCCGCGCGCTGGAGGATTGTTTCTATCGCGTCGCCGGCGGCAGCGATCCCCGCTGGTCTCAGAGAGCCTATGAGCACGACAGACGCTGGAGGGTCATGATCTTCAACGGTATGTGGTTCCAGGACGCCTTCAATTACGACTTTGCGGGAATCTGCAATTCGACTACTCCCGTGGCGATTCAGCAAGGTGAAATTAGCTTTTGTGCTTACTACGGCGGCGGATGGCGGAAGGTCGTCGAGCATCAAAGCCAAACTGCAACGCTGGCAGAATGGCATAGAACTCACGGTCGCCACGAAATCTACGCCAACGGCAAAAAGGTGGACCTCGGACGGCCTGCGCCCGCTCCAGAAGCCGAGTTAGTGCAGATTGAAACAGAACCTCTGACGGTTCCGACCGGCGACTGACGATGCTGGTCGCGCCTGGACCGTTCTGTGCTCCCCGGTCGACATTTTGCGAAAACAGCTACGCTCAATGGATAGGAGTGAGGCTGGCGTCGGACCACGCCTGGACAGCTCTCGTGAGATTTGACACCGTGAATTCGGAAATCGGGCTGCTCGTAGATCCCCATTCTTGCGGCCTCCAGATCAACCAGCGTTCGTCCGGCGGTCAGACCTGAGGGAAGAAAACTCCCGCGCAATCCGTTGCTCAAAAACTCAGGGAACGGCCTGCAATTCTGAGCAAACGGATTGCTCCCTGTTGGTTTTGCCAGTTCCGCTAAATGCTCCCGGGGAACTAGCCTTTGTGCGCAGTGAAGCCGAAGGAGGTGGTCAACCCCAACTTTCTCCTGAAGCAGGCCGCCTCCTTCATCGCTTTTCCTCGCGCTTTGGCTGCGAGGCCTCAGTGATTATTTGGGCAGTGTGCTTCCGGTGCGGTCCGAAGAGGAGCTGGACATCCCGTATTTCCCGCTATGTCCCGCAACGGTGTCCCGAGCGCCAGGGCTTTATCAATTGCCTGTTGTT
>Ga0306920_100012779_pt1 | contig 11403 bp, 7 predicted proteins | sample flu12Cox44000170_FD_204666 | JGI IMG/M metagenome (GOLD analysis project Ga0306920, IMG submission 204666) | Lab enrichment of tropical soil microbial communities from Luquillo Experimental Forest, Puerto Rico - flux4day.12C.oxic.44.000.170 (v2)... | ecosystem: Environmental > Terrestrial >...
CAGTCGAGAAGCATTCCACCGCGCGATCGAGCGAGGTGTGGTCGAGGTACTTGAGCCAGTCCCGCCTCCACACGAGCCCGAGGCCGTAGCGCGCCGGCGCGTCCTCGGGCGCAAGACGCGTCACGCGCTCGAAGCGCTGGCGCGCGCTGCGCACGTGGCCCGCCTGCAGATAGGCGCGCGCGAGCGTCAGCTCGTACTCGGCGTTCTCGGGATCGAGCAGCGTCGCCTGCTCGAGCTCGTCGAGCGCGATGCGGCGCGTGTCGAACGTGCGCTGCGCGAGGTGCGCGACCGCCTGGTCGTAGAGCTTGCGCGCCTCCTGGCGGTGTGCCTGGCTGGACGCGCCCGCCGGGGCGGCGAGCGCGAGGAGGAGGAGCGTGAAGTGAATGGAGCGTGGAATCCGCATGGGTGCCGTGGCCCGGCTCCCATCGAGTATCTCCCCACGGCGCGCGTACGGTCAACGCCGTGCCGCGGCGGAGCGCCGCGTTCCGCGCGCGGTGCGGACCTTGACGCCCCCCACCCCATCCGGCACGATGCCGGGTTCCATGAGACCTTTCGGCTGTCTCCGGGTCGAGACCGCGAACCTCCATGTTTGAAGCGTTCGTCGTCACGCTGCGCGAGGGCGTGGAGGCGGCGCTCGTCCTCGCGATCGCGCACAGCGTTCTCAAGCGGCGCGGCCTCGGCGCGCTGTCCGGCGCGCTCGCGGCCGGCACCCTGCTCGCGCTCGCCGCCTCGGCCGTGATCGCGTTCCTCGCCACCCGCATTGCCTACGACGAGGAGCTCGCCGAGGGGATCGCGATGCTGATCGGCGCGGTCCTCGTCCTGACCCTGACGTGGTGGATGTGGAAGGCCGCGCCGGGCATGAAGCGGGAGATCGAGAGCGGGCTCGAGCAGGTGACGCGCTCCTCCGCCCCCGGCGCGGGCGGCGCGTTCGGGGTGTTCCTGTTCGCGTTCGGCATGGTGCTGCGCGAAGGGGTCGAAACCGCGATCTTCCTCTCCGCGGCCGGGTTCAACAGCCAGGGACTCGGCCTCTGGGTCGGCGCGCTCGCCGGGCTCGCGCTCGCGGTCGTGTTCGGCGTGCTGTTCATCCGCGGCACGCTGCGCATTCCGCTCAAGCCGTTCTTCTCGCTCACGTCGCTTGTGCTGCTGATGATCGCGTTCCAGCTCCTGGTCGGGGGGCTGCACGAGCTGTCCGAGGCGCAGGTGCTGCCGTCGAGCAAGGCGGAGATGGCGCTCATCGGCCCGCTCATCAAGAACGAGCTGCTGTTGTTCACGCTCACCGTCGCGATCGCGACCGCCTGGCTGCTGTTCGGACCGTCCGATCGCGCCGCCGCGCCCGCGCCCGGCGAGGGGCCGGAGGCGCGGCTCGAGCGCGCCGCGCGCGCGCGCGAGCGGTCGCGGCGGCGCTGGACCGGCCTGATCGGACTGCTCGTGGTCGCGTTTCTCTCCGTCGCGTTCGTTCAGACCTCGCGCCTGCCCGACCGTCCGCACGCCGCCCGCGCGCCGCTCGAGGGCGGCGCGCTCACGCTGCCCGCGGCGGGGCTCGCGGACGGGCACGCGCACTGGTTCGAGACCACGCTGCCCGATTCGTCCACGATCCGCTTCCTCGCGATCGAGGTGAACGGCGAGCTGCGCACGTGTCTCGACGCGTGCGTGATCTGCGGCGACAAGGGCTACTTCGAGAGCCACGGCGCGCTCGTGTGCCGGAACTGCACGTCGCCAATCGCGCTCGGGAGCCTCGGCCGCTCCGGCGGATGCAACCCGGTTCCGCTGCCGCACGAGACGGTGGGCGGCGCGCTGCGCGTGCGCGCGGAGGATCTGGCGGCGGCGCGCGCGCGCACGCCGAGGCGCTGACGTGTTCGCCCGCCTGCTGCTGCGCTCGCTGCGCGCCCGCCTCGCGCGGCTCGCGCTCGCGCTGATGGCGGTCTCGCTCGGGATTGCGGTCGCCACCTTGCTCGCCGCGCTCGCACTCGGCGTCGGGGACGACCTCGCGCGCTCGCTGCGCGCCGCCGGACCGAACTTCGTCGTGCTCCCCGCGGGCGCGCGCTGGCCGCTCGATCTCGGCGGCTCGCGCTTCGAGCCGGCGCGCGCGGGCGCGGCGCTCGGCGACACGGTTCCCGCCGCGCTGCGCGGCACGTTCTGGCGCAACAATCTGCTCGCCGCCGCTCCGGAGCTGCTCGCCGGCGCGCGCGCGGGCGCCGGCGCTGCGGAGGAATCGTTCGCGCTGACCGGCACCTGGTTCGCGCATCGCGTGGATGCGTCCGGCGAGTGGAGCACCGGGCTTCCGGCGCTGCATCCGACCTGGCGCATCGAGGGGCGCTGGCCGGACGATCAGGGATCCGGGATCGCGCTCGGGCGGACGCTCGCCGCGCGGCTCGGGGCGCGCGCCGGGGATACGCTCGAGGTGCGTGTCGCCGGCGCGACGGCACGGGTCACGGTCACCGGAATCGTCGCGACCGGCGGCGCGGAGGATGGCGGCGCGTGGGCACCGCTCGCGCGCGTCCAGGAGCTGGCCGGGCGCCCGGGCGAGATCGATCGCGCGTGGCTGAGTGCGCTCGTCAAGCCGGCCCCGCGCCGCGCGCCTCCCGATCCGGCGCGCGACCCGCGCGGCTACGAGCGCTGGATGTGCACCGCGTACCCCGCGAACGTGGCGCGCACGTTCCAGGACCGCCTGCGCTCCGCCGACGTGCTGCCCATGACCGAGGTGCTGGGCGGCGAGGCACACGTCGTCGGGCGCCTGAACCTGCTCATGCTGCTGCTCGGCCTCGCCGCGCTCACGGCCTCGACGCTCGGCCTGCTCTCCACCACCACCGCGACCGTCGTGGCGCGGCGCGTCGAGATCGGCGTGCTGCGCGCCGTGGGCGCATCCTCGCGCCAGCTCGCGGCGCTCCTGTTCGGCGAGACGCTGCTCATCTCGATCGCGGGCGGCGTGCTCGGCTGGGCGCTCGGCAGCGCGGCGGCGCTGCTGATCCACGGCGGCAGCTTCGGCGGCTCGGGCGCGGTGCAGCCGCTCCTGCTCCCGGTCGCGGTGCTGCTCGCGATCGCGGTCGCCGCACTCGGGACGTTCGGCCCGCTGCGCCTCGCGCTGCGCATCGAGCCGGCGACGGTGCTCCGTGGCTCGCGCTGACGCCGGGCTCGAGCGCCGCCTGGTCGCGGCCTCGCTGTGGCGCCGCCGCGGCAGCGCGACGCTCGCCGTGCTCGCGATCGCGATCGGGGCGTCGGTCGCCGCGGCGCTGATGCACCTTTCGGGCGACGTGGGGCGCAAGCTCTCGCACGAGCTGCGCGCGCTCGGTCCGAACCTGCTGATCGTGCCGGCAGAGCACACCGGCATGGGCACGGCCGCCGCGGGCTATCTCGACGCCGCGGCCGCAACGCACCGCCTCGAGCGCGCGGGCCTCCACGGCGTGTGCCTGCTCTACGTGGTCACGCACGCCACGCCCGCGGGCCGTGCGATCGAGGTGCCGGTCGTGGGCGCCGATCTCGAGGCCGCGCGCCGACTGCATCCCGCGTGGCGCATCGGACCCGGCGACCCGCGCTCGCTCGTCGGCGCGCGGCTCGCCGCGCGGCTCGGCGCCGCGCTCGATCATCCGGTGACGCTGCGCTGCGGAACGCGCGAGCTCACGGTGGCGCCCGGCGCGCGGCTCGAGGCCGGCAGCGCGGATGACGACGCGTGGTGGATCCCGCTCGCGGACGCGCAGCGGCTCGCGGGGCTCCCTGGCCTCGCGAGCCTCGCCCAGGCGCGCGTCGAGAGCGAAGCGGACGCGCGCCGCGCGGTCGCGGCGATCGAGAGCCGCTCGGGCGCCGACGCCGCGCCCGCGCCCGGCTTGCGCGCGATCGTGCTCCACGCGCTCTCCGACACCGAGTCCGATCTGCTCGAGCGCATGCGCCGGCTGATGGCGCTCGTCACCGCGGCCGCGCTGATCTCGGCCGGGCTCTGCGCGTTCGGCACGCTCACGGACGTCGCGCTCGAGCGGCGCCGCGACATCGCGCTCCTGAAATCGCTCGGCGCCTCGCGGCTCGACGTGGTGCGCCTGTTCGCGTCCGAATCCCTCGCGATCGGCGCGCTCGGCGGCCTGCTGGGCTGGCTCATCGGTGTATGCTTCGCGGAGCTCATCGGGCGCACCGTGTTCCACGCCAGCATCGCGCTGCGTCCCGGTGTTCCGCTGCTGGTGCTCGGGCTTTCGATCGGCGTCGCGGCGATCGCCGGGCTCGGACCGATCCGCCTCGCGCTCGCGGTCGAGCCCGCCACCGCGCTTCGGGGGGATTGAATGGCCCGCACGCTCGTGCGACTCGAGAAGGTCTCGCGCCACTACGGGGCGCTGCACGCGCTCGACCAGGTGGATCTCGAGGTGCGCGACGCCGAGTGGCTCGCGGTGATGGGACCGTCGGGCTCGGGGAAGAGCACGCTCGTGAACCTGCTCGCCACGCTCGACCGTCCCACGTCCGGCCGGATCCTGGTCGACGGCGTGGATCTCACGACGCTGCCCGAGGAGGGCCGCGTCCGCTACCGGCGCGAGAAGGTGGGCGTGATCTTCCAGCAGTACCATCTGCTCCCGTTCCTGACCGCGCTCGAGAACGTGATGGTGGCGCAGCACTACCACTCGATGTCGGATCCGCGCGAGGCGATGGGGGCGCTCGAACGCGTCGGGCTCGCGGAGCGCGCGGATCATCCGCCGTCCCGGCTCTCGGGCGGCGAGCAGCAGCGCGTGTGCGTGGCGCGCGCGCTCGTCAACAAGCCGCGCCTGATCCTGGCCGACGAGCCGACCGGAAACCTCGACGCCGACAACGAGGATCGCGTGCTGCGCCTGCTGCGCGAGTTGCACGCCGAGGGACACACGCTCATCACCGTGACGCATGCGCCGAAGATCGGGAATCTCGCCGACCGCCGCGTCGAGCTGCGCCACGGCCGGCTCGCGGATCTCACGGTGCCGAGCGAGGAGATCGAGCGCCGCTACGACGAGGTGCTGGTGCAGATGTGGTCGCTCGAGGAGGACGGACGCGTACCCGAGGCGCGGCGCGTCAAGGTGCCGGACGTCGTGGACAACCGCCGCACGCTGCTCGGCATGTTCGAGAGCGGCCTGATCTTCCAGCCCGGCGAGACGCTCGAGTACACGCCGCGCGGCCGCGCGCGCGCGCGCGATCTCGTGCGCCGGCGGCGGCTCGCGGAAGTGCTGTTCAGCTCGGCGATGCACCTCCCCGAGCCCGAGGTCGAGCTCGCGGCGTGCCGGATGGAGCACATCATCGACCCCGAAGTGACGGACAGCATCTGCTCGTTCCTCGGCCACCCGCGCGCCTGCCCGCACGGGCGGGCGATCCCGACCGGAGACTGCTGCGATCTTCCGATCGTGCACGGATGAGGTGGTGATGACGGCGCACCCGGTCGCAGAGCCCGCCGCGCGCCGGCTGCTCGAGCGTCTGCGCCAGCCGCTCGACCCCGCGATCCCGGTGATCCTCGATGTGCGCGACGCTCACGCGTTCGCGGCCGGACATCTGCCGGGCAGCGGGCACCTGCCGGCCTCCGAGTGGGAACGGCGCCGCTCCGAGCTGCCGGCGCGCGAGGCGCGCGTCATCGTGGTCGCGGAGACCCCCGCGCGCGCGCGCGCAGCGGCACTCGAGCTTCAAGCGATGGGCTACGCGCGCACCGAGCCGCTCGGGGCCCCGCTCGCGACGCCCGGGAACGCGACCGACACCTCGCCCGCCTGGCCGCTCTGGCGGCCCACCGCGACGCTCGTGTGGGCGCTCGATCGGTTCGCGGACGCGATTCCGCGCGGGCGCGCCGCCGATCTCGCCTCGGGCTCGGGCCGCGACGCCGTGTTCCTCGCGCTGCTCGGTTTCGACGTCGAGGCGTGGGATCGCGCTCCCGAAACCCTGGCGCGCGCGTCCGAGCTCGCGCAGGCGTGCGGCGTGCGCGTCACGCCGGTCGAGTGCGATCTCGAGCATGGCCGGCCGCCGCTCCCGACGGAACGATATGCGCTGCTCACCTGCTTTCGCTTCCTCGACCGCCGGCTCCATCCGCGCATGATCGCCGCGCTCGCGCCGGGCGGCGTGCTGATTCACGAGACGTACCGCGTCGGGCAGGAGCGGTTCGGAAAGCCGAAGCGCGCGCAGTACCTGCTCGCGCCGGGCGAGCTCCCGGCGCTGCTTCCCGGGCTCGAGATCCTGCACTACGAGGAGCGCGCGCCCGAGGGCGGGCCGATCACCGCGCGCATCGTCGCGCGCAAGGCATGAGCGGCGCGCCGCGCTGGCGCGCGCTCGCTGCGCTGTCGCTGCTGCTCGCCGCGCCCAATCCTGCCAGCGCGCACACCACGCCGTACAGCTACGTCGACGTACGCCTCGAGCGGCGCGCGATCGAGGGCCGGGTCGCGGTGCACGTCGTGGACCTCGCGCACGAGCTCGGGATCGAACGGCCGGATCAGCTGCTCGACTCGCTCGTCACCGCCCGTGACGCGGCCGCGATCGAGTCGCTGTGCGCGGCGCGCCTCGACGTCCGTACCGACGGCACACGGCTCGCTCCCCAATGGTCGCGCCCGGCGGTCGACCCGGCGCGGCCGTGGGTGACGCTCGCGTTCCACGCCCCGCTCGCGCACGAGCCCGGCGTGATCGAGGCGCGCGGGCCGATGTTCCCGTACGATCCCGCGCACCAGACGTTCGTGAACGTGTATCGCGACAGCGCGCTGATCGGCGAGATTGTGCTCGACCACTCGCGCCCGCGCGGCGCCACGTATCTCGGCGGCCGGCGCGGCACGGCGGCGGTGGTGCGCGCGTTCGTCGTCGCGGGCGTGCACCACATCTTCACCGGCCCGGATCACATGCTGTTCATCCTCGCCCTCCTCCTGCTCGGCGGCGGTGCGGCGCGGCTGCTGAAGATCGTGACCGCGTTCACGGTCGCGCACAGCGTGACGCTCGCGCTCGCGACGCTCGGGATCGTGAACCCTCCGCCCTGGATCATCGAACCCGCGATCGCGCTCAGCATCGTCGCGGTCGGAATCGAGAACCTGATCTCGAGCGGGCGGCGCGACCTCAGGGCCGGGCTCGCGTTCGGATTCGGCTTCGTGCACGGCTTCGGGTTCGCGGGCGTGCTGCGTGATTTCGGGCTCCCGAAGGGGGCGCTCGGCTGGTCGCTCTTCTCGTTCAACCTCGGCGTCGAGATCGCCCAGGCGGCGATCGTGCTGGCCGTCGCGCCCGCGCTCGCCCTTCTGTCCGCGCGGAAGCCCGCGCTCGCGCGGCGCGTGGTCGCCGCTGGCTCGGCGCTCGTCGTTGCCGCGGGAACGTTCTGGCTCGTGCGCCGCGTGCTCCATCCGTCGCCCTGAGCCGGGGCAACCCGGCGCGCCGCCCAATCGTATTCGCCATGGTCCCGATCGCCGCGGGCCGGGACCTGACCCTGGTGGGCCAAAACGCCGCGCCGGTTCGATCCTTTGCCGGACCGCCGCCTCACAAGCTAGGATTCGCGCCCATGATCCCAACCCCTCTCCGACACATGCGCCCCTTGCCCGCGTGGGTTTCGTTCGCGGGATTCGCAACTCTCCTCGCTTCCTTCACGCTCTCGTCCTGCGCGCCGAAACAGGCGGGCGGCGGGTTCAAGATGCCTCCGGTCCCGGTCGAGGTGTCGGAGGCGCGCGCGCAGACCGTGCGCGACCAGTTCCGTGCGGTCGGCACGATCGAGTCCGACGAGGACGTGCAGATCGTGAGCGAACTCGACGGCACGCTGCGCTCGATGCCGTTCGCCGAGGGCCAGCCGGTCCGGAAGGGCGATCTCATCGCCCAGATCGACGACCGCGAGCTCAAGCCCGAGGCGGAGCGCACCGAGGCGCAGCGCGAGCTGGCCGAGGCGAACTACACGCGCTCGCAGAAGCTCGCGGACCAGCAGGCGATCTCGCAGAGCGAGCTCGACGACTCGAAGTCGGCGTTCCGGGTCGCGGATGCGGCCGCGACCGTCGCGAAGGTGCGGCTCGAGAAGTCGCGCATCCGCGCGCCGTTCGACGGCGTGGTCGGCCGCCGGCTCACGACCGTCGGCTCCTGGGTGCGCGCGGGCGATCCGATCGCGCACGTCGCGCGCTTGAGCACGCTGCGCGTCGCGTTCTCCGCGCCGGAGCGGATGCTCTCGGAGCTCAGGCCCGGGCGCGCCGTGGACGTGCGCACGCCGGCCTGGCCGGGGCGGGTGTTCGAAGGGCACCTGAGCGTCGTGGATCCGAACGTGGATCCCGTGACGCGCACCGTGCACCTCATCGCGCAGGTGCCGAACCCGGGCGCGCTGCTGCGTCCCGGGCTCTCGGCCGACGTGTCGGTGACGCTCTCGGAGCGGCCCGGCTCGATCACGATCCCGGAGGAGGCGGTGTTCGCGGAGGGCAGCGCGAATTTCGTCTACGTCGTGAAACCGGACAGCTCGGTGACGAAGGTCGCGCTCCAGCTCGGCTCGCGTGATTCCGCGCGCGTCGAGGTGACGCACGGCTTGACCGCCGGACAGACGGTGGTGCGCACCGGCTACCAGAAGATCTTCGAGGGCGCGCACGTGCTGCCGGTGAGCGATGCGGCGGCGCTCGGCGCCATGATGGGCGGCGGCGGGCCGGGCGGGGGCGGCGCGGGCGCGAAGGCGGCCGGCGCGGACTCGGCGACGGCGGCGGCGACCGGGACGCAGGCGGGGGCGGCCGCGAAGCCGGGAGCCAAGCCCGCGGCGAAGTCCGGCGCGGGCGCGAAGCCGGGCAAGCGATGAAGATCAGCGAACTCAGCATCCAGCGGCCGGTGCTGGCGACGGTGATGAGCCTCGCCATCCTGCTGTTCGGCGCGCTCTCGTTCACGTTCCTTCCGGTGCGCGAGTACCCCGACATCGACTCGCCGGTCGTGAGCGTCACGACGTTCTATCGCGGCGCGAACCCGCAGGTCGTCGAGACCGAGGTCACCGACGTGCTCGAGGAGCAGCTTTCGACGATCGAGGGCGTGAAGCTCCTCACTTCGTCGTCGCAGGAGCAGGTTTCGAACATCACGCTCGAGTTCAACCTGAACCGCGACGTGGACAAGGCCGCGAGCGACGTGCGCGACCGCGTCGCGCGCGTGCGCGGCGATCTGCTGCCGGCGGTGGACGAGCCGGTGGTGGCGAAGCAGGACGTCAACGCCCAGCCGATCATCTGGCTCGCGCTGTTCGGCGCGAACTACAGCACCCTCGAGCTCTCGGACGTCGCGTACAACGTCTTCACCGAGAAGCTGCAGCGCCTGAACGGCGTGGGTGCGGTCGAGATCGGCGGCAACCGCAAGTACGCGATGCGCATCTGGCTGGATCCGGCCCGCATGGCGTCGTTCGGCCTCACGGTGACGGACGTCGAGAACGCGCTGCGGGCCCAGAACGCCGAGATTCCGTCCGGCCGCATCGAAGGGACGGGACGCGAGTTCTCGGTCCACACGCGCGGCGACCTCGCGACGCCGGACGAGTTCGGCACGATCATCGTCGCGAACCAGGGGGACCGGCCGATCCACCTGCGCGACGTCGCCGACGTCCAGGTCGGCGCGGAGGACGATCGCAATGTCGCGCGCTACAACCTGCTGCCGGCCGTCGGGCTCGGCATCATCAAGCAGCAGAAGGCGAGCACGGTGGACGTGGCGCACGAGGTGCGCAAGGCGCTGCCCGCGCTGCGCGAGCTGCTGCCCTCGGGCATGAAGCTCGAAGTGGCATACGACTCCTCGACGTTCATCGACAACTCCATCCGCGAAGTGGTGATCTCGCTGCTGATCGCGGTGCTGCTCGTGTTCGTCGTGATCTTCGTCTTCCTCGGCAGCTTGCGCGCCACGCTGATCCCCGCGGTCGCGATCCCGGTCTCGATCATCGGCACGTTCACCGTCACCTACGCGCTCGGCTTCAGCCTCAACATCCTCACGCTCCTCGCGCTCGTGCTCGCGATCGGGCTCGTCGTCGATGACGCGATCGTGATGCTCGAAAACGTGTACCGGCACCTCCAGATGGGCAAGCCGCGCATGCAGGCCGCGCTCGACGGGGCGAGCGAGATCGGCTTCGCGATCCTCGCGACCACGATCACTCTGGTCGCGGTGTTCGTGCCGGTCGCGTTCCTGACCGGCCGCGTGGGTCGCCTGTTCAACGAATTCGGCATCGCCGTCGCGGTCTCGGTTCTGATCTCCGGCTTCGTCGCGCTCACGCTCACGCCGATGCTGTGCTCGCGTATCCTGCGCCCGCACGGCGTGCCCGAGGGCGGGGACGCGCAGGGGGACGGCGCGGCGGCGGAGAGGGTCAAGATGGGCTGGTTCGACCGCTTCTTCGCGCGCGTCACGCGCACGTACGAGCGCTCGGTCCGCTTCGCGGTCTCCCACCGGCTGCTCACGATGGGGTTCACGGCCCTGGCCGTGGTCGCGATCTTCGGGTTCTTCATGGTGCTCCCGCGCGAGCTCGTGCCGACCGAGGATCAGGGCTGGATCTTCACGTTCGTGCGCGCGCCGGAGGGCGCGACGCTCGACTACACCGATCATTACACGCGCATGGTGGAGGAGATCTACGACCGCCTGCCGGCCAAGGACCGGATGTTCACCGCGATCGGTCTGTTCGGCCCGGTGACGGACGGGTTCATGTTCGTCGGGCTCAAGCCCCAGGGCCAGCGGCCGCCCGCGCAGCTGCTGGCGCAGATGGTGTTCCCGCAGCTCATGGGCATTCCCGGCGTGCTCGCGTTCGCGTTTCCCCCGCCGGGCCTCGGCGGCGGGTTCGGCGGAGCGGTGCAGTACGTGCTCCAGGCCGACACCTACGACCAGCTCGCGCGCGCTTCGGGGCTCATGATGCAGGAGGAGCAGAAGCTCGGCTACCTCATCAACATGGACACCGATCTCAAGCTGAACAAACCGCAGCTCGAGATCGACATCGACCGCGAGCGCGCCGCCCAGCTCGGCGTCTCGGTCGCGGAAATCGGCTCGACGCTCCAGGCGCTGCTCGGCGGCGAGCGCGTCACGCGCTTCAAGCGCGGCAATCACCAGTACGAGGTCATGCTCCAGGTGCCGCGATCCGACCGCTCCGATCCGTCGGCGATCGATGGACTCTACGTGCGCGGCAGCGGCGGGCTGATCCAGCTCGCGAGCGTGACGCACGTGCACGAGAGCGTGGCGCCGCGCGAGCTCAACCACTTCAACCGCGTGCGCTCGGCCACCATCTCGGCGAGCCTCGCCCCCGGCGTGACGATCGGCAAGGCCCTCAGCGACCTCAACGCCGCCGCGCGCCGCGTGCTGCCGCCCGGCGTGCGCACCGAACTCGCCGGCGAGTCGCGCGAGTTCGCGGAGTCGAGCGGCGGGCTCAACTTCCTGTTCGTGATCTCGCTCGTGTTCATCTACCTCGTGCTCGCGGCGCAGTTCGAGAGCTTCATCCACCCGCTCACGATCCTGTTCTCGGTCCCGCTCGCGGTGTTCGGGGCGCTCGTGACG
>Ga0306920_100012780_pt1 | contig 11402 bp, 11 predicted proteins | sample flu12Cox44000170_FD_204666 | JGI IMG/M metagenome (GOLD analysis project Ga0306920, IMG submission 204666) | Lab enrichment of tropical soil microbial communities from Luquillo Experimental Forest, Puerto Rico - flux4day.12C.oxic.44.000.170 (v2)... | ecosystem: Environmental > Terrestrial >...
GCTCTGGTGAAAGGTCTCTCGGCTGTTGCCGACGAGAGATGCCGGACCGATAAGCTGGATGGGGTCATTAAGCACAGGTCGTCTCGCGAGACGACGATGGTCGGCCGCGGGGCCTCTCTCGACGGCCCTCTCTCTCGGCGGGACCGATGGTTCGAATCCGGTTCCCTCCAGCGGTGAGTCCATGCAAACTAGCTCATCGGGCCGCGCGCATGCTCGGCGCTTGATCTCCCATAGAATGTGCTGATGCTGCCTACTCTCCCGGCAATCGTGGCCCGCAGCTCAAGAGATCAAATGCCCCCGTCGCGCGCAATTCATGGTCGACGGAACGACTGTCGTCCATATCGAGGATGCGTTGAACGATCCCGAATTCACGTGGGCGGAAGCGGCGCGTCTTGGCGAGATCCGAACATCGCTTGCAGTACCGCTGTTCCATGAGGGTACCATCATTGGTAGTCTCTTCATCGCCCGGTCGCGGGTCGAACCGTTCACCGAGCGGCAGATCGAGCTGGTGCGCACCTTCGCAGACCGGGCGGTTATCGCGATCGAGAATACGCGGCTGATCACCGAGACGCGCGAGGCACTGGAGCAGCAGACCGCCACCGCTGAGATCCTGGACGTCATTAACCGCTCGCCGGGCGATCTAGCGCCCGTGTACGATGTGATTCTCGAAAAGGCACGCAGTCTGTGCGGCGTCTCGATCGGCGGCCTGATGCTCTACGACGGCAAGCAGTTCCGCACCGTCGCATTGCATGGTCTCCCGGAACGATTTCTCGAAGAGGCACTCAAGCCTTTCCCTCCGGGCCCTCTTCACGAGCGTTTGATACGCGGTGACCGGCTCCTCCACGAACCCGATTACCAGGCGATCGCGTCGCAGTCGGGCCGTCATCCAGCATCGCGCGCTCTGGTCGAGATAGGTGTCCGCACGACCTTGGTTGTACCGTTGCGCAAGGAGGGCACGCTGCTCGGCTTTATCGCTGCAAACCGGTTGGAGGCGCGGCCCTTCTCTGACAAGGAGATCGCGCTGCTTGAAAGCTTCGCCGCGCAGGCAGTGATTGCGATGGACAATGCCCGTCTGTTGGGCGAAATCCGCCAGCGTCAGGCCGAATTGCGCGTCACTTTCGACAATATGGGCGATGGTGTGGCGATCTTCGACAGCGAGTTGCGGCTCGCTGCCTGGAATCGCAATTTCCAGCGGATTATCGACCCGCCCGACGCGCTCCTCGCCGAGCGGCCGAGCTACGCCCAATACATCCGCATTCTCACCGAACGCGGCGAGTTCGGCTCGGGTGATCTCGAAGCCGAGCTGAGCCAGGCGGTCGAAGATCCCAATCGGGAGGTGCGTCTCGAACGCACGCGTCCCGACGGCCGGGTCATCGAGGTGCGACGCAATCCGGTGACGGCCGGCGGCTTTGTGCTGATCTACGGGGACGTCACCGAGCGCAAGCGCGCCGAAGAAGAGATCCGCGTGGCACGCGACACCGCCGAGAAGGCGCTGCAGGAATTGCAGGCGGCGCAAGCCAGCCTATTGCACGCCCAGAAGATGGCGGCACTCGGCCAGCTGACCGCGGGCATCGCGCACGAGATCAAGAACCCGCTCAACTTCGTCAACAATTTCGCCGAGCTGTCGGGCGAGCTGTTGCAGGAACCGAAGGAGACGACGGCACCGGCCGTGGCCGCGCTCGGCGACCACGAGCGCGCCGCGGTCGACGAGGTCGTCGGGATGCTGCGCGGCAACCTCGACAAGATCGCCGAGCACGGCAAGCGCGCCGAAGGCATCGTCAAGAGCATGCTCGAACACTCGCGGGGCGTTAGCGGCGAGCGCCGGGTGGTCGACCTTAACGCTCTGATCGAGGAGGCGCTGAACCTCGCCTATCACGGCGCGCGCGCCCAGGATGCGGGCTTCAACATCACCCTGGAACGCGAGTTCGACCGCGGCCTCGCCCCGATCGAGCTGGCGCCGCAGGAGATGACCCGGGTGTTTTTGAACCTGTTCGGCAACGGCTTTTACGCCGCCACCCGGCAGCAGCGCGACGGCGCTGGGCTGAATTTCCGGCCGGTGCTGAAGGTGACGACCCGCGATCTCGGCATGATCGCCGAGGTGCGGGTGCGCGACAATGGCACCGGCATTGCATCCGAGATCAGGGACCGGCTGTTTCAGCCGTTTGTGACGACCAAGCCGACCGGCGAAGGCACGGGCCTAGGGCTGTCGATCGCCTGGGACATCGTCACCCAGCAGCATCGCGGCACGATCGAGGTCGACACCGCACCCGGCCAGTTCAGTGAGTTCACGATCCGCCTCCCGCGCAACGGTCAGACCGCGGCGAGAGGCGCATGAGCGTCAGCATCTTAGTTGTCGACGACGAGCCGGATGTCGCTGACCTGTTCCGCCAGTGCTTTCGGCGCGAAGCGCGCCAGGGCAACTATGTCCTGCATTTCGCCTACTCTGGTGAGGAAGCACTCGACAAGCTTGCCGCGGGCATCGAGCCGCAGCTGATCGTGATCCTGTCGGACATAAACATGCCGGTCATGGACGGACTGGAGTTGCTGCGCGAGATCAAGAGGCGGCGGCCTGATCTGCCCGTGATGATGGTGACCGCCTATGACGACGATGACCGGCGGCACCTGGCCGGCGAGTATGGCGCCGCCGAGTTCATCACCAAGCCGGTCGATTTCAATCTCTTGAAGACCCAGCTTCGCGGTCTGTCCGAAGCCGCGCACTGACTAACCCCAGCGCCGCCTCGAATGGCCGCTTCCAAATTATCCCTGGCGCCCACGTAAACGTCGGCTTCGGGGCATGAAGAGCGGTTGCCGCCGCAAAGACTGAGCGGCTACGGTCCTTTGCTGTTGATGATTAGGACACGTAGGCTTTTGGGTCAGGCTCTCTTTCTACCCGACACTCGCCTCTCTCTCGGGCGACATTCAATGCACCGGTTCGGACGCGTCCGGTTCCGCGTCCGCCAGCACAAACGCGAGGAGCTCGTCCCGTTCCTTGTCCGCCAGTAGAGACGCGACGAACTCGTCCATCGTCATGTCACGCGGATCGACGGGTCTCGCTTGGCTCAAATCGAAACCGCCGCCTGGCCAAGGATTTCGAGGCTTCGATCGCCAGCGCCAAAGCCTGGGTTTACATCGCCTCCGTGCAGCTGCTCAGGAGACTATGCTGCCCATAGCACAACCTATACGATTAAGATTCGGACACTTAGGACTGTTGTAGAGGGTTCATAATAACCGTAGTCGTCGAGATCGAGGCAAGCGTCTTCGAGCCGGCGCAGAAGCCTCGGCACTCGCAGGAGATCCGGAGCAGATTGGTATCACAACACTCGATCAAGATATTGCGGCGGAGGCCGAAACGACCGGCTCTGCGAACTCGTCACACGCGCAGGCACAAGCCTCCGTTTTCGAACCGGGGCACCCGTGACCCAGGCGAGCCCCTCCGGAATCTGGCTGCTCGCGAACACCCGGATCTCGCTGGGGATCAGCAAGCGAAGCGCTTGTACCGTGTGCCTGAACCAGGCGACGTCGGTGACGACCGCGACGCGCTCCCAAAACGGGGAATGCTCGATCCCGAGGTTGATCTCCTCCCACGCGGCGCCCGGGTATCGTGACCGGATCTCGTAATAGAGACGCAGCTTATGGTGCCATACGAGCGATTTCTCGAGCGCCGGGAGCAAAACGTCGGAGCAGTCCTTCTTTGTCACTCGCCCCTTAACGATGATGCCCATGATATTGTCGGGAAGCCCTTCGATGATCTCGATCATAGGCTGCTCCTCCAATTCACATCGTCGGCATACAAAGGATCAGCCGGCCTCGCCGGGCGGTCTCGAAGGTCGGATTTTCTTGCTTGTTAGAACCTGGCCCTGAGCCTGGCTTGCGTCAGCCACGCGTCGCCCTTCAAGTCGGAGACGGTGACGCGATGACCTCGGGAACCCTCGATCGCGAGATCGACAAACGCGACCGGGGTCCAGAACAGAGCCTGCCTCTGGCCTGAACAGGGGGCAACCGCGGATACCCTGGGGCCCTGGATTTCCGCTTTCGCGCGCTTTTCGCGGGAATGACGAAGAACCTGCTGATATTCCGAGATTCATTTCAAATCACGCCCTTAGAACCTCACTCTCATCAGGCCCTCGATGGTGTACGAGTCGCCCTTGAAATTGCGGATGTTGACGCGATGGCCCCAGGCATATTCGCCGCCGAAATCGACAAACGCGACCGGGCTCCAATACAGGTTGGCATGAGCGATCGACAGCTGCTTGTTGTTCGTGGTGGTGGGGGTGGCCGCCGCAAGGATGTTCGTGTTCATGCTGTTGTAGATCCCGCTGATCCCTAGCGTCGACCGGAGACTCTCGGTCCACCAATGCTGGTACCAGATCTTGGCGCCATATGATTGGGGGGACTGGGTGCGGACCAGCCTGTCATAGGCCTGCCGGACGTTGATCCCGTTGACGATAGCCGTGGCCGGCAGCGACTGGCTGGTGTCACGGGCGTTCCATGCGGCATTGGTGAGCGGGTCGACAAGAGCCGCGCTCCCCCGGGGGCCGACACCCGGCACAATGATCGGCGCGCCGAAATTGGTCACCACCCCGCTACCGTTGGCCTCCTGGCCACCGATCTCGGTGCCGGCGATGAACATAAAGCCGAGATCGTCCTTGCCCAGCGGCCCGGGGTTGCCGGAGAACGGGTGGGCATCGCCGCTGATCGTGCCGCCATAGCCGACATATGTCCGGTCGAAGTATTGTCCGTCGTTCAGCTGATCCGTGCGCACCACGGCCCCGATCTGCACATGGCCCCAGGGCTGGTTGATGCGGGCGGTCGCGATCGCCTCGGGCCAAGCCGATTTCAGCGGGCTGAAAAAAGCCTGGCTCCCGAGGCAAGCCAGAGTGGCTGGCGTTTGCGTGGTAAGGGTCCCGCCGCTCCCGGTCACGGAACAGGCGGTGATGTTCGGGATCTGCTCGGCGTCGATATCGGCCTGACCGAACGGGCCCTGGAGCCTGGGAACCGGCTGCTCGACCCCGAAGTTGAAGACGGTGCCGTACGGCCCCGCATAGGTGTATCTGACCTGCGGCACGCGCGCCCGGCCGTTGCTTGTCGCCTCGCCGCCCTGGTCGACATACTCGGCGTCGGCGTCGGGGTCGTGCATAATCCCGGTGTCCTGACCCGCCAGCAGCCCGCCCAGCACCGCGTAACCCTTGCGGAACCGGGTTATCGCGCTGCTGGCGACACCCTGATTACTACTTAGGACGGTATTGGTGTTGTTGAAGGCGAAATCGAATTCGATATAGGCCTTGGCCTGGCCCCAGGCGGTCGGCGTCCGGGCGTCGAACAGCACCCGCGAATTTCTCGCCGAGAAGTCCAACGCCGAGCTGCGCGAATGCCCAACCGTATTGTTGAGCGGGATGCTGGCCAGGTTCCCGGTGCCGCCCGGCCCATCGTAAAAGGTCTGGTTGACATTGCCGCCTTGGCTGTTGAGCTGACCGCCGACCGCCGCACCCTTCAGCCACCAAGTGACGATGCCGGTGGCGAAGCCGCCGATGCGCAGCGAGGTGTCGGTGCCGGGGATCAGAAACGATCGCGGGAAGCTGCCTCCGGCGGCCGGCGTGCCGGCGATCTCTTTGTGCGTCTCCGGGCCAAACCCCGGGACATAGGGCGGCGCCTGCGGCGGTGCCTGGGAGAGCTGATCGATCCGCTTCTGGAGGAGCTCCTGATTGGCCCGCAAATCGGCCAGCTCGTCGGCTCGGGCCCCGAGAGGCCCCGTCAGCAGCGCAATCGCGGCGCCGACTCCACCAATCGCCGCAAAGGCGCCAGTAGCACGCGTTCTGGCCATAGCGACCCCCCTGATAAATCGAAGGTTTTCTTCGCTTGAACTGAGGACACCTGAATCCCACCTGCTCTGGGCCGGTGGGTCTGCAGGCCTCTCCCATGGGCTGCATCCGGCACTTAGATCCTGTAGCGAATACCCTCCGTTAAGACGCGCTCATGCCACTCTCAGTAGAGTCTGGTACAAGCGTGGGCCCGGAAACCATCCATCGTCCGATGGGAATTGGCTGTAGCCACAGGTTTAAATCATACGGATAGGTGAACTTGCTCCGGGGCCTCGGATGGCCTCGATCAGACCTTCCAGCAACCTGTCGATAAGCCGGCGCAGCAGGCGCAGATAGGCGCGGTGGGTGTCGTGCGAAAGCGCGATCACCTTTGCCCAAGGAAGAGCATTGCGGACAGAGCGCGATGCCGTCGCCTCCACTCCGGCAAAGTCGATAAGGACGAGATCGGCCAGCGTCTGAAGGCGCAGCGCGAGCCACAAACTATCGAGACTGGCGGCGATGTCGATCGGCGCTCGCTCGGCAATAGTCTAGTGGATAAAATCAGACGGATGGAACCCACAGGATCGACGGTTGGGCGCAGATTTCCGCCGTTCGGCCCGGATCCTTCCGTTTGATTTTCACGACTAGCTGACGATTTCGCACAGCAGTCATCGCCAACGCGACCTTGTGGATGCGCCGCATCTGATCTTCTGCTTTCTCGAGACAAGCCGCGCTTCTAGGCTCGCCGCGTGCCACGGCGAAGCCCGTCTGAATTATGGATTGGCGATTGAGCGGGAGGATGAGCCGACCGGGTCGAGTCTGACCCGCCTGCAGCTAGCCGCGATGCTGCGCGTGCTCGTTCAAGCGGACGACCACCTGGCCCCGGCGCTGCACGTTCAGCTTGCCGAGCAGGTTGTGGACATGCAGCTTCGCTGTCGCCACGCTGATGTTCAGCCGACGGGCGATCTCCTTGTCACTGAGCCCCGTCGCGATCAACTCGGCGGCCTCCCGTTCGCGCCTGGTGAGCGCGAGTGTTGGGGATGGCGCGTTGCGGCCGATGGCAATCCGGCGGAGCAGCTCGGCGGCCACCCGGCCCGAGCAGGGTTGCTCGCCACCATGAATATCCACGATGAGGCGCATGAGATCGGCCAGAGCGGCGGTGTTCGGGACATAGCCGATCACACCCGCCTCCGCCCAGGCGATGACGTCCTCTTTCGTCTCCCTCACCGCGTATGCGATGATGCGGAGGTCCGGTTTGACTTGGCGGGTCCGCCTGGCCGCGGCGGCACCGTCCCGGAGCGCCGCGTCGACCAGCACCACGTCTGCCTGCGGGGGAGGGCTCAACACCACCAACTCCGCTAGATCGGCGCACAGCCCGACCACCGAGAGCGACGGATCGCGTTCAAGGAACTCGGCGAGACTTTCGCGAAGGAAGCGCACTTCGGAGACGATCACGATGCGTAGACGCCGTGCTTCGGCGGCAAGCAAGTCTGGCTGGCGCGGCGCTAGGTCCGCGTCCGCGGCAAATCCTTCCCCTCGATCGCGGGAAGGTTCCAGCCCTCCCTCGCACACGTGAGTCCTCTCCTGCTCGGGCCCTGTTCAACCCGTGGGCGTCGCCCCAATCCCCGCCCTCGCACGAGGCCAACCCGCAGCCCTTGATGTGTTTAATTAGGCCGCCTGGCTGCCGACCTTGGCCCGGCGTTCTGATTCTTCATGTAGCCCCGCCAAGGCCTTCTCGACGTTTCTCTTGACAGTGAACCTAGCCGACCGCTGCGCGCCGAGCGAGATCTCTGCCACCATCGGCCCCTCGGTGTCAGCGTCGTCTTCTCCGTTGTTTCCTCCATTAGACAAGCGGTTCTTTGAAGTCGAAGCGGAGGGTGCGATCGTCGAGTATCACGACACCATCGGTCTTGTCGTGCAACACCTTGGCCCAGGCGCCGTGGTAGTGCTCATAGCTCCATTTGACGTCGTCGGGTGTGACCGGCGCGCAATTGTGAAACTTAACCCCCGGACGGAGCCAGAAAGTGGTGCTCCGGGCGTCTTCGGCAAACTCGTAGCGCTCGGCGAGCGCTACGTGATCGTAGAGCTCGTCGTGAAAGTTCTTGATCAAGGCGTCGTGCAGCACGTTGAGGAAATTATCCGGTGTGGCCCCACCTCGTGCTGCTGCGGATCGAGCCAGCGGGGTGCGACATTGGTACCATGCCATCACCATGCTGTCGCTGTGAACCACGCTCGCGGCGGCGTAGGCGCGCTGCGCAAATGGCGCCGCGAGCGCTGTCGTCGCCACCGCTGCTGTCCTCAGCACGCTGCGCCGTGTCAGCGTCGTCTTTCTCCATAGTTTCCTCCCTACCAATGGATACGGATGGGCAGATCAGCCTCGGCTTGATGGTTCTCCGCAGCGGGAACCATCGCCGGGCCCACACGATCGCGACAGGCTCGATCGTGGGCGCCACAGCCCTCCCCCTCGCGGACACCCTCTTTCCGAGAGCCTTGCGTTCAATGTAGTGCAGCTATGCAAGAATGTCTTCCCCAATTTTGCGGCAGATAACCTCAACGACGGCTGTTGACCCGCCTGCGCCCGGGTGCGGCCCTCGTCACCGTCGGGGACTTCCACCCGGCGACATTCCGCGACGCATCAACGGTCATGCGGTTTCGACCCGCGCATCAGTATGATCAACGTCGTCATGACGACCACGCCTCCGGCCTTGCGCCGGCAGAGCCTGAAGCAACCGCTCGCAATGCTGGGCGATGAATGCCAACGCGGTGCGCATGATGACGAGCGCGGGCCTCGGGCTCGTCGCTGTCTACTGGCTCGACTTTGGCGTCGCCGGCTTCTTTGCCGCCGTCGCCGTCGGCTTCTGCGTTTACGCCGCGCTCCTCCTCCGCGCGGTGTTCGGCGTGAGGGCTCCGGACGCTGCGCTTGCAACGAGTCCGGCCTCGCGCTGATCGCGCGCACTACTGCACCGTGACCTGACGGACGTGTTAGATCACGAGATTTGGAATGGGAGCGTGGGTTGGATCCCGATCTCCGGGGGACATTGAAAGCGGCGACAGCGTACGGCACCGGACGATTGAACCGGGCAATCTAATGGGAGGGTCTCACGTATTCACGTCGCCAGCAACAGCTGGTCGGTAGTGAGGGCGCTGGGAGTGCCTCGCCGGCGGCTCCTTCACGGTGCCGTAGCGCTCGGCGTCGCTGCGATCTTGCGCCCGACCCCGGTTTGCGCAGAGGCCGGCGATGACGATGAGAGGCTCGGCCCGTTTGGGCCGTGATCCACGCCAGTCAACCTCTTGATCCGAATTTCGGTAGCCCGCCGAGACCTAGACAGGGGCGCTCGATGCGGGTCCCGTTCCTTCGGTGTTATGGATTACCCCAGCCCCCAGTCGGGCCTCGCCAATCGGAGAAAGGATAATCAAATGCGCCGCCGCTGGGACCCCAGACCCAGAAAACAGGGACCCCCGGCCCCAGACAGCAAGCCCACCCACCAAGCGGAGCATTCGGCCACCAGCGCCGCGAAACTGATCTGCCGTTCCACTGGTGTGAGGGACTGGGTACTCGACGCCAGTCACCGTCCCAACCGTTGGGCATTGGATGGTAGCCCGGTCCATTGCCACCCCACACTTGCACATTGCTGGGCGCCGGACCCGCGCCAACGGGCCCTATCTTCGATCTCACCGGATCAGCGTGCCCTGCTACGGGAACGGTTAGAGCGAGTATACCGGAGAGCGCCAATTCGAGAACGCGCAACTTAGCTTCCCGCGACAGACTGGGCTCGACGCCCGATAGCCGATAACGGTTCAGCGGTGACTTTCATCCCGCGCTCGTGTCCGGGGCGCTCGCGGTCCGACGCCGGCAAGGCCTCTCCCTCCCCAACACTGCACCTCTGCGACACCCTCCCGGCCGGCGTCATGGAGCGGGTCGGGGGTTGCCGAGGAGATGAGCCTGCATATTTTGACCGTATGGCCCGTGGCGCCCGCAACCCTTCAGCTCGAAGGCGAACATGGATAGCTTCAGGAAAATCTCGCTGCATTCGCGGCTCTGGATTGCCGCACTCGCAGCCACTGCTCTCAGCATCGCCACTTGGTCCTTTGCGCCGGCGCCTGCCATTGCCGCCGGTGTCATCGGCGTCGGCATCCCCTTTCCCGGCTTATATGCCCAATACCCGTATTATGGCTATCCGCCGGGCTACTATCCGTACTATCCGCCGCCGGCGCCAGCTTACCCGCCGGCCCCCAGCTATCAACCGAGTTATACGCCCCGGGCGGGCCGGTCCGGCGGCAACATCGCCAGACAATTGAACCAACAGGAGCTGAACCGCCTGCAGGCAGCGCCGATCAATCCACCACTACCGCCATATTATCCATATCCACCATCGGGCTACTGACGTAAGAGAACCCGGCCAGGTAAGGAAGTACCCGGCGAGCGTGCCGAGAATTGGCGGGGTCAATCTAATAATGGATCTTGTGACGCGTGGTTACATAGAGGTCCCGTCCTCCAGAACCGCCGGAGCGGTCGGAATAGAAGTAGAGCGTGGTGCCGTCGCATGATAGCGCTGGACCTCCGTCGTTGGCCGCCGTGTTAATCGTGGGGCCCAGATTTACTGGAGTTGACCAGGGGTCACGCGTGCTCTCGCGCGTCGAGACCCATAGATCAATTTTGCCCGATCCGCCATCACGATTCGATGTGATGAACATTTCCAAACCGTCGTTCCGGATAGCCGTGCGAGTGTCACGCGTCGGACTGCTGAGCTCTCGGACAATCTTGGCACGACCAAACGTGCCGTTTTCACGCTGCGTGCTGACATACGACGACGTCCGGATGGCCCCGGAACAGCCGCTCCTCCACCGCTACGACCGCTTGCTGGGCGTTTCGCGCCGACCTCGCGGACTACTTCGGGAGACACACGGGTCTGCTGACGATCAACCAGCGTGCGGAAGGCTACCCCGATCAGCGGCGCAGCCGCGAGACCCGCGAGCGCGACTATCCAAAGCCCAAGCGCCACTTCCGGCGTGCCTCCGTCCGCCTCGACCTGCTCAATCCAGATCCGCGGCATCCGGCGGAGAAACGGGAGTGCCTGAACCGCTTGCTTACTTCCCTTCCAGGCCTGTGCGGCAACGTTCGCGGCGTTGAACACAGGTTGGGCGGCGGCCTCAGAAGTAGCAGTGGGTTGCGTCACCGGGTGAGCGCCCTTGGCGGCCAGATCGGCGATCAGCCCTCTGACTGTCTCGGGCGATGTCGACGGCGGCAGCTGCAGCGCTGCGGCGGGCCGTGGCCGCGTAATCCCAGATTTTCGTATCCCCCGTTCACGCACCCGGCTTTCCCTAGTAGGCCGCCGGCCGCATCTTTTCCCGATATGACCGTCCTGGGGTCGCGAGCGACGGTCGGCCCCTCCGTGTCGGATGACGCGTTTGCGCGGATTGCGTCGGCAATGGATCCGATTGGTCTGGTTCACACCCAGCCGATCGCGGTGAAACCGGGCCGAGCGTAAACCGCATCGGGCGCGTCGCCCCAGGCGACGATGGCTTCGGCCATCTGCTCCAGTTTCTCTCGTGTCACCCAGGCCTGTGCGACCGCCAGTTCCCCGAGGACGCCGCGCACTGCCA
>Ga0306920_100012781_pt1 | contig 11402 bp, 11 predicted proteins | sample flu12Cox44000170_FD_204666 | JGI IMG/M metagenome (GOLD analysis project Ga0306920, IMG submission 204666) | Lab enrichment of tropical soil microbial communities from Luquillo Experimental Forest, Puerto Rico - flux4day.12C.oxic.44.000.170 (v2)... | ecosystem: Environmental > Terrestrial >...
ATCAAGCCCGATCAGATCATTGCGCTCGCGATGCGCCGGCTTGAGGCAGTCGGCAAAGGCATTTTGCTCCTGCACGATATCCATCCGGCGACGGCGGCCGCCCTGCCCGGGCTACTCCAGCAGCTCAAGGACAACGGCTTCCACATCGTGCAAGTGGTCCCCGCTGCCTCTTATCAAATCGCAATGGCGAAAAAACCGGAAGCCATCACGACGCTGCCGCGCGACGAAACAATCATCGGCAACGGCATGGATCGCACCGCGCAGCCGAACTGGCCCCGAGCATCGGCGGATTATGCTACAGACCATAGCACGCTGCCCGTTCCGGACCCGTCGGCTTTTGAGCCCGACACGCTGCCGTCCGAGGACACTGCCGACGTCGAATGGCCGGTTGAGCCGGACCTCAAGACACCGATCCCGACCCGGCACGCGCGGTCGGAAAAGTCCACACGGCACGTCGCACGCGGCATGGCGCGCTCCTTATACCTATCCGCACATCCGCGGTACACCGGGGATCGGAAATGAGTACGGACCCGGTCAGGAGCCGATCTGGACGATGCGATATGCCGGGTAATGAGAGCCGCGACGCTTAACAGCGGGCACCAGGCGATCGCGCTCAACGATGTCCGCTTTTGGGGGTAAAGCGGACATTACGCGGACGCACTCCAATGTCCGCTTATGACCCAAAGCGGACATTCGGTCCCGATAATTCTTGCCATCAAACTGACGGTCGGCCCTCATTACGCCAGTCGCAAATCCCTGCTGCAATTGCACGCAGTCACTGGCGGACATCGCGGCCAAGCTGCTCACGCGCGACGAGGCGCGGCGGATCGCGGCCAATATCGCAAAGCTGCCGGAGCTACTACGCCGAACGTAATCCGAGCTAGTTCTGACTTCTGCGGCCAGCCGCGACATGCACTGATCGTTATGCTACGCTGTTAATTATGTTTTGAAGGGGAGCTTGGGGCGATTAAGGACATCGCAACAGGTGCGCTTTTGGCCGCGGCGCTGATCTTCGTCGCGTTAATAGTCGTTTCACCGGCGGCGGCGCAACAGTCGCAAGCCCGATCTTGGTGCTACGGGAACAGCACTGACGTTCAAACGATTGCAAGCTGCACGCTGGTTATTCTGTCAGTCAGAGGAATCTAGCGAATGCATATTTCAACCGCGGGATCGCATATAAACACAAGGGCGACTTAGACCGCGCCATTGCCGATTACACGCAGGCGATCCAGCTCAATCCGAAAGATGTTAAGCCCCACATCAATCGCGGCAACGCACATAGCGACAAAGGCGACTTCGACCGCGCCATCGCCGACTATAACGAAGCGATCCAGCTCGATCCGAAATTTGCCTTCGCCTACCTTAATCGAGGTCTCGCAAACCTTTTCACGGGCGCGCTTCCGAAGGCGCTAGCGGACCTCAATCGGGCAAGCGAACTGGATCCGAAATTTGCCTATGCAGCACTCTGGATTGATATCGCCAATAGGCGCAGCAATCTGCCAAGTCGGCTTCCCGAGGCGATTAAGCAGATCGACATGACCCAATGGCCAGCGCCGGTGATCCGTTTTTATCTGGGTCAGTTGACGCAGGAGGCTGTGCTTGCGGCCGCGGAAGATCCCGATGCGACCAAGAAGAAAGAGCAAGTTTGCGATGCCAACTTCTTCAGCGGCGAACTGGCGCTACAGCGCGGCGCAAAGGCTGAAGCTACGCGGCTGTTCCGGCTCGCGGCGACAGGCTGTCCAAAAACTCGCGACGCATACGATAGCGCCAACGCTGAACTTAAGGCGCTTGGCGCAAGTCCCTGATACCGCATCAGCGACGGAACATCGGGAATTGCAGCCAAGCTGTTCAACCGCGACAAAGCGTCGTGGGTCGCGGCGAATATCGCGAAGCTACTGCGGTGATTCACCGGAGATGACCAAGGAGATCGGGGTGATGAAGAGCATCGCAACGGGCACGCTTTCAGCCGCCGCGATGATTTTTGCGGCGTTAATGGTCGTTTCGCCCACAGCCGCGCAACAGTCGCCAGCCCAAACTTGGTGCTATGGAAACGACAGCACTGACGATCAAACGATTGCAGGCTGCGCGCAGGTCATTCAGTCCGGCCGTGAGAATCATAGAGACCTGGCGAGTGCCTACTTCAACCGCGGCCTCGCATATGGTCACAAAGGCGACTTCGACCACGCCGTCGCGGACTACACGCAGGGGATCCAGCTCAATCCGAGAGAGTCCAGGGCCTACACCAACCGCGGCCTCGCATATAGCAACAAGGGCGACTTCGACCGCGCTATTGCCGACTACACGCGGGCGATCCAGCTCGATCCGAAAGATACCGCGCCCTACAACAATCGCGGCTTCGCGTATAAAGCCAAGGGCGACCTCGACCGCGCCATTGCCGATTGCACGCAGGCGATCCAACTCGATCCGACATTTGCCGTGCCTTACGACAACCGCGGCAACGTGTATAAAGCCAAGGGCGATTTTGATCGCGCCATCGCCGACTACACGCGGGCGATCCAGCTCAATCCGAAAGATGCCGCTCCCTACAACAATCGCGGCTTCGCCTATAAGGTGAAGGGCGAGCTCGACAGCGCCGTTGCCGATTACACGCAGGCGATCGAGCTCAATCCGAAACTTGCGATGGCCTACAGCAACCGCTGCTGGGCCTACTTCGGAAAAGGCAACAACGATCAAGCTATCGCCGACTGCAGCCAAGCGATTGAGCTCAATCCGAAAGATCCCAATGGCTACTTTAATCGAGGTCGCGCGAACTTTTTCGCCGGCGCGCTTACCAAGGCGCTGGCAGACCTCAATCACGCAAGCGAACTGGGTCCGAAATCTGCCTATGTGGCGCTCTGGCTCGATATCGCCAATAGGCGCAGCAATCTGCCGAGTCGGCTTCCTGAGGCGACGAAGCAGATCGACATGACCAAATGGCCGGCGCCGGTGATCCGTCTTTATCTGGGCCAGTTGACGCTGGAGGCCGTGCTTGCCGCCGCGGACGATCCCGATGCGACCACGAAGAAAGGCCGAGTCTGCGAGGCCAACTTCTATGGCGGCGAACTGACGCTACGGCGCGGCGCAAAGGATGAAGCTACGCGGTTGTTCGGGCTTGCGACGACGGGCGGTCCAAAATCTTTCATCGAATACGACGACGCCAGCGCTGAACTCAAAGCACTTGGCGCAAGTCACTGATATCGCCTCAACGACGCACAAAAAGACGAACCTCGTGCTAGGAGACTGGCTTTGCCGCTATTACGAGCTTTGCTGCTATTGGCTGCAACTGTTCCACTCGTCGTGCTCACTGGCGAGGGCGCCTGGATGCCGGCGGCAGCTCAGACCGCCGACCCACAACAACTCTGCGGAGGGCCACAGACCACGGCCGATGACTGGGTGAAGGGCTGTTCGGCCATCATCGACTCCGGGCAGGCGCACGGCCGCGAACTCGCAGCCGCCTATGCGCAGCGTGGCTTCGCCTTCACCCTCAAGCGTAATCTCGAAGGCCCGGAAGGATCTCGATCAAGCCATCAAGATCGCCCCCGACTATGCGTCGGGCTATGTCAACCGCGCCAATTTCTGGACGGTTTCTAACCAGCCGCAACGCGCTATGGCCGATGCCGAGAGCGCGCTCCGGCTCGAGCCGGATTTGCCACTCGCTTTTTTCGTGCGGGCTGGCGCGGAATCGAAGCTCTGCCTCTACGACCGCTCCATCGACGACTACAGCAACATGTTGCGGCTGCGTCCGGATAGCGGAGCGACGATTTACGCCCCACGCGGCTACGCGTTTTACCGCAAAGGCGACTACGACCACGCCATCGCCGACTACGATGAATGGATTAAACTTAGCCCGAACGATGCCGGTGCCTATCTTAATCGTGGCGACGCCTTGCGCAGCAAGAACGAGCTGGCGCGCGCCGCCGACGATTATGGCCGGGCAATCCGGCTTGCCCCCGACAACCCTGGCGGTTGGAAGGGGCGAGGGACGATACGACTCCTGACGCACGATTTCCCCGGCGCGGTTGCTGATTTTGATAGGGCAATTCGGCTTAACCCGAACGAGAGCGTGGCCTACCTTAATCGCGGCACTGCCCTTCTTCTGTTGGGAGAGAATCTGCGCGCGCTCTTGGACAACGACAAGCGCTCGACCTCGACCCCAACCAGCCGCTCGCGTTTGTGAACCGCGGGCTCGCGATGCACGGGCTCGGCGACGACGTCGGAGCTCTCGCTGCGATCAAGGGAGCCCTGGCGCTGGCACCCGGTTTTCCACCCGCTCTCGAAGCGTTGCAGAAGATCGGGGCTCCCAAGAATGCCGCGCAATCAGGCGCCGCAACACCAGCCACTGCCAGCGGCGGCCTCAACCCGGCCGAGTGCATGATACCGGTGGCCGATATTCAGCTCGACCCGAAATCGGTCGATCGGGTGCTCCGGGCGTGCACCAGTCTGATCAATTCTGGAGGCGGCAGTGTAGATGACCGTTCTCTGGCCTTCCTTCAGCGCGGCAGCATGTATCGGCGGCAGCAGAAGTACGAGCTGGCCCTCGCGGATTTCGATCAGGCGATTCGCTACGATCCGAAGTCAGCGAGCGCTAACACGGGGCGCGGCAACGCGTTGCGATTGCTCAACCGCCTCGACGAGTCCATCGCGGCTCATAGCGAAGCGATCCGCCTCGATCCAAACAACGCCCTGGCCTACAGTAACCGCGGCAATGCTTTTGGCGATAAAAAAGACTACGAGCATGCCATCGCTGATTTTGACACTGCAATCAAGATCGATCCGAAATATGCCACTGCGTTCTACAATCGCGCCAACATCAAGCTCGATGCTGGCGACAAGCCAGGTGCGATTGCAGACTACCGCCAAGCGTTAGCGCTTCGCCCTGGGTTTAAGGAGGCCGCCGATATGCTCAAACAGCTCGGAGCGAAGTAGTTAGAGGCATAATTAGAAAGTTGGAGTTTTGCAAGATGTTCAGGCATGGCTTTGCCGTCGCGTCCATGCTTATTACGTTATTAGCCGCTCTATCCCTAGGCCCCTCCGACGTCTATGCCGAACAACTCGCCACGACGCAGAAGGAGCACTGGTCGGCCGAAAAAATCCTTCCTCCCGAACCCGGCCGCAAAGCCTGCTGGCACCGCGTCTACGATGCGAAACATCTCGCCCAGCACCCACAGCAGAAGGTCACGGAACTGACTTTTTTCTTGCGTGTTTCGGGATATGACGTTGGCGGCGGCTATGTCTTCAAAAACCCGGACCACATTCTTTACAATTTCGCCTTTGCGCTAAAGCGCCGCGGCAACAAGAGCGCTCTGGCAACCAGCGGTGATTGCCTTGGGGAAAAGACCGTACAGTGCGTCGTCGATTGCGACGGCGGCGGTATCACGATCGACAAATTGCCGAGCGGTGACGGCCTGTCGATCAGTCTCCACGACGATGGTATCGCCTTCGGTGGTGACTGCGACACGACAACCGGAACCTGGGTCAGGCCCGGCGCCGACGATGCGGTGTTTCATGTCGATCCGGCCCCGGTTGAGGCGTGCAAGACGCTTGAGAAGAAAGAGCTCGGAGCATGGGACGACGAGGGACGATGACGAGTCATCATCCCGACACGCAATTTGTGGGCGCATAGCGAAACGAATATTGGGCTATGACAACGAAGCAGACTCCTCGACGCGAACGATCAATGTCCGCTTTCGGAGGCAAAGCGACGTGACTCGGACCCGCGGTCCGAAGAGATAAGACTGGTCATGGACGTGCGGACCTTCGGGTTTGCGGACTCGCTCAACTTGCTGAGGGTAGCTTGGGATCTTTCGATAAAGGATTTGTGCCGAAGACATTGCTGCCGGCCTCGCCGCGCAAGACGCCGAGATCGATGATCGCACAAATCAGAATGCCCAGGGTGACCAGCGAGAAAATAAGGCCAACAGTGTCCAGACCTGCGTTCCTCCACGCCATTGATGGCAGCAAATAGTAAAGCATCAGCCAGTATCCGGTCCTACCACGGTCATGAAGGCGGCGGACACCGGTAGAAGCTAGCCCTGCGATGATCACGGAACCAAAAACGATCATCGCAATGCCCAAAAGCACGAAGTCCACGATGGTGCGGCGAGTGATTGTGTCATCCAGTTTATAGTTGAGCGAGGCCAGCACGACCAATATCGCGACACCAAGCATCGAGACGAGCAAGCAAAGTCGAAGTCCAGTAGTGCCGGCGGCCGATCCGACCATGAAAAGGAAACCAACTTTTTAGGTGCTCAAGCATCTATATCTGGTCCCTAATCAGGATCGGGATCGTCAGAATAGTCCCAATTACGGAGTAGGGAATCATCATACATTGGAAAAGTGCGTGTGAATTTTACGGGGGGTCGCTCGCTCTTGAATTTTGGCCCTGCGCATCCTTTGTTCCGGGCTCTCAAGCTTGCACCCATTCGTTAGGGCGTGAACAGAACCGAAAATTTGTCTATTTCTCCAAGTGCGCATGGCACCATCTCGCCGCTTCCGTGTCGTCGAAGAACAGACCGCCTGCTTATGGTCGCAATAGTCAAGACAGTGTAGAATAACAATCATTGCTGGCAGGGAAGGGAATTTGAGGCAAAAAGGGGAAGACTGATCGGCTCCCGCATACAGGCGAGAGTAGGCCGCGCGGGCTTCATCAGGCCATTCGCTGCGAAACACGTTCGAAAATTCAGCCCTACACCCCCTTCCATTGTCGTGTTCTGAATGAGGATTGTCTTTACTTGGTCCAAGAGGATGCGACGACGCTCTAAATCAGCCCGCGGGTCAGCCAAAACGCGAGTTCGCAAACGGGCCTTCAGCCGCGAGGTGAACACGATAGCTGAACAGCAACGTGCGACTACGGAGGTGCTCAAGCTCATCGGCAGCTCATCCGCCGATCCCCAAATAGTTTTTGCCAACATATTGGCAAGTGCCGTTCGGCTCTGCGATGCCAACAACGGTGTCATCCGTCGCTGGGATGGCGATGCTTTGCATCTGGTCGCAACACACAATATACCGCAGACGTTCATCGACCTGCGTAAGCAGTCGCCTTACAAACCGCACCAGCACTCCCCCAGCGGCCGTATGCTGGCGACCAGGAGCCTTATTCACATCGTCGATTTGGCCGTGGATCAGGCTTACCTTGAACGCAATCCGCCGACCGTTGCGGCCGTTGAACTTGCGGGTATTAGGACGGTGCTCGTGGTGCCGTTGTGGAAGGATAGCGAACTAATTGGCTCGCTCTTGGTCGGCCGCAAGGAGGTCCGGCCTTTCGCCGATAATCAGATCGAAATCGTTCAGAATTTCGCCACCCAAGCTGTTGTCGCAATCCAAAATGCACAGCTGCTTCGTGAATTGCGGGAAACACTGCGAGAGCAAACCGCTGCCGCCGATTTACTAAAGATCATTAGCCGTTCAGCATTCGATTTGCAGGCTGTACTCGATACTGTGGTTGAATTGGCCGCAAGGCTTTGCGGTGCGGATCTGGCGGCCGTGCATCCAAATCGCGCGTATTTTCGTGCCTTTGCGATATACGGTGGCCCTCCTAGTCACAGAGAAGTTGCTAGCAACGTTATCTTCGAGCCTGGCCGAGGTAGCGTTATGGGGCGTGTGGCACTGGAGGCTAAGCCAGTGCAGGTCGCTGACGTACTGGCCGATCCGGAGTACACGCTTCACGAAGCGCAACGAAAGCTCGGATATCGCACCTGCCTCGGCGTTCCACTGTTGCGGGAGGGTCATCCTATCGGCGTCATCGCGCTGACGAGGTTCACCGTTCGCCCGTTCACTGACAAACAGATCGAGCTCGTTCAGAACTTTGCGGACCAGGCCGTTATCGCGATTGAAAATACACGATTGATTGCCGAGCTGCGTCAACGCACGGATCAACTCGGCCGCTCGGTGGCGGAGCTGCAGCGTGAGCGGAACAACAAGCTCATGAACCTGGAAGCGATGGCAGCATCGATTTCCCACGAGGTGAAGCAGCCACTTGCGAGCATCGCAATGAACGGCGGCGCGGCTCAGCGGTTTCTCAAACATATGCCACCCAATGTTGAGGAAGTGCAGTCAGCTTTGAATAGGATGATCGGCGACTGCCATCGCGCGAGTCAGGTTTTTGACAACCTCCGAGCCTTGTTCGGAAAAGCCGAGAGGGGACATGAGTCCATCGACGCGAACGAATTGATTCGCGGCGTGCTGACAAGTTTTCAGGGAGATCTGGAGGAACACGGGATTACGGCCCGCGTCAGGCTACCGGAGGACTTGCCGAAAATTGTTGCTCATAAAGGCCAGTTAGAGGAGGTCCTCATAAATCTGATCCGCAACGCAATTGAAGCAATGCAGGCGGACAAAAACGATCATCGGGTCCTGCAAGTGATCAGCGGGCGTCATGGCGACGATAAAATTATCCTGTCGATCGAGGACTCGGGTCCTGGGATTGACCCAAAGCATGTGGAAAAGATATTTGATGCGTTCGTCACAACGAAATCCCATGGCATGGGGTTAGGACTTGCGCTTTGCCGGATGATCATTGATCGACATTCCGGAGAGATTTCGGCATTGCCGGCCCATCCGCGTGGTTCAATTTTCCGCATCGCCTTGCCGATTTCGCCCGTGACGGGATGCTCCCAATGAGGCGGCGCATTTCCGCTTTTGGTAGTAAAGCGGACATGATTCAGTCATGCTCCGATGTCCGCTTTCTGCTACTCGAGTGTTGCCGCGCAACTTGATACTAAAAACCGTCCGAGTTGGGTTTGGAATGCGCACCCTAACTGGACAGGGTCAAATTGGCATCATGTGATGCATCGACCGAATATTCGTGAACGTTCCGGCTCGGCAACCGGGCTGAATGCCGGATCGCACCCCGCCGGCACAATTGTTGGCGCCTTGGTGGTTTTGGAATTATCTGCTGGCCGCGCCGGGTTGGACGCCGGGGGAAGCCGATCGCCTTTGTGCACCCTATCGACTGATGTAGTTGCAAATTTCGCCCCAGTGGCGAGGCCGGATGTTGCGATGCAGGCCACTCCGGCCAACACCGCGGCTAGCATGACTGCGCCAGCAAATTGCCTTGAACTATTTCTGAAGCGCTGGGACATGACTTCCCTCGGCCTATGAGTTTTGGGTTATTCAATGCTTGCCTGTGCGGTCAATGGCTATGACGCGAACCACTCGCTCAACCCCATTCGGCAGACGCGCGTCGCGAAGACAGCTTTGTTCGTAATATGGCCAGTGTTGCAGGCAGCCGCCGTCGGACTGCCGCTTCTCTGTCGCAACCACAAATCCCTGCGTTACTACGCCGGATTCGCTTGATTGCGTCGAGGCCATTGCACTTTTGGGACCGAGCTCCGGAGCGAGGACAACGATGCCGGCACATGCTGCAGCCGTGGCAATCGCTAATATTAGTTTGATCATATCTACCCCCGTTGCGTGTCGCGTCATCCCCGACGCGGCAGCGGTTCGGTGCTCACCTAATGCGTGAAGGCGGACCGGGCGAAGTGGCGCCGCTCCATTGGCAGCACGATAACCTTGGTGCCGATTTGCGTGCGCCCATAGAGATCAATCACGTCGTCATTGAGCATCCGGATGCAGCGGCTCGAAACACGCTTGCCGATCGTGTCCGGTGCGTTGGTTCCGTGAATGCGGTAGACCGTGCCGTTGAGATACATGGCGCGTGCGCCGAGAGGATTGCCGGGACCACCGGCCATAAAACGCGGCAAATAGGGCTGGCGCTGCAACATTTCTGCAGGCGGCACCCAGTCCGGCCATTCGGACTTGCGTTCGATCGTCTTCACGCCTGACCAGGTGAAGCCTTCGCGGCCAACTCCGATGCCGTAGCGGATCGCCTTGTCACCGCCGAGCACGAAGTAGAGGTAGGTGTTTGGCGTGTCGATGACGATCGTGCCGGGCGCCTCAGCCGTTACATATTGCACAGTTTGACGGCGCAGGTGTGCCGTTGTTTGCGGATCAATACCGGCTTCACTATTTGCGCCACGACCCGGCATCACTTCTCGAAAAATCGAGGCCACAGCGTTGCTCTCGCTGGTCATGGCCAACATCTGTGATTGTGCGGTGGTTGACCAGCACACGGCCGTGCCGATCACCAACGCCATCGCCGTGTTTTGCAGGAAGTCAAAGATCTTTTTTGACGTGGCGACGTGCGACCGCAAAAACGCAGTGGAATTGCTTGGAATATTCGTAATCATTGTCCATCCCCGTCAGCATATTTGCTTTTGTTGCTGCGGAGACTACAGCGGCCACACACGGCCGCTCTATTGTACCAACTTCAAAATCGATATCGAAAACGTTTTTAAATCCTATACCTTAGTTTAAGATGCCGGCGACCATAGTCTTGCCAGGTGATCGGCAATGCAGAAGAAGCCGGACGTACCCGTAGCGCCAGTAGTCTTCGTAATCGACGACGATGCGTCCGTGCGTGACGCGATCAGTAGTCTCATCCGGTCGGTTGGTTTACGGGCCGAGGTCTTCGCATCCGTATCGCAGTTCCTGGCTCAGAAGCGCTCGAGCACTTCGTCTTGTTTAATTCTCGACGTCCGACTGCCGGGCGTGAGTGGGCTGGAGTTTCAGTCGGAGCTTTCCAAGGCGAATGCTGAAATCCCAATTATTTTCATTACCGGCCACGGCGATATACCTATGACGGTGAAGGCAATGAAGGCTGGGGCTGTGGAGTTTTTGACCAAACCATTTCGCGATCAGGATCTCTTGGACGCCATCCAAGTCGCGCTGGAACGCGCTCGAGTGAAAGAAGAAAAGGACAGGGCTGTTTCCGACTTAAAGAGAAATTTTTCGAATTTGACGCCGCGCGAACAGGAGGTCATGGCCTGGATAACCGGAGGTTTATTGAATAAGCAGGTTGCCGCCGAGATCGGAGTGACCGAAATCACCGTGAAGGTGCACCGCGGCAATGTCATGCGGAAAATGGCGGCAAAATCTTTCGCCGATCTCGTGCGAATGGCTGATCTGTTAGGTATTCGACGCACAAAATCGTAACCTTATACCTTGGTGTAATATCTTTGACGTCGTCAATGCACAAATGTGATAGTTGCGCTTCAATGTTTTATCGCAGAGGAACCCCGGGTGCCGCATACTCCTGTTATTGCAATTGTTGATGATGACGAATCATTTCGCCACGCAACGATAAGCTTTATCCGCTCTCTCGGTTATTCGGCCGCAGCATTTCCGTCTGCCGATGCGTTTCTTAACTCAAACGCTGTTGAAAATACCGATTGCCTGATCACGGATGTACAGATGCCGGGCATGTCGGGCATAGAGTTGCAAAGTTATCTTATCGCCCAAGGGCATCGCGTTCCCGTTATCTTTGTCACTGCCTTCCCGGAAATGGAGGCGCGAGGTCACGCGCTCAGCGCCGGAGCGATAGGATTTTTGGGCAAGCCTTTCGG